>Ga0105239_10000132_pt1 | contig 105380 bp, 91 predicted proteins | sample KBSC44metaG_FD_92761 | JGI IMG/M metagenome (GOLD analysis project Ga0105239, IMG submission 92761) | Corn rhizosphere microbial communities from Kellogg Biological Station, Michigan, USA - KBS C4-4 metaG | ecosystem: Host-associated > Plants > Roots > Rhizosphere > Soil | place: Michigan, USA... | reverse complement strand
CGGCACCCTCCACATCGCAAATTACCAGGGGCGCAAATTGCTTTTTCTTCATGTCGTAAATTTACAATTATATCGCCCCTATGTACAACAATTGTACGTGCATATATTTTTTTCTTTGAAATATAAAACGGTAATTCAATAGAGTCACAGTTATGACACACTTCAACTTGTCGGCAATAGCCCTTCCTGACGAATTTGTACAATACTGTCAACTACATCAGTATAGCCTGTCGGTTAAAAAAAAACATATTATAGCGCATATTTTAAAACTGGGTCAGGACGCCGATGTGGATACCTTGTCCAGACATATCCGTATCAATGGGGTTAAAGTGAGTACCAGCAGTATTTACCTGGTGCTGCAGTGGCTTATTGAGCACGGCTTTGTGGTCAAAACTGTGAATGGCCGCAGTGAGGTTTATTATAGGCCGGTAAATGCGGTGGTTAACTGAGGCCGTATATTCAAACTATGGGTCATGCCGAACTTGTTTCGGCACCCCATGAGCAAAGTGTACAACACGACGGTTAACTTGCCTTGTGGGATCCTGAAACAAGTTCAGAATTACCTCTCTTCTTATTATATATAATTAATATAATACTACTCTGCCGTTGCTCGGCTCTGGCCGAGTGACCACTATTACCCGGCCTCCGGCCGATGTTATACCATAATATACTCAGATCGCAGGCCATAGGCCTGTAGATAATCGTCACTCGGCTGGAGCCGAGCGACTGCGGTCACCATAATCAGCCATTTCCCCCATTTCTCCATAAAAATATTTTCGCCGTTCACCGATACAAATCCGCCGTTTACCGACAAAATAAGGCCGTACATCTAATTGGCCCCAAATAGCTGTAACGTTTTAAAAATGGAGGCGTCATATAGTTGTATTTAAAAAATAAGGACATACAATTAATTGACAATCAAAATATTAATATCATGAAAACAAAATTATTCACCATCGCAACTATGTTAGTTTTAGTAGGTGGTATCGCAGGCACAACTTATGCAACTACCAACAATAACAACACCCGTAACACCGCAACCGTGGTAAAAGAAGTAAGCAGGATCAGTAAGATCGAGATTCGCGGTAATGTGGAACTGTTTGTATCTGACGGATCTGCCGACCAGGTAAAAGTTTACAACCGCTACTATGGCGAAAACGCCCTTGTTCAAAATGAAAACGGTGTGTTACGTGTTACATCATATAAAGCCGAAAAATTGGTTGTTTGGGTAACCGCTGCCGATCTGCGTTCTATTACCGCTTACGACAACGCCCAGGTAAAAACATTTGGTAAATTATCAGCCATTGACCTGGAAGTTAACCTGCACAATAACGCTACTGCTAACTTAAATGTAGATGCATATACCGCAAATGTTAACCTGAATGATAAAGCGAAAATTGACCTGAGTGGTAACGCTACTATATACAGCTTAAATCATAGCATTACATCAAGTGTAAATAATAACAACTTTGCTGCCGAAAGCTTTACCGACAAATTGAATGGTACACCTAAGGTAGATATAGCAAACGAGTTTGCCGGTCTTTAATCCAACTTTTGCAAAAGTTCATCATATATTCTGAGAAGCTGCCACTAAATGTGGCAGCTTTTTTTATTTTTGATGTAACTTCAATATTATAAACAGCGTCAAAAAAATAAAAGATAGCATAAACGATCATGAGTTATGGCTCATAATAGTTTTATGATCAAAGAAAAATCTAATTACTTAATTACTATGAAAAAAGCAGGTTTAGCGGTCGCGGTTATCGCGTGCGCATCATTAATGATCATATCGTCATGTAAGCTGGTATGCGTACATGGCTCAGGAAAAACAACTACCGAACAACGTAAAGCCAATGATTTTACCAAGATCGATATCTCGGGCGCCTATAAGATCCATCTGAAACAGGATAGCTCCCTGGGTATTTCTATCAGCGGCGACGATAACCTGCTTAAATATGTGTCAACCTCTGTTGATGGTGATAAGCTTACTATCAAAACCACAAAAACAGTGTGTTTTGATGATAGTGTAGTTATCAACATCGGCATCCGTAAGCTGGAGGAGTTGAAAGCATCAGGGGCAGTAGAAGTATCATCAACCGGAAAGATCAATACCGGCGATCTGAATATTCGTTTATCGGGCGCTACCAAGGTTAACCTTGATTTGAACGCTGCCAACGTAAACAGCCATGGCAGCGGTGTAAGCGAACTGAATTTAACCGGACAGGCAACAACACATCAGGTAGATTTTAGCGGCGTAGGCAAGATCAACGCTTTTGATTTTGTAGTTGGCGAATACACTATCAATTCATCAGGTGCAACCCACTGCAAGATCAACGTATTAAAAACGCTGAATATCCATTCATCAGGTGCTTCAGAGATCAGGTACAAAGGTTCGCCATCAACTATTAATAATAATAAATCGGGCGCCTCAAGTGTTGAAAAGGTCGACTAAGTAAAATATCCACTATGGGTAAAAGCAGGAGCTAAGGTTCCTGCTTTTTTTTTGACCTCACCCAACCCTCTCCAAGGGAGGGGGCTTTTAATATCATGTTGTTTTGCTCCCTCTCCTTTGGAGAGGGTTGGGGTGAGGCTTTTACGTAATTCTACGCTGATTTTCCCGTGGAAATACGGAGCAAAAGGCCCTGGAAAGTTCCTTAGTTTTGCCTCCTTATTATTACCCCTGTCATGAAAAAGATATTAAAGTATGCGAGCTATATTGTAATAGCCATTGTTTTAATTGTTGTAGCCGGTATAAGCTACATTACCCTGGCCTTGCCCAATGTGGGCCCGCCCGAAAATATTAAAGTTGAGGCCACACCGCAGCGTATTGAGCGCGGTAAATACCTGGCCAATCATGTAACTGCCTGTGTGGATTGCCACTCCACCCGCGACTGGACAATACTGGCCGGACCCATAAAAGAGGAAACATTAGGAGCCGGTGGCGAAAAGTTTGATGCTAATGTTGGTTTCCCGGGCAGTGTTTATGTACCCAATATTACCCCATACCATTTAAAAAACTGGACCGATGGCGAACTGTTCAGGGCTATTACTACGGGTGTTAAAAAGGATGGATCAGCTATATTTCCGATCATGCCCTGGGAGTCGTACTCCAAAATGAGCCGGGAGGATGTTTACTCCATTATAGCCTATCTCCGTACGCTGAAACCGCAAAGAACCGATTATCCCGCGCGCCAACTCGATTTTCCATTAAATATACTGGTGCATACCATGCCGGCAAAAGCAACCCTGGGCACCGTGCCCGATCAGCATGATACGCTGGCCTATGGCGCTTACCTGGTACGCATAGCCGCCTGTAAAGATTGCCACAGCCAGGCCAATAAAGGTAAAATAATTGAAGGACTGGAATTTGCCGGCGGGCATGAATATACCTCGCCAAATGGTGGTACCATCAGATCGGCAAATATTACATCTGATCGGGAAACTGGTATTGGCAGCTGGACTAAGGAGCAGTTTTTAAGCAAGTTTACGCAATATGCCGATAGCACCCATAAGCACCAGAGAATAATACCGGGCGAATTTCAAACCATTATGCCCTGGTACAAATACGGCAAAATGAAAGTAAGCGACCTGGAGGCTATGTACGCTTACATCAAAACAATTAAGCCCGTAAAAAACAGGGTAAATAAATTTACCCCGGCAGAAATGCGTGATTAAATTTAAAATAAAATTCATACTTTTGCGCCTCGAAATTTGTATAGCCTGAATTGGTTTAAGGCTACGTTTTGAACCATTAAATTAAAATACCCGGTAAAAAGATGAATATTACACAGGAAAAAGTAGATGCCCTGAACGCAGTTGTTAAGATCAACATTAACCCTGAAGATTACCAGCCACGTGTTGATAAAGCCATAAAAGAAAACGCTAAAAAAGCAAAACTGCCAGGCTTTCGTCCCGGAATGGTGCCCGCGGCACATATCAAAAAAATGTACGGTAAAAGTATTTTGGTTGATGAGATCAACAACTTGTTATCAGATACTTTAAATAAATATATCGACGAGCAAAAGCTTGAAGTATTGGGTCAGCCACTACCAAAGGTTGATGACGAGAAAGAATACAACTGGGATTTTAACGATAATTTTGAATTTAACTACGAATTGGGTTTAGCTCCACAGTTTGAAATTAACTTCTCATCAAAAGATAAAACAACCCAGTACGTGATTAAAGTTGATGACGAAACACTGGCTTCACGTATCAAAAATATTCGCCGCAGCTATGGCAAAATGACAAATCCTGACGTATCGGCAGATGATGACGTGCTTTACGCGGATTTGGCTCAGCTTTCACCAGATGGTTCTGTTTTTGAGGGGGGCATAAGCAATACTACATCTGTTAGATTAGACCAGATCAAGGACGAAAAAATAAAAAAATCATTGATCGGCCTGAAAAAAGGTGATGTAGTAACGCTGGACATTCAGAAAGCTTTTGATAACGAAGCACCAAAGGTTGCTGGTTTATTAAAAATTGAAGAAGACGAAGCGGCTGAGTTAAAATCGAAATTCCAATTAACGGTTAAAAATGTAAACCGTTTAGAAGAAAGCGATCTGAACCAGGAGTTCTTTGACAAATTATTTGGTGAAGGTACAGTAACTACCGAAGCGGAATTTACAGCTAAAATTACTGAAGAAATTGAAACCATGATGGTTCAGGATTCAGAGCGTAAATTACAGGACGATATTTACAAACTGAGCGTAGCTAAGGTTGATTTTAACCTGCCCGATGAGTTTTTGAAACGTTGGTTAAAAGCCACTAACGAAAAACTGAGCGATGAGGAATTGAACGGTGGTTACAATGATTTTGCAACCAACCTGAAATGGACCCTGATTGAAAACAAGATCATCAAGGACAACCAGATCGAGATTAAATATGACGAGGTTTTTGCTTTAGCAAAAGTTCGTCTGGATCAGCAATTCAGAATGTACAGCCCACAACCTATCCCTGAGGAGCAATTAGGTCAGTACACTGTACAATATCTTCAAAACAAAGAGAATGCTAACAAGATATTTGAAGAAGTAAAGGCGCTTAAAGTATTTGATTATATCAAAAGCGTAATTACTTTAGATAAAAAAGATATCCTTTATACAGATTTCAGCGAGCTGGTAAAAGAGCAGCAATAAGCTAAATTTTACTTCTGTACAAAACACCAAAAGCAACTCAAAAGGTTGCTTTTGGTGTTTTAAATCGGAAAAGACCGAAAGTCAGGAAAGTCCGCAAGCCAGAAAAAGATCTTGAGTATGGACTTTCGGACTTTACTGACTTTTCCGGCTTCCGGACTCAAAATATTTACTTTTTATTCAACTAAAAACTATATTTATCGCAGGTAATCCCTGCATCTAAACAAATAACATAACAAAAACCATGAGTAGTAACATCGATAAGAACGAATTCAGAAATTATGCTGTTAAGCATCACCGTTTAAACAGCTTACACGTAGATAAATATATTTCGGCTGTTGACAGAAGCAGAATGCCATTCGGAATTTATACCCCAACCGGCATGACCCCGTACATCATCGAGGAACGTCAGTTAAATGTAGCCCAGATGGACGTGTTTTCACGTTTGATGATGGACCGCATTATTTTCCTTGGCGATGCCATTTATGAAAATATTGCAAACATTATCCAGGCTCAATTGCTGTTCTTGCAGTCGGCCGATAGCAAACGCGATATCCAGATCTATATCAATTCACCTGGTGGCTCCGTTTATGCTGGTTTAGGTATCTATGATACCATGCAGTTTATATCAAATGATGTAGCCACCATTTGTACAGGTATGGCAGCATCAATGGCTGCGGTATTATTATGTGCCGGTACCGAAGGTAAAAGGGCTATATTGCCACATGCCAGGGTAATGATTCACCAGCCATCGGGCGGTGCTCAAGGTCAGCAGTCAGATATCGAGATCTCTTACCATGAGATCACCAAGCTGAAAAAAGAGCTGTACCAGATCATTGCCGATCATAGCGGTGCGCCGTTCCAGAAAGTTTGGGACGCGTCTGATCGTGATTATTGGATGATTGCCGAAGAAGCCAAAGAATTTGGTATGGTCGACGAGATTTTAAAAGGCAGCGGCAAAGCGAATAAATAAGCTGCTGAAATAAGTTTTGGGTATGGGGTTTTGGGTGATAATGAGGGTTTTACAAATATTCATTTCAACTCAAAACCCAATACTTATAGTTCAAAACTTTTTTTTCTGCCACTAATTAGTTAATTTTGAATTACAAACGAATCAGATGAATAAGAACAGTAAGGAAATCAGGTGTTCATTTTGCGGTGCAGGTAAACAGGATTCCCTGATGTTAATTGCAGGGCTTGACGCTCACATTTGTGATAAATGCGTTAACCAAGCTAATGAAATATTGGCTGAGGAGTTAAAGGTACGTAAGGTAAAAGCTTCACCGTCGGCGCCTTCGTTATTAAAACCTGCCGAAATTAAAACCCACCTTGATCAGTACGTCATCGGTCAGGATGATGCCAAAAAGATCTTGTCTGTAGCGGTATATAACCATTACAAACGTTTAAATCAGCGTATTGATAAGGATGAGGTAGAGATCGAAAAATCAAACATCATTATGGTGGGCGAAACCGGCACAGGTAAAACTTTGCTGGCTAAAACCATGGCCAAGATACTGAACGTTCCGTTTTGTATCTGCGATGCTACCGTATTGACAGAAGCCGGCTATGTAGGGGAGGATGTGGAAAGCATACTTACCCGTTTGCTGCAATCGGCAGATTATGATGTAACCCTTGCCGAAAAAGGTATTGTTTACATTGATGAGGTTGATAAAATTGCCCGCAAGAGCGATAATGCCTCCATCACCCGCGACGTATCCGGCGAAGGTGTACAACAAGCCTTGTTAAAGATACTGGAAGGTACCATGGTTAACGTACCACCGCAAGGCGGGCGTAAACATCCTGACCAAAAAATGATCACCGTAAATACCAGCAACATATTGTTTATATGTGGTGGCGCGTTTGATGGTATCGATCGTAAAATAGCTAACCGCTTGCGTACGCAAACCGTTGGTTACAAACTTAAACGCGACGATAGCGAGGTTGACCTGAAAAACCTGTACAAATATATAACCCCGCAAGACCTGAAATCATTTGGGTTGATACCTGAACTGATAGGTCGTTTACCGGTACTTACGTATTTGAACCCGCTTGACAGGGATGCCTTAGCCAATATATTAACCGAGCCTAAAAATTCTTTATTAAAGCAGTACAAAAAATTGTTTGAATACGAAGGTGTAAAGCTTGATTTTGATAATGAGGTGCTGGAGTTTATTGTGGATAAAGCCATGGAATTTAAGCTTGGTGCGAGGGGCCTGCGCTCCATCTGCGAAGCTATCATGATAGACGCCATGTTTGAGTTCCCATCTAAAAAGGATGTGAAACGCCTGCAGGTTACTTTAGACTATGCCCACGAGAAATTTGAAAAATCAGATCTGAAAAAATTAAAAGTAGCGTAACAATTTGATATCAATTAAGTAGCTATCTTTATTATAATAAACACAGACCCTGGTGAAACGCCGGGGTTTGTTGTATACACTGGTTTTTATTTAGTATCAAGTAGTTAATGGTATCAAGTAGCTAGTATCAGGATGATAATTACTTCGGTATAATTAATACTAAATTGAAAGTCTTGATACTAGCTACTTGATACTAACTGAACTAACTACTTGATATTCTAAACAACAAAAAGGAAAAATATGAATGAACAATTGAATGTAAAAAAGGATCCTACCGATGCACCGGTAGTAAAAGAAGTGCACTCCCCCGTAAAATCAGGGTTGAAAACTAAGGATGCCATTGTGGTTAACTGGTTGCCCCGCTATACTGGTCGCCCGCTGGAAGCTTTTGGAGAGTATATTATACTTACCAACTTTTCGAAGTATATCCAGCTGTTTTCGCAGTGGAATGATAACGCACCCATCATGGGTATCGAAAAGCCAATGCAAAGTGTCACCGCCAATGGTATTACCATCATTAACTTTGGCATGGGTAGTTCGGTTGCGGCTACAGTAATGGACCTGCTTACGGCTATACATCCTAAGGCGGTTATATTTTTGGGCAAATGCGGTGGTTTGAAAAAGAAGAATGCAGTGGGCGACTTGATATTACCGATAGCTGCTATCCGCGGCGAAGGTACATCAAATGATTACTTACCACCAGAAGTCCCAGCCTTGCCATCATTTGCTTTACAAAAAGCGATATCGACCACCATACGTGATTTTTCGCGCGATTACTGGACGGGCACCTGCTACACCACCAACCGCCGTGTTTGGGAGCACGATAAAGTATTTAAAAAATACCTGAAAGACCTGCGTGCCATGGCCGTTGATATGGAAACCGCTACCATTTTTACCACAGGTTTCGCCAATAAGATCCCGACTGGTGCATTGTTGCTGGTATCAGATCAACCGATGATTCCGGAAGGTGTAAAAACAGCCGAAAGTGATTCATCTGTAACTGAGCAATTTGTAGAAACGCATCTGCGTATCGGTATCGAATCGTTAAAGCAGTTGATCAATAACGGGTTAACGGTTAAGCATTTGAAATTTTAACTGGCCATGATGGCATTGATCGGCTAAAACTGTTATGCTGAATGAAGTGAAGCATCTATTCAACAATATTATATGTTGAGAATAGATTCTTCGCTATACTCAGGATGATAATTATACTTACTCCTGCTTGTCATTTTGAATGGCAGAGAAAGATTTATACCATTGATACATCGCACGTATAAGATCTCTCTTTGTGCCAGGTTCGGGATAATATTTGTTTTTTATACACTCCGTTTTTTATGTCCGTATAAGCAACCTAATATTCGTCTGCGGATAATTTATATGCTCTGCCTGCTCGGGTTCAGGAGCTTTTGTGAAAACGCCGAACTGCGCAAATAGCTATCAGCAATAAAATAAATATGGTTATTTTTAATGACAACGAAAGGTTGTTATAGGTTGCGGATACCATAGTTTAAATGTAAGCTTTTGGGTTATACATAAACGATGTAGATTGATGAACTATTCCATAAAAAAATATAAAATTTATGTTGCTCTTGTTTGGTAGTATATCTAATTTACCATTCAGTAGAGAAATGTCCGTTGAGAAAGTTAATTTTGAGAAATTATCCGGCTAAGTATACCGGGTTAGTAGATTAAATTATGTGGTATAACAATATATTAGAAACCATTGGTGATACACCTCTGGTGAAGTTAAACAAGGTAACAAAAGACATCCCGGCAACGGTATTGGCAAAGATAGAAACCACCAACCCCGGTAATTCTATCAAAGACCGTATGGCCCTTAAAATGATAGAAGATGCCGAAAAAAGCGGTAAATTAAAACCCGGCGGTACCATTATTGAAGGTACATCGGGCAATACGGGGATGGGCTTGGCCATAGCCGCGGTGATCAAAGGTTACAAATGTATTTTTACCAGTACCGATAAACAATCAAAAGAAAAGTTTGACGCCTTGCGTGCTTTTGGCGCTGAGGTTATTGTTTGCCCAACCAACGTGGAGCCCGAGGATCCGCGTTCGTACTACTCTGTATCATCACGCCTGGAGCGTGAGGTGCCCAATTCATGGAAACCAAACCAATATGATAACCTGAGCAATTCGCAGGCACATTATGAGCAAACCGGGCCAGAGATATGGGAGCAAACCGGTGGCAAGATCACGCACCTGGTAGCAGGGGTAGGTACCGGTGGTACAATATCGGGAATTGCGCGTTATCTTAAAGAACAGAACCCCAATATCCAGGTACTGGGGATTGATACATACGGCTCGGTATTTAAAAAATATAAAGAAACCGGTATTATGGATAAGAACGAGATTTATCCATACATCACCGAAGGTATTGGCGAAGACTTTTTACCGCAGAACGTCGACTTTAACCTGATTGATCATTTTGAAAAAGTAACCGACCAGGATGCTGCTTTGATGACCCGCGAAATAGCCCGTAAAGAAGGCATCTTCGCCGGAAACTCTACCGGATCAGCAGTAGCCGGTGCTTTGCAGATGAAGGATAAATTTAAAGAAGGCGATGTGGTGGTGATCATCTTCCCGGATCATGGTACCCGTTACCTGGGCAAAATGTACAATGATGACTGGCTGCGCGACCGCGGATTTTTAAAGGATGGCAAATTAACCGCTGCCGACATTATCAGTAAAAAAGAGGTGCAGGAAATCATTACTATCGATTGCGAAAAAAGCGTGTTGGAGGCTATCAATACCATCAAATCGCTCAATATATCGCAGATCCCGGTTACCCAGAAAGGTATGGTAATTGGCAAGATCACGGAGAGCGACATCCTGGATTCATTGATCGAAAATCCATCCATCAAATCGCAGCCGATCAAAAATATCACTACGGCGCCGTTCCCCTTTGTTGATCTGAATACCTCTATCGATAAGATCTCGGGCATGATCAATAAGGACAATATCGCTGTATTGGTAGAAGACGAGCAAGGTAAAATTGAGATCATTACCCAATACGATATCATTAACGCTATTTCGGCCTAGTTTTTTAGGATAAAGGTAAAAGGTGTTGTGCTGTGGCATGGCACCTTTTTACTTATATCAATTAATAGCTATATTTATCGCTTATCCTAAACTAATGTCAACTATTCGTCTCCTCCTTGTTTTTGTTCTGTCCATTTTGAGTTTATCTGCTTTTGCACAAAATTCCGACGAAGTATTTATGCGATGGAAGTTGAAACCCGGGCAGATACTTGCCTATAAAACCTCGATGACGCCGATTGATACCGCTAACCAAAAAGCTCTTGATTTTGGCAAGTTCTTTAAATCAATGGGGGCCGATTCCTCAAATACAAACCAGGCACAAAAGGTGTTAAAGCAGCTTTCGGCGGCTTTTCAGCAAACAGATCTGGTTACACATTTGACTGAAAAAAGAAAAGGTATAGTAGATATTGAAATAATATCCAAGCCAAAAGATCAGAAGCCAGCCAATCAGAACGCTGATGAGAAAAAGATGGCCGAGATGCAAGAGCTTCTCCTAAAAATGAATTCGGGAGTAATGCTTCGGGGAGCGGTGTATGAAACCGGTGGTATTGAAAGTTTTTATAATAAAAATGATCAGAAAAATATTATTGCCATGTTATTTGAGCTTCCAGGCAAAAATATAAAGCAGGGTGATAGCTGGTCAATCGATACGCATCTGCTCTATGCTGATCAAAATTTTAAATGTGATAGTTCATTCAAAAGGAATAAAGTAACAGCCATTAAAATCGAAAATAAGAATGGCGAACACCTGGTGACACTCAAGTACGATATTGCAGAATACATCGATGGGGATTTTAATGTGCCAATGAGCAACGGCCCCGTAAAAACTACCATGTATATGAGTTTTCAGGCTCTGGCTGTATTTTCGGTCGAAAAAGGTAAATGGATAAGCTATGAAGGTATCATATCGGATAATAGAACTGGTATCATGTCGGCACAAAATAAGATGAAATATTCTCTTGTGGAAGAGTAATCAACGTATAATGGTTACTTACGATTCCGCATATTTAAGAAACGCACATAAATGCTCAATCTTTCACCAAAGCCAAATATGGCAGAGTGAGATTTGTGGTTGCTTTTATTGTATTTCAACATTCAGCCCTCATGAAATTAAAGAATGGACTGATATTGATAGTCTCATGGGAGCTACGGCTTTATGTCCCAGATGCGGAATAGATTCAGTTATCGGCTCCGCTTCAGAGGTTCTTGTAACTGATAATGCTTTTCTTATTCAGATGAATAAATATTACTTTTAAAGCCTCCCCTTTAGGGGAGATTTAGAGGGGCTTCTACTCCAGCCTCTTCCTCGCCAGTTCTTTGGTATATCGTTCCTGTAGTGGGGCTTTAATGTCAGTTATCAGATATATACCGGTACCCTTTTCGCGGGCAAGGTAATGCTCAATTTCTCCTAATTTTTTGTAGGAGCCTATCATTTTTCCGGCTACAAATTGGCGGATATTCTCGCCGTTGTTGTCATCCACATAGATGAGGTATTTGCACTTCAGGCTATCGGGAGCCCACAGCGTAAAGCTGCTGTTAAGTGATATGGCTTTGGGGAAGTTGAATTGTTTACTGTATTGATTCAGGGCACCTGCTTCGCCGTAATTATCGGCATAAACAAAGGTTTGTTTTTGCTGATCAGGAGTTAGTTTGTTATAAGCTTCGCCTACTTTTTGAGCCAATTCGTTCCAGCCATACATGTCGGCATAATCCTGGGTTAAGGGGTGCTGTTTTTGATCTTCCCAGGTGATCAGAAAATCTGTAGCGGGTATATTTTTATGAGCAAACCTGAAAAACGCCAGGGTGTTTTCTATCGAAAATATAGGCAGCAGCATGGGTAGTAAAATAAGGTTAGGCAATACAAACACCGCTATAGTAAAAGTACGGAGCACATAACCTTTGGTTTTTAACCAGCGTTCAAAACCAAAGCCACCAGCCGCGAACAGCATAGGGTATGCACCAAACAGGTAATAGTTTTTACCGTCCATCTCCAGTAAAAAAATAAATATCAGCACATAAGCAATAGCTAAAAACTGAAAATTGCGCAATCTGAAAGAAAATATGAGGAACAGGAAGCCGGTGAACCAAACAAAAAAGGCCACGCCATGTACCAGTAATTGTTGCTCAATAAATTCGGCTGGTTTAATATAACTTAATTGCTCCTGGCGTAGGGTTTTCATGTGATGGATGAGCGGCCAGTGATGCTGGATTTGCCAGATGAGGTTAGGCAGGCAAACTAAAAAGGCCACTAAAGCGGCGCCAAGTATATGTTTGTTAAACAATAGTTTACGTTGCTTGCTAATAAGGATGCCGATAATCATGGCAAACGTAAAAAAGGCCATGGTGTACTTTGTAAGCATACCCAGGCCAACCGCCAAACCAAGCCAGTACAGGTATTTAACATCGGTAGTATTAAGGTATTTGATCAGCAGCCAAACGGTTAATACCCACCAGAACTGATCGAACACAACTGGTTGAAAAAGATAACCGCTTGCAACAAACGCTGGTGAAAATATAAGTGCCAGGCAGGTGAGGGTGATGGCAAACTTGCGCCCGCCAAACTCAACAGTAATCAAACCAGTAAACCAAACAATGAGCCCGCTGCAAATGGTCGGGAAAATACGAGCGGCAAAAATCGAATGACCAAAAAGGGTGTTGGATACTTTGGCAACAATAGCAATAAACGGTGGGACTTCTTTATAACCCCAATCCAAGTGATCGGCTAAAACCAGGTGTAATAACTCATCGCGATGAAAGCCAAAATTACTTATAGCAAATAAATTAAGAACAACTTTTATAAATACAAAAATCAGTATGAAATATGCATAGGTTGACTTCCGGTTTTTGTATGACATTATTCTGGTAGGTTTTGTAAGGGCCAAAAGCAGGGGTAAAGCCAAAAGCTAAAATAACATAACAATCCTTAAAAAACAAAAAGATGAAATGTAACGATTTAGAGGGAAGGTGAAAGGATAAAGGTCAAAGGCGAAAGGTTTTTATAATTGATAGATGCAGCTACCTTTAACCTTTTGCCTTTAACCTTTTACCTCAAGAAATTATATTCTGGTTATATCCGCACCCAGCGCTTTCAAACGATCGTCGATATGTTGGTAGCCGCGTTCAATTTGCTCGATATTGTAAATAGTTGATTGACCTTGCGCCGATAAAGCGGCGATCAACAAGGCCACACCTGCACGAATATCCGGTGAAGTCATAGAGATACCGCGTAGCTGCACCTGTTTATCCAGACCGATAACGGTAGCACGGTGCGGGTCGCAAAGGATGATCTGCGCGCCCATATCCAGCAGTTTATCCACGAAAAACAAACGGCTTTCGAACATTTTTTGATGGATGAGTACTGAGCCCTTAGCCTGGATGGCTACTACCAGTACAATACTGATCAGATCGGGCGTAAAGCCTGGCCATGGCGCATCGGCAACAGTCATGATGGATCCGTCGATAAAAGTTTCTATTTCATAGTGATCCTGTGCGGGTATGTAAATATCATCGCCGCGCAGTTCCAGTTTTATACCCAGGCGTTTAAATACGTCGGGAATCATACCCAACTCAGGGTATTTTACATCTTTAATGGTGATCTCGGAGCCGGTCATAGCCGCCAGACCGATGAATGAGCCTATCTCAATCATATCGGGCAGCAGACGATGCTCTGTACCGCCCAAATAGCCCACACCTTCAATAGTAAGTAAGTTGGAGCCGATGCCGCTTATTTTGGCGCCCATGCGGTTCAGCATTTTGCAAAGTTGCTGCAGATAGGGCTCGCAGGCCGCGTTATAAATGGTAGTTACGCCTTTGGCCAAAACCGCCGCCATAACAATATTAGCGGTGCCGGTTACCGAAGCTTCATCCAGCAGGATATAAGTACCTTTGAGGTTGGATGCATCTACATTAAAAAAGCTATCGGCGGGGTTATAGTTAAATTGCGCGCCCAGTTTTTCGAAACCCAGGAAGTGAGTATCCAAACGCCTGCGGCCAATTTTATCGCCGCCTGGTTTTGGGATGGATGCTTTGCCAAAACGGGCCAACAACGGACCCACGATCATGATCGATCCGCGCAAGCCACCGCCTTTTGATTTAAAAGTTTCTGACTGGAAAAAATCCTGATCAATATCTTTTGCTATAAAGGTGTAGGTATCATCGCCGGTTTTCTCCACAATAACGCCCATATCACCCAATAGCTCAATCAGCTTATTTACATCTTTTATATCGGGTATATTGCTGATGGTAACTTTTTGGTCGGTTAATAAAACCGCCGAAATTACTTGTAAAGCCTCATTCTTCGCTCCCTGCGGAGTAATCTCGCCCTTTAGCGGTTTCCCGCCGTTTATCACAAATGCGTTAGTCATAGGAGTTTATAATTGATTGATCATGATTCATTTTTACGCACACTTAATTTAACAAAACAAGTGTGCTATCTCAGGGCAAAGATTATAAAATTTCCTGACTGTTCATTGGTGCAATTGTTCATTAGTTCACTGGTTTTATGCATTTGTTCATTAGGTATTATCAGGAATAAAATCAAACAGCCCGGTCATCATTAAGATAACCGGGCTGTTATTGTTTTGTACTTCAGAACACGGATGAACTAATCAACCAGTGAACGAATGAACTTTATTGAACTAATATTTCTTGGAACCACCACCGTTGTTGCGGTTACGGTTGTTCTGATTATTGTTGTTGTTGCGGTTGTTGTTCTGGTTATTGTTGTTGCGTCCGCGATTATTTTGGTTGTTGTTGTTGTTGTTACGTCCGCGATTATTTTGGTTGTTATTGTTGTTTTGAGCCGGACGGAACTCAACACGGTTAAGGTTGATGTTTTCTTCCAGTTTCAGTGTACCGCCAGATAAAGCGTACAGATCGGCCAGGATGCTTTCGTCGGCAACCGAATCTTTATTCCATTGTACGTAGGCCATTTTCATAAAATTGGCTATAGCCTGTACCATATGGCGTTTACGATCAGGATCGTCGATGCTTTTTGCTTTCTCGATCATCAGCTCAATGGTTTTGCCATAATGTTTGTACTTGATGCGTTGATGCGGGTATCTTAGGGGCTGCGGTTTAATATGTATAGCCTCGGGCGATGGTTTTGGATATGGTGAGTCAACATCAATCTGGTAGTCAGATATAATGTGTAGGTGATCCCAAAGCTTATGTTTAAAATCGGCCACATCGCGCAGGTGCGGGTTTAAAAAACCCATCAGGTCTATCACTACTTGCGCGTAGCGGTTACGTTCTTCTTTAGTGGGCAACGCAACAATGTATTTAACCATGTTTTGTACGTTGCGGCCATATTCAGACAGGATAAGTTTTTTCCTGGTTGAGTTATAGTCAAATTCAGGCGTGTTTTGTTGAGCCATGTTTATGCTGTTGTAATGTTATTATTAAGAAGGTTATAAATTAGCCAGACAAATGCCCGTGAATTGGGATATGAGGCTAAAATTGAATTGTTACTATATTGTAGTAACGCAAATATAAGGTAATAGTATCAATGTGCAAATTATTCTGAAGAGATTATTAGATTATGGGACCGTTAGACTTTGGGACAAGCGATGAAAAATGTCTGTCTATCTAATAATTCCATAGTCCAATAATCCCAAAGTCTCATGGTCCCATAGTCCAACGATCCAAAATCCTTTAAATTAGAGCTAAAATGTTACTTTAGGCAATCAAAACATAAAATCTACCCCGTGAAAAACAAAATATTCATTACCCATATTGATATATACCGCTTTAGCATTCCCATGGAACCTTTTACTATTGCTACGGGAACGATGAATCATGCGCAGAATGTTTTTATCCGCGTACATACCGATGCAGGGTTTTATGGCGTCGGAGAGTGTTCGGCTTTCCCTATGATCGTAGGCGAAACACAGGATACCTGCCTGGTGATGGCTCGTGAATTCGCCAAACTCTGGAAAGGTCAGGATGCGCTGGATATTCCTGCTCGCATGCAGCAGCTGCATAATTTCACTGCCGGTAATACCACCATTAAAAGCGCTTTTGATATCGCCTTGTTTGACATCGCGGCCAAGAACGCAGGTGTACCCTTATATCGCTTGTTGGGTGGCGAACGCAGAGAAGTAGAATCGGACATCACCATTGGCATTGCCGGGCCGCATATGATGGCGCTTAAAGCGCTTGATTTTAAAGCAACCGGAGCTACTGTACTGAAAGTGAAACTGGGCAAAAATGCTGTGGAAGATGTGGAGCGCATCCGCCAGATCCGCGAAGCTATAGGTTCAGATATCAGGATACGTATTGATGTCAACCAAGGCTGGAGTTTTGACGATGCTGTTTTTGCGCTGCAAGCTATGGGGCAATATGATATTGAATTTTGCGAACAACCCATGCGCACCTGGTACGATGATCGTTTGCCCCAGCTGATGCAACTATCGCCGGTGAAGATCATGGCCGATGAAAGCGTATACAATCATCATGATGCGCGTAAACAGATCAATAGTGGGTCCTGCCATTATATTAATATCAAAATGTCAAAATCGGGCGGGATATTGGAAGCTAAACAAATTCACGATGAAGCGGCTTCCAAAGGTATTGCCTGTATGATGGGGGGGATGCTGGAAAGCCGTATTGGCCTAAGTGCTAAACTGCATTTTGTATATGCCAGTCCAAATATTCAATTTTATGATATGGATACCTGTATGTTGGGGCATTTGGAAGACCCTTGCATTGGTGGCGTAAACTATGAAGGTTATCAATTAAGTATAGGAGATGAGCCGGGTATAGGTGCTGATGCTAATGAGGCTTTTTTGGCCCGTTGCGAGCATTTTAAGATTTAGGCAATGGGGGCGCGGCGTTTGCCGACAGCCCCATCGTGTGGTTTTATAACAAGGGCTTACGCTTAAATCGACTGGCGGTTTTTGCCGTTGTGATCTTTTCGGCTTTAGTGTTTTTAACTTCCCTTACTTCCTTTACGGCTTCGCCTTTTGATTTTTCCTTAGTTTCCATAATAGTATGTTTTATATATATGAATAATACTGCCTATCTGGTGCTTTTGTTTTACGTAAATATAAGGAAATGTGTCATATTATTGTATTTATTTAATGTGAACAAAACGTTGTCATATTTACGTCAAGGTTGTGCCGGTTTCCAGGGCCTTCGTGTATTTTTTCAAATCAAATTTGTATAAAAATGGTGCCCGGTGTGGGCCAATGTTTCGTTTCTCATTCAATTTTTTAATCAAACCTAAAAACACCAGCTTTTTGGGGAAATTCCGGATATCTAATTTTTTGCCTAACAGGGTTTCGTAAACCGAATGGATCTCGGTCAGGGTAAACTTGGCAGGTAGCAATTTTTCGGCAATGGGATAATAATACAGCTGCGTACGCAGGGTATGCAATGAATCCTTAACCATTTGATCATGATCATATAACAGGGGAGGTATCTTGTCGATGTTAAACCAATTGCAAGAGTCAGAGAGCAGACCGGCCTTCGGTGTGACCAACGAAAAATCGGTAAGGGCGTAGTATCCCACAGAAATGGTCTGGTCTATCAACCAGCTATCTTTAATATAGGGTACGCCCACCTCTTTCGAGAATTTTTCAAAATCAAGTTCGTTCCATTTAATGCGGTCGGGATCGCCAAAGGTTTTATATTGTTTCAGGTAAAGATCCGTCAGACTTGTGCTTTCGGCCACAATGCGGTTGGCGGCCTCGTCCAGGGTTTCTGTACGTTTAATGTATCCCCCGGGAAGGCAGTAACCTCCCAATGCTTTATAACCCGATAATAATATTTTTAACTGGTGATCGTGGTAACCGAATATAGCAGCATCAATAGATATATGCGGCATGTAATGCTTATGCCCGTTGATAATAAAATCCTGTAGTTCACTGATGGAGTTCATAGTCTTAAAGTACGTCAAAATCGACCTAAAAGTAAAACTAATAAATTCTATTTGGTAAAATTTGCAAAATAGAAATTAAGCCATAACTTTATTGTGTAAAATTTACCAAATAGAAACCTTCTTTTACCATTAACCCGCTTATGACTTTAAACAGAAGAGATTTTATTACCCGTACCGCGATGGGCGCGGCGGGAATTAGTATAGCTGCTGCTATCCGGGATTTTTTGTATGCCAAGACAGAAAATACCGACAAGGAACTGTTTTTTAAACTGGCTTTATCACAGTTTTCGCTGGCGAGCCAGTTCTGGAGCAAAAAGCTCGACCCGCTCGACTTTCCGATGAAAACAAAAACTGCATTCGGTATTGAAGGGCTCGATTACTGCTCCATGTTTTTTGCTGATAAGGCAAAGGATAACACCTTTTTGAATGAGCTGAAAAAAAGATCGGCAGATAATGGCTGCTACAACCTGCGCATTATGGTTGATGGTGAGGGCGTACTGGGGCATCTGGATACCGCCGAACGCACAAAAGCTATCGAAAATCATTATAAATGGATAGATGCTGCCGCTCTGTTGGGCTGCCCCATGATCAGGGTAAATGTAGAAGGTGATGGCGCACCCGAAGAAGTATCTAAAGCCGCCGCCGATAGCCTGGCTAAACTTATAGCCTATGGCAGTAAAAGTAAGATAGATGTTATAGTCGAAAACCACGTAGGCATATCCTGTAACGGAGGCTGGCTGGCCGGGGTAATGAAAAGCGTTAACGATAAACACTGCGGTACGCTGGCCGATTTTGGTAATTTCTGCATCAACCGCACCAAACCCGAGGCGCAAACTATTGATGCCTATATGAAAACTAAATGCCTGGAAGAGTATGACAGGTACAAAGGGATCACCGAGCTGATGCCTTATGCTAAAGGTGTACACGCCAAAAGTCACACGTTTGATGCCGCTGGTAATGATACCGAGACCGATTTCTATAAAATGTTTGGCATTATTAAAAAGTCGGGTTTTAATGGTTGGGTGAGCATTGAGTACGAAGGAGGGTTGTTTAAAATGTACGCACCCCAAAGCAATTACCTGGATGATGACGCCGGTGTACTGGCTACCAAAAAATTAGTTGAAAAGGCTGGTAAAGTGGCTTAACTCATCCCGGTATGAAAGATATTCAGATCAAAAAGTCGGCCGAGGTATATGATATAGTGATCATTGGCTCGGGCGCAGGTGGTGGTATGGCCGGTTATGTATTGGCTCACGCGGGTATAAAAGTACTGATGCTGGAGGCCGGACCTTTTTTCGACCCAGCCAAAGATTCGGCACAATTGAAATGGCCCTATGAGTCGCCCCGGCGTGGTGGTAATGCCACACGGCCCATGGGCGATTTTGACGCCGCTTACGGTTGCTGGGACATCGAGGGGGAGCCCTATACCCAAAAAGGTGACACAGATTTTAAATGGTTCAGGGCCAAAATGCTGGGCGGGCGTACTAATCACTGGGCGCGTATATCTTTAAGGATGGGCCCCAAGGATTTTAAATGCTACAGCAGTTTTGGCGCAGGCGACGATTGGCCCATCACCTATGATGACATTAAACCTTACTATGATAAGGTCGACCGGCTCATCGGCGTGTATGGTAGCAATGAAGGATTAGAAAATGACCCCGACGGCATCTTTTTACCTGCCCCTAAACCTCGCCTTAACGAGTTGTTTGTAAAGAAAGCGGCTACTGGCCTGGGTATTAAAGTGATTGCTGGTCGGGGTTCGGTACTTACAGCGCCACTGCCGGGTAATAAGGATAGGGGAGCTTGCTTTTTTTGCGGGCAATGTAATCGCAGCTGTAAAATATATGGCGATTTTTCGGCATCCTCATGCCTGGTGATCCCGGCTATTAAAACGGGTAATCTTAAAGTAATTACTAATGCGGTAGTGCGGGAGATATTGACCGGAAGTGATGGTTTGGCAAATGGTGTATCCTATATTCTTAAGGATGATATGCAGGAGTACTCGGTAAAAGCCAAAACGGTGATCCTGGCGGCAGGTACCTGTGAATCGGCACGGATACTGCTCAACTCCAAATCGGCACAGCATCCCAACGGTTTAGCCAATAGTAGCAATGTAGTTGGTAAATATTTGCATGATTCCACACAGACGGGTGGCGCGGCTATTTTGCCCCAACTACTTAATCGCAAGCGGTTTAATGAAGATGGAGTAGGCAGCCTGCATTTATATGCACCCTGGTGGGGCGATCATAAAAAGCTCGATTTTGCCAGGGGGTATCATCTGGAGATCTTTGGCGGTATGATGATGCCATCGTACGGCGGGTATTTTGGTTTTGAAGGTACGCTGGTACCTTATATCAATGGGTATTTGCCCGGGGCCGATGGCAAGATGAAACCGGGTGGTGGCTTTGGGAAATCGTTAAAGGAAGATTACCGTCGCTTTTATGGTACGTTGGCCGGAGTAGGTTGTCACGGCACGGATATCGCCAAGGCAGATAACTACTGCGAGATAGATAATAGCGTGGTTGATAAATATGGTATTCCTGTATTGAAGTTCAACTATAAATGGGGCGATGAAGAGATAAAACAAGCCCGACACATGCAGCAAACTACTCAGGATATCATAAAAGCTATGGGTGGCATCCCTCTTGGGCAGCCTGCGGGCCCCGATAAAAAGTATGGATTGGATAAGCCAGGTAAAGGGATTCACGAGGTAGGAACTGTGCGCATGGGGGATAATGCCGATAAATCTGCATTGAATAAATGGTGCCAGGCGCATGATTGTAAAAATCTTTTTGTAGTGGATGGCGCCGCATTCACCCAACAATCCGAAAAGAATCCTACGTGGACTATCCTCGCGCTCTCGATGCGCACAGCTGAGTATATTTTGGATCAAAAACGAAAACTAAACGTATAAGTGATGAACAGACGAGAGAGTTTAAAAGCCATAGGTTTATCGGTATCAACGGTGGTGCTGCTGGATGCCTGCAAAACAAATCCGGATACCCCAACAGAAGATAGTAAAACCATAGTCGAGCCTGGTCGTCAGGCTTATGAAACGGAAAGGGATAAACACCTGCAGTCTGAAAAATACTTTACTGATCATGAGCTGGCTACGATAACCATACTGGCCGATATCATTATCCCTAAAGACGAACATAGCGGCAGCGCCTCAGATGCTAAAGTGACCGATTTTATAGAGTTCATCGTAAAGGACGAACCCGAACATGCTTTGCCCATGCGTGGCGGCTTACGCTGGCTGGATGTAAAGTGTTTGAACTTGTACGGTAGCGAATTTAAAAGTTGTACCCAGCAGCAGCAGGAAGCTATATGCAGCCAGATAGCCTATCCCATGTTGGCCAAGCCGGGTATGCTGCCGGGTGTAACTTTTTTTAATAAAATGCGTGAGTTGACTGCTATCGGTTTCTTTACCAGTAAGATCGGTATTGCTGATCTGGGCTATAAAGGGAACTCACCCGGTAAATGGGAGGGGGTACCTGCCGATGTATTAAAGCAGTATGGGTTGGAAGGTGTCTGAGTAATTTTATCCAGGAACGGGCTTGGATTGATGCTGACATAGTTTGTGTTAACTTTACCAGAGCAAAACATCTGCTTAGATATGAGTAATAATGAACTTACATTCAGGCTGGCCACCCAAGAAGATCTGGTCGATATTATAGCCATGCTTGCCGATGATACGTTGGGGATGGGAAGAGAGAAAGCAGGAGAGGTGATATCTGACAAATACATCCAGGCATTTGAAAAGATTCAGAGCGATCCAAACCAAGAACTGACGGTTGTTGAAATGAGGGGTGAGAAAGTGGCAACATTTCAACTGTCATTTATTCAATACCTTACCTATGAGGGCGGCTTAAGAGGACAGATAGAGGCGGTAAGAACCCATTCCAAATATCGTGGACAAGGCATAGGAACCAGGGTGTTTGAGTATGCTATCAACAGGGCAAAGGAAAAGGGTTGCCATATGGTGCAGCTCACCTCCGATAAAAAAAGGCCTGATGCTATCCGGTTTTATGAATCATTGGGTTTCGTCGCTTCGCATGAGGGGATGAAACTTAAGTTGGAATAAGAATTTAAAAGTAAGACCTACGGAATTTTTGAAACTTCGTAAGTCTTTAAGGAGAAGTCCTTGTTCTTTGCTCCAAAAATCCTTTATCCCTATTTAAAAGCAAGCCTTACGAAGTTTTTAAAGCTTCGTAAGGCTTCAAGAAGGAATCCTTGTTCTTTACTCCAAAAATCCTTTACCCTAACTACTTGCTTAGCTCCGCGAAATATTTGTGGAACAATGGGATAGTTTCGATGCCTTTATAGTAATTGAAAATATCATATTTTTCGTTGGGAGAGTGCAATGCATCGCTATCCAACCCGAAACCCATCAATACGGTTTTAAGGCCAAGTTCAGCCTCAAACAAAGCAACAATAGGGATACTACCACCGCCACGCGTAGGAATAGGATCTTTTCCAAATGATTCGGCAATAGCTTTTTGGGCCGCACGATAAGCTACGCTGTCAGTTGGCGTTACAGCAGGTTCACCGCCGTGATGTGGGGTGACTTTTACTTTAACGCTTGCCGGGGCAATGCTTAAAAAGTGTTTGGTGAATAGTTCGGTGATCTTTTCACTGGTTTGGTTAGGTACCAGGCGCATAGATATTTTAGCGCTTGCTTTTGATGGTAATACCGTTTTGGCACCTTCGCCGATATAACCACCCCAGATGCCGTTTACTTCCAGGGTAGGACGGGTGCCGGTGCGCTCAAAAGTGGTATAACCCTTTTCGCCCCAAAGTTCCTGTACATCCAGGTCTTTTTTATATTCAGCCTCATCATACGGCGCATTATTCAGCGCGGTACGTTCTGCAGGTGTAAGATCAACCACATCATTATAAAAGCCCGGAATAGCGATGTGATTATTTTCATCGTGTAGGGATGCTATCATTTTAGCCAGTATAGTAGCCGGGTTGGCCACGGCGCCACCATAAACACCAGAGTGCAGATCGCGGTTAGGGCCGGTTACCTCAACTTCCAGGTATGATAAGCCACGCAGACCTGTTTCTAAAGAAGGGTGCTCCATGCTGATCATCGAGGTGTCAGATATCAATACCACGTCGGCTTTCAAACGTTCCTTATTGGCTTTTACAAAAATGGCCAGGTTTGATGAGCCAACTTCTTCTTCGCCCTCGATCATGAATTTGATATTGCAAGGCACCGTATTGGTTTGCATCATCAGTTCAAATGCTTTTACATGCATATAAAACTGCCCTTTATCATCGCAGGCGCCACGGGCATATATTTTGCCATCGCGTACGGTAGGTTCAAATGGCGGAGTTTCCCAAAGCTCCAGTGGATCTGGCGGTTGCACATCATAATGACCGTATACCAACACAGTTGGTTTTGAAGGATCAATTATTTTTTCGCCGTAAACGATAGGATTGCCGGCAGTTGGGCAAACCTCTACTTTGTCGGCCCCGGCATCGCGTAGTTTTTGGGCTACGTAATCAGCGGTCTTTAAGACTTCGGGTTTGTATTTAGGATCGGCGCTAACCGAAGGAAAACGCAATAGTTCAAATAATTCGTCAAGTAAACGTTGCTTGTTTTCGTTTACATACTGTTTTATATGCTGCATAGTTATAGAATTTGCAGCAAATATATTGATGTTTATCGACTTAAAACAGCAACAGCTCATGCGGTTAGTCACATGAACTGTTATTCTATAATATTGGAGATATAAATCTCTGTAATTAGGCTGTAAAATCAGCCTGGCCTAAATCTTTCTTAGTGCCAGCAGCAAAATCAGCTTGTCCCAAATCTTTTTTAGTACCGGCAGCGAAATCAGCCTGACCTAAATCTTTCTTGGTACCGGCAGCGAAATCAGCCTGACCTAAATCTTTTTTGGTACCGGCAGCGAAATCAGCCTGACCCAAATCTTTCTTGGTACCGGCAGCAAAATCAGCCTGACCTAAATCTTTCTTGGTACCGGCAGCGAAATCAGCCTGACCTAAATCTTTCTTGGTACCGGCAGCAAAATCAGCTTGACCCAAATCTTTCTTAGTTCCAGCAGCAAAATCAGCTTGTCCTAAATCTTTCTTGGTACCGGCAGCAAAATCAGCTTGTCCTAAATCTTTCTTGGTACCGGCAGCAAAATCAGCTTGTCCTAAATCTTTCTTGGTACCGGCAGCAAAATCAGCCTGACCTAAATCTTTCTTGGTACCGGCAGCAAAATCAGCTTGACCTAAATCTTTCTTGGTACCGGCAGCGAAATCAGCTTGACCTAAATCTTTCTTGGTACCGGCAGCAAAATCAGCTTGACCTAAATCTTTCTTGGTACCGGCAGCAAAATCAGCTTGACCTAAATCTTTCTTGGTACCGGCAGCGAAATCAGCCTGACCTAAATCTTTCTTGGTACCGGCAGCGAAATCAGCCTGACCTAAATCTTTCTTGGTACCGGCAGCAAAATCAGCCTGACCTAAATCTTTCTTGGTACCGGCAGCAAAATCAGCCTGACCTAAATCTTTCTTGGTACCGGCAGCGAAATCAGCCTGACCTAAATCTTTCTTGGTACCGGCAGCAAAATCAGCTTGTCCCAAATCTTTCTTAGTGCCAGCAGCGAAATCAGCCTGACCTAAATCTTTCTTGGTACCGGCAGCGAAATCAGCCTGACCTAAATCTTTCTTGGTACCGGCAGCAAAATCAGCCTGACCCAAATCTTTCTTAGTACCTGTAGCAGTGTTCGTTTTTTTATCGCCATCTGGTGTAGAGGCATTTGAAATGTGAGCTACTGAAGTTAAAAAAAAGCTTAGCGCTAAAGCAGCTGCGGTCATTGATTTTTTCATGATTTTTTAAATTTTGAGGGGGGAGAAGTAAATATTTTTTATTTATGAATTGCTTATTAATTTAATACTGAGCGTACGTTTAAGTGCCCATTAGTATTAATAGTTATTTTATTATATATCAGAAATTGGCAGATCTCAATCAGCATTGCCCAGATCTCTTTTAAATTTGCTTGCAAATGATTGTACCTCGGTAAAATCGGTATGTTGATGTTCTTTTTTGCAAGATGAAAAGATGCCGGTAAAAACTATGACAAAGGCTATGATGATCAGTTTTTTCATGATATATTATTGTTAATGTGCTGTTTGATTATTGTTGAGGTGTACACAATACCTCAAAATTTTAAATTGTCAGATTAGTCTGCGGTTCCTAAATCCCTTTTAAAAGGGGTAATAGTTTTAGTGAAGCTTACTGTCTGAGGCTCTTCAGCTTTTTTTGTTGATGAAGACAAAACTCCTGCACTTGTAATGAATAGTGCTAATAGGATGGTTTTTTTCATGGCGGTTAATATTTATATTGTTACTCTGTTTGATTAATTATTATTTAATAGTATTTTAACTCCTGTTTAAATACTAAAAGCTTGCAAATTTTTGTGCTCCATTATAAAGTCTTTGAAAAATAAGGGAGCTCTTAATTTGATCGAATTCATCTTGTTTCTTGAAAAAAAATGGTAGTTTTAATGATTATAACTTTTTATATAAAATAATTTTTTAAATTTTTTTATTCATTTTTAAATGAACAGACAATAAGATAATTATACATATGATGTCTAAATATTTTTATGCTATTAAATTATAGCTTAATGGTATTTTTTTGTTTAATAATTATAATAAAAAAGCAAATAATATTCATTCAACTAATTGTATATCAATTAATTAACAATGCAAATATAAATATGTTTTTGGTTTTTGAACAAAAAAAATAAAAATATTTTTCCACACGGTTTTTTTGAGCCGTTATTAGATATATTAACGCTTATTTCATAACTTTCACGCTAAATTGAACGTAAGAGTGCTTTAATGAGAAAAACCTATATTCTCCTATTGGTATTTTTTGTATCATTTGCTGTACACGCAAATGATTTTAATGAAGCGACTGCAACAGATACCAACGCGGTAATAAAATTAAATAAACAGGCTTTTGCCAATCGTTTAACAAGTCCTGAACAAACAATTATTGATGCAACGCAGGCTTTAGCAATGGCCAAAAAGCTGAATTATTATAATGGCATTGGCGAGGCATACCGTATTGTCGGCATCGGGAGATCCTATCTTAACCAATCTGAAAAGGCCTTTGATAGTTACCTTAATGGGGTTGCCTATTTCATTAAAGCTAATAATTTGGCAGGTGAGGCAAAGATATATAATAATATGGGTAATTTATTCCGTGATCAGGACTATAACCGCTGCCTGGATTACCTGAATAAATCGCTCGCGATAGCCACTAAAATAAAGGATCAGCACCTGATAGCGGCTTTAGGCTTAAATTTAGGTAATGTTTATACACGTAAAAATAGTTTTCAGCAAGCATTAAAATACTATGATCAAAGTATGGTTGTTTTTGAAGAACTAAAAGATAATGTAAATGTTGCTCAATGTGTGCTTAACAAAGGTTTTGTTTATTACAAACTTAATCAGTATGATATAGCATTGAAACTTCTGCTGGAAGCCCGGGACTCGGCCAAACAACAGGATTTGAATGAAACCGTTGCCAGCATTAACCTTACACTTGCTTCATTGTATATGGCTCAAAAAAAATATACGGAAGCCGAACAGGTTGTAAGGGAGGGTTTGGCTTATGCTACACTCGTTAAAGATCCTAAACTTAATTATGATTATAAGCATACCTCGTACGAATTGGAATATAGCCGGAAAAACTATGAACGTGCTATTTTTTATTTGCGGGAGATATACAAAGAAGATAGTGTAACCTTTAAACAAAATACCTCGGTGCAGATAAGGCTCATGGAGGCTAAGCGCAAACAAGAAGAGCAGGTAAAAGAAAATGAACGTGTAGCCGACAAGCAGGCTTTTGAACGTTCGCGTTTTTGGGCGGTGAGCACAGTGGCCGGTTTATTATTGGTTGTTATTGGATTATTGGTAGGTAATGTGAAACGGAAGGCAAAGACCAACGCGCAACTTACCATGCTTAACGAAGAAGTTTTAAGACAAAAAGATAACCTCGACAGGATAAATCATCATCTGGAGGAAATCATCGATGAAAGAACAAAAGATCTGCAGATTAAGAACAAGAAGCTTTCTGAACACTCTTCTTATCTATCTCACCAGATCAGGGGGCCAATCGCTACGCTGCGCGGTCTGATAAACCTGGAGCGGGAGGGATTGGTTAACCAGGAAGAGTGTATTACCATGATGGATAAATGCGTTTCGGAAATTGACGAAAAAATAATTGAAATGAGCGACATGCTGCATGGCCCTTCTCATAATAGTAATTCCTGAAACAGTATTTTTTTTATGATGCTTAACCCAGGTTAAATGCAGCTGGCCATGAAGAATGTATCTGTGCCTCAATAAGCCCAAGATAAATACAATACCTGGATATCATTTGCAGTATAAGCAATTGCCGGTGTTTATTATAACCCTCAGTTTCAAAGGCAAGTGTTTCATCTCCTGCGGTAACAAAAAATCTCACTTCGCCCTGCCTCGGTTTAAATCTTGATTGTAAAAGATCGAATACCTTAACTTTAAGTTTGCTTTTGGGGTCGTGGATGGTCCCATCTTTCAAAGCCTGGTTTTTTGAAATAGATATCAGATAATTTGACATAAACACTTTTTACGATAAAAAATGTTTATGTCACAATTTTTACTCCAATTTTAAATTATAAGGCATATTAAATGAAATTATGTTCATTTATATTCCTTTTTCTTGAAAAATTTACTAAAATTAAATATTGTTAACCAGTATTTAACCAATTTAATGGTAATTTATATCAGAATGTGTTGTGCAAAAGATGTAACTGTAAGGTTTACAGAACACATTATTAAATTATAGGACTAAAATACTTTTGTTTCGTAATTCTTCGTAAAGTAAAATTACTTTGCGTTGCAGGCTTGCGATCTCCGATTCCCGGTCTACCAGTTTTTTCTGGGCTATGCTCAGGTTTGATGGAGCAAGGTCAACTTCACCTTCTTCAACACTTAATATTTGTGCAACCGTTATTTCAAATATATTAGCGATCTGTTCCAGACGCGAAAGATTGATATCAGTTACACCGGTTTCGATCTTGGAAAAAGCCGGGATAGAAATACCTAAACGGTTTGCTATATCTTCCTGGCTCCACCCGCGTTGGTGGCGTAAGGTTCTGATGTTTTTTCCAACGGATTTGTTTGTTTTCTTTTTGGTGCTGTCGTTCATATCAATGTTTCCTCATAATTAACTGAGTAAACATATCCAAACGGTATGCCATCATTAATTTCCCTTAAAACTATCCGGAATAACTTATTGTTAAACGGGATGCTTAAAAAAGTGGGGAATTATTTACACAAAAAAAATGCTTAACCCTCAGTTGATATTATTTATGATATGCAATTTGGCAAACTTGAGCAGCAATTGTTTCTGGCCTATTTCCTTAAAAAATATAGTAGCTTTAATGTCGGGCTTATTGCCTTCCAGACTCAATACCTTTCCAAAACCAAAACGTTCATGTTCCACTTCCATGCCAACCTGCAGGTTTGAAGTATCAGACGGTTTAAAATCTGGCGATGGCACGTGTGCTTTGGCCAGTATTGATGTTGTTTTAACCGGGGCAGATGTTGCTGGTTTGGGCTTAGAGAACGCGTCGGCTTGTTTGCCGCTGCTCCAGGCTTTGCGGTCATCGTCAAAAAAGGCGCTGCTACCGCTGCTTGCGGGCTTCGCACTGTAGTCGAGCTCCAGGTATTTGGCATCTATCTCATCCAGGAAGCGGCTTGGCTCGCAACTGATAAGTGTACCAAATTTGAACCTTGAGGTAGCATAACTGATGGTCAGTTTGGTTTCAGCACGTGTAACGGCTACATAAAACAGGCGGCGTTCCTCTTCCAGATCGCTGCGCGAGTTGAGCGACATTTGTGAAGGGAACAGGTTCTCCTCCAATCCCACCACATATACCTGCGGAAACTCAAGACCTTTGCTGGAGTGGATGGTCATTAATGATACCGTATCAGCGTCTTTATCCTTGTCTTTATCGTCATTAGTGAGCAGGGCTACATCCTGCATAAAAACATCGAGGCCTTTTTCTTCGATATCTTCCCGTTCAGAGAATTCCTTGATACCGTTCAGTAACTCCTGGATGTTCTCATAACGGTTAAGGCCTTCTACCGATTTGTCTTCATACAAGTCTTTCAGTAAGCCGGAGTGCTGCGCGATATAAAGTGCCGATTCATAAGCCGATTTTGACTTCGCCAACACCTGGAAACTCTGTATCATGGTAGCGAATGTAGCCACCGCTCCCGAAATCTTTCCTTCCAGGTATTTGCCTGGCTCCGCTATCACTTCCCAAGGGGTAATACCATGCTGATCGGCACTTACAATGATCTTATCAACCGAAGTATCACCAATACCCCGTTTAGGATAATTGATCACCCGTTTCAGTGCTTCCTCATCGTTCGGATTAAAGGTAAGCCTGAAGTAAGCTATCAGATCCTTGATCTCCTTACGCTGATAAAACGACAAACCACCATATATTTTATAGGGGATACCCAACTTACGCAAGGCTTCCTCCATCGAGCGTGATTGCGCGTTGGTACGGTACAGGATGGCGAAATCATGCCATTTGCGGCCCTTCAGGCTGCGATCCTGCATAATGGTTTCGGCAACCATTTTACCTTCCTCGTTATCGCTGAAGGCGCGCATTACCTTTATTTTGTCGCCGCTTTCTTTTTCAGAGAAAACGTTCTTTTTAAGCTGATCCTTATTATTGCTGATGATGCTATTGGCAACATTTACGATGTTTTGGGTAGAGCGATAGTTTTGCTCCAGCTTAAATACTTTCAGATCCGGGTAATCCTTTTCAAAGTTGAGGATGTTCTGGATATTGGCCCCGCGGAAGGCATAGATACTTTGCGCGTCGTCGCCTACCACACACAGATTTTCATTTACAGCGGCGAGTTTTTTAACGATCAGGTACTGTGAAAAGTTGGTATCCTGATACTCATCCACCATGAGGTATTTAAACTTGTGCTGATACTTGTTCAGGGTATCAGGATGCAGTTTCAGCAGTTCGTTGGTTTTGTATAGCAAATCGTCAAAATCCATAGCGCCGGCCCTGAAACAACGGGTGGCGTAAGTCTGGTAGATAAGCCCCAGCTGCCCGCGACCGCTCGAAAAATCGTCCGCCTGGATCTGCTCATTTTTCTGGTACTCCTGCCACGAGATCAGGTTGTTTTTGGATGCTGATATACGGTTAAGTACAAAGTTTACATTATACAGCTTATCATCCAGGTTCATCTCCTTTAAAATAGCCCGCAGCACGCTTTTGCTGTCGTCGGTATCGTAGATGGTAAAGTTGCTCGGGTAGCCAATTTTGTCGGCCTCCACGCGCAGTATCTTGGCAAAAACTGAGTGGAAAGTGCCCATCCATATGTTTTTGGCTTCGGTACCTACCACATGGGTAATACGCTCGCGCATTTCGCGGGCAGCCTTGTTGGTAAATGTAAGTACCAGTATGTTAAAGGAGTCGACACCCTTGCGTACCAGGTGTGCCACCCTGTATGTAATAACCCTTGTTTTGCCAGATCCGGCGCCGGCAATAATCATTACCGGCCCTTCGGTTTGCTCAACCGCAGCTCTTTGTTCGGGGTTTAAACCCTGTAGATAATCCAAAATCTTGTCCTCTTTTCTTGAATCAGCGAAATTAAGGTTTTGAGCCGAAAGGGGAAAGTAAGATTAGCCCTGAACCGGATAAAAATATCAACAATAGTAAAAGCGAGAAAAATGAGTGTTAATATCGAACACGGATGTCGAATATTGAATAATGAAGTGAGTGGAAAATCGATGGTTCAAAATTCATTATTCATTATTATTTCTTTTCTTCCTTAAATTTACGAGGTCATGGAAGCAAAACCCTATCTGCAGCAAATATCGCTAAGGCGAGAGGCGGTGGCGTCATTTGAGGCGTACCCCTTTCATATACCCGCGGTGAAGGATATGTCGGCAATGAAGTTTCACCCGGATGTTACTTTTATTGTTGGCGAAAATGGCTCGGGTAAGTCCACACTGATAGAGGCCATAGCCCTGCACATGGGCTTTAGTATTGAAGGTGGCAGTAAAAGCGTACAAACCAAAACACATCAAAACGCTTCACCTTTGTTTGAATATTTGAATAGCAGTAAAAGCTATCGCAAGCCTTCTGATTATTTCTTTTTGCGCGCCGAGAGTTTCTATAATGTAGCCACTTACCTGGAAGAATTGGATAAAGAGGAGGATAAGAATTATGTGAAGGGTAACTATGGTGTTAAATCGTTGCACGAATGCTCACACGGAGAATCGTTTATGGCTACGTTAACCCACCGGCTTTCGGGCAACGGGCTTTATATTTTTGATGAGCCCGAGGCGGCTTTATCGCCAGCAAGGCAATTGGCGGCCCTTTCGGCTATTCATGAGCTGGTACAGGCCAATTCGCAGTTTATTATAGCCACGCATTCGCCTATTTTGCTGGCTTATCCTAATGCGCTTATTTATCAGTTGGATGAAGAAGGCATACACAAAGTAAGCTATGAAGAAACCGAACATTTCAGGCTCACCCAATATTTTTTGAATAATCATCAGGAAATGACACGGACGCTGATGGGGAATCCCTTGAATTTGTCCTGAAGGATGGCTTCAAAAAAAAGCGTCATTGCGAGGTACGAAGCAATCTCTAAGCTATACAGAGCGAGCTTTTATGGCTGACCTGCTTATGTAGAGATTGCTTCGTACCTCGCAATGACGCGTGGGAGATTTTTATGAGTTTTTACCCTACCAATCCCGGTATCTCTACCATTTCGTCAACATCTTCCTGGTAGTTTACACCGGGAACATCAAAACCAAACAGGTTCAGGAAATCGGTTCTGTAGCCTGCCAGGTCGCCTATTTGTGGTAGGGTTTCGGTGGTAGCTTCCAGCCATAGTTTGGCTATCTGCGCTTGTACTTCGGGGTTCATTTCCCAGTCGTCTACACGGATACGGCCTTCGGCATCGGTAGGTATGGCACCACCGGTGTACAGGCGTTGCTCAAACAAACGTTGGATCTGTTCAATACAACCTTCCTGGGTGCCTTCGGCTTTCATGATCTTGTACAACAGCGAAATATACAGCGGAATAACCGGTATGGCCGAACTTGCCTGGGTTACCAGCGCCTTGTTTACCGATACCAGGGCTTTACCGTTAATATCCTTCAATTGTTCGCTGATCTGCTTAGCAGTAGCCTCCAGGTGATCTTTGGCCCTGCCGATAGTTCCTTTACGGTAAACCTTTTCGGTAACTGCCGGGCCAATGTAAGAGTAAGCAACAGTGATAGCGCCATCGGCCAGTACACCGGCAGCTTTCAGGTCGTTGATCCAGAACTGCCAGTCTTCGCCACCCATTACGGCCACGGTATTGGCTATCTCTTCGTCGGTAGCAGAGTTGATAGAAATTTCGGATACTACACCGGTATGAAAATCGACAGTTTTATTGGTAAAAGATTCGCCGATAGGTTTTAATACAGAAGTATGGGTTATACCTGTTTTTGGATTGGTACGACGGGGTGAGGCCAGGCTGTAGATAACCAGGTCAACCTGTCCCAGGTCGGCTTTAATCAGGTCGATAGTTTTTTGTTTGATCTCGTCAGAAAAAGCGTCGCCGTTGATGCTTTTGGCGTATAAGCCGGCAATATGGGCTTGTTTTTCAAAAGCGGCGGTATTATACCAGCCCGCAGATGCCGGTTTGCCCGGTGCCGGTGGTTTTTCAAAATAAACGCCCACGGTGGCCGCACCAGACCCAAACGCGCTGGTGATTCTGGAAGACAGGCCGAAACCGGTTGACGCGCCAATAATGAGCGCTTTTTTGGTGCCTGCGGGGTTGTTTTTTGATTTAACGTAATTGATCTGGTTAATTACGTTTTGCTCGCAGCCTTTTGGATGTGTAGTTAAACAAATAAAGCCACGAATTCTGGGTTCAATGATCATAATGTAAAATTGATTTTAACAATATCGGGGGCATATATAAGCAAACTTTTTCTAAAATGGTTTTAAAATTTTCAAGGAGAGGGTAGAGGGGCTTAGAAGTGCTGCGGTGATAACACCGACCACGGGCTGAAATAAGAAGTTGTCATTTCGAACGAGGTACGAGGAGAAATCTTTTTCGCCATGAAATTAGGCTTTGTATCCAACAACCTTGCGCTCGTTTGCAACGAGTGCTTATTGTGGTTAAGCGATTGCATCGCTCTTGCGTTTTAAACGCAAACCCATGTTAAGCACTCGTTACAAACGAGCGCAAGTAGATATGAAGCTTACATGATATTTGAATCGCAGGTCAGAGGCCTGAAATAGTCGTTACTCGGCAGGAGCCAAGCGACTGCGATGGGATGCCGCAGAGTTTACTCACCCGGTCTGCGCTTCGCTGGACCACCCTCTCTCCGGCTTTGCCGCAAAGAGGGTGGAGAAAAAAGTAATAAAACCCCCTCTATGCGCGAAGCGGAGAGAGGGGTGACAAGCGCAGCGATGTCGGGGTGAGTCTATATGCGTCTGTTCCTAAACCTACTGCCCAATCCTATTCCCCGCAACCTTCACATCAGCACAATCCTTCAATTCCATAGTCTCTTTAATGCTAATGACCTTATCGCCCTTGATGGTATTGTTATTAAACTTAATTCCAGAAGTACTTTTTGCAGATAATGCCTTTGTACCTTGCAGATCAAACTGATTATCCGTAATAACAATGTTCCGATGCACTGGGCCGTCCGACCGTGTATTTTCGGGGCAGATGATAATAGCCGGTTCGCCGCATTGGATAAACTGGTTGCGGCGGATGGTAAAATCCTTCACCATACCCGATTCGTACCAGCTGGCGGCATCGTCGGCAATAGAGATACCACTCATGTGGGTATGCAGAAAAACGGTGTTTTCGATCAGGGTTTTGCGGCGCGAGGTAACCAGGATGCCCCGTGTAGGGATGCGGGCCACGGTATCCTGGTGGATCCATACCCGCGGTGTCCAGGTGGTGTTTTCAATTACGTCTGTTGGGTTGATGGATGCGGGTACAGGCTTTTTAAGCGTCAGCAGAAAATCTTTATCATTTACCTTTTGTACCTGTGTTATCACATTACTGCTGTACTCGCGCAGGGTTTCGGCATGGATAAAGGCGATGCTATCTCCTGGCGTAAAAGCATCAAAACCATAGGTTTGGTTATGCATAAAACGCACCAGCACCTGTTGAGGCTTTGGCATGTTGATCACCCGTAAATACGTGCCGTGTATGTTGATAGCATCATCATTAGCACCTGATAGGTAAGAATTGTTGATCTCGATATTGCCGCGACAGCCCGAAAAATGCAGGATATCGGCCCAGGCGGCACAGGTACGACCGGAGGCTGGATCGGGCCGTACGCTGATGTGGTCCATGCGTATGTTTTGACAAAACTGACTCACCACGCCCATGCCATGCATAAAATTGATATGTATGTTTTTAAGACTGATGTTTTTACTACGCTGCATAAATATGCCCGAGCAATCGCGGGTTACATCGCGGTTTTGGTATATCAATCCGGTTTTAAAGCCCGGGTTCTTTTTAAACCAGGCCCGCACCAGATTGGTACCGGTTTCGGCATAGCGGATGCTGTCAACTGCGATATCGGTGCGCTGCAGGTCGCCGGTTTGGGTATCCAGTACCTGCCAGAGCCAGAAAGGTTTGTGTTGCCAGCCTTCGCCCAGGAAGGTAAGCAGGCTATCCCGAATGCTGTATTTGGATTCGGGATGAATCCGGAGATCGGCAAAATGATCGCCTGTGTTTACAACCGTTAATTCTGATACGGTAGGGCGATAGTAATCATAAGTAAGGCCATTGATACTGATGTTTTCGCTGTGGTCAAGACAGGTTTCGATCATTTTGCCCCGCATCAGCAGTTTAGCGCCAGGGCCTTTAATATCTACAAAACGGCAATTGTTTATATATAGGGCGATGTCTTTCATGCCGTCGGGTACATCATTGGTATTGGAGATATGAAACTGTTTTTTTAAAGCGCCATCCGGATAAAAATTATAAACCCCTGGTGCGAAATTGATAGTAATGTGCGCTTTGCTGGTGCCTTTGGCTTTGGGTATTAACGACTGATGAAAATCACCAGGAGCAAGGATGTTTACCCGGTCACCCGCTGAAAGAGTAAGCCGGTTGAGCGGGGCAAATGTTTTCCAGGCACGGCGGCTGTCCTTTCCTGTACTTTGGTCGTTACCGGTTTGGGGGTTAATGTACCAGGTAGTTTTACCTGCTTGCGCTGAAGCGGAATAACAAAATAGCAACAGAAAAACGGATAGTATCAGGAGAGGGAGGTGTTTTTTCATATCGGGCAGAAAAATATAAAAAATAGCGGCAGCGTTCATGATTATTTTTTGTTGTGCAACGCGCCGTAAAATTGTTTGTCATGTAGGACAGAAAAGTATCACTATCCTTTAAAATTAAATGACCTACAACATGAAACCTAAGCTCATTTTAGTATACCTCATCGCCTTGATATTCGGAATAAAGGCGGCAAAAGCGCAGGCCCCTTCTGATAACGACAGTGTTCGTTCCGATACGGCCTTTGTTCCGTTGATCACCAAACCTTTACCGAGCCCGTTTGAAGTGGAATACTCCGACACCAATCTGAAAAATAAGGTAGATAATGGCGAGGTGAAAGAAAAGATAAAAACTTACAGTAAGGTTTACTCTGCAGCCGGCAGTGACGAGTTAAAAATAGAGAACAGCTTTGGTGAAATATCTGTAAATACCTGGGACCGTAACGAATTTAAGGTAGATGTACAGATAAAAGTTTATGCTGATTTTGACGCCGATGCCGACAGGTTTTTGGATGTTATACAAATAAGCGACAGCAAAACGGCAGGACTGGTCTGGTTTAAAACAGTAATTGGCAATAACGGCAACCTGAGCCCTGAGTTATGGAAAGGCGAGGGGGAAAACCATATCAAAAAAATAGAGATCAATTATGTGGTTTACATGCCCACAAAAAATACACTGAGCATCAATAATAAATATGGTAACACCATACTGCCCGACCTGCCGGGAAAGGTTACCCTGCATAGTTTTTATGGTAGCTTGAAAGCAAAGAACTTGTTGAACCCACTGAATGAAATTAAAGTACGTTTCGGCGATGCTACGATCAGCAGCTTAACGGGTGGTAGTTTGCAAATAGCATATGGCAGTCTTAATTTATCAGAAAGCGATAAACTGAATGCCGATATCAGCTATGGTCCGGCAAAAATTGGAACGTTGCGTACTTCGGGAAATATCAAGGTTAAATATTGCAGTAAACTGCAGATTGCCGGTTTAGATAAAAACCTGAAAGTGCTGGATATCAACTCCTCATATTCCAATGTGAAATTAGGTATCAATAAAAGCGAGAACGCCAACTTTGATATCAATACTTATTATGGTTCATTTACTTACGACAAGGTCCGTGCCAGCTTGTTGGGCAAAGTACCGGGTACCGAGCCGCAAAAAAACTATACCGGCCAGTTAGGTAAAGGCAACCCAGATAAAACCATCACCATCCGCTCGAATTATGGACATGTGGATTTTAATTGAGGGTAACAGATATAAAAAAGGGGATGAGTGTTTTACTCGTCCCCTTTTTTATATTTTCAAACTCAAACGCACTAATTTTCTTCGTATTTGTTATTTCTTAAGTCAACATCGGGTAGCTCATGTTCCGGGTCGATCACGATAGATTTGATGACTGATGTGGATGGATATTTGAATGTCCACTCACCGCCACGCTGCCAGATGTTTACCGGCAGATGAAGCGTTTCGGTTTTACCGTTTGCCTGTACGATCTTGAGGTCAACAGGCATGGCCATTTTTTCTTTATTGGTGAGGGTGATCATGGCACCGTTAGCCGCATCGTCATTTACATATTTAACCGAAGTAACGGCCTGGTCAAGCTTCCAGGTAGTAAAGAACCACGGTTTCCAGAACCAGTTCAGGTCTTCGCCGCTGGCATCATTCATGGCGCGGAAAAGATCATACGGCAGCGGGTGCTTAAAGGCCCAATGTTTCACATACTCGCGGAAAGCATAATCAAAACGCTGGGGACCTAATACCACATTGCGTAATATATCCAAACCTAAAGCGGTTTTATTATAGTACTGACCGTAATCATTTAAGCCAATGGCTTCCGGAGCGGTCATCAAAGGATCTTTGCTGTTGCGATAGGAGGCCAGTATATTTTGGGCTTGTTTTGATGGATCTGCATATTCGCCATTGTTAAACTGCTGGCTCGCGTACTCATTGATAAAAGTGTTGAAACCTTCGTCCATCCACATGTATTTGCGTTCGTTGGAACCCACGATCATCGGGAACCAGTTATGACCTATCTCGTGCGTAACATCGCCCCAAAGTTGTCCTTTTTTAAAGTTGCTCAGGCAAAATATAGCGCCCGGGTACTCCATGCCCAAAGCTACACCGGATACGTTAACGGCTGAGTTCCATGGATATTCAAAATAAGCTTTGGAATAGATCTCCATGCTGTTTTTCAGATATTCGGTTGATCGCCCCCAGGCATCATTTCCCGCGCTTTCAACCGGATAGGCCGACATGGCAATACCTTTACGACCCGAAGGGAAGTTAACCTGTGCGGCATCCCATATAAAGGCATTGGAAGCGCCCCAGGCTATATCGCGGGTGTTTTCCATTTTATAGTGCCAGGTTAGGCTACCTTTGAACGGACGGGTAGCGGCTTTGCCCACTTCACTGGCTTTAATGATCATTTCTGTTTTATCGCTGGTTTTGGCTTTGGCCAATCGGCTGAGCTGGGCGGGACTAAGTACTTCTTCCGGATTTTGCAGATCGCCTGAACCTACTACGATCATGTTGGCAGGAGCGGTGATGTAGTAATCAAAATCGCCATACTCGCAGTAAAACTCGCCCAGGCCCATGTAGGGTAGGGTGTTCCAGCCTTCTACATCGTCATACACGCACATGCGCGGGTACCATTGGGCAATTTCGTATACATAACCCTGCTTGAACTTTTTGCGACCCATGCGGTCGGCGCCATAAAAGGGGATGGCAAAATCATAATTGATCTTCACCTGTATCTTTTCGCCTTTGCCGTCAAGCGGGGTATTTAAACGCAATTGCATGCGGGCGTCGGTGATGATAGGGGTTACGGTATAAGTTTCGCCTTTGTAGGTTACGCTTACCGAACCGATATGATAACCGCCGCGGCTAAATCCACGAACATCAAAGCGATCGCCAGAAACAGGGGTGGTTGCCGCGCCGCGTGAGTCAGGGCGGAAAAGATTCTGGTCCAGTTGCAGCCACAGGTAATCCAATTTATCGGTACTGTTGTTGGTATAGGTAATGACTACTTCGCCGGTAATGGTGGTATCGCGACCTTCGTTTAATGTAGCTTTTATCTGGTAATCGGCACGGTTTTGCCAGTAATTGGCAGCCGGTTGTCCGCTGGCCGAGCGGGTGCCGCCGCTGGTAACGGGCCAGGTAATGGGGCCAAATACATCCTGGTGATTATATTTTGGAGTATCGGCAGTTTGCGCTGCCACGGGTATTGCACCGGCTAATAAGCCCATGGCGCATAAAAAGTCGATCAGTTTAAAATAGCGCATTTGAAATTTAATAATAAAGGCGCAAATAAAGTGAAATAATTTGTGAACTTGGTAATTTGATTGCTTAACCGATTGCGTATAAGTGAATTTTGTGAGTGGGTAATGGTATTGTTACGGTTTAAATAAGAAACGCGTCATTGCGAGGCACGAAGCAACCTCTATGCTATACAGAGTGATCTACTAATCGGGGATTATTAATATTTTGTTTATTTTTAATTGGTATTAATGAGCTCCCTCCAGTCGGTTGTCTTCGTGCCTCGCAATGACGTGTGGAGAAAAAACTTTACATTAAAGCCTCTGTATTAATTCATGTTTATTGAACTTTCACTGAAGATTAATTTAAAAACAGTGCCATTACCGGGAGAACTCATCACTTCTATCCTTCCTCCCTGCGACTCTATTTGAGTTTTTACTAAAAATAAACCAACCCCATGAGCATCCTTTTGTTGGTGAAAGGTTTTATAAAGGCCAAATATTTTCCCCCCGTATAAATCAAGATCTATTCCCTGGCCGTTATCCCGGCACTCTAAAACCGTTTCATTTTGCTCATTCTTATATGTTTTTAATATAATGTGCGGATTTTTATTGGCCATTTTGTATTTAATGGCATTGGAGATCAGATTTAAAAGAATGCTTTCCAGATAGATCGGTGGAAAATTGACATAACTAACTTGAAGATACAATTCAACCTCGGTATTACTTGTTGTTAATTCTAAAGCAATAACGCCTAATACTTTTTTGATGAGTGCATCAAAATTGATAATTTCTGATTGGATTGTGTTTTCTTTTATTTTGATAGCTTCAGATAAATCATCAAGCGTTGCGTTTAATCCTTTGGATACATTATCTAATTTTTCAAAAAGTTCCGCATTTTCAGCATCCAGGCTTTCGGTGTCAACCAGGGATGTTACTAAGGAGATATTATTTGCATGGTTTCTGATGTTATGCGATAAAATATGTGTGAAGTTTTTAAGTTGCTGATTGCTTTGGGTAATTAAGCCGATTGATTTATGAAGTGCCATTTCGGTAGATTTATACTGATCAATATCGATAAAGACACCTCTCAGTTTTACTAATGCACCTTTTTCGTCATACAAGGGTTCGCCTATTGACCGTACCCATATGGTGTTTTTTTTAGCATTGATCATCAATAGCTCTACATCCCATTTTAAACCTTCGGCATAGGCCCTGTTTAAAGCGTCTTTTAATGTTTGCCGATAAGGCTCCGGAAAGTAACTCATCATGTCATTTTCATCTATGGCAAAGTCATAGGGGAGGCCATAAATGTCAAATACCATTTTTGACCAGGTAGTTTTATTCAGAATAACATCCAGTTCCCAGCCACCTACCCGGCCTATTCTGCCTGCTTCTGATAATAAAAATTCGCTTGCTGCCAGTTTTTCTTCTATAACGCGCCTTTTTTCGATCTCGGCCTCAAGTTCTGTAACACTTCTTAATGTAAACACTAAGGGAAGGATCTTATAAAGGGCATATACTGTAAAAATGGATACGATAGCAGTTATAAACCGAACTAAAGCACTTAAACGATAGGCTGGCCACCAGAATATAATAACATCCATCAGGTGCGTTAAACCACATAAAAGTATAAATGCTATAAACAGCCAGAACACCTTATTAAAAGGGAGGTCTTTCCTTTTGACAATAAGACGGATCAATAGAAAAGGTATGGCAAAATAAGCCGCCCAGATACTCGCATCAGATAAAATGTACAACCAGCCATGAAAATCAGTCCAGTTTCCGCAATGCCAGCGTGGGGGCCAATCATCGGTATTGAGTATTTTGCCGAAAAAATCTTTGATTTGATGAAAAGTTCCGGTATTTAAATGATCGGGTTTTTCTATAGCAGATGGGCAGGCTGTTGAATTGCAAACCGCATGGTTACTTGACTTAGGGGTATTAGGAGCCATTACAAATGTGTTGTTTTGTCGATTTATGTCAATAGTTATAAAAGAGGTCAACAAATATAAATTATTACGGGATAGTGACTTGTGAAAAAATATGTGCCGTAATTAAAATGTGTCAATAGTTTTTGAAATAACTACTTTTTGCAATAAAAAGAATAATTATTCACCTTTTATACGGGATATACCCTTTGAAGTTACTACGGATGGTTTTATAGGTACATTTAATATCCGCATCTTTGCTATCAAATAATACATCTGTTATGAATCGCCTGGCTAACTCTTCGTCACCATATTTATTACAACATGCCAACAACCCGGTAAACTGGTATCCTTGGGGTAAAGAGGCCCTGGATAAGGCTAAAGCCGAAAATAAGCTCATCCTGGTGAGTATCGGCTACTCGGCCTGCCACTGGTGCCATGTAATGGAGCACGAAAGTTTTGAGGACGAAGCTGTGGCTGCCGTGATGAACGAATATTTTGTTTGTATTAAGGTGGACAGGGAAGAGCGCCCCGATGTCGACCAGATCTATATGAGTGCCGTACAGCTCATGAGCGGCCGGGGAGGCTGGCCGCTGAACTGTATCTGCCTGCCCGATCAACGCCCTATTTACGGCGGTACTTACTTCCGCAAAAACGATTGGACATCCTTATTATTTAACCTGGCCGATTTTTATAAACAAAAGCCCGAAGAGGCCGAGGAATACGCTGTGCGCCTCACCGAAGGCATCCAAAACTATGAATCGGTACAATTTGTAGCGGAGCAACCTGAATATACTAAGGCTGATCTTGAATTGATCGGCGATAACTGGAAACGTTATTTTGACCAGTACGAAGGAGGCACCGGCAACGCACCCAAATTCCCCATGCCGAATAACTGGCTGCTGCTGATGCGTTATGCCCACCTGATGAAGGACGAGGAGGTAGCCGCCCAGGTAAAGCTTACGCTACATAAAATGGCCTTCGGCGGTATTTATGATCATATAGGCGGCGGTTTTGCCCGCTACTCGGTTGATGGTCGCTGGCACGTACCCCATTTCGAAAAAATGCTGTATGATAATGCCCAGCTCATCAGCCTGTATGCCGAAGCATATACCTGGAGTCCGGATGCGCTTTATGAACAGGTAGTAGACGAGATCATTGCCTTTTCTACCCGCGAACTGGCATCGCCGGAGTCGGGTTTTTACTCGGCCCTGGATGCTGATAGCGAGGGTGTAGAGGGTAAGTTTTACATTTTTACCCAAAAGGAAATTGAAGAGATCCTCGGTGAAGATGATGCCGAACTGTTCTGTATTTACTACCATATTACCGATGATGGCAATTGGGAAGAGGAACATTCCAACGTATTGTTCCGCCGGGAAAGTGATGAAGACCTGGCCGAAAAATTAGGCTTAGGGGTGGATGACCTGCTGCTGCGAATCAAAGCTTCGCGCAAAAAAGTATTTGAATTTCGCCGGCACCGGGTAAGGCCGGGGCTGGATAATAAAATACTAGCCTCATGGAACGGACTAATGCTAAAGGGCTTATGCCAGGCTTACCGTGCGTTTAATAATCCCAGATACCTGGAGCTGGCTTTACAGAATGCCGGGTTTATCTCCGCTAATTTGATAAGTCAAAATAGCAGGATATCAAGAGTTTATAATGTCAATACGACAGGCGAGGCTTCAGTAGCGTTTTTGGATGATTATGCCAATATCATCGATGGGTTCATCGCCTTATACGAAGTTACTTTTGATGAACAGTGGTTACAGCAGGCAAAAAAACTGACCGACGCCGCTATAGAGCATTATTATGATGAAATAAACGGCATCTTTTTTTATACTGCCGATGATGACGAGCAGTTGATAGCCCGTAAATCGGAGATCATGGACGGGGTAACGCCGGCCAGTAATTCGGCCATGGCCATCAACCTGAAAAAGTTAGGCTTGCTTTTTGATAACGAAAGCTATGCAGCGGTTTCGGCGCAGCTGTTACGCAACATTATGCCGCAACTGGCTAAATATGGTACAGCCTATTCAAACTGGACCCTATTATTGCTGGATGAAGTGTTTGGTATTTATGAGGTGGCGATAACAGGCAACGAAGCCGAAACTGTGCGAAAGGAAATCGAAAATAATTACATCCCGAACAAAATAATCTTGGGAGGTAAAAAAGGAAGTTTACCTTTGTTGCAGGATAAGTTTGGTCAATCAACACAAATTTTTGTTTGTAAAGATAAAACCTGCGGATTACCTGCCAATAATACGGCCGATGCTTTAAAACAAATTGAGGCCTGATTGCTTATTTAAAAAATACTTTACAATGAAGATTGAACCACAACACGTAGTATCATTAACTTACGATTTGTATGTTGACCGCGACGGAGCCGAAGTTTTAGCTGAAAGCGCCACGCAAGAACAACCATTAACCTTTTTATTCGGCGCTGGCCAGATGCTGCCTAAATTTGAAGAAAACCTGAGCACGCTGTCAACCGGTGATGCTTATGAGTTTCGTCTGTCTGCAGCTGATGCTTATGGCGAATATGATCAGGAAGCTGTAGCTAACCTGCCTAAAGAAATGTTCCAGGGTCAGGAAATTCCTGAGATCGGCAGCATTTTGCCTTTACAGGATAACCAGGGAAACCGTTTCCAGGCGCAGGTAGTATCGGTAGCAGAAGATGCTGTTATTGTTGACCTTAACCATCCGATGGCTGGCCAGGAACTGCATTTTAAAGGTAACATCCTGAATGTACGTCCGGCTACTCCGGAAGAATTATCACACGGCCATGCACATGGTCCGGATGGTCATCACGCTCACTAATTTTATTGATATAAAATAGATAAGAAAACGCCGGGTTTATGCCCGGCATTTTTTTTAAATATGTCATTGCGAAGCGTGGCAATCGCATACTTTACAGAGCTGCTGAGCCAGGCGTATACCCGCTCTTGGCCGCGCGGGAGGGCCAGTTACTTTGTAGCCACAAAGTAACCAAAGGGCTTTCAGGAGAAATGCTTCTTTACGCACAATGCCTTTGTCCTGCAAATCAGTCAGAACCACGGGCTGCAATTATTTTGCCCAACTTTGTTCCCACAACCCTAGGCTTCAGCAAAAACTTGCTATGCCCCTGCAGCCGCACAGGCCACCATTGTTCTGCCCGCTTTCGCCCGAAGCTGTTCTGCTGACCGAACGGAAAGAAAGAAAACTGTATTTTGTACAACTCCTTTGTCATGCTGAACGGAGTGAAGCATCTATTATGCGATATGCCTGCTTACGAGTAGATCCTTCGTTCCTCGGGATGACAAATTTTTTAAGTAAAATTAACTCGTAAAAAATCCTAAAAACGGCGTAGCCCTCAACGGAGTTAATCATGGTTCAGACAACTTTCGAAGCTTAATCACCAATTCACTTAATCAATAATTCACTAATTGCCTTAAATTTCCAGTCCTCCGTCATTATCAATATAACACCTCATCATGATGCGGCAGCCTATGGGTTCGCCGTTTAGGGTGGCGGGAATAAATATCTTGTCTTCTTCGTTGGGCATATCGGTACGCAGGTTAAATACTCTATGGTAATTAAGCCCGCTGAATAAGTGTACCTTAAAATCGGCCAGTCGACCGCCCGGGCTTACGAGCAATTCAATAACCGCATAAGATGCATTACGACTGATGCCCATGAGTTCGTTTGGGAGTTTAAATACTTTAAGATAGGGCAAATAGCCAAAATAACGCCCCCCTGCTTTAATAGGTTTGGTTGTACGGTCGGAGTCGGTTAGTACCTTATCTACAAAATACCTAAGGTTTGAGGTGGTGTCTTCAACGGCCTCAAATTGTAATGACTTTTTAGTGTAGTCGTAATTTTGAAGCAGGTGGCCCTGTGGATCATAAAAATGCCATACACCAACCTTTTTGTCTTTATCAAAATTACCGCTGGCCACGGCAATATCTTTTTCGGTAAGGGCCTGGTATAAACCCTGTCGTGTGCTTTTATCGCTTTTAAGTACCGATATCCGTTCGGTTATCTGATCGGTAAGACGGTGTTTGCGTACCACGGTTTCCTGTGTAAAACCGGTAGTAAAATAAAAAAACAGGATGGTAAATAAGGTTATAATTTTCAACGCAGTTCAATTTTGGTAAATATAAAACAGGTTTCACGTAATGTCAAAAGCGCTGCCGTATAAATTAGCCTCGTCCACCTCCACCTCTGCGCCCACCGCCGCCTCCACCACCATTCCGGCGTCCACCACCACCGCCACCAGAAGGACGACTACCTTTAAATTTTTGCAAACGCAGGGTAAATGAAAGCATAAAATACCTGCCCAGCCGGTTGGTGCGCGTATCAATGATCTGGTTGCCGGATACCGTGCGGCTTACGCCTTTGTTTTCGTCGAAAATATCAAAGGACTGGAAACGTATGGAGGCGATGTGTTTGGCCAGGAACTGGTATTCAACATAACTGCTCAGCAGGGTAGGGTTGGCCTTTATCGTACTGCTAAAGCCATGGTTAATGGTTTGGGTAAGGTTATAACCCAGCACCCAGCTGTAAAAGAAATAGTTGCGGCCATCAAGCCCCAGCGTCCACGTGCTGGCATCGGTATTTAAGGATGATGGCAGGCTGTAGCGGGTGGTATTGACGCTGTAATTGCCACTTACCTCGGTATCCATAATGCTATCGATATCTACCCTCAGTTTCAGTCCCTGGTTCCAAACCCAGTTTTTACCCATGTTGCGCTGATTTTCGATAAAGGATACGTTGTTGTTATAACCCGCGCCGCCGTTGAAGGATACGGTGAACTTGCGTTGAGCAAATGGTTTCGAAAACGAATAGTTACCGTTGATATTATACAAACCATTAGTGTTCAGGTACCGGGTTTCCTGTATGGTGTTGTTGCGCTGGTTTGGATCGGTCCCGGTGCCGCTTGCAATAGATACCGGGGAAGTGTTGGTGACAATGGCGTTCTGCGTTTCGGAGAACGACAGGTTGGTGAACAGCGAATTACCGCTGGTAAGATCAAACTGATTATAGCGCAGGTTGATGTTATTGGTAAATGAAGGTTTCAGATCGGGGTTGCCATACACCCGGTTCTGCGGGTTTGAATAATCGGGCTGAATCTGTAACTGCGTAAACGAAGGCTGACTATTGGAACCACTGTAATTGATGGTGAAAGAATGGTTGCGCGAAAAATTATAAATGAACCTGGCCGTTGGTATCACATTAAAGGTATTGGTGGTGGTGCGAAAGTTGTGCGATTCACCTTCCAGCGTTGATGGCTGCACCGCCATACCTATGGTGTAATTATATTTGGCGCCTATGCCCCGGATGTTTAAACCAAAGCGATTGGTGATAAACTGGTAATTGTAAATAGTACTGAGTGAATCGACAAAAGTTTGGCTACCCGTTGCCGGATCAACCCGGTAATTGTAGCGGTTATTATCGGTATTGGAATAGCTGTAACCATAGTTGGCCTCCAGGTAAGTGGTTTTGCCGATGGGTTCGATATAAGATAAATGTACGTTTGCCCGCCGCGAGTTATTATTGCTGTTGATTTGCTGGAAAAGCGGGGTCACGATGGTATCCTGCCGGGTAGTGTACTGATCATTTAATCCCTGATCGCTTTCTGACAAGCTCAGCCCGGCGCTCACGCTGAAGTTGCGCCCTTTTTTATGAAACTTATGATTGTACAATATATTGATGCCCCCGCTTTTGGGGGTAGAGTTGGTTAAAGCCAGTTCGTTACCAGTTACCAGTGTGCCATTGCGGCTATTGCTAAAGGTATCGGTGCTGATGGTGTTGGATATGCCGTATGAAAAACTGGGATTTACCTTGAGGTAATTGGAGGTATCGATCTTGTACTCCATATTAAAATCAAAGCGGTGGTTTACACCGTGATTCCTGTTGTCGCTGTTATCGTTGTTGATGAGTGTACCCGATTGAAATACGTTTTGCTGCACCGTAGTGCTGGTCTGATCGCGGTCTTTATCGGCAAAGCTGTAACTGCCGTAAACGGTGATTTTTTTACCCCAGTCGTCACGGTAATTGGTACCGACAGACCTGTTGGTGGTAATACCATTGGCCGTACTGATCTGCGAGCCACCGCCGCCGCCTCTGCCACCACCACCGCCGCCACCACCCAGGTTAAAGGAGTTGGTATTGGTGTTGTTGAGTGTGCCGATAAGGGCTATCTGCCGGGTATCCATGAACGTATTGGCCGATAGGCGCGCCTGGTATTTATCGTCATTACCTACACCTATGCTTCCCTGCCCAAAGTTGCCCCGGTTTTTGCTCTTCTGTATGGTAATATTCAGGATCTTGTCGGGGTCGCCGGTTTTAATACCGGTAAGGTTGGCCTGATCGCCGTAATCATCAATTACCTGTATTGCATCAACAATGTCAGCGGGCAGATTTTGGGTGGCGGTTTGCACATCGCCGGTAAAATAATCCTTACCGTTAACCCGTACTTTGGTTACCTGCTTGCCATGTGCCGTTACGTTACCGTCCTTATCCACAGTTACACCGGGTAGTTTTTTTAGCAGGTCTTCCACCGGCGACCCCTCACGTACTTTGTAGGCACTGGCTTTATATTCAACCGTGTCCTCCTTAATAGTAATGGGATTGGCCTCGGCAACCACATGCACCGTCTTTAAAAAGTTGGTTTGAACCTGAATTTTTATCGGATCGAGCTTAATAGGTTTGGTGTCATTATCCATTACATAACGGCGTATCAGGGTTTGATAGCCAATGCCGCTTACCGTTATTTTAAAATTTTTTGAGTTAACTGCCGGGAAGCTAAACGCACCGCCCACGCCGGTAGCCGCGGTAAGGCTATCTTTATCAGATATTAGCTTGATGTTAACACCGGGCACCGCGCCAACACTGTCTACAACGGTGCCGCTCACCTTGCGGCTTTGCTGCGCCAGGGTCTGCGTTATGCATAAAGAACAAAGGAGAATAAGTAGTAGGTGTTTGGTCATAGTGCAGGTTTAATGAATACAAAAGACCATAAAGATTTAATTAAGTTTAATATATTAAATGTGTGTAATACTATTGTTGCAGAAATTACCATTTTGATGCTTAAACTTGTAACGAACTTATAACAAAAACTACGCATGACAGCGCTCACCGATCAATCTGATTACAAAACGGTAAGTTTTTCTCAAACTACCATCACCGAACTGATGATACCTTCCTACTCCAATTTTGGGGGCAAGATACATGGGGGCATTTTGCTGTCGCTGATGGATAAGGTGGCTTATGTATGTGCCGCTAAACATGCCGGGAATTACTGCGTAACCGCCTCTATTGATACGGTGGATTTTTTGCAGCCGGTAGAAGTCGGCGAACTGGTATCCCTCATGGCATCGGTTAATTATGTGGGTAAAACTTCCCTGGTGGTGGGTATCCGCGTGGTATCGGAAAACATCAAGAATAATTCGGTAATGCACACCAATACCAGCTACTTTACCATGGTTGCTAAGGACGAGAACAACAAACCTGTAAAGGTACCCGGCCTGATATTGGAAAACCGCGAGCAGGTGAGGCGTTTTATCGAATCGCGCCGGCGCAAGGAGATCAAACAAAGCTATATGCAGGAAGTAGAACAGATCCAGATGCCCGATAATTACGAACATTGCATCGCCATGCTCATGGGCGAACGCTGCCTGGTAGCAGGGGAATAGGGTTTTTAAAGTCAAAAGTCAAAAGTCAAAAGTCAAAAGTCAAAAGTCAAAAGTCAAAAGGCAAAAGTCAAAAGGCAAAAGTCAAAAGGCAAAAGGCAAAAGGCAAAAGGCAAAAGGCAAAAGGCAAAAGGCAAAAGGCAAAAGGCAAAAGGCAAAAGGACATTATGTTAAGCAGGAAATCCTGGGAATCCCTAAATCATGTCAATCAAGGTTCAGACAAAATCAACGTAATCAAAAACATCAACGGTGACATTTATTTGACATTAGATGAAATAAAGTATCAGGTTCGGAGTTTAAACTATAGGTGTTAAGTTTAATACCTGTGCTCTGCAACAATTAACCTGCATTAAATGGAAGGACTTCACCGTCACTAATCAACACACACATTCGTTACCCCTACCTATTGTCAATCCTACTTACAACTCGAAGGAATACTCCGAAAAGGGTTTAAGTTTTAGCAGGGATTTGGCACAACATAATATATCTTTAGAAAATGACAATTCGGTGATATTATATCACTACATTGTGAGCGCTAACTATCCCCTTTAAACTATTTACTATTAATCCCCACAAAACTTAATGGCTTTTTTAAACACGGTACTTGAACCGCCTTCATACGGCTGGACGGATGAAAATGGTGACCTCTCCAAACCCTCTAACGGCAAAATTGTAAAAGAATTTTTTTCAAGACTCAACGTATTTAAGGACAAAAAAAACTGGCTCTCGTTTTTAAGCTGGTTCCTGGTATTGGCTTTGGTGCCTTTTTTAGGTCTGTTTATATTTAAATATTTCAGCTTTACCGGTTTAATTGTGGCTTTTGTTTACAGCATGATCATCATGGGTACGCATGGCACCATTTGGCATCACCGGTATTGTACGCATAGTGCCTATACATTCAAAAATAAATTCTGGCGGTTTTTTACCCAAAATTTAACATTAAAGATCATCCCCGAAGAGATCTACGCGGTATCGCACCATGTACATCACGCGCTTTCAGATCAGCCCGGCGATCCGTACAATGCCCAGGGCGGTTTTATGTACTGTTTCCTGGCCGATGTAAACCACCAGCCCATTGCCCGCAACATGGGCGAGGCCTGTTATAAAAAATGCGTTAATCTCATGAAGCATGTGGGCGTTATTCCTAACACCTACAAACAATATCAAAAATGGGGAACCATTGCTAATCCATACCGCACTATCTTGGGTATCATATTAAACTGGGGCTTTTGGTTTGTGGCATTTTACCTTTTGGGTGGTATGCCGCTGGCTTGCGCGGTTTTTGGTTCGGCAGGTATCTGGGCTGTTGGAGTACGTACTTTTAATTACGAAGGCCACGGCAAAGGCGAGGATAAACGCCGCGAAGGTATCGATCATAACCGCGAAGACATGTCTATCAATCAGCTATGGCCGGGTTATGTGGCCGGCGAATGGCATAATAACCACCACCTGTTCCCCAAAAGCGCCCGCTCTGGTTTTAAACCGCACCAGCTTGATCTGGCCTGGTGTTATATTAAATTTTTAAGTATGATAGGGGCAGTAAGTTCGTACCGCGATTCCAAAAAACAATTCCTGCTGGAGTACTGCACCGTGAAACCAGTTGCTGGGCCAATTGCCGAATATCCGCAAACGGTTAAATCTGTATTTATAGCCGAGTAATAATTAACCAATACGAAAAAAATTAAAAGGGAATGATAGCTTAGCTGTCATTCCCTTTTTTTGTTAAAAGCACACATATAAAATAAAGGCAGATAAGTAAAATATATGATATGAATAAAATAATGCTATACCATTTACAATTGGATTTTATAACTTAGTGAACCCAATTATATAGTGTAATATAAACACCTAATCCATGCGTAATAAAATACAGTTTTTGTTTTTTAGCCTGCTTTGTTTTATTATTCTTGTTAACCAAAAGGCAATTGCTCAGGCTTCCGCAATCGGGATATTTGACGGGCATACCGATGTAGGTCTGGTAAAACACCAGGGCAATGTGCAATACGATCCTAAATTGCAGCAGTATCACCTCGAAGGATCAGGCGCAAATATCTGGGCCACAAGCGATGCTTTTCATTTTGTGTGGAAACGCATAAAAGGCGATTTTATATTACGCACCAATGCTGCTTTTATAGGCAAAGGTGTTGAGGATCATCGCAAAATTGGACTGATGATACGCAGTACGCTCGATTCTAACTCCAAACATATCAACGCGGTTGTTCATGGCGATGGTTTAACATCCTTACAATACCGCAAAACGGTAGGGGGTATCACCGAAGAGAAAAAATCAACAATAACCGCTGCCAATGTGATACAATTGGAGCGAAAAGGAAATACCTATACCATGTCTGTAGCGCGCAAAGGCGATATGTTTGTAACCGAAGAAGTAAGGGATCTTGACCTGGGCGACGAAGTATACGTAGGCATATTCATCTGCTCGCACAATGCCAATGTTACCGAAAAGGCCATCTTTAATAATGTACGTATTGTAGTGCCTGCCCCGGCAACGCTTGTGCCATACAAACAATACCTGGGCAGCAGTATCGAATTGCTCGATCTGGCTACGCAAAACAGTACTGTCGTTTATCAATCCCCCAAATCATTACAGGCGCCAAACTGGATGCATGACGGGCAATCACTTATTTATAATAGCGAAGGCTCTTTGTATAAATTCAACCTTAAAACAAGGCAGCCTGTTGTGCTGAACACCGATCCGGCAAAAAATAACAATAACGATCACGTTTTATCTTTCGATGGAAAAATGCTGGCCATCAGTAGTGGAGATGGCGGGCCGTCCATTGGGTATACTGTGCCGGTTACGGGAGGCAGGGCCAAGAGGATATCTGCTGTAGGCGTTGGCGCGAGCTATATGCACGGCTGGTCGCCTGATGGAAAGTACATCGTTTTCTGCGGCGAACGTAATAGGGAATTTGATGTATACCGAATTCCTTCGGTTGGTGGCAAAGAAGTAAGGTTGACCAATAGTCCGGGTTTGGATGATGGTCCGGAGTATACACCCGATGGTAAATACATTTATTTTAATTCGGTACGCAGCGGACTGATGCAGGTTTGGCGTATGAAAGCCGATGGCAGCGAACAAACGCAGATCACCAGCGATGATTATAACAACTGGTTTCCGCATGTATCGCCCGATGGTAAGTGGATCTGCTACATTACCTTCCTCAAAAACGAGGTAGAACCCGGCGATCACCCTTTTTATAAACATGTATTCATCAGGGTGATGCCTGCAGGTGGTGGGCCTTCCAAAGTGGTGGCTTATTTGTATGGCGGGCAGGGTACTATCAACACACCTTCGTGGTCGCCAGATAGTAAACACATTGCGTTTGTGAGTAACTCTCAATAAAGAGGCAAGAGATAAGAATCAAGAGCCAAGATATAAGAGTCAAGAGATAAGAATCAAGAACCAAGAAAAAATTGAAGATTGAAAAATATGCGAAAATCACCTTTATGATGACAGAATGATAAATTGAATTAAATGCAATTAAAAAGAAAAATATGTAGTTATCTTGTCTCTTGATTATTGTTTTCTTGACTCTAATCAAATATCCCAATTATAACCTTAAATATATCATTTCCATGCAAACCTCCCGCAGATCATTTTTAAAAACAAGTGCAGTAGCCTTAGCTGGCGCAGCTTTATTACCCGATAGTTTACTGGCATCACAAAAACGCCTGCAACGTGTGGGTGTACAGTTGTACAGCGTACGCGATGCCATGAAGGTAGACCCAAAAGGAACGCTAAAAAAGCTGGCCGACGCCGGTTATCATCATGTAGAGCATGCCAACTATGTTGATCGTAAATTTTATGGTTTTACACCCAAGGAATTTAAAAAGATACTTACCGATCTGGAACTTAAAATGCCAAGCGGCCATACGGTAATGACTGCCCAGCACTGGGACGAAGCCAAAAACGATTTTACCGACGCCTGGAAATATACGGTAGAGGATGCCGCCACTGTTGGTCAGCGTTATGTAATCAGTCCATGGCTGGATGAAAGTCTGCGCCATGATACCGATAAATTAAAACGCTTTATGGAGCAGTTTAACAAAAGCGGCGAACTGTGCCAAAAGTCGGGGATGAAGTTTGGCTATCATAACCATAACTTTGAGATCAGCACCAAGGTAGGGGATATTACCCTGTATGATTTTATCATCCAGAATACCGATCCAAAACTGGTAGCTCAGCAAATGGATGTTGGCAATATGTTTAGCACCGGTGGTGTAGCGCTTGATTTTATTAATAAATATCCGGGTCGTTTTGAATCGCTGCATGTTAAGGACGAGATCAAAGTAGCACCAAGAGCCGATGGTGATGATACCGAAAGCACGATACTGGGTCAAGGGGTATTGCCGGTTAAAGAAATTGTAAAGGCGGCTAGCAAAAAAGGGGGCACGGTTCTGTTTATCATTGAGCAGGAAGCTTACCAGGGAAAAGACCCGGTTGATTGTGTAAAAATTGATTTACAAACCATGAAAAAATGGGGTTATTGATATTATTAAGGTAATTTCACCAAGGCAATAAATTTCCAGACCTACTCTTTTTTTAGTAGTGAAAATTATTAAGTTTGGAAATCTTTTATAGGCCCGACACCCCAGTTAAATAATAAAAAATGTTTGCATCAAATGGTCACTGACATATTTAACAAGGTTTTGCTAAAACAATTTACCAAAATATGTACAGGCGTATGGCTGCCAAAAAATGTAGCTTTTACAGTTTATGCAACCAAAATGCTGTTAATGAAGTAAAAAAAGAGGATATACAGGTGAAGATACAGCTTAAATTGTATTTATATTTTTTTGATCCTGTTTTTTTAAAACTTATTGATATATAATACTTTGTGTTTTTTAAATGTGTTTTTATTTTAAATTTTCGGTATACAAATAGGTAATATAATAGAGTGATTTTACTTTAGGCTTGTGGGAATATGAGTTCCTAAATGCCAGGCCAAAAAACTTAAATTGATAAACCGAATTAAATTATTTCAATGTGTAAAAAAAACACAATGACATATTGTAAAATAATTTTTATTCATACATTTAGCCGGATAACCAAGTATTAAACAATTTCATTTTAACCGAATAAATATGTCTGCAAACACTTATGACGCTATAGTCATTGGCTCAGGAATCTCAGGCGGGTGGGCTGCCAAGGAACTAACAGAAAAAGGTTTAAAAACCATTATGCTGGAGCGTGGTCGTAATATCGAGCACATTAAGGATTATGTGAACGCTAACAAAGCGCCGTGGGAATTCCCGCATCGTGGTGGGCGTACGCAAAAAATGATCGAAGATTACCCGGTATTACAGCGGGATTATCCGCTTAATGAAACCAACCTTGATTATTGGGCAAGTGATAAAGACAGTCCATATACCGAGGTTAAAAGATTTGACTGGTTCCGTGGTTATCACGTGGGCGGCCGTTCACTCATGTGGGGCAGGCAATCATACCGTTGGGCCGATGTTGATTTTGAAGCCAACCTGAAAGATGGTATCGCTGTGGATTGGCCTATCCGTTATAAAGATATCGCCCCGTGGTACAGCTATGCCGAAAAGTTTGCAGGTATATCTGGCAATAAAGATGGCCTGGCCATTTTACCGGATGGCGATTTTATGCCGCCCATGGAAATGAACGTGGTTGAAAAAGATGTAGCCAAACGTTTAAAAGAATATTATAAAGAAGAGCGGGCCATGATCATTGGTCGTACAGCCAATATCACCGTGCCACATAATAACCGTACTAATTGCCAGTATCGTAATAAATGTTGGTTGGGTTGTCCTTTTGGGGCTTATTTCAGCACACAATCAGCTACCTTACCAGCGGCTATGGCTACCGGTAACTTAACCGTTCGGCCATGGTCTATCGTAACCAAAATTTTGTACGATAAGGATACCAAAAAAGCCAAAGGTGTAGAGGTACTGGATGCCGAAACCAACAAAACCTATGAGTATTTTGCCAAAGTTGTGTTCCTGAATGCATCTACCATTAACTCTGCCTGGATCCTGATGAACTCGGCAAATGATGTTTGGGAAGGTGGTTTAGGCAGCAGCAGCGGCGAACTGGGTCATAACCTGATGGATCACCACTTAAATGTTAATGCCTGGGGCCATGTAGAGGGCTATGAGGATAAGTACTACTTCGGGCGCCGTGCAAACGGATTTTATATTCCCCGTTTTGCCAATCTGGGTAACGATAAACGCGATTTTATACGTGGTTTTGGTTACCAGGGTGGTGCAAGCCGCGAAGGATGGAGCCGTGACATTGCCGAACTGAGCATTGGCGGAGCCTTTAAAGATGCCTTAACCGAACCAGGCTCATGGTCTGTTGGTATGGGTGGTTTTGGCGAAACCCTGCCTTACCATGACAATAAGGTTTTCATCGATAAAACCAAAAAAGATAAATGGGGCCTTCCGGTTATCGCTATTGACGCGGAACTGAAAGACAACGAGAAAAAAATGCGTATCGCTATGGAAAGCGAAGGTAAAGCCATGCTGGAGGCCGCAGGTGTTAAAAATGTACAAACAAGCAGCAAAAACCCATACCTGGGCCGTGGTATTCATGAAATGGGAACCGCACGTATGGGCCGCGATCCAAAAACATCGGTACTGAACCAGTGGAACCAGGTTTGGGATGCCAAAAACGTATTTGTTACCGATGGTTCATTCATGACCTCGGCCGCATGCCAGAACCCATCACTTACTTATATGGCCATGACCGCCCGTGCAGCCAACTACGCGGTTGAGGCCTTAAAGAAAAACGAGATCTAATTAACCGGATATCCAAAATATACAAACCAATGACTGAAGAACAGGACAAAAGTACTCCCGACGCCTCCAGACGGGATTTCCTTAAAAAAGGCACATTAGCCGCGGCAAGTTTTATGATCGTTCCACGTTTTGTGTTGGGCGGCAAAGGCTTTACAGCACCCAGCGACAAACTGCTTATTGCCGGTGTAGGCGCAGGCGGTAAGGGCCAGAGTGATATTGCCAACTTTTACAAAAGCGGAAAAGCCGAGATCGCTTTTCTGTGCGATGTAGACGACAGAAGATCAGCAAATTCACGTGCTAAATTCCCTAAAGCCAAGTATTACAAAGATTGGCGCGAGATGTATGATAAAGAGTCGAAGCATTTCGACGCGGTATCAGTGTCTACACCAGATCATAACCACGCTTTAATTGCCTACCATGCTATGCAACTGGGCAAACACGTGTATGTTCAAAAACCATTAACGCATGATATCTGGGAAGCTCGTTTATTAACCGAGGCTGCCAAGAAATATAAAGTAGTAACCCAAATGGGTAACCAGGGATCATCAAATGATGGTACCCGTTTAATGTCTGAATGGTATGATGCCGATTTGATTGGTGATGTGCATACCATTTACTGCTGGACAAACCGTCCGGTATGGCCTCAGGGTATTGCCTGGCCTCAGCCGGCAAAAGAAATTCCAAAAGAACTGGATTGGAACCTGTGGTTGGGTACAGCGCCTAAAAAAGATTACGTAGATAAACTGGTGCCGTTTAACTGGCGCGGATGGTGGGATTACGGAACCGGCGCCCTGGGCGATATGGGCTGCCACCTGGTTGAAGCTCCGTTCCGAGTGCTGGGTTTACAATATGTAAAAGATGTTCAGGCCAGCGTAGGTAGTGTTTATGTGGATGAGTTTAAACAAGGCCACTTTCCTGAAAGCTGCCCACCATCAAGCCACATTACCTTAACTTTCCCTAAAACCGAGAAAACAAAAGGTGATGTTACCATGCATTGGATGGATGGTGGTATTACACCAGAAAGGCCTATTGAATTAGAAGCTAATGAAAAATTTGGCGGCGAAGAAGGTAATGGTACATTATTTATCGGTACAAAAGGTAAAATGTATGCCAGTACTTATTCAGACGCGGCTACACTGTTACCAAAATCATTAACAGCAAGCGCCAATGCGCCTCAGAAATGGAAACGTGTACCGGGTGGTGCCGATGGCCACTATGCACAATGGGTTGAAGGTTGTATAGCCGGATATGGTAAAACCGAACTGAGCTCATCATTTGACAAAGCTGGTCCGCTTACCGAAGCCCTGTTAATGGCTAACTTGGCTGTACGTGGTCATGATTTAAAAGGTGGTCAGGTAAAACTATTATGGGATAACAAAGCCATGAAAGTGACCAACTTTGACGCCGTGAACCAATACATCCAAAGGGATTATCCTGATGGATTTAAACTGAAAGCATAAATTAATTTTGAATTAGCGATTTAGTGAATTAGTGATTGGAAAAAGTAAATTTTACCGATCACTAATTTTATATTTAGGCTCACTAATTCAATATTAAAATTCACTAACTCACTAATTCAATAAATCAATAAATACCATGAATAGAAGAGAAGCTTTAGGCAGGGTTGGATTGATACTGGGAGGTACCATTATCGGCGCTGAGTTTTTTATCTCGGGCTGTAAACCAAGCTCCAAAAAAGTGAACGAATTGTTTGATGAAAACAACGTTGCTTTATTTGATGAAATTGGCGAAACCATTTTACCTGCTACCAGCACCCCAGGAGCCAAAGCCGCCGCTATAGGCAAATTTATGGCCCTGATGGTTCAGGATTGCTATAAACCAGAGGATCAGAAGATATTTGTAAAAGGTATATCTGATCTGGATGAGGCCAGCAAGAAAAAATTCAGTAAATCGTTTATGGAAGCCGATGCTAAACAACGCACCGAATTGCTTACCGAACTGGATGCCGAACAAAAGAACTACACCAAAAACAAAAAGCCCGAAGATCCGAACCATTACTTCCGTATGATGAAAGAGTTAACCCTGCTGGGTTACTTTACCTCGGAAGTTGGTGCAACTAAAGCCCTGCGCTACATTGCTGTACCCGGACGTTATGACGGCAACGTGCCCTACAAAAAAGGTGATAAAGCCTGGGCTACCTGATAAATTAGTTTTTAGTTTCAGGTATCAAGTAGCTAGTATCAAGTATCAAGACGAGGAAAACAACGTCTTGATATTTGACATTTATAGCAGATCCTGATACTTGGTACTAACTACTTGATACTAACACATTAAACTACAAATGAAACTAAGATTAGGAATGATCGGTGGTGGTCAGGGCGCGTTTATTGGCGCCGTGCACCGCATAGCCGCACGTATAGATGGTGAATATGAACTGGTTTGCGGCGCTTTTAGCAGCAATGCCGAAAAATCACAAGCCAGCGGTTTGTTATTGGGATTACCCGCCAATCGCATCTACAACTCATACACCGAACTCATCGAAAAAGAAAAACAACTGCCAGAGGACCAGCGCGTACAGGTGATCAGTATTGTAACACCCAACCACGTACACTTCGCCCCAACAAAAATGGCGCTGGAAAATGGCTTTCATGTTGTTTTAGATAAACCCATGACTTTTTCTTTAGCCGAAGCCAAAGAGCTGGATAAAATAGTTAAGGCTACAGGTAAATTATTTTGCCTTACCCATACCTATACCGGCTACCCGATGGTAAAAGAAGCCAAACAATTAATAAAAGCAGGAAAATTAGGGGCCATCCGTAAAGTGTATGTAGAATATCCGCAGGGATGGCTCAGCAGCTTTTTGGAAGGCGATGATAATAAACAGGCTTCATGGCGCACCGATCCGGGTAAAAGTGGCATAGCAGGTGCCATGGGCGATATCGGTACCCACGCCTTTAACTTGGCCGAATATGTGACTGGTTTAGAGGTTACTAAAATTTGTGCCGATATAAATATCGTAGTTGAAGGTCGCAAATTAGATGATGACGGTGCCGCGCTGCTTAAATTCAACAATGGTGCGAGCGGCGTACTAACCGCTACCCAGATTGCCGCTGGCGAAGAAAATAACGTTAAAATACGCGTTTACGGCGAAAATGGCGGACTGGAATGGCACCAAAGCGATGCTAACTCATTAACCGTGATGTACACCGACAAACCGATGGAGGTATGGCGCACAGGCGGTGGTTACACCAGTTCGTTCGCGCAGCATAATACCCGTACACCCGCTGGTCACCCCGAAGGTTACCTGGAAGCCTTTGCCAACCTTTACTGCAACTTTGCGTTAACCGTTAAAGCTGGTATTGAGGGCAGAACTGCAACACCCGAAGAACTGGATTTTCCGGGAGTAAAAGAGGGGGTACGAGGCATGGCATTTATTGAAAATGTAATAGCCTCGGGCAAATCAGATAAAAAGTGGACTGAATTTTCTATTTAAAAAAACTATGACAACTATAAAAGGACCTGCCATATTTTTAGCGCAGTTTATAGGCGATACAGCGCCATTTAACAGTTTGGAGTCTATTTGTAAATGGGCCGCAGGCCTGGGTTACAAAGGCGTTCAGTTGCCAACCAATGATGCCCGCTTTATCGATCTGCAAAAAGCTGCCGAAAGCAAAACTTATGCTGATGAGATCAAAGGCATTGTGAACGCTGCCGGTTTGGAGATCACAGAACTATCAACCCACTTGCAAGGTCAGCTGGTAGCCGTAAACCCAGCTTATGATTCGCTATTTGATGCTTTCGCACCGGAGGCTGTTCGTAATAACCCGGTTGAAAGACAAAAATGGGCTGTGCAGCAAGTAAAATATGCCGCGCAGGCTTCCAAAAATTTAGGACTAAACGCCTCTGTAACTTTCAGCGGAGCTTTGCTTTGGCCAATGGTTTATCCATGGCCGCAACGGCCTGCAGGTATAGTAGATACCGGATTTGATGAGCTGGCTAAGCGCTGGAAACCGATCCTGGATGTGTATGAAGACAATGGCATCGACCTTTGCTACGAAATTCACCCCGGCGAAGACCTGCATGACGGTATCACTTATGAAATGTTCCTGGAAAAAGTGAACAATCATAAACGCGCCAACCTGTTGTATGATCCATCGCACTTTGTACTACAATGTCTGGATTATCTTGAATATATCGATATCTATCACGAGCGCATCAAAATGTTCCACGTAAAAGATGCCGAATTTAACCCTACTGGTCGCCAAGGTGTTTATGGTGGTTACCAGAACTGGGTAGATCGCGCGGGCCGTTTCCGTTCGTTGGGTGATGGCCAGGTTGATTTCAAGGGTATATTTAGCAAGTTAACTCAATATGATTATAAAGGGTGGGCCGTATTAGAATGGGAATGCGCGCTTAAACATCCCGAAGATGGGGCAAGAGAAGGTGCCACATTTATCAAGGATCATATCATCAGGGTTACCGAGCGTGCTTTCGACGATTTCGCGGCATCAGGTTCTGATGAAGCTTTTAACAGGAAAATGCTGGGGATATAATCACCCCTTGTCCTAAAATACTTTGTCATCCTGAGCGTAGCGAAGTATCTGCTCGTCTGCATACATGTTCACGAATAGATACTTCGCTACACTCAGCATGACAAAACATAAAGGTGATAAGTGAGAAGGTAAAAGCATTATATTTGGTAACCAATTAACCAATTAAATTAAAACCTAATTATCTTTAAATGCAAACCATTAACCGTACACAGCTTTTCAGGGCCAGTTGTTTATCTCTGTTAGTAACATCACTATCCTTTGGTATCCGTGCAGGTATATTGAACGATCAGGGCGTCAGATTTCACCTTAATGGCTCAGAACTGGGCACTATTGCTGCAACAGCTTTTTGGGGCTTCCCCTTAGCTATCATTGTGGGGGGCTTTATTGTAGATATCATCGGCATGAAAAAATTGCTGGTATCGGCTTTTGTTTTTCATTTGATAGGTATCCTGCTTACCATTTTCGCTAATGGATACTGGACCCTGTTTCTGTCGACACTGATGATCGGTATCGCCAACGGAACGGTCGAGGCTTCCTGTAATCCGTTGGTGGCTTCTTTATATACCGACAATAAAACCACCAAGCTTAATCACTTTCACTTGTGGTTCCCGGCGGGTATCGTGATCGGTACATTGGTTGTGTTTGGGCTGGATACAGCGCTGGCGCATGGTGTATCTCCAAAGCCTTACTGGATATCGCAGTTAGAAGTAGCCATTATGCTTATTCCAACATTGATTTATGGCTTCCTGTTCTCCAAACTGGAGTTCCCGGTTACCGAAAGGGTATCAGCAGGTGTAAGCACAAGCGATATGTATGTTTCTTTGATGAACCCTTTATTTCTGTTCATGATCATCTGTATGTTTGGTACTGCTATCACAGAATTATTTACTAATCAATGGACGGATGTATTGTTCAAAACGGTTACCGACAATGCTATCCTAATTCTCACTTTCGTAGCATCCGTACAGGTATTGGGCAGGGCATTCGCCGGTCCCATCGTACACAGGTTGGCTCCTCAGGGCGTATTGCTTATTTCTGCGGTTTTATCGGCCCTGGGTATTTTCCTGATGGTTCACCTGCACGGCGACGCCATTTATCTGGCTGCTGTTGTTTTTGGATTAGGTGTAGCCTTTTTCTGGCCTTGTATGATAGGCTTTGTAGCCGAAAACCTGCCTCGTACCGGAGCTGTTGGCTTAAACCTGATGGGCGGTGCAGGCATGTTCGGCGTATCTATTTATATGATGTTTATGGGAGGACGTTATGATGCTATCATGGCTCAGAAACTTCCGGCAGGAGCCAGTCTGGATGCTTACCGGTCGGCAGCGGCAGGTACAGACATGGCTAAGGCTTTTGATGCGGCCAGGTCAGCGGCTGGTCCCGAAGTACTGAATACCACGCTCATTATTCCTGTAGCATTGATAGTTGCTTTCGGCGGTTTGGTATTATATATGCGCGGCAGAAAAAAAACAACGCCATTAAATACAGTTACCGTGTAAAAAGTACACTGATTATGATAAAAAATTGTATTTTTCGGCCGTATTATTCACCAATCCCAAAAAAACAGAAGTAAACCGGGCAGCTTAGTAAAAATAAAACAGATATGACCCTGCCAGGTTATTATTAAAAAAACAAAAAACTCATGAAAAAGGCTTTTTTTATTCTTTGTATCAGCGCGGTAGTTACAGCTTGCGGTAGCAATTCATCAAACAAAGGCGGTAGCGACAGCACCAGCGCGGCAAACCAAACCGCAAAAGCGGCTGATGCTAATGCTGATACCGTTGTAGCAAAAACAGGTACAGAAGCGGCTGGCGGATCAGCAGGTTCAGCCAAAGGCGAAAGTTTAATTGCTGCAGCAGATTGCAATACCTGCCATAAGGTTGATGTAAAAATAATAGGTCCTGCGTTTCAGGATGTAGCGGCTAAATATCCAGCTACAGAAACCAACATTGAAACTCTGGCTAAAAAAGTTATTGACGGTGGTAAAGGTAACTGGGGCGATATCCCAATGACACCACACCCAACTGTATCTTTAGATGATGCTAAAGAAATGGTTAAATACGTTTTATCCCTGAAAAAATAACCTGATTTCATCTACTTAAAAAACAACTATGACCACTGGAATCAGGGTAAAACTTTCTGCCATGATGTTCCTCGAATTTTTTATTTGGGGAGCATGGTTTGTAACATTAGGAGCATTCTTAGATAAAACACTACATGCCACAGGCGTTCAGGCCGGATCTGTATTTTCTACCCAATCATGGGGTGCTATCATAGCGCCTTTTATTATTGGCTTAATTGCCGACAGGTATTTTAACGCCGAAAAAATATTAGGTATACTGCATATAGCAGGCGCTGTACTCATGTATCAGATGTACAAAGCATCAGATGTAGGCGCGTTTTACCCGTATGTATTGGGTTACATGATATTGTATATGCCAACGCTTGCGCTGGTAAATTCCGTTTCATTTAACCAGATGACCGATCCGGAGAAGGAGTTTTCCTCTATCCGTGTTTGGGGAACTGTAGGTTGGATATTGGCGGGGGTATCGATAAGCTATTTGTTTCACTGGGATTCACCCAATGGCATTGCTCAGGGCTTTTTAAAAAACACCTTCCTCATGGCAGGAATTGCTTCCCTGGTTTTAGGTTTATTCAGTTTCACACTGCCAAACACTCCGCCTAAGGTTGCCAAAGGCGAAAAAGTTAGCGTTTCGCAGGTACTTGGTCTTGATGCATTGAAACTGCTGAAAGACAAGAACTTTGCGGTGTTCTTTGTGGCTTCTATCCTGATCTGTATTCCATTGGCGTTCTACTACCAAAATGCAGGCGCCTTTTTAGCCGATATTAAGGTTGATAACCCAACCGGGAAAATGGCTATTGGTCAGGGTTCGGAGGTGTTGTTCCTGCTTTGCCTGCCTATCTTCTTTAAGAAATTCGGGTTTAAAAAAACGATCCTGGTAGGTATGCTTGCATGGGCGGTTAGGTACGCGATGTTTGCTTACGGTAACGCCGGCGAATTAAGCTTCCTGTTGCTCATAGGTATCGCGCTTCATGGTGTTTGTTATGATTTCTTCTTTGTTTCCGGACAGATCTATACTGATTCAAAGGCGGGTATTCAATATAAAAGCGCCGCGCAGGGTATGATAACCCTGGCTACTTATGGTGTAGGTATGTTGATCGGCTTTTATATTGCCGGGTTAATTTCCGACAGTTATAACAGTCCTGCCGGGCATAATTGGAAAATGATATGGCTGATACCTGCCGGTATAGCGGCTGTAGTGTTTATCCTGTTTGTGCTGTTCTTTAAGGACAAAAAAGATAGTGAAGCTATTAATCAACCTGCAAATAACTAAACCATGGGATCAAACCAAAACCGGAGATCGGCTATCAAAAACATGCTTGCGGGCACGGCGGCAATCACAGCGTCGGGCGTGCTTACCTCATTTACATCAACCGAACAAGATAAACAGATGTTACCTGATACGCTTAAAGGAAATATTAACCATGCGGTTTGCCGCTGGTGTTATGGCGATATAAGTGTGGAGCAACTTTGCATAGCTGCCAAAGATATCGGCATCAAAGGGATCGACCTGGTTGGCCCTGCCGACTGGCCTACGCTTAAAAAGTATGGCCTGTACTCATCTATGTGTAATGGTGCCGAGATAAACCTCACCGATGGTTTTGGTGATAAGCAGTTTCATGCCCAATTGCAGAAGAACTATACGGAAATGATCCCTAAGGTGGCAGCTGCAGGGTATAAAAACCTTATCTGCTTTAGTGGTAGCCGCCGTGGTAAGGATAACGAAACCGGCTGGAACAACTGTGTGGAAGGTCTGAAACCCTTGGTAGCTCTTGCCGAAAAGCATAATGTAGTATTGGTAATGGAACTGCTGAACAGTAAGATAGACCATAAAGATTACCAATGCGACCGTGTATCATGGGGGGCTGAGCTTTGCAGAAGACTGGGCTCCGAAAACTTTAAGCTGCTGTATGATATATACCACATGCAGATAGATGAAGGCGATGTGATCCGTAATATCCGAGACAATCACCAATACATCGCGCACTATCATACCGGTGGTGTACCCGGCCGTAACGAAATTGACGATACGCAGGAGTTATATTACCCGGCCATTATGAAAGCTATAGTAGGCGTAGGGCATAAAGGCTTTGTAGCACAGGAATTTATTCCGAAGCAACCAGATCATATAGCTTCTTTACGTAAAGCGGTACATATTTGCGATGTTTAAACCTTATGGTTTACAACTGCTCTAACCAATACATTAACCAAATAATTATACATGACAACCAGAAGAACGTTCTTAGCACAAGCCGGATTAGTTGCGGCAGGTGTGATGATAAAACCTAATTTACTATCGGCCAAAAGTACCAATGGTGTAGGGCTGCAATTATATAGCTTGCGTGATCAACTGCCAAAAGACGTAAAAGGGGTGATAGCACAGGTTGCCAAAGCCGGTTACAAAGAAGTAGAAACCTTTGGTTTTAATCAGCAAACCGGTTATTGGGGTTTACAGGGTAAAGATTTTGGTCAGCTGTTAAAAGATAACGGCTTGAGCACACCAAGCGGGCACTATGGCCTTGACCAGTATTTTGGCAGTGGTAAAACCGACGATCTGAAAGCATATATCGAAGTGGCCAATACCATCGGTCAAACGTATATCATTATCCCTTCGCTTAACCACAACTTTATCAAAACGGTTGACGACTGCAAAGGTGTTGCCGAAAAGATGAATAAGATTGCCGAGATCTGCAAGGCATCTGGCTTAAAACTGGGCTACCATAACCATAATTTTGAATGGCACCCGGTAGGAGATACTACTTTTTATGATGTAGTACTGAACAATACCGATCCTAAACTGGTGAATATGGAAATGGACTTGTACTGGGTAGTTCGCGCCGGTCAGGATCCGTTGGCTATATTCCAGAAACATCCGGGTCGTTTTACCTTTGTACACATTAAGGACCGTGATAAAACCAATGCCGAACTGAACACCGAAATTGGCAATGGCGATATTGATTTTAAAACCATTTTAGGCAAAGCCAAACTGGCCGGCATTAAACATTTTATTGTTGAGCAGGAAAACTATACCAATATCGATCCGTATGTGAGCATTGCCAAAAGTGCATCGTATTTGAAAAATACACTACATGTATAAGAGGGAGGCAAGAATCAAGAGCCAAGAATCAAGAAAAAAGCACTCGCTGCTATATTCTTAAGTCTTGATTCTTGACTCTTACATCTTGATTCTCAATTTAAAACCAACTATAATACTGATATGAAATATCCAATTGTATTAACAGCGCTTTTAGCAGGAAGCTTTTTTGTAGCCAGCGCGCAACAGGCAAAACCAGAAGATACCGAAACCTGGGAACCAATACCAAAAGTAGTTGTTCCGGGAAAAGTATTGGGCGAGGCCCCGTCTGACGCTATTGTTTTATTTGATGGCAAAAATCAGGACGAATGGGTTTCTGTGGCTGATCAAACACCGGCAACATGGGTGGTTAAAGGCGGTATTTTAACCGTTGATAAAACCAAAGGCAATATCGAAACCAAAAGAAAATTCACCAATTACCAGTTGCATATTGAGTGGCGCGTACCTGCCAACATTGCCGGCGAAGGACAGGCCCGCGGTAATAGCGGTATTTTCCTGGCCTCATTAGGCAAAGGCGATGCCGGTTATGAGCTACAGGTTTTAGATTCATACCAAAACAAAACTTATGTTAACGGTATGGCTGGCAGTTTGTACAAACAAGCTATCCCATTGGCAAACCCTTGCCGTAAACCAGGCGAATGGAACGTGTATGATGTAATCTGGACCGCACCAGTATTTAATGAGGATGGTTCATTAAAATCAGCAGCCAAAGCTACCGTATTCTTTAACGGTGTACTGGTTGAAAATAACTTTGAACTATGGGGCCCAACCCAATACATTGGCAAGGCATCATACGAAGGTAAAAAACATGGTGCCGCTCCAATCAAATTACAGGCACACGGTGATAAAAGCGAACCGCTTAGCTTCCGGAACATCTGGGTACGCGAGTTGTAATATCCCGTATTCGTTTAAAAAAAAACAGGGCCTGTAAATGAAAATTTATGGGCCTTTTTTATAGCTGCTTACGCCCTGAAAATTGAAACAAATCCCGATAAAAAAAACAAAAAATCACCAGATTTGAACCTATCTTTACCGCATTTAATAAACTCATGAAATCACTTTACCAAACCCGTTATTCACTGTTCGCGTTGATCTTGTTTTTTATGCTGGGGCTGTCGGCTTCCTCGGCTATGGCAGCTAAAAGGGTTTATTATCAGCTTAAAATATATCATTACAAAACCGCAGCGCAGGAGGGAAGGATTGAGCGTTACCTGGAGCAAGCCTATGTGCCAGCCATGCACCGGGCGGGCGTAAAAACCGTGGGTGTATTTAAACCGGTTAAGCAGGATACTGCCGATATGCGTATTTATGTTTTTACCCCTTTCGCCACTTTTGATAAACTGGTGAATATGGATAAAAAATTGCAAGGCGATACCGAATATTTAACCAATGGCGACGACTATATCAATGCCGATTATAAAGATGCACCTTATACCCGTATAGAAACCATTGTATTGCAGGCTTTCCCGGGTATGCCCTCCCCGGCTGTACCCAATTTAACAGGCGCCAAAGCCGACAGGGTATATGAACTGCGCAGCTATGAAAGTGCAACCGAAAAGTATAATTTTAACAAAGTGCGTATGTTTAATGTAGGCGACGAAGTAGGCTTGTTTAAACGCCTTGGTTTTAATGCTGTGTTTTACTCCGAAGTGATTGCCGGCAGCCGTATGCCCAACCTTATGTACATGACCACTTTTAACAACAAGGCCGACCGCGACAAGCACTGGGAAGCTTTTAATAATGACGCCTACTGGAAAAGCCTCGTAGCCAAACCGGAATACCAGAACAATGTATCGCATGCGGATATTATATTTTTGTATCCGGCAGCCTATTCGGATTTTTAAATTTATTTTCCATCATGTCATTTCGACCGTAGGGAGAAACCTTATACGATTAGTTCATCCCGCGCAAAAGATTTTTCGCTCCGCTCAAGAGATAGTTTCTCCTCGTACCTCGTTCGAAATGACATTTTGTTATTTAATTCTTCACACAAAAACAGATTTGTAATGCTGAACGGAGTGAAGCAGCTATTCACCAACAAGCATGTGGATTAATAGATCCTTCGTTCCTCAGGATGACAGAATATTTAAAGACTTACGAAGTTTTCAAAACTTCGTAAGTCTGGATTCCCACTCCCCACACCCAATCCCACCTGTCCATTATCATCAAAAATGTCCGGAATCGATCATTTTTTGAAAATATAAAATCAGTAATTATTTGATAGCCAATATTTTAATATTGGTATAGCTCTTGCAAATCCCTATCCAAAAAGTATCAAAATGGATAAGGAAATAGCCCTTGAAGTAACTACGCAAAAACGCCGGAAAGCCGTACTGATCGTGATGATCGTAATCAGCGGTTTGGTGCTGGCTGTATGGATACTGAGGGGATTCATCAAGTCATCAATAAACAGATCACAAATTACTGCTTCGGCTGTTCAGGTGGGTAATATCGAAAACACTATCAATGCTACCGGTGAGGTTTTACCCGAGTTTGAAGAGATCATCACCAGCCCCATCAATGCCTCCATCAAAAACGCCCTGATGGATGCCGGTAATAAAGTAAATGTGGGGCAATCCGTCATCACACTTGATAAAACCGCTACTCAAACCGAGTATGATAAGCTCAACTTTCAACTGGAATCAAAACGCAACGAGATCAGCAAACTAAAACTCGACCTCGGCAAAAGTTTTTATGATATCAAGTCGAACAACGATATCAAACAACTACACATCAGCAACCTGGCCGATGCGGTTGAAAACGCCAAACGCCTGTATAAGGCAGGCGGCGGTACCCGCGAAAATATTGAACAGGCAGAGCTTAACCTGAAGGTGGCCCAGCTGGAAAAAAAGCAGCTGGAAAACGAGATCAAAAATAAGCAGCAAACCATGCGGATAGAGATCAAGGAGGCCGAGATTGCCGCCGCCATTCAGCAAAGCGACCTGAGCGCCCTGCAACGCAAGCTTAACCTGGCTAACATAGTGGCTACCCGCAAAGGGGTGATTACCTACGTAAACAAAAACATAGGTGCCAATATACATGAAGGTGAAACGCTGGCCCGCATAGCCGATCTGGGCAGTTTTAAGGTGCAAGGCAGCATATCTGATAATTCGGTTGATCAGTTACATGCCGGAATTCCGGTTATTGTGAGGGTGAATGATAAACAGCTGCGCGGTCACGTGACCAATGTATCGCCATCCATTCAAAACAGCATTATTTCTTTTGATATCCAGCTGGACGATCGCTCCAGCAAGCTGCTGCGACCCAATATGAAAGTAGATGTTTTTTTGGTAACTGCAGCACATAGCAAGGTAATGCAAGTGGCCAATGGCCCGGCATTTAAGGGATCATCGCTCCAGGATATTTTTGTGATTAATGGCTCAAAAGCCGAGCGCCGGACGGTTCATATCGGCCTCAGCAATTTTGATTTTGTGGAGATTAAAGGCGGTGTAAAACCTGGCGATGTGGTGATCACCTCGGATATGAGCGAATATAAAAACTCAAAAGAGGTAACTATTAACTGATAAACCACTCAGCTCCTGTGGGAAGGGAGTTCTTCATAACATTAATCCTCCTGCCAGAGGGCGGGGGGATTGAGTGGATAGCAGATCAATATATTAAAGAAAAATGAGGATTCTATACATCATAAGTTTGTTAACCATGAGCGCAGGGGCATTTGGCCGCAGTAACAGCGATACACTGCGGCTAACCCTGCAGCAGGTGGTTGAAATGGCCAAGGCAAACTCCATAGCGGCTAAACAGGCGGCTACCTTACGCGAAACCAAGTACTGGGAGTACCGTACCTATAAATCAAACTATCAGCCGCAGCTGGCCCTGAGCGGTACCCTGCCAGATTATAATAAAAACTTTACCCAGGTACAGCAGCCCGATGGTACCATATTGTTTCAGCCTGTGCATAATGATAACTCATCCCTACAATTGGATTTTAGCCAGAGTATTACCGCTACCGGCGGTACTATTTACGGCAGAACCCAACTACAGCGTTTTACCGATTTCGACAGGCATAACGCCTTGTATAACGGTGTTCCGTATAGTATTGCTTATACACAGCCGCTTTTTCAGTTTAACCAACTCAAATGGGATAAAAAAATTGAACCGCTAAAATATAACGAGAGCAAACAGAAGTATATCGAAGACCAGGAAAATATAGCGGTTACCGTTGAAGGGTATTTTTTTGATCTGTTGCTGGCGCAGGTTAACTTGCACATTGCCGAAACCAATTATACCAATACGCAAAAAATAATGGCTATAGCCAATATCAAGCTCGATTTAGGGAAAGTATCAAAAAACGAAATATTGCAATTACAGTTGGAACTGATCAACGCTAAAAAAGCAGTAGGTACCGCCAAACGCGATATTGAAGTGGCTACCCTCAATCTTCGTAGCTACACCGGACTGGAAGATGACAGCAAAATTGTATTGGCAATACCCCAAAATATCAGCCAGATGACGGTTACATCAGATAAGGTTTTGGCCGAGGCCTATGCCAACCGGGCAGATGCTATAGGCTTTTTACGGAAAGTAGCAGAAGCTAAAAGGGATGTAGCTAAAGCCAAAGGCGAAACGGGTTTGAAAGCAACGCTTAATGCTAACCTGGGTTTTTCAAATACGGCCACCAGTATTACCGGGGTTTACAATAACCCGCAAAACCAGCAGATAGTACAGTTAACGCTGTCGGTACCTATATTGGATTGGGGCAGGTCAAAATCGCGCACCAAAACGGCGCTGGCTAACCAGCAACTTACGGAGTATACGGTGGAGCAGGATAAGCAAACTTTTAAACAACAAATTGTAACGCAGGTATCCCTTTTTAATATGATGAAAGAGCAACTGGTATATACCGCCGAGGCCGACAGCATAGCCTCAGAAAAATATAAAATAGCCCGCGAACGCTACGTGCTGGGCGATCTGGGCATCACCGATCTGGGCATTGCCTTCCGTGAAAACGATCAGGCCAAGCGCGATTATATCACCTCGCTCCGCGATTTCTGGGGAGCCTATTACCAACTGCGCCAGCTGTCGTTATATGATTTTGAAACCAACCATAAGATAACGTACCAGTAGGGGAATAAGTCAAAAGTAAAAAGTCAAAAAAATAAACAAATCACTAATTCACTAAATCACTAATTCACTAAATAATTACCTAAGCCTTATCACTAATTCACTAAATCAATAATTCACTAATTAAAAAATATGATCCGTTTACAAAATATTGAGAAAGTATACCGTACAGATACTATCGAAACACTGGCCCTTAACAGCATTAGTCTTGATGTGGCCAAAGGCGAATTTTTATCCATTATGGGGCCATCGGGCTGCGGCAAAAGTACGCTGCTTAATATCATGGGATTGCTGGATACACCGTCCAAAGGCGACATCAGGATAAGCGATCAAAAGACCGATCATTTATCCGATAAGCAACTGGCGCAGTTCAGGAACCAGAAACTGGGTTTTATTTTTCAGAGCTATCATTTGATCAATGATCTGCAGGTGTTGGATAACGTAGAGCTGCCGCTATTATACCGTAACACTACCGCCAAAGAGCGTAAAGAATTGGCTACGGAAGCGCTGGCTAAAGTAGGATTGTCTAACCGTATCAAACACTTCCCAACGCAGTTATCGGGTGGTCAGCGGCAGCGTGTGGCTATAGCCAGGGCCATTGTTGGCAGGCCGGAAATTATCCTGGCCGATGAGCCTACCGGCAACCTGGACAGCGCCATGGGCAACGAGATCATGGATATCCTTATCAACCTTAATCGTAACGAGGGTACCACCATTGTGATGGTAACACACGATGAAAATATGGCCCACAAAACGCACAGACTTGTGCGCTTATTTGACGGTTCGCAGGTTCAGTAATACATCAGCTAAAAATTAATATCATGCTTAAAAATTATTTCAAAATAGCCATAGCGGTATTAAGGCGCAGAAAGTTCTTCACCTTTATCAGTCTGTTTGGCATTAGTTTAACACTTACGGTATTGATGGTGCTTGCCGCTTTTATTGAAAAGGTTACCAACCCGGTTTATCCGGGCGATAAAAATAGCCGGTCGCTGTATATCAAACGGTTAACCTACACCTCAAAAAAAGGATGGATAAATAGTGGTGGCTCCTCCTTTTATTTTTTAACCCATTATGCTGGCAGTTTAAAAACGCGGGTTAAAATGGCTATTGTTTCCAGCAATACTTCATCAAATGCGTATGTGAATAACAAAAAAATAGTGATCGACATGAAGTACACCAATGCCGATTTGTGGAATATTGCTAATTATCAGTTTATAGAAGGAAAGCCATTTACCCCCGACCAAATTAACAAAGCCGACCGTGTAGCCGTAATCTCCGAGCGTACCCGGAACGAATATTTTGGCGATGCTGTTACCGTAGTTGGTAAATACATTGAAGCTGATAATATAAGCTATCGGATAACAGGTGTAATTAAAAACGTGCCAGAGATTGAGGAAGTTTTTTATGCCAATATGTTTTTGCCTTATACTGTAGCTAAGAGTGATTACCGGAATAAGGACTTTTGGGGCGATTACTCCGCGATATTACTTGCGCCATCTGAACAACTGGTAACGAAGATGCACACCGAGTACGAGCAAATGGTTACCCGGATACCCATACCCGATAACATGAAAAAGGATTTTGATACCCTGCATTCCGATGCCGACACATACTTTGAAACCTTTACCCGCGGTTTTTTTGGCAATGCCGATAATGCAGGTTATGCACGCTTTTTGCTTTTTATGAGCCTGTTTGTTTTGTTGTTTATGTTGCTGCCCACCGTAAACCTGGTTAATGTAAACATCACCCGCATCATGGAGCGCTCGTCTGAAATTGGTGTGCGCAAGGCTTTCGGGGCTTCATCAAAAACATTGGTTTACCAGTTTATTACAGAAAATATCATACTCACCATATTGGGCGGTATTATTGGTGTTATACTGACCATAATTATTTTACAGGTTATTAACAGCAGCGGATTTATACCTGATCTTGATCTCACTATCAATCCCGTGGTATTACTGTATAGTTTACTGGCTTGCTTGTTTTTTGGCCTGTTATCCGGCGTGTATCCAGCCTGGCGAATGTCAAGACTTAATGTGGTAACCGCCTTAAAGGCGCAATAATTAAACCTTTAATCAAAACTTTTATGATAAAGCATTTATTCAAACTCATCTGGAATAAAAAGAAGCAAAACTTTTTATTGATCACCGAAATATTTATTTCGTTCCTGGTCATCTTTGGGGTGTTTACCTCCCTGGTCTATTATTACCGCAACTACAAAAAACCAATGGGCCTTACTTATAATAACGTTTGGGTTATTAATTTTCAAAACAACAAGCAGTTTCACACTACCGACTCCGTAACGCAGTATTACGCCACTCTGACTGCTATGCTCAAAAATATGCCGCAGATAAAAACGCTCAGTTATGCATCAAGCAATATTCCGTTTACCAGTAGTACAAATACAACCAGGCTTATTTATAAGGGACGGGAAATAAGGCCCATTAACTTTTACCGTACCGGCGATAACTATCGTGAAGCTTTCAATATGAATTTATTGGAGGGCCGTTGGTTTAACCAGGATGACGTGGTAAGCATCAATAGGTCGGTAGTTATCAATGCTTCGCTTAGGGAAAGTTTATTTGGAAATGGCCGGGCCTTAGGGCAATTAATAGACGATAGCCAGGACGATAAACATGTTAGAAAGATAAAAGTAATAGGTGTTGTGCAGGATGTTAAAGACAAGGGCGACTATTTACCATCGGGTATGGCTATGTACAATCGTGTAGATACCGGCGACATGCGCTATATAAGTAAGTTGGTCATCAAAGTATCGCCCGATGCAGATGCGGCTTTTGAGAGCAAATTGTATAAAACCGTGGCTAGCTATATGAAGGAAGCATCGGTAGAGATAGAGCATTTTTCAAAGAAACGGGAAAGCACCAACAGGAGTACTTTAATCCCCATCATCATATTCTCTATTGTAGCCGCTTTTCTTATTATCAATGTTTCATTGGGTATTTTTGGCGTGTTATGGTATAATATCAACCGTCGCCGGGGCGAGATTGGGCTGCGCAGGGCAGTAGGAGCGTCAGGCGGCTCGGTTTCATCACAGTTGATCACCGAATCGTTGATATTGGCCACTCTATCTTTAATCATCGGTGTGTTTTTTGCCGTGCAGTTCCCTTTACTTCATGTGTTTAATATGGAGGCGGGCATTTATGTAACCGCCATATTCTTGGCTATCCTGTTCATTTACACGCTGGTATTACTGTGCTCGTTATACCCGGGCAGGCAGGCCGCGGCAATTTACCCGGCGGTGGCTTTACATGAAGAATAATTACGATATTAACCTGCTGTTATGATATTGGTTATTGATGATGATTTAGCGGTACGCACCTCGCTGGTATTGTTGCTCAAAGGCGAAGGCTATGATGTGCAGTGTACCGAAGGCCCGGCCGAAGCATTGAAGGCTATCCGGAAGCAAAATCCGGAGCTCATTATACTCGATCTTAATTTTTCTATAGATACATCCGGTCGGGAAGGGCTTGATCTGCTGGCTAAAATAAAACAAATCAACAGCAGTATACCCGTGATACTGATAACCGGCTGGGGCAGTATTGAACTGGCGGTAGCCGGTATGAAAATAGGCGCCAGCGACTTTGTCAATAAACCCTGGAGCAACGAACACCTGGTGCAATCGGTAAAAACCCTGCTCGATCTGCAGGATAATAAAGCCGGTCACCGCACCCGCTCACAGCTCGATAAAAGCTACAACTTTCAGCACATTATAGGGCATGACCCTAAAATGCTGGATATACTGGAAACCATTGGCCGCGTAGCTCAAACCGATGCTTCGGTACTCATCATGGGTGAAAGCGGAACGGGTAAGGAACTGATTGCCGAAGCTATCCATCAAAACAGCCTGCGCCGTAACAAGCCATTTATCAAGGTTAATCTGGGCGGCATCAGCACCTCGTTGTTTGAAAGCGAGATGTTCGGCCATATCCGCGGGGCGTTTACCGATGCCCGGTTTGACAGGATCGGTCGTTTTGAAATGTCCAATAAGGGCACCATATTTTTGGATGAGATTGGTGATCTGGATGCCAGCAGCCAGGTAAAGCTGCTCCGTGTACTGCAGGACCGTACCTACGAGGTGCTGGGCAGCAGCCGCACTAAAACAGTTGATGTACGTATTGTCTGCGCTACCAACAAAAACCTGAACGACATGGTGAGCAAGGGTACTTTCCGCGAAGATCTGCTTTACCGCATCAACCTCATCACGGTTTACCTGCCCGCCCTGCGCGACAGGCCAAAGGACATCCCTTTACTGGTGGAGTTTTTTATCAATAACTTAAAAGATATTTATAATCGGCCAAAGCTATCCGTAGCGCCGGCCGCTATGAAATGGTTGCAGCAATTACCGCTGCCCGGCAATATCAGGCAATTGAAAAACCTGGTGGAGCGCTCTATCCTGGTGAGTAAAAAAGATGAACTTGGTATTGATGATTTCCGCTCACAGCTGGAGCTATCGCCGGTAAAAAAAGGTAATATGCAGCTGCCCGGTGTAGGGACCCTCACACTGGAAGAGGTAGAGGTAGAGATGATCAAACGCGCTATGGATCACCATAAAAATAAAATAAGCCGGGCCGCCGCCGCGCTGGGCCTCACACGCAGCGCCCTTTACCGCCGCCTGGATAAATACCAGATCCCTTACGATGAAGCTGAGGACTAAATATATTTTATTTGTGGTTACCCTGCACCTGTTAACACTGGTGCTTACTTACTTTATTTTTAACGATAATAAGCTATTCTTCATTGCCTCAGAGGTTGTTGTCATCATATCTGCCGTTATTGCCTGGCAGTTGTACCGTCAGTTGATACAACCACTTAAACTATTGATGCAGGGCGTAGATGCCATTAAGGATAAGGATTTTAACGTAAAACTAATCTCCACCGGTAAACATGAGGTTGATGAACTGATTGGGGTATATAACCGGATGATGGATGAGTTAAGAAAGGAGCGTACCATGCAGGAACAGCAGCATTTTTTTTTAGAAAAACTGATATATACATCCCCAACGGGCATCATCATTCTGGATTATGATAACCGTATACAACAGGTAAATCCCAAGGCGCTGCAACTGCTGTCGGTTAATGAGGAAGCCCTAAAGGGACACTCCATTTATGAATTAGAGCATCCACTGATACAACAGATCCGGAACTTACAGTCGGGCGACACGGTTGTGGCCCGGGTTGATGGTGTAAGTTCCTTTAAACTGCAAAAATCACACTTTGTGGATAGGGGATTCTCGCGCCATTTTATCATGATCGAAGACCTGACCGCCGAGATCCTGGCCGCCGAGAAACAGGTGTACGGCAAGGTGATCAGGATGATGGCACACGAGGTGAACAATACCATCGGTCCGGTAAACTCCATTATGCAGTCGGCTATGCATACCGATCAGCTTTGGGAGGGTCATGAATTTGATGTGCTGAAAGATGCCCTGCAGGTAGCTATGGACCGAAACCAGAACCTGAACCATTTTATGCGCAATTTTGCCGATCTGGTAAAACTGCCCCCGGCCAACAAGCAACCTGTTGTACTGCAAAAAATAATCAATTCGGTAGCGGCTCTCATGAGCGCCAAAGCCCGCGAAAACGACGTGGTATTTGAGTTGGAGCTACCCGCAGATGATATCCACCTCAAAGCCGACGAACAGCAATTAGAGCAGGCATTCATCAATATTGTAAAAAACGCGGTGGAAGCTATAGAGGATGGGGGTACCGTGAAATTTACCATCATCCCCGCCAAACGCTTACTGCTCATCACCGATACAGGCAAAGGCATTAGCGCCAGCGAGCATACCGGCCTCTTCTCCCCATTTTTCAGCACCAAAAAAGACGGGCAGGGGATAGGTCTTACCCTGGTGCGGGAGATATTGCTCAACCACGGCTTCGAATTCAGCCTCAAAACTGTGGCTGATAAACAAACGGAGTTTAGGATACATTATAGTTAAGGCATCTGTTTAAAGGGAGACACATGTGATGTGCCTCTACGAAAAAGAAAATTGTAGAGACGCATTACATGCATCTTTTTGTTAATTCACTCTCCACAGTCGTCCGGCTCCAGCCGAGTGACGATTATCAACAGGTCGCCGGCCTGCGATTCAAACATAACCTTGCTTTTTACGGCGGCCAGAGGCCGGGTAATAATGGTCACTCGGCTTGAGCCGAGCGACTGCATAGGGGGTAATTACCTCCACGTCATTGCGAGCGTAGCGTGGCAATCCCCAATTAGCAGGGCCGTTCTGTAAGTAGGGGATTGCCACGTCGTTCCTCCTCGCAATGACGGATAGTTTTATGGTCGAAAAGAGGCCAACCCACCATGCTTCGACGATGCTCAGCATGACAGCTTTTTCTCTTTTTCCACCCCAAATATTTTTATTAGCTGAATCCTTTTAGTAACGTTGTAATACCAATTCACAACTATGCAAAGGCGACACTTTTTAAAACTTTCTTCAGCGGCCACCGCGGCTGTACTCTTTAGCAGGATCACGCATGCTACATCAACCCAAACCACTGCCATCAACGCTCCCGACGAGGTGTGGGCGCAATCTGGCGAGGAATGGTTTCAGTTGAAAGGCAGCAATGGCTCATCGTTTACTTATAAAGATATCAGCGTTAGTTTTAAAACTACGGGTAATGCCAAAGGTGTGTTTGTAAACTCGCCAACACAGCAACTCAACGCGGTTCGGCTGAAATGGAAGCATCACCTGAGTCCCAATTCCAAATTCCTGGGCGACCACTGGGAACGCTCCTATGGTGATCTGCAATGGAAAACCAACCCGGATAAGGTGAAAAACCCATGGTATGTAATTATCCATGATGATAAACAAACGGCCTGTTTCGGCGTAAAAACCGGCTGCAAAGCCATTTGCTGGTGGGGATTAACCAACGATAGCCTCGAACTTACTTTAGATACACACTCCGGCGGTAATGGGGTGCTGCTGGGTTCGCGCCAGTTGCATGCTGCCGATATTATTACCACCAACGGCAGGCCGGGTGAAAACGCTTTTTATACCACGCATAGGTTTTGCGGCATGATGTGCCCCAATCCGCGCTTACCCAAGCAGCCCGCTTATGGTATTAACGACTGGTATTTCGCCTACGGCAATAACTCGTTTGATCTGATCAAGAAAACAACGGCCATGATGGCCGATCTGGTTACCGATACCCATAACCGCCCGTTTTCGGTAGTGGACGCGGGCTGGGCAACCTATTCGCCTTTATTACCAGGTGATGGCGGCTGGAACGATGATTTCTCCAAGCCAAATGATAAGTTTAAAGATATGCACCTGCTGGCCAACGAGATCAAGCAGCTGGGCATGCGCCCCGGTTTGTGGATGCGCCCGCTGTGTGCCCGTCATGACGAAAAAGCCAGTTTGCTGGCGCCCAAAATACCCGGTAGGGACGATCCGAAAAATCCCGTACTTGACCCCACTATCCCCGAAAATATAGCCCGCATCAAGCATAATTTTGATGTGTACAAGCAATGGGGCTATGATATGGTGAAGCATGATTTTAGTACCTATGATATTACCGGCAGATGGGGCGCCGGCATGAAGGACAGTATTACCGCACCTGGCTGGAACTTTAATGACCGTAGCCGAACCACCGCCGAGATCATTAACGACTTATATGCCGCCATACGCCAGGCAGCCGGCGATGGCATTTACATTATTGGTTGTAATACCATGAGCCATTTATCCGCAGGGGTGTTTGAAATGTGCCGGATTGGCGATGATACCAGCGGTCATGAATGGGAACGTACCCGCAAAATGGGGGTGAACACGCTGGCTTTCCGCCTGCCGCAGCACGATAAATTTTACGCTGTAGATGGCGATTGTGTAGGCCTCACTACCGATATTTCCTGGGAACGCAACAAGCAATGGCTGGAGCTGCTAGCCGGAAGCGGTGCGCCGCTCTTTATATCGGCCCAACCCGAAGCCCTCGGCACGGAGCAAAAAGCGGCCATCAAACAAGCCTTTGCCCAGGCCGCCAAACCCCAACCCATCGGCGAACCCCTGGACTGGATGACCAATACGCAACCCCAAAAATGGAAACTAAACGGTAAAACGGTGGAGTTTGACTGGAAGTAATTTAATTATTGAATTATTGAGTTAGTGAATTAGTGATTGAAATTATTTAGGTCTTCCTCCGTCAGCAGATAAGCTTCGGGCGAAAAACGGGCAGAACAATGATGGGCGGTGCGGTTGCAAGGACATAGCGAACCTTACCTGAAGTATGGGTGATGAGCGAACGAAGTAGAGGTAAGGTTTAGCAGTCCGTGGTTCTGATCGTTTTGCAGGGCAATGGCCTGTGCGCAAAGAAGCCTCTCTGCTGAAAGCCCTTTGGTTACTTTGTGGCTACAAAGTAACTGGCCCTCCCGCGGCCGAGAGCGGGTATACGCCAGGATAGTTTCTGCGTTGCCACAAGATGCTTACTCTTTGATACTTCACTAATTTTTTCGTATATTTATACAAACTACAGCCCGGTACTCTACACCCAAGAGCACCGGGCTGTTTGGTTAAAGAAAAAACAAGGTAAAAAATCAATCGTTTGACAGGTAGTTATTTGAAGGCCAATTTTTTGCTACTTTTTAAACCTTTCAAAACCCCTCAAAAATTTGTTAAAAAGTGTTAAAATGGGGTATTTTAAATGAAAAATGAGCTGTTTTTGAGCCTTTTTTACCCTGTTTTCTACTAAAAAAGTGTTAAAATTGAAGGTTTAAAAAGTTCCGGTGGAGCCAATCCGGTGTTTTTTATTTTATAAACAATGGAATTATTATCTTGTTCCACTTTTACATCACCCCGAAAATCTGCCATGAAGAAATTACTGCTTTTTGCACCTATATTGTTTATATTCTCGTGTAAAATGGATCCAGCCCGCGACCGTGAAAATCAAAAACTCAACAGCCTGGCTGCCAAATATGTAAAACTGGGGCTCACCATAGGTCAGTATGATTCCGATTTTGTGGATGCATACTATGGGCCCGATTCGCTGAAACCCAAAACAGAGCCAGTCAAGGAGTTCCCGAAGGACAGCCTGCTGGCCGATGCCAATATTTTGATGAATGAGCTGAGGGCGGTATCGTCATCATCTGTAGTAGATTCCAATAAGTTACGTGCCGACTGGATGTCTGATCAGTTGCTGGCTTTTAGTCGCCGGATACGCATTTTTTCTGGCGAGGAACGCCCTTTTGATGAGGAATCACGTGAACTGTTTGGTGTAACGGCCCCGGTGTATACCGAAGACTACTTTAAGGCCCAGATAGCCCAGCTGGACAGTATTTTACCCGGTAAAGGCCGCGTGAACGATCGATTCCAGAAGCTGGCTAATAAGTTCATCATCCCCAAAGATAAACTCGACCCGGTAATTAAAGCAGCCATTGCCGAGGCTCGCAAACGCACGCTGGCACATTATAAACTGCCTGCTAACGAAACCTTTACTCTGGAGTATGTAACCAACAAACCCTGGAGCGGTTACAACTGGTACAAGGGCGGCTATAAAAGCACCGTACAGATCAATACGGATTTAAAAATATTTATCGATAGGGCAATTGACGTGGGCAGCCATGAAAGTTATCCCGGTCACCACGTGTACAATATGCTGCTGGAAAAGAATTTGTATCATGACAAAGGGTGGGTAGAGATCTCACTGTATCCGTTGTTTAGCCCGCAGTCGTTGATTGCAGAAGGGAGCGCTAATTATGGTATCGAGATGGCCTTCCCGGGAGATGAAAAGGTGAAATTTGCCAAGAGCGTGCTACTGCCGCTGGCTGGTTTAGATACGGCTGGTGTTGAACTGTATTTTAAGGCTTTAGCCATTAAGGGTAACCTGAACTATGCCCGTAACGAGGCCGCCAGGGGGCTGGTAAACAATACGATGTCACGTGACAAAGCCAGAACATACTTAACCAAATACTGCCTTATGAATGATGAAACAGCTGATAAATCGCTCAGCTTTATCAAAAAATACCGCAGCTATGTGATCAACTATAATTACGGATTGGACCTGGTGAAAAATTATGTTGAAGGTAACGGCGGCACGGCCAAAGATCCTCAAAAACGCTGGGAATTATTTGGACAACTGCTAAGCCATGAGGTAGCGCCGGCGAGTTTGGTGAAAAAGTAGGGGCGGGTTTTGTCCTCAGCTGATCCCTCGGAAGGACATAAGTTTTTATAAAAAAATCGTTTATACTTCAATGGCTATTTAGCAGACCCTAAGAAGTCAAAATTTAAGACTTTTGTAAGGGTACAATATTTACTGAATAGCCTTGATTTAAATAGAAACTTTGAAGTGAATTTATATAATCATTATTATCCTTTATGTCTAAAATTTTTAATAACTCCACACCGGGTTTTGTTAACGCATAACAATTGAGATTTAGTTTTTGATTGTCCTTGCAAATCCATATAAATGATTCTCGATAGCTGAAGTTATGACCATATTCTTCTTTTGTTAATTCATTATTATTAGTATAATGTTTTAATACATGTACCGGTGGTGCGGTACTAGATAATTCGTGGTTATGATACACTAGCCCAGCAGCACTTAATAATAGTAAATCTTCATAACTAATATCGAAATTAGTGATATCTCCATTGATCTTAAATATTTGACCACTTGTTGTAGAAATCGACGCAAGTTTCAAAAACGTTTCAGCTTCATATTGGGATAAATTGCTGAAAATATCTATGGTCCTTAATGAGAAATTTCCAGGTTGATTAATTTCATTTGCTAATATTTTAGCCCAAAGTAATTGCATTTCGTCTGAAGTAATATCCTGAGCTTTAGTAAAGAACCTGGTTCGCCAATTAGGATCAATTGGTTGTTCTGATACCGTTTCATTAAGGAGATTAGAGGCCTCCTCTACTATATTGTCAATGTTTATTTGACGATTTATTTCTTGATGGTACAATCGTTGTTTGGCTCTCTCTGTCACTTCATATTCGGCATCGGATCTAATTATAGAAGCTTTTGCTTCAGCTTCCGCTATTTTTTCAATTTCATAAGCTTTTGCGTCAGCTTCATTGCGCATCGCTTTGGGCTTATATTTTACCCCAATTGCTGCGCTAACGACTTCTATAAGTTTTGTGATTGGGGCTCCGAATACTTGTATGTCAGCCATGATTTGATAAGGTTTATTTAGAATTAAGTGTAAATATAATTATCATATTAGACATTAATCAAATTTGAATTTCTTTACGTATGTCTCATTAAATATGATGGATACTATGTCCGCAATTTGTTATGACTAAGGCTTTAGCCCACCCCCAATTCCAAATGAATATCCTCCGGTTCAAGGGCAAATAATTCCGGGTTGATCTCTTTGGTGATAACTGCGTCGTTCTTTAAATAAAAATCAACGGTGTTTTTGGTTGGAGTGGCGGATATGTATAGCTTTTCTGCTCCCAGGTTTTTTGCAATGATTTTGCATTGCTCCAGCAGATTTTGCCCTGCTTTTTGTCCACGAATGTTTTTGCTTACGTATAAGATATCCATTTTAAGATAGTTATTCCGGGCACCTCGTTTTACTCCTTCCACAGAGGCAACGCCAACAAGCGTATTTTGGTTAAAAGCGCCGATAACCCTTCCGCCGGTGTCTATCAGTTTGTGCTGCCGACGGATGATCTCCTCGAGTTCATCTTTGTCAAAATGAGTAACTATTTGCTGGTCGGGCCTAAGCTGTAACTCACCGTTCTGCATATAGTAACGTTCCAGTATTTCCTCGGCGCGGTCAATTTCAGCTATACGGTGAAGTTCGGCTGAGTGTAGGTCTCTGTAAATAATGCCCATGATAATTGGGGTTAACAAATGGTGGGTCAAGATAATGATTACTATACAAAAAATGGGGAGCGTAGCAACGGTTTACCCTAAGTGGAATATATTGCTTGCAAATCCGATCAAAATTTGCATTTTTACTGCCAGCCAATTTTTATAAATACCTTTTATGAAATTCAGAATTCTACCTGTTATTGCTTTTGTATTTTTATTTTCGACGTTCGGCGCAAATCTGCACGCGCAAGATAATTTTAAGCCGCAGAAACAATTGTCATCCACCATCAAAAAAAACTTTAAGGATGCGGATGAGCAATATAAATTTCTGGCGAAACAGATAGGTCCGCAGGATTTCCCAAAAACATATCACCCCGATACCAAAAAGCAAGAGAACAGCAATTCGGGCTGGTGGTGCAGTGGTTTTTACCCCGGTAGTTTATTGTATCTGTATGAGCAGGATCATGATCAGTGGTTACTAACCGAAGCTAACCGCATATTAGGTGTACTGGCTAAAGAGCAGTTCAATACGCATACCCATGATTTGGGTTTTATGATGTATTGCAGCTTTGGCAATGCCAATAAAATTGAGCCTAAACCGGAGTATAAACAAATTTTAATTAATAGCGCTAAATCGTTATCAACCCGGTTTAACCCAACTGTAGGCTGTATTAAATCATGGGACTCAAAAAATCCGTCGGATTACCTGGTGATCATCGATAATATGATGAACCTGGAGCTGCTGTTCTGGGCCACGCATGAAACCGGCGATTCCAGCTATTATAAAATAGCAGTTACGCATGCCAACACCACCATGAAAAACCATTTCAGGCCCGATTATAGCTCCTACCATGTGATCAACTACGATGCGCAAACCGGTGCGGTTAAAGAAAAGAAAACCGCGCAGGGCTTTGCCAATGAATCGGCATGGGCCAGAGGGCAAGCATGGGGACTGTATGGTTACACCGTAATGTACCGCGAAACCAAAGACAAAAAATACCTGGAGCAGGCGCAAAACATAGCCCGGTTTATACTGACCAATCCCAATCTTCCGGCGGATAAAATACCTTATTGGGATTACAACGCTACTAATATTCCAAATGCGCTTAAAGATGCTTCGGCTGCTGCTATAGCGGCCTCGGCTTTGCTGGAGCTTTGCCGCTATGCGGATAATGATAAGGGACAGGAGTATTTCAATACGGCCGAAACTATTTTAAAAACTTTATCATCACCCACCTATAAGGCACCCATCGGAACCAATGGTGGTTTTATACTGGAGCATAGTGTAGGGCATTTGCCAGCCAAAAGCGAAGTTGATGTACCTTTAACCTATGCCGATTATTATTTTATTGAGGCGATGAAGAGGTACCAGGATTTTAACATGAAAAAGAAAAATTAATCATAAGTACTGATCGATGGCATTTGGCAAATCCAGGATAGAAGCTTTTAGTGATGGCGTTATTGCCATTATCATTACTATAATGGTGTTGGAGATGAAAGTGCCCCACGGCGAAAGTTTTGCCTCGTTAAAACCACTCATACCTGTTTTTTTAAGTTATATAATAAGTTTTATTTATGTGGGGATATACTGGAATAACCATCATCACATGTTCCACATTGTAAAATCGATTAATGGAGCAGTATTATGGGCCAATCTTCACCTGCTTTTTTGGTTGTCGCTGATACCCTTTGTAACCGGATGGATGGGCGAAAATCATTTTACCCAGTTACCGGTAGCCTGTTATGGATTTGTATTGGCTATGACCGGTACTGCTTACACGATACTGGAAAAAGTGCTGATCAAACATAGTGGAAAAAATTCGCTTATTGCCAATGTGCTGGGGCGCGATTGGAAGGCAAAAAGTTCTGTAGTTATATATGCCGCGGCAATTGGTATATCCTGGCTAAGTCCTGTTATTAGCTTTGTGTTATATGGTGTGGTTGCCGCGCTTTGGTTCATTCCAGATAAAAGGATTGAAAATAAATTAACACGCGAAACAACCGAAATTAAAGAGTAATCATATTAGTTTAGATACCCCTGTAAATAAGTAAAAGATCACCAGTTCGCAAGGAACGGTTTTCCAGAAAGAATAAACTTTATCACACAAATACTGTTATAGCACTTTGTTGTTAACATAATGTAGTGCATTTAAGGATTTAATAAAGTTTAATTATTCGACATTATTACACATTTACTTATGTTTGAAATTACTCATGCTGATGAGAAAGATTTGTTGATGCAGGTGGCTTCGGGTAATGAAAATGCCTTTCGCCAGCTTTTTATGTTGCATCACCAGCAATTGGGGGTACACATGCTGCGTATAACAAACTCCATTGAACTGGCCGAAGAAGTGGTACAGGATGTATTCGTGAAAATATGGTTCACACGCGAATCATTGGTACGTGTTGATAATTTTAAAGCATACCTGTTCGTGATATCTAAAAATCATGCTTTAAACTGTTTAAAAAAGCTGGCAAAGGAGCGTGCCATGATCAGGCAATTGGAAGATGCCGATCGCCCTAACCTCGAAGTGGCTGGTACAGATATGTATTATAACCTGTTGGATGAAGCTATCGACCAGTTACCTCCTCAACAACAAAAAGTGTATCTACTGAGCAGACACGGCCGTTTAAAATATACCGAAATAGCCGATCAGCTGGAGCTATCGCGCGAAACCGTAAAAAAATATTTACAGATAGCAACCCTTTCTATAACAGAGTATGTGCATGAGCACCTGGAAGTTATGGCGTTTTTGTCTATCGCGCTAAAAAGTTTTTTTATTTTTTTTAAGAAGTAATACCCCCTTTTTACCCTGCTTGTTGTCATGTATATGAGGTGTTCCTAAAATCCTCATTTGCCAATTATTTACTATGATAAACAATTACACGGTATGAGTGCATTGAATGCAAGATTACATTATCTTTTTAGCAGTTATTATAATCAAACCGCTACCGAGCAGGAGCGGGATGAGCTGTTTCAAATTATAAATGCCTCAACCAATGATGCTGAACTTACCTCCCTTATTCAGCAGGCATGGAACAATCTGGAAGTAAATGAACCACTTTTTGATCATTCAAAAAGTATGGATATGCTCAATAATATCCTTAAAAATGGCAATCAGGACGATATACATATTATTAAGCCTCCAGACGATCATAAATTATGGCTGCGGTTAGGTACGGCTGCTGCCTTGATGATCTTTTTGGGTTTAGGGGCCTATGTTTTGATCAATAAAAAAAAACCATCCGACCAAAAAAAGAATATAGCTAAAATGCAGCACAGGCATGATGCTTTACCTGGTGGCAACAGGGCTTTATTGACATTGGCAAATGGTAAAACGATTTATTTAGATAATGCGCAAAACGGCGTTTTGGCAAAAGAGGGGAGTACACAAATCAATAAAACACATGATGGGCAATTGGTTTATGAAGGAGGTAAAAATGGTGGAGATAGTGGAACGATACCAATGAATACCATTGCTACACCAAGAGGTGGGCAATATCAATTGGTACTTAACGATGGGAGCAAGGTTTGGTTAAATTCGGCATCGTCATTAAGCTTTCCTGCAGTATTTACCGGTAAAACCAGGGACGTGGAAATTACCGGCGAAGCTTATTTTGAAGTAGCCAAAAACGCGGCGATGCCTTTCAGGGTAAAAACCAATCATACCGTTATCGAGGTATTAGGTACCCATTTTAATACCATGGCTTATAATGACGAAGCTGTAATGAAAACCACTTTGCTGGAAGGATCTGTTAAAATAAGCAATAACAACTATACCAGCATTTTAAAACCGGGCCAACAAGCCTCACTAAATCAAAATGGTGCGATCCACGTGGTAAATGATGCTGATGCTGATGATTCGGTAGCCTGGAAAGATGGTTTGTTTCAGTTTACGGATGCCAGTATTCAATCGATCATGAGACAGGTTGCGCGTTGGTACGATGTAGAGGTAAGTTACGAAGGCCAGATCCCGGTTAAGGAATTTACCGGGCGCATATCCCGCAATGTAAAAGCATCAGAACTTTTAGGGATGCTTAAATACGCGGGTGTTAATTTCAAAATAGAAGATAAGCACATTACTATAATGCAATGACCCTGTTTAAAAAAATAAATTAAATCAAAAGACAACTAAACCAAAAGATAACTAACCAATTATTCACCTTAAACAACTCTATGATGGAAGAAATACAAAAAATAAGTTAGCTCCGGCATGGGATCCGCAACTTATTATACTTGTTTTTGCCCGGTGTAGTCATACCGCGATGAACATGGCATAGAGGTACATGATATAAAAAAACCGGGAAGTGTTCGCTGCACTTTCCCGGCTAAAATTATCTGGGGTCCCAAAAGAATGCAATCAACGAATTGAATTTAATGTTTAACCCAAACACAACAAACTTATGAATTTTAATTCTAAGGCCACGCCCTTGGCATGGCCTCAATTATCCAAAATAATACTGGCTATGAAGCTAACGGCTATTATTATAATTGCAGCTCTTACCAATGTAAGCGCGAAAAGTTATAGTCAGGTGGTGACCTTGCATCAGAAGAACACTACTGTTGAAAAAGTTCTCAAATCGATCGAAAAACAAACTGGCTATCATTTTTTATATGATAAAAAGGATGTATCAAATACAGGTGGAATAAATGTTGAGGTATCCAATGCCTCGCTTCAGGAAGCACTTGATCAGTGTTTTAAAGATCAGCCCTTAACCTACAAAATATTCCAGGAAACTATTGTTGTTAAAAAGAAGGATGTTACCGCAATAATCACTCCCGCTGCATTTAAGGTGCAAGGCACCGTGAGTGATGATAAAGGACCGCTCCCGGGTGTAAGTGTCAGGGTGAAGGGCTCAAACGTTGGGGTAGTTACCGATGTGAACGGTAAGTATACTTTGAACGCGCCCGATGCCAATGGAACCCTTGTGTTTAGCTTTGTTGGTTATGTTACACAAGAAGTGCCTATCGCTAATAAAGCTCAGCTTGATGTAAAACTGGTTGAAAGCCCCAAAGCATTAAGCGAAGTGGTGGTTGTAGGTTACGGTACCCAAAAAAGGGTCGACCTTACCGGCTCTGTTGGTAGCGTTGGTGCAAAAGCTTTGCAGGAACGTCCCGCAATTAACGTGGAGCAGGAACTTGCGGGTAAAATTGCCGGTGTAAACGTATCAACCAACTCTGGTGCACCGGGTGGTGAAACCAAGATCCGGATACGTGGTTACAGCTCTATCAATGCCGCAACAGATCCGCTGTATGTAGTAGATGGAGTGGTATGGACAGCAGGCGGTGCGGCGTTGAATCCTAATGATATTGAAACTATTGATGTTTTGAAAGATGCGTCATCAACGGCCATATACGGTACCCGTGGTGCCAATGGTGTGATCCTGGTAACTACCAAACGTGGTAAAAAGGGGGGCAGTGTAAGTTATGACGCTTATGGAAGCATCAGCTACATGGCCAAAGAGCTGCCCGTATTAAATTCAAAAGAGTTTTTATCAGTTGAAGACCAGTCATACGCCAATATTCCTAAATATGACCCTACTGGCTGGGCTGCAGGTAAATATGTAGATGATGATCCTAAAAAGATACGTACGGCATTGATAGGTAAATTATTTGATCAGAATTTAAATCCGTTATATGACGTTGATTGGCAAAAAGCCACTACGCGTACAGCTTACAGTCAAAATCACAATGTTACGTTTACCGGCGGTTCTGATAATCTTACTTACGGTTTGTTCCTGAATTATGCAGATGATGAAGGTATTATATTGAATAGTTATCAAAGACGTTATAATGCACGATTAACCATTGATCACCAGGTAAAGCCATGGTTAAAAGTTGGTGCTACCATAAACTATAACAGCTCCGAGCAGCGTACAGCAGATGACGGTACAGGTGGTAATAATATTCCGCGCATGCTGATTGAGATGATTCCGATTGTACCTATAAAATACCCAGATGGTACTTACGGTAAAAGAACCGATTATCCAAACATGGAGGGTGGTGACAACCCGGTTGCACAGGCTAATGAGGTAGAAAATCTTTACAGAAAACGTGTATTTAGTGGGAATGGTTATTTAAACTTAAACCTTGCACCAGGCCTGGAGTTCCGCAGTACTTTAGGTGTTACTACGCAGGCTAATTACAACCCACATTTCCAGAGTGGTTTAGTTGGTGGGGCAACGGCAGATCAAAGCAATAGCTCGGCTTCTATAAATGAATATAATGATACTTTTTGGCAGTGGGAAAATCACTTTACCTATAACAAAACATTTAATAAAATACATTCATTAAACGTAGTTTTAGGTACAGAAAGGCAAAACTTTAATGAGCTCAGTGTTGGCTCATCAACATCGGGTTTGGCAGATAATTATTTCCAGTTTTACAACCTTGGAGCAGGGTCAGTACCAGGTACACCGGCATCAGGTTATTACGCCTGGCAGATACAATCGTATTTCGCGAGGGTAAACTATGGTTATAAAGACAAGTATTTGTTAACATTAACTGGTCGTGAAGATGGTTCGTCGCGCTTTGGTACAGGTAAAAAATATGGCTTCTTTCCATCAGCAGCTTTGGCCTGGCGCGTATCTCAGGAAGATTTCATGAAGGATAATAAAACCATTTCAGACCTGAAACTTAGATTTAGCTATGGCTTAACCGGTAACTCTGAAATTGGCCAATACAGATCACAAGCCTCATTACCTATCGGTAGCTATCCGTTTGGTGGAAACCGCAATTCAGCTACAGTAATTGATATCGGCAGCCCTGGTAACCCTGATTTGCAATGGGAAAAAACCTCGGAGTATAACTTCGGCTTGTCATTTGGGGTATTGAATAACAGAATCACCCTTGATGCTGATGCTTATTACAAAAAAACCAAAGCGTTGTTGTTAAATGCACCACTACCTGAAACCAGCGGATTTAATAGTGTTTATAAAAACATTGGTAGTCTTGAAAATGAGGGTATTGAGTTAACGTTGAACACGGTTAACATTAAAACGGATAATTTTAGCTGGAATTCTACATTTAATATCTCCTTCCTGAAAAATAAGATACTACACTTAGGTGCAGCAAATGATGATATTTATCTTGATCCAACGTTCCTTTCACAGTTTAACTTACTGCGTGTTGGTCAGCCTGCCAGTGTTTTTTATGGTTACAAAGTGCTGGGTACCTGGGGTACTGCAGAGGCAGCTGAAGCAGCCAAATTCAACCTGTTGCCTGGAGATTTGAAAATTCAGGATACCAACGGCGATGGCAAAATCACTGTTGCTGACAAACAGATACTGGGTAAATCTACCCCGTCTGGATACGGAACGTTTAGCAACACCTTCCGTTACAAAGCTTTTGATTTGGGTATCGAGCTGCAGTTTAACTATGGCAACCAGATCATGAACTTAACTCGCCACTCTGGTCAGGACCGTACCGGTCAGGCAAACAGCTACGCTACTGTATTAAACGCATGGACGCCTACTAACCAAAATACCAGTATAGCACAGGATCGTCCGGCTTATGTTTATTATCAAACAGAGATCTATTCAACCAAGGTAGAGAGCGGTAACTTCATCCGTGGCCGCAACGTAACCTTAGGCTATAATTTCCCGGATAATCTGGTTAAGAAAATAAAACTAAGCCGTTTAAGAGTGTATGCACAAGGACAAAACCTGTTCCTGATCACCAAGTACACTGGGTATGATCCTGAAACTTCAACCTATAACGGCAGCAGTAACTTTACCCAGGGTATACAATTTTATGATTATCCAAAGCCAAGAACCTTCTTATTGGGTTTAAATGCAAGTTTTTAATTAAATACCTCAATACGTATAATTATGAAATTTAATTTAAAAAAATACAGGATCGGTCTTTCAGCACTGATTGTTATAGCAAGTGTATCTGGTTGCAAAAAATATCTTGATGAAGATAACCGCAGCAACTTTACGCAAGAAAATTATTTTACCTCCGCCAACCAGGCCCGTACTTTTGTGAACGGCATTTATGGAGGTTATATTAATAACATTAATTACGGTCTTTACTTTTTTCAAAATGGAGATGCTTATGGCGAGGCCCCGTTTATTACATTGGAACTTTTTGCCGGACATACCACAACATTGGGGCAAAGCGTAAATAATAAAAAAGTAATAAACGAAAATACCGACCCTACCAACCCTGGCTTTGAAACTGTTTGGAAAAGCTGTTATACGGCCATTGAAGAATCCAATCTTGCTCTGGCCCGCATTCCGGCTATCAGTATGGATGCTAACGTTAAAAAGTCGTTATTAGGAGAAGTTTACTTTTTGAGGGCTTTTTATTATTACCACCTGGTAAGGCTATATGGCGATGTTCCATTGATAACACAACCAGTTGATTTATCAAGCCCGCTTTTATACCCGGCTCGTACACCACAGGCACAGGTTTATGACTTGATTGTTAGTGATCTGCTTGCTGCAGAACAGTCTGGTTTACCTAATACCGATCAAACAGGTAAGGTGTCATTAGGCGCTGTACACACCTTGCTTTCAAGTGTTTATTTAACTATGGCCGGTTATCCGTTGCAAAAAACAGAAAACTACCAGAAAGCCGCCGATGAAGCTAAACAAGTATTGCCTTTATATACGCTGTTTACAGATTATGCCTATTTGCATGACAATCCTCACAAAAACCAGGGCGAATTGATATTTCAAAGCCAATACCTGGTAGGTGTTGCCACTAATGCTATAACCCAGTTAACAGTGCCTTTCAATTTACAGGTTGGTGCTTATGGAGACCACCTGGGAGCAATGATCCCGACAGACGCTTTCTTTGCGAGTTATGAGGCCGGGGATAAACGTACACAGGAAAAGCAATTCTATTTTTCTAAATATCCGGATGCCAATAATCCTGCCGATACCATCACTTTTGGCGAGCACTGCCTGTATAAATATTTCCAGGTTGAAAGCTCGGTATCTGGTACTGCTAACAGTGGTAAATGCGATGAAAACTGGACGCTTTTACGTTTACCTGAGGCCATGCTGATTTATGCCGAAGCATCAAATGAGGTAAATGGACCGACAGCCGACGCTTACGACGCGGTTAACCAAATACGTACCCGTGCAAAATTGGCACCATTGAGTGGGTTAACCAAAGATCAGTTTCGTGTAGCTATCTGGAAAGAGCGCTATCATGAATTGGCTTATGAAAACAAAGCTTATTTTGATATTCAACGCACCCATCAGATATATGATGTGAAGAACAATGTGTTTGGTCCGGCAACCTCTACTGCAAATGAGCAAGGGGTGACCATGAAGGATCAATACTATTTGTGGCCGATCCCACAACGCGAGATCGCTACCAATAGTAAATTAACACAAAACACGGGCTGGTAATATTGATCATTAGCATAACAAAAAAGCCCTCCGGTATTCCGGAGGGCTTTTCTATTTAATGCCATTCTTCGTTGTAAACAAATTTGGGCATTTGCCATTTATAACGGATAGATAACAAGCGCAATGCTAAGCCAATAACACATGCCAGTACTATGGCCAATTCAGAACTTCCGCCCATATACTCTATACCTAAATAAGCAGCGCCGGTAACTATCGAAGCGCTGGCATATATCTCCTTATGAAACAGCAGCGGGATATCATTACACAGCACATCCCGAAGCACGCCGCCTGCGCAGCCGGTGATCATTCCACTGAACATCACAATAATGGGAGGGAGGTTTATTTGCTGCGCTATCTGGCAGCCAATAATGGTAAATACTACCAGGCCCAGGGCGTCAAGATATAAGAATAGCTTTTTGAGTTTGGTCATTAACGAGGCGATGATGGCAGCCAATATGGCGGCTCCCGCGGTGATGAGCAGGTATTCGGGGTGCTCAACCCAGCTCATGGGATAATGATTGAATAAAATATTACGTACGGTGCCTCCGCCCAGGGCGGTAACCCAGGCAATAATACAAACGCCCACCCAATCCATATTACGCCTTCCGGCAGATAACGCGGCCGTCATGGCCTCAGCAATAATGGCGATGATGTATAATATATGCAGCATAATGATCCTGGAATTTTAAGCGCGATTAATAGAGACCAAATATAATTATTCGGGATTACTAAATAAACGACGTTTGAACAGACAGTCAAAAGTGGGTTTACATGGTTTACATTTTTTATGGTTTGCATTATTTTAATTAGTTGATATACAGTGACTTAATTGTTATTTATCGATATATTATGGGTTTTTATGTAAACCCACTTTTGGGGCTTTTGCGAGGGGGATTATAGAGAAGATAATATTATTGAGCGAAGGAATTTTGCAAACCCCATCGGGGTTCAAGCTTTGTAGAAAAAGGCCAGCCCCGATGTCAGTGCCGTAGGTACTGCACTCAGGTTGCATACCTACGGCATGCTAAATGCTTATTGTTTGTTCTCTACAAAGCTTTTACTCCTACGGAGTATACTTAACTTGCTGACAATTTGATGGTAATGAGGTGTTTTAAGCTGCTTGCATCATGAAAAAACCGTATAATCCATGGTTTGCTGGCGATCTATTCCTCGGCCTTATTGAGCCAGTTTTTACCTTCGCTGAAGCGGGTTACCAACATGGCCGCGACAGTGTCGCCTGTGGCGTTTAAAAGGGTAGCCATGGGATCAACCAGCGTACCGATGATCATGGCAGGAGGGAGCGCTTCGGGCGGGAAACCGTATGCGGATATAAACAGCAGCTCGCCGATGTACCCTCCGTTGGGTATACCGCCTTCAACCAGGCTCACCAGCACCGTCATAGCCAGTGCCAGCGCAATAGTATCGGCGCTATTAAAGCTTTTGCCAAACAAGGCAAACACTACTACCATTTTTACGATGGATGAAATGCTTGAGCCATCCTTATGCAGTGTGCCGCCAAGTGGTATAGTAACATTGGCTATCATATCGGGGATGCCCATTTTTTTTGCGGCATCCAGGTTGGCTGGTATGGTAGCTATGCTGCTGCAGGTGCCTACCGCCGTTGCCGATGGTATGATATTATTGCGCCAGTACTTTTTTATTCCTTTTACGCCACCGGCTATAAAAGCGTATAAGCTAAAGATCACCACAAAATAAAAGGCTCCTACACCGTAATACAAACCCATAGAACGGGCATAACCCCCAAACAATTGCGGCCCGAACACACCTACCTGGTAAGCAAAATAGGCCCCCAGGCCAATAGGGCCAAGTTCCATGATGAGGATGAAGATATTTTTAAATACCTCGTTACCGCTATGCAAAAAACGGGCGAATGAAGCTCCTTTTTCGCCCGAGCGCAGAGTGGCAAAACCTATCAGTATCGAAAAAATGATAGCAGCCAGCATACTTTTTCTGGATAGGAGCTGGTAAAATTCGCTGGTGGTAAATAACTGGGTGAGCTGATCGCCAAAAGGTTTTTTAACAATGGCTTCGGTTATGGGGCTGGCCACCAAATGCTGATGAATAGGAAATATCCATGTAGCAATAATGGTTATGATAGCCGCTACAAGCACGGTTGATAAAAAAACCAGGGAGGTGATACCCAGTAAGCGACCAAGACGGTTTGATCCGTCGAGCCCGGCAATGGCCGATGCTATGGCAAAAAATACCAGTGGTACCACCGCCGTAAATAACAGGTTCAGGAAAATATCGCCGATGGGTTTTATCAACTCCACCTTGTTGCCCAAAAGCAATCCGGCTATACTGCCCGCGATAATACCGATCATGAGCATGATAATGCCCTTGTAGTTTTTGAACCAGCTATTCATTGGGCTAATATAATTCTTATATGCCGAAATATACCTGAATGGAGTGTAATGGGGTATAAATCATTCTAAAAAAGGGTGTCATGCTGAGCTCCGTCGAAGCATGGTGGGAAGGCCTCTGCGCTCTGCCCTTCGACAGAGCTCAGGGTGACAGCCCTATTTTTTGGATAACTATTTGTTTGCTATATCTAAGCTGCGGGCTAAATACAAGCAGAATTGTGATCAGTTATTAACGAAATCGTATTAGTATTTTTTTATTTGGATTTATTCTAAATAAAAATAACTTTGCGGCGTTTAACCACTATCCGTTTAAACACACATAACTATTGATCTCACACCACTAGCCCCTAACGCAATGACGCATTTTTTACAAAAAAATCATCCCCCCACGTTAAGTTTTATATTTTGGATCTTCTTTTTAACGCTTTGCTTTAGTAGCCACGTTGCATCGGCACAAACACCAACAGGCAGCATAAAAGGTATCGTTAAAACCGGCGATAACGAGCCTATAGGTCTGGCCACACTGCTCATCAAGGAAACCAATCAGCGCACCATGACCAGCGTAAATGGTCGTTTCAACTTTAAAAAAGTAAAACCTGGTACCTATACCTTAGTTGCTTCCTATGTAGGCTCAACCACCAAATTGCAGCAGATCACCGTAGCGGAAAATGCTGAGGCAGTTGCCGAATTTATACTGGAGGATGACAGCAAAAACTTACAGGAAGTAAGTGTGAAAGGTCACAAAACCAATAAATTCCTGAAAAAAGAAACTGAAGATGTGGCCCGTTTACCACTCAAAAACCTGGAGAACCCACAAGTATATAGTGTAGTAACCAGCGAACTGATGAAAGAGCAGGTTGTAACCAGTTATGTTGATGGCTTTAAAAATATCCCTGGTACAGGTGTGCCATTAGTATACAACAACGGGCGTACAACACTTTTGTCACGTGGTTTCACTACTGGTAACTTTATCCGTAACAGCGTAGCCGGCTATAACTTTAATGCGATTGACCCTGCCGACATTGAAAAGATAGAAGCTATCAAAGGTCCTACAGGCACACTGTTTAACAGTAGCTTAGCCTCATTTGGCGGTTTATTTAACCGCGTTACTAAGCAGCCTTTTGGTACACCGCGTACCGAGATAAGCTACAATACCGGCAGTTTTGACCTGAACCGCTTAACCGCCGATATAAACACGCCATTGAACCAGGATAAAACATTATTATTTAGGGTTAATACCGCCCTGCACACCGAACACAGCTTTCAGGATGCCGGTTATACCCGCAGCTTTTTTGTAGCGCCGAGCATCACTTACATCATTAATGACCGTTTATCTGTTGATGTTGATGCGGAGATAGGTAACGGCAGCGCCACATCTGCTTACCGCCTGGCACCGGATCCTAAAGCTAAAATATACAATATTAAAGATCTGGGTATTGATTATAAACGCTCATTTGCCAATAATAATCTGGATTACCAGAGTAGGCAGATCGATCTATACGCCTTAGTAAACTATAAAATATCAGATAGCTGGAAATCACAAACCATGTTTAACAAAACCTTCTCTACAACCAAGGGGTATGTTACGGCAATGACTATAGCTGATACGGGTATAAGAAGGCAAGTAACTAAAGAGGATTATCCGTATTACATCACCAACGTACAACAGAATTTTATTGGCGATTTTAAGATAGGTAAATTCCGCAACCGTATTGTTACTGGTTTTGAGTACTACAGCCAAAAAAGCAATTTTACGAATGCCGTAGTAAATATGCCATTGATCAACTACAAAAATCCAGGAGCAGCTTACAATAATTATACCCCAGAAAAGGTTTCGGCATTGATCAATGCTCAGGCCCCTAAAGTTGGCGACTATGTACAAAATAACCAAAGCTCATTCGCTGCTTATGTGTCTGATGTGTTCAACATTACCGACAGACTGAACGCCATGGCCAGTCTGCGTATCGACCGTTTTATAAACAAAGGTGCTTATACGCCTGCTGATGGTAAAACCACGGGTAACTTTAACCAAACCGCATTGTCGCCAAAATTTGGTTTGGTTTACCAATTGGTTAAAGATAAGGTATCGTTGTTTGGCAACTATATGAATGGTTTCAACAATGTTACAGCAACCAGCTTTGATAATACGCCATTTAAACCTCAATACGCCAACCAGTGGGAAGGCGGTGTAAAAGTTGATGTGTGGGATCATAAGATCAGTTCAACGGTTAGCTACTATGACATTTCGGTAACCAACACTACGATGGATGATCCGGCACACCCGGGATTTTCAACCCAGGCCGGTACGCAGTTAAGTAAAGGTATTGAGGCTGAATTGATAGCTAACCCTTTTGCCGGCTTTAACATTGTGGGGGGCTTTGCTTATAACAACAGTAAAATAACCAGTGCAGCGGCTGGTACAGGTATACAAGGTTTACGCCCAGCTGCATCAGGTCCGGCACGCTTGGCTAACTTATGGGCAAGTTACCGTATTACCAATGGTAAGATGGAGGGTTTGGGGTTTGGCGTTGGTGGTAACTACGGCAGCTCTTCATACCAAACCAACACAGCAACGTTTAAATTTACTATACCATCCTATACCACGGTTGATGCGACAGCTTTTTATGATCAGCCTAAATACCGCATTGGTGTAAAACTGGATAACTTGACTAACGAAAAATACTGGTCGTTTCGTTTAGCACCGCAAAACCCAACCCGGTTTACGCTTAACCTAACGCTTAAAATGTAAGCTGTTTAAATATGATAAAAAGCCTGCTGATCGTCAGCAGGCTTTTTTGTTTTTATCTTATTGGAGACGCAGATATGCGTCTCTATGTCTTGTTTTTAATGTAGAGACACATATTTGTGTCTCCCGATAAACCAAATTATTATATTAGCGATCAATTTTAACCACCGATGCAGATTGAACAGGCCCGGGAATTTATACTGGATAAACTAAAAAAAGAGCTTCCTGAATGTTTTCATTATCATAATGCCGATCATGCTGTGGATGTGTACACCGCGTCGAAACAACTGGCGCAAAGTGAGGGAATAGGCGAGGAGGAAATCCAACTGTTGCTTACCGCGGCTTTGTTTCATGACTCGGGATTTTTAGCAGGGCAAAAAGATCATGAAAGTAAATCATGCGTTAATGCCCGTTTATATTTGCCTAACTTTGGCTACACCGACGATGAAATAGACAGGATATGTGATATCATTATGGCCACAAAAATGCCGCAAAACCCACACAATCATTTAGGTGAAATTATTTGTGATGCTGATTTGGATTATTTAGGCCGGAATGATTTTTTTGTACTCAGTAAAAAGCTATTTTCGGAACTTGTAATAACCGATGGTTTGAAGACCGAACAGGACTGGGATAAACAGCAGATGGTTTTTCTGAAAAGTCATCATTATTTTACCAAAACAGCCATCGAATTGCGCGGCCCGGTGAAGCAGCTGCATTTAGAAGAGATCATTAAAAGAACAGTTTAAAATATAATTCATGACCAAACCGGAACACAGTTTACCCGAAATAATTAAGGATGTTGTAACCGTAACCATAGGGATATTATTTTGCGGTTTTGCCCTCAAAGGTTTTTTGGTACCCAACAGCTTTTTTGATGGTGGTGTTACCGGTATATCGCTGCTGATACATGAATTGTATCATAAGAATATCGCATTTGTTATTGTAGTAGCTAATATTCCCTTCATTATTATGGGGATGTTCCAGGTTAATAAGACATTCGCGCTTAAAACCTTTGCCTGTGTGGTTGCACTGGGCATTTGTTTGCATTATGTACCATACCCGGTTATCACTTCTGATAAACTACTGGTATCTATATTTGGCGGTGTGTTCATGGGTTTAGGTGTAGGCCTGTCCATCCGAGGCGGCTGCGCATTGGATGGTATCGAAATATTAGCTCTTTATACCTTAAAACGGAGCAGTTTTACCATCAGCGAGATCATCCTGGGTATTAACATTATCATTTTCTTAATAGCAGCCTTTAAGCTTGGATTGCCAACCGCGCTGTATTCCATATTAACCTATTATACTGCCTCACGCACCATCAGCTTTGTGATTGATGGCCTGGAAGAGTACACGGCCGTAAACATCATATCAGGCCAAAGCGAGATCATTAAAGAAAGGCTGGTGATGGAACTGGGCCGGGGAATCACCGTTTACAAAGGCGAGCGTGGCTTTTTAAAAGAAAGCTTTGACGTTCACCAACCGGTGGATATCATCTTTACCGTAATAACCCGCTTTGAAGTACGCAGGCTAAAAAACCTGGTTCACAGCATCGATCCCAAAGCCTTCGTATTTACCAACAGCATCAAGGAAGCAGCCGGCGGTGTATTGAAGAAACGGGTTAGGGAGCATTAAATAAGTCAGAAGTCAAAATTAAAAAGTCAAAACTATTTGATTCTTAAAGTTGACTCAAAACTCATCACTCACTACTCAAAACTAACTCACCACCTCGTATATCTCCACCGGTTTAGCTTTGTTTTTCAGACTTACTTCGCCAATTTTGTTGAGTTCGAATGATTCTTTTGCCTTTTCGTAAACATCGTGGGTAACGATGATCTGGTTGGCTTGCGCAACCGACTGTAAGCGTTGGGCCAGGTTAACGGCATCGCCTATTACGGTATAATCCAGGCGTTTTAAAGAGGCCGAACCGATATTGCCAGAAATCATTTCGCCAGAATTGATACCTATGGAAACTTCGGGTTTAAATGTTTTGTCGCCATAAACTATGGGTTCGGCAGCATGCATTTTTTCACGAACAGCAAGCGCAGCGTCGATAGCCCTATCGAGGTGATATTCACCCCGGAAGACAGCCATTACGGCATCACCCATAAATTTATCGATATGTCCGTTTTGCGCTATGATCTCCTTCACCATAGCATCAAATAATTTATTAATCAACCCCACCACGGTATTGGCGGGTACATGCTCAGAAATGGCTGTAAAACCGCATATATCAATAAATATAACAGTTCCGTCAATAGTTTCGTTAGAGAGCAGGCTGGTTTCAAACTCCTTATGAGTCATAAAGTTCAACACATTCTCATCCACATACATACGTAATATGTTGTTCTCTTTGATAGCCTGCATGGTTTTTTTGAGTTCGATAACATGCAGCAGTGTTTTTTCGATAGTGATATCCAGATCTTCGAAATTAACAGGTTTCACCACAAAATCAAATGCTCCCCGGTTCATGGCCGTGCGGATGTTGTCCATATCACTATAGGCCGATACCATAACTGCTTTCAAAATAGGGTTGGCCTCAGGCAGTTTGGTAAGCAGGGTAAGGCCATCCATTTCGGGCATGTTGATGTCGCTTAAAACCACATCAATATCAGGTTGTTCGGCCAATTTTTTTAGCGCGTCGTAACCATTCTGGGCAAATACAAAATCAAATACCTTTTCTCTGATCTTTTTCCTGAATTTCTGTTTGATGAGTAATTCCAGGTCCGATTCATCATCAACCACCAGTATCTTGGCCATTATTGTTCTATGTGTTTTAGTTTGTCTTTCAAATTATTGAAATCAAGGGGCTTGGTTAAAAAATCATTGGCACCCAGCTCCATAGATTGTCTGTAGTTCTCGTCATCGCCATAGGCGGTTATCATCATCACTACCGGTGGTGGTTTTTCGTAAGTGCTCCTGATATTCCTGAGCAATTCCAGCCCGCTCATGCCCGGCATATTGATATCTGATAAAATAAGGATCACTTCAGAGTGATTTTGCTCCAGGTATCCCATGGCCTCTTCACCTGATAGCGCGAAGGTAAACATCATTTCGCCGCTTTTGATCTCCTTGCGGAAACGCTGGGTAAATAATGGCTGTACATCGGCCTCATCATCAACAACAAGTATCTTCAATTTAGTTAGTGAATTAATTTAATTAGTGAATTAGTGATTTATTGAATTAGTGATAAAAAAAATATCATGCTATATTCGTTGTTTTTCAAGTTCTTGTCCCAAGTCCTTGCGCTTTGTTCCCCAAATCCTTACTCCAAAATCCTAGCCATTTAGCGGTATGGTGATGGTGAATTTGGCAAATTCTCCTTCCTGGGTATCTACCTTTAATTCGCCGTTATGGGCTTTGGTGATGATATCATAGCTCATGGATAAACCCAGACCGGTTCCCTGCCCGGTAGGTTTGGTGGTAAAAAACGGCTGATAGATCTTATCCAGCACTTTTTGAGGGATCCCCATGCCATTGTCACTTACCGTGATTTCAACCGCGTTGTGGCCATTGGCGAGTGTTACGCGTTTGGTGGTCACATTTACCATGGGCTCATAGCCTTCGCCTTTAAGTCTTTTCTTTTCGGCCACGGAGTAAAACGAGTTGTTGTACAAGTTAAGCAATACCCGCCCAAGATCCTGTGCCATGGCATCCACCTGGCCAATGGTTTCATCAAAACTGGTTCTCATGCCGGCGTTAAATGATTTGTCCTTAGCGCGCAGACCGTGATAGCTTAAACGCAGATACTCATCGGCCAGGGCATTAATATCAGTAGGCTCTTTTTTACTGGTTGACGCGCGCGAGTGCTGCAGCATACCTTTCACAATAGCATCGGCACGTTTACCATGCTGGTTTATTTTTGAAAGGTTTTGGGTAAGATCGTTGATGATGTCGTCCGCCTCTTCTTTGGCATCATCTGATAGCTTGCTTAAAATATCTTCTTTAAGCTCATCCAGTAGTTCGATACTTACCTCGCTAAAGTTATTAACAAAGTTTAATGGGTTTTGTATTTCATGAGCAATACCGGCGGTAAGCTCGCCCAGTGATGCCATTTTCTCTTGTTGTACCAGTTGTGCCTGAGTGCTTTTGAGTTCGGCCAGGGTTTGTTGCAGTTCTTCTTTTTGTTGGGTAAGTTCGGCTGTACGTTCCCGTACCTGGCTCTCCAGGTTAACCTTCATGGCCGCCATCATACGGTTCTGCTCTTCCTCGTTACGGCGTTTGGTGCGCTCAATCTCCAACGCTTTGTTTTGCCGGCGATTGATAAACCACATCGCACAAAACCAGATTACCGCAAACCAGATGGCACTCTCCATAAAAGTGTCGATGCTCTCGTAAAGCTTGGGGAACAAGTGCTCGCAGGCAAAAGTAAGAAAGCCAACCGCAACAATAGGGATCACCGCGTTAACAAGAGACCGGCTCGATTTAAATTCCTCTACCGTATAAGGAAGCGCCGTAACCCCGGCAGCTAATACATAAATAAGCAACTGAAAAATTGGCCTGCTCTCATAATTAAAGCTCATGGCCATGAGTGCGATCGCGGTACACATCGCGTACAGCAGGTATTGTGACCACGGTGAATTGATACCATCCCGCTTTAGGTTTTTACGTAGTTGTGTACATAAGAAAAAGGTAATAAGCGCCGAAAATCCCGCCATATGTCAATTCAGTTAGTGCTGGTATGGTTAATAGTGATCAGTTTTTAAAACTAAATATTTAATTTGAATATATTAAATGTATAGCTCTCTGATGTTATGTTTTTGTTACTCCGTCATCCCGGTTTTATACGTACAGTGTGGTGATCCGGTTTATGTTTTTAATTGCCTGCGAAAAATACAAGTTTTCGAAACGTGTTTTGTTATCATTTTTTAAAATCGTACGCACAAGTATTTTCTTTTTTTAGGTGATGATGAATTGATAATTTGAGAGAAAATACATTACCTTAGCATTATGTTCATACAATAGAACAATTGTAAACCCATGGAGAAATCGAGAAGAAATTTTATAAAGAATTCGGCTATTGCATCCGCCCTGGTTGCCGCCGCGCCTGCTAAAAGTTTTGCTATATTACATCAGGATATGAAACCAAACGACCAAACTATAGGCCAGGGAGAATTTACCTACAAGGCCGATAAAAACTGGGCCAAGATCAGCGTAAACAGTAACCCGCTGGCCAATTGCCACGAAATGGTACAGGACAGCAAAGGCCGCCTCATTATGCTGGGCGACCATACCCACAACAACATCCTGATATTTGATAAATCGGGCAAACTGCTTGATTATTGGGGAACTTCGCTGCCCGGCGGTCATGGTTTAAGCATCAGCAAAGAAGGCGGCGAAGATTTTTTGTTGCTGACCGATTGCGGCTGGGCCCTGGACAGAACAGGCAATAACTACGGCCAATCGGGCCAGGTATTGAAAACTACGCTCGATGGTAAACTAATATTTGCGATAGGCCACCCGCGAACCATTGGTATTTATAAGGATGACGAGCCTTTTAAACCCACCGAAACCGCAGTAGCCCCTAATGGCGATATTTACGTGGCGGATGGTTACGGCTCTGATTATATTATCCATTACAACAGCAAGGGGCAATATATTAATCACTTTGGCGGGCATCACAATACCAATAAGGATCATAACCTGGTGAATGCGCATGGTATAACGGTTGACACCCGTGACAAAAATAATCCAACACTGATATGTACCTCGCGCGAGGAAAACTGCTTTAAAATATTTACGCTCGATGGTAAATTCATCAAACGCATCGATTTGCCGGGTATGTATGTATGCCGCGCGGTGATCAACGAACAAAATATTTATGCCGGTGTATGCTGGTCGAAAGACGCGGCTGGGAAACGTTTTGATTACTCGGGCTTTGTAACCGTATTGGATGCGAACAATAAAGTAGTATCAAATCCCGGTGGGGCGGCCCCTGTTTATAAAAATGGCGTGTTGCAGCAAACCTTGCAGGCGGTCAACCCCGTTTTTCAGCACGGCCATGACGTTTGTGTGGATGAGGATAAAAACGTTTACGTATGCCAGTGGAACGCTTACCACACCGCTCCGGTGAAGTTGACACGGGTGTAAAAGAGCTCCTTGGATTTATATCACCCCTTGTCATTCTGAGGAACGAAGAATCTATTCTCCGTGAAGCATGGTTCATGAATAGATGCTTCGTTCCTCAGCATGACAAACTTTTTGTAATCACCCCACATTCATTGTAAAAAAGACGTTAATAACAACCCGTAGTACCATAAAACCGGGCTAAATCATAAATTTGCTATCGTTTCCATATATAATCCATCAACATCGTGTTTTAATCTATGTCGGGCAATTGGGTTCGGGTATATTTTTACCAACCGTTAAATTGTTAAACAAAAGCACACGGTGCCGGTCGGTTATCAAAAACCTTAGTAAATAAAACATGCTCAAAAAGAACATATTAAAAATTGCAGGTATCAGCCTGTCGTTATCTGTCAGTACCACTTTATTCGCCCAGCAAAAACAACTGGCCGACTATGTGAACCCCTTTATAGGCGCCAGTACCAATATGCAATCGGCGGGCAATCCGGCCGGTTTGGGTAAAACTTTTCCGGGGGCTGCCGTACCGTTTGGCATGGTGCAGGTAAGCCCCAACACCATAACCGGTGGCGATAACGGGCCGGGTTATAGTTATGAGCATAAAACTATAGAGGGTTTTGCCCTTAACCAAATGAGCGGCATTGGCTGGTATGGCGATATGGGAAATTTCCTGGTTATGCCTACCGCAGGTACCTTAAAAACAAGTGCCGGTAAAGAGGGCCATCACGATGGTTACCGTTCTTATTATGATAAAGCCAGCGAGAAAGCATCTGCCGGTTATTATTCGGTATTGCTCACCGATCATCAGATCAAATCTGAACTTACGGCTACGCCGCATTGCGGTATCATGAGGTTTACGTTCCCTAAAGGCAGTGGCTCGCGGATTCAGATAGACCTGGCACGCCGTGTTGGTGGCACTTCGGTTAATCAGTATGTAAAAGTGGTCGACGATCATACCATACAGGGCTGGATAAAATGTACCCCCGAAGGAGGTGGTTGGGGTAATGGTGCAGGTCATGCTTTTTATACTGTTTACTTTTATGCCCAGTTCAATAAACCCTTAAAAGAATATGGTGTATGGAGCGCCAATATCCCGCAGGGCCAAACCCGCAAACTGGAAGACATTGAAAGTGCTAAATACCAGGATATCATCGCCCATGCTGCCATATTACCGGGTACCAAAGAAAAATTGGGTAAACACCTGGGCTTTTATACCGATTTTGATACCAAAGCCAATGAGCAGCTGATATTAAAAACCGGCATCTCCTACAACAGTATTGAAGGGGCAAAAAATAACCTGGAAACCGAAATTAAAGACTTTGATTTTGATAAAGTTCACCTACAAGCCCGCGCTTTGTGGAATAAGGCTTTATCAAAAATACAGGTAACCGGCGGCACAACCGAAGAAAAGTATAATTTTTATACCGCCATGTACCATACCATGATAGACCCGCGCACGTTTCAGGATGTGGACGGAAAATATCCCGGCGGCGATCTGAAACCTCACGTGGCCGATCATTTTACCAAACGTACCATCTTTAGCGGCTGGGATGTGTTCCGCAGCCAGATGCCTTTGCAAACTTTGATCAACCCCGGTTTAGTGAATGATCTCATTAATTCGCAGGTTACGCTGGCGACCGAAAATGGCTCACATTTTTTTGATCGATGGGAGTTGTTGAACGCTTATAGTGGTTGTATGATCGGTAGTCCGTCCATATCCGTTATTGCCGATGCTTACGCGAAAGGCATCCGTAGTTATGATGTTAATAAAGCCTATGAATACAGTGTAAATACCAATACTAAAGATGGCAATGGTACTCGTGGTTTTACCACCGGCGGCAACAGTATATCCGGCACGTTGGAGTATGCTTATTTTGATTGGTGTATAGCCCAACTGGCCAAATCGCTCGGTAAAAAAGAAGATGCCGCTAAATACACCGAAAAAGCCCTGGCCTATAAAAATGTATGGGATAAAGATAAAAACTGGTTCCGCCCGAAAAAGGATAATGGCGACTGGCAGGAGTGGCCCGCCGCCGGCAGGTTGCAGCAGGGTTATGGTACGGTAGAAAGCAATCCATACCAGCAGGGCTGGTTTGTTCCGCAGGATGTTGAAGGCCTGGCCAAACTACTGGGCGGCAATGAAAAAGCCATAGCCGACCTGACCAACTTTTTTGAAAAAGCCCCCGCCAATTTGCTTTGGAACGATTATTACAACCACGCCAACGAACCGGTGCACCATGTGCCATTTTTATTTAACCGTTTAGGCGCGCCATGGTTAACTCAAAAGTGGACAAGGATCATTTGCCAGCGTGCTTATCATAACAAAGTGGAGGGTTTGGTAGGTAATGAAGATGTGGGCCAAATGTCGGCCTGGTATGTGCTGGCGGCAAGCGGGATAGCGCAGGTATGCCCCGGCGATACGCGATACGAGATTACCAGCCCGGTATTCAGCAAAGTAAAAATCAACCTTGATCCTAAATATGCCAAAGGCAAGGCGTTTACTATAGTGGCTAAAAATAATTCGGCCGCTAATCTGTATATTCAAAGCGCTACGCTCAACGGCAGGCCGTATCGTCACTGCTATCTGGATTATGCAGCTATCGCGTCAGGTGCTACATTGGAACTGGTGATGGGGCCTAAGCCTAATAAGGCATGGGGGAGGTAGGATGTAGACTCACCCAGCTTGGGCGAGGGTGAATCCTTTTCCCCACGCGTCATTGCTGTAAAGGTCAACTAATTCGGTAACAGAATTAGCTTTAAAGAATAAAGCTAAAACGTTATGCGCAACATAAATAATGACCTGACATTAAAGCGTAACTATCTGAGCAAAT
>Ga0105239_10000131_pt1 | contig 105796 bp, 90 predicted proteins | sample KBSC44metaG_FD_92761 | JGI IMG/M metagenome (GOLD analysis project Ga0105239, IMG submission 92761) | Corn rhizosphere microbial communities from Kellogg Biological Station, Michigan, USA - KBS C4-4 metaG | ecosystem: Host-associated > Plants > Roots > Rhizosphere > Soil | place: Michigan, USA... | reverse complement strand
GGCGCGAGATTGCCGTGCCACGCCACCACGTCGAGCGGCGAATGATCGAGCGTCGTCGTCCAGAGTCGCCCCTGGAACTTCTGGATGACTTCGGTGGGTTCGTCGCGATCCTCGAACCAGGCGTGCGGCGTCTCGAAATCGCGCGGATTGGCGAGGCCGTTGGCGCCGATCGGGCCGAGATCGGGCAAGCGGAACAGGTGGCCGTAATTCTCGCAGACATAGCCGCGCGACGGGCCGTCCACCTCGACCCGGAAGCGCACCCCGCGCGGGATCAAAGCGATGTGCAGCGGCGCCACGGCGAGCACGCCCATCTCGGTGACGATGCGAAGCGCACCCTGCTGGGGCAGGATCAGCAGCTCGCCGTCCGCCGAGAAGAAGACGCGATCCCGCATCGAGCGGTTGGCGGCGTAGAGATGGATGCCGCACCCCTCTCCATCGGCCACGTCGCCATTGCCGCCATAAGTGACGAGGCCGTCGACGAAATCGGTAGGCTCCGCAGGGATTGGCAGCGGGTCCCAGCGCAGGCGGTTGGGGCTGGGCGGCACCTCGTCGAACGGGCCGGAGCGGAGCAACTTCGCGCCCTCATACGGCACGAACGGCGCGTGATTGGCGGTCGGCCGCATGCGATAAAGCCAGGACCGGCGATTCTCGGCGCGCGGCGCGGTGAAGGCGGTGCCGGACAGCTGCTCGGCATAAAGGCCGAAGGGGACCTGCTGCGGCGAATTGCGGCCGACCGGGAGCGCGCCGGGGACCGCCTCGGTGGCGCAATGGTTGGCGAAGCCGGGGAGATAATCGGTCATGGCCTGCCCTTCTGAGCCCTCTCCCGCCTGCGCGGGAGAGGGTTGGGTGAGGGTCTTCTTCTTTTGACGCAACGGGTCAGAAGAAGAAGACCCTCACCCTCCCCACGCTGCGCGCGGGTCCCCTCCCTCTCCCGCGAAGGCGGGAGAGGGCTTATCCATCACGCATCCACCGCGATCACGCCGCGGCGGATCTGGTCCAGCTCGATGCTCTCGAACAGGGCCTGGAAATTGCCGTTGCCGAAGCCCTCATTGCCCTTGCGCTGGATGATCTCGAAGAAGATCGGGCCGAACAGATTCTCGGTGAAGATCTGCAGCAGCAGCCCCTCCTCGCCGACATTGCCGTCGATCAGGATGCGATTGCGCTTCATCCGGTCGAGATCCTCGCCATGGCCGGGCACGCGCTTGTCGACCAGCTCGTAATAGGTCTCGATCGTGTCCTGCAGCTTCACGCCGCGCGCGCGCAGTTTCTCGACCGTCTCGAAGATGTCCGGCGTGGTCAGTGCGAGGTGCTGGATGCCCTCGCCCTGATATTCGCGGATGAACTCCTCGATCTGGCTGTTGTCGTCCTGGCTCTCGTTCAGCGGGATGCGGATCGCCTTGTCCGGCGCGATCATCGCCTGGCTGAACAGGCCGGTCGCCTTGCCCTTGATGTCGAAATACTTCTGCTCCTCGAAATTGAAGAGCGTGCGGTAGAATTCGCTCCACACCCGCATCTGGCCGCGCTTGACGTTGTGGGTGAGGTGATCGAGCAGATCGAGCCCCACGCTGTTGCGCGCTTCCGCCTCGCGCCAGCCCGGAAACTCCGCCCAGTCGGCATAGAGATCGGCATCGTCGGCGATGAAATAGAGATAGGAGCCGCCGATCCCCTGGATGACGGTGTCGTCCTCCTCGGTGGGCTTGGCGCCGTGTTCCAGCGCCCATTCCATGGCCTTGGCGGGATCGGAGACCCGGAACGCCATGGCGCTGGCGGACGGGCCATGCTCGCCCCGGAAGGCGGCGACGCGGCCGGCTTCGTCGCGGTTCAGCATCAGGTTGATGCGGCCCTGCTTGTAGCGGGTGATGTTCTTGGTCGGATGGCGATGCGACGGCACGAAGCCGAGCTGCTCGAACTGCCGGCTCATCGCCAGCGGATCGGGCGAGGTGAATTCGACGAACTCGAAGCCGTTGAGGCCCAGGGGATTGCCGTCAACCATCACATGACTCCTGATCTAGTATCAAATGCAACTATAATGGACTTGCCGGGTTGGTGTCAAATGCTACCGTCCCAACGCGATGCCCCGTGACCTGATCCTCGACCGCTTCCTGCCCTATCGCCTCTCCTTCACCAGCAACCTGGTGAGCGACGCCATCGCGGACACCTACAAGGCGCTGTTCGGCCTCTCGATCCCGGAATGGCGACTGGTCGCGCTGATCGCCGAACGGGAGGGGATCACCCAGCAGGAGATCGGGACGCTCAGCCGGATGGACAAGGTCACGGTCAGCCGCGCCGCGATCGCGCTGAGCGATCGCGGCCTGATCGAGCGCAAGCCGAACCCCGCCGACAAACGCTCCCAGTTGCTGGCGCTGAGCGAGGCGGGCCAGAAGCTCTACGCGGCAGTGGCGCCCAAGGCGCTGGAAATGGAACATGCCGTGTTCGGCCGATTCTCGCAGGCTGAGCTGGACGGCTTCACCGCGATGCTGCGCCGGATCGACGCGGCGGTGCTGGACGCCGCGCACGACTATCGCGGCTGATAGATATTCTCTACTCTATAACTAGGGTAATGCTTGCGGAGCCGGCGGCGGCGGGCCATGCTCCTTCCACACCCCGATTTTCGTGGTGCCCTTCTACTGGCCCTGCCGGTCTTTGGTCAGCCCGGCGGGGCCGTTTTTCTCGAAAAAATGGGCGGCACCGCATGGTGGGCGCCGCCCAGTTGGAGAGGCGACCGAGGGTGGGGGTCGCAAGACCCTTCTAGCATCTCGATCCGATATTGCGAGTCCTTATCAATAAGGATCGGCAAATTTGTCCGTGCCGCCCGCGCGCGCGCGTTCGAACAGCCAGACCCGGATCGCGCTGGCGAGATTGGGCGGATCGTCCGCCTCGATCCGCGCGGCGTCGATCCGCGCGACGAGGGCGGAGAGCGGCAGCCGCATCTCCGCCGCCGCCTCGCCCAGCGCCTCCCAGAAGACGGGTTCGAGGCTGATCGAGGTGGAATGGCCGGCGATCGCGACCGAGCGCTTTATCGGACCGGGCATGGCTATCCTGCTATCCGATTGCCTGCACGCAGAACACGGTCTCGCGATTCCGTTCGGTTCGAGCAGCTTCGAGCGAAGTCGAGAAGCGTCCGTCGAGAACCCTTCTCGACTTCGGTTCTCGACAGGCTCGAACCGAACGGATGGAAGAAACGGGCAGCGAGATCGCCCCCTCAATACATATGCTGGCCGCCGTTGATCGACAGCGTGGAGCCGGTGACGAAGCCGCCCTCCTCCGCCACGAGGAAGGCGACGCCACGCGCGATCTCCGAGGCGTGGCCCAGGCGCCCGACCGGGATCTTGGCGACGATCTTCTCCAGCACATCCTCCGGCACGGCGGCGACCATGTCGGTGTCGATATAGCCCGGCGCGATGGCGTTGACCGTCACGCCGAACTTGGCGCCTTCCTGCGCCAGCGCCTTGGTGAAGCCGTGAATGCCCGACTTGGCGGCGGCGTAGTTGACCTGGCCATACTGGCCCGCCTGGCCGTTGATCGAGCCGATGTTGACGATCCGGCCCCAGCCCCGCGCGCGCATGCCCGGGAAGGTCGCCTTGGCCATGTTGAAGCAGCCGCCGAGATTGGTGTCGATCACCGCCTTCCACTGCTCGTAGCTCTGCTTGAGAATGGTGCTGTCCCGCGTGATGCCGGCATTGTTGACGATGATGTCGACCGGGCCGATCTCCGCCTCGACGCGCTCTACGCCATGCTGGCAGGCCTCATGGTCCGACACGTCCCATTTGTAGGAGGCGATGCCGGTACGATCGGTGAAGGCCTTCGCTTTGGCGTCGTCGCCCCCGTAATTCGCCGCCACCTTGATCCCCATGTCCTTGAGAGCGACGCTGATCGCCTCGCCGATGCCACGGGTGCCGCCGGTCACGATCGCTACGCGGGTCATATGCGCCTCTCCTTGATACGGGAACTCGGTGTGAGCCTAGGAGACCGTCCTCCAGCCTTCAAGTTCCCGAATGATGACACTTTCGGTCATGGCGAGGCCGTCCGGCCCGTCGTTGAGGCAGGGCAGATAGGCGAAATCGGTGCCGCCCGCCGCGAGGAAGGTCTCGCGGCCGCGGATGGCGAGTTCCTCCAGCGTCTCCACGCAATCCGCCGCGAAACCGGGCGCGACGATCGCGATGCGCTTGACCCCCTGCCCCGGCAAGGCGGCGAGCGTCGTGTCGGTCGCGGGCTCCAGCCATTGCGCGCGGCCGAAGCGGGACTGGAAGGCGACGACCAGTTCGCGCCCCAGCGCATCGGAGAGCAGGCGCGCGGTCTTGCGGCAATGGCAATGATAGGGGTCGCCCAGCGCCAGCGTCCGCTGCGGCATGCCGTGGAAGCTCGCCATCACCGTATCGGGTTCGAAATCGAGCGCGGCGAGCGATGTCCGCACGGAATCCGCCAATGCCGCGATATAGGCCGGGTCGTCGTAATAAGGCGGCAGCGTGCGGATCGCCGGCTGCCAGCGCATCGTCGCCAGCGCGGCGAAGGCGGCGTCGTTGGCGGTGGCGGTCGTCGCCGCGCAATATTGCGGGTAGAGCGGCGCCAGCAGGATACGCTCGCACCCCTGCTCCTTCAGCGCGGCCAGACGTTCGCCGATCGCCGGGCGGCCGTAGCGCATCGCATGATCCACCAGCACCCCCGGGCCGAACCGGCCTGTTAGCCCGTCGGCCAATGCCCGCGTGATCGCGGCGAGCGGCGATCCGTCCTCCCGCCAGACCTGCCGGTAGGCATGGGCGGATTTCGCCGGGCGGGTGCGCAGGATGATGCCGTGGAGGATCGGTTTCCATATCAGGCGCGGGATCTCGACCACGCGGGGATCGGAGAGGAATTCGGCGAGATAGCGGCGCACCGCCCCCGCCTCGGCGGCGTCGGGCGTGCCGAGATTGATCAGCAGCACGCCGATTTTTGGAGCGGGAAGCGGAGGGTGATCGGCTGGCTTCATGGGATGGACGACCAGATAGGGCGAGTGGTCCGCGCGGGAAAGCCCCCTCCAATGCCGCCCGCCTCCGGTCATCCTGACGAAGGTCAGACTTCATCGGATGCAACGAGGATGGCCTGGCGGCGCGTCGAGGCGGAGCGACAGGACGTACTCTCTCTTCGTCACCCCAGCGAAAGCTGGGGTCTCCTCGGGGCGGGCGCCCGTACACCGCCTGAGATCCCGGCTTTCACTGGGATGATGGTCAAGGGATGTGGAAACTCCGGCGCCACCCTTCTAAGGAAGGCCCGACCCCTCCGAGGACATCGCCTTGCCGCCGATCGACACCAGCCAATATATCCACTTCACCGATCTCCATCTCCATCCGGAAATCGTCTCGATCGGCTGGTTCGCGCTGCGCTGGTATTCGCTCGCCTACATCACCGGCATCCTCGCCGGCTGGTGGTACGTGATCAAGCTGATCGAGCGCCCCGGCGCGCCGATGGCACGGCGTCATGTCGACGATTTCGTCTTCTGGGCGACCATCGCGGTGATCGCCGGCGGCCGGATCGGCTACATCCTGTTCTACGATTTCCATGCATATCTGCAGCACCCGCTCGACATGCTGAAATTGTGGGAGGGCGGCATGTCCTTCCACGGCGCGACCGCGGCGGTGGCGCTGGCGATGTGGATCTTCTGCCGCAGGAACGGGCTCGGCCTGCTGCGCTTCGCCGATTACATCGCCTGCGTGGCGCCGATCGGGCTGTTCTTCGGCCGCCTCGCCAATTTCGTGAACGGCGAGCTGTGGGGCAAGGTCACCACCGTTCCCTGGGCGATCGTCTTCCCCCATGCCGGCGATCTGCCGCGCCATCCGAGCCAGCTCTACGAGGCGACGCTGGAAGGGCTGGTGCTGTTCGTCATCCTCAACCTGATGTTCTGGAAATCGAGGACGGCGCGCTATCTGCCGGGCCTGCTGTGCGGCACCTTTCTCACCGGCTACGGCGCCTTCCGCTTCTTCGTGGAATTCTTCCGCGAGCCGGACCAGCAATTCGCCGGCACCTTCTTCGCCACCACCATCCACATGGGACAGCTGCTCGATTTGCCGATGCTGATCAGCGGAATCTACCTGATCGCCACCGCGAAGGGGCGCCGCCAGCGGATCGAGCCGGTCGCCGGGAGTGAGAGCGTCGCCTGACCTCGCGGCCGAGGGTCTTTTGGGGCGCCTGCAGCGCCTGATCGCGGGCGGCGGGCCGATCCCGCTCGCCGATTACATGGCGCTGTGCAACGCGCATTATTATGCGACGCGCGATCCGCTCGGCGCGGCCGGCGACTTCACCACCGCGCCCGAGATCAGCCAGATGTTCGGCGAGCTGATCGGCCTGTGGGCGGCGGACCTGTGGCTGCGCGCCGGGCGGCCGGACGTGGCGTGGGTGGAGCTGGGGCCGGGGCGCGGCACGCTGTCCGCCGATGCCTTGCGCGCGATGGACAGAGCCGGCCTCGCGCCGCCCACCCATCTCGTCGAGACCAGCCCGGTGCTGCGCGCCGCGCAGATGCGGGCGGTGCCGGGCGCCGTGCATCACGATGCGATCGGGACGCTGCCGGTCGACCGGCCGCTGATCGTCGTCGCCAACGAGTTCTTCGATGCGCTGCCGATCCGCCAGATCGTCCGCACCGAATCGGGATGGCGCGAGCGGCTGGTCGATCATGACGGCGGCCGCCTCCTCCCCACGGTGGGCGGGCAGCGTTTCGACGCGGTGATCCCCGAGAGCCTGCGCGGCGGGGAGACGATCGAGACCTCCCCGGCCTCCGTCGCGATCCTGCGCGAGCTGGCGGCACGGATCGCGCGGCAGGGCGGCGCGCTGCTGGCGATCGATTATGGCTATGAGGGGCCGCTGGCCGGCGACACGCTCCAGGCGCTGCGCCGCCACCGCTTCGCCGATCCGTTCGAGGCGCCCGGCGAGCAGGACCTGACCGCCCATGTCGACTTCGCCGCGCTGGCCGAGGCGGCGCGCGCGGAAGGCGCCCTTGCCCATCCGGTGACGCCCCAGGGGGTGCTGCTCGATGCGCTGGGCATCGCGGCCCGCGCGACGGCCCTTGCCCGCGCGACGCCCGCGCGGCAGAGCGAGATCGAGGCCGCGTGGCGCCGGCTGTGCGCGCCGGACGAGATGGGCACCCTGTTCAAGGCGCTGGCCGTCACCGCGCCGGGCTGGCCGGTGCCGGGAGGATTCGGATGATCGACTATCGCGACGCACGGCCCGAAGATGGCCCCGCCCTGGCGAAGATGGCCGCCGACAGCTTCGTCGAGACCTTCGGTCATCTCTACCGCCCGGAGGATCTCGACAGCTTCCTGCGCGAGGCGTTCAGCCCGAGCGGCCTGCCCGCGCAGATCGGCGACCCGGCCTATCGCATCCGCGTCGCCACCGACGATGGCGCCATGGCGGGCTTCTGCAAGATGGGGCCGTGCGGCCTCCCCTCCCCGCCGGTGCCGCAGGGCGCGGCGGAGTTGAAGCAGCTCTATGTCCTCAAGCCCTGGCAAGGGAGCGGCATCGCGCAGGCCTTGATGGAATGGGGGATCGCCAGCGCGCGCGAGGCCGGCGCGCCGCATCTCGTGCTCAGCGTCTATTCGGACAATCATCGCGCCCGGCGCTTCTATGCGCGCTACGGCCTCGTCGAGATCGGCGCCCATCCCTTCATGGTCGGCGAACAGGCCGACGACGACCGCATCTACGGCGTGGCGCTGTGAGCGTGGTCGAGGTCATCCGCGCCACCGCGCTGGCGGGCATTCCCCACGGTTTCCTCGGCCGGCGCGGCGGCGTGTCGACAGGCATCCATGCCGGCCTCAACGTCGGCCTCGGATCGGACGACGACCGTGCCGCGATCCACGAGAATCGACGCCGCGCTGTGGATGCGGTGAAGCCCGGCACGACGCTGGCGACGGTCCATCAGGTCCACAGCGCGATCGCCGTGGTGGCCGAGGCCTTCCCCGACGAGGCCCGGCCGCATGCCGACGCGCTCGTCACCGATCGGCCCGATCTGCTGCTCGGCGTGCTCGCCGCCGATTGCGTGCCGATCCTGTTCGCCGACGAGGCGGCCGGCGTGGTCGGCGCGGCCCATAGCGGCTGGAAGGGCGCGATCGGCGGCGTGGCGCTCGCGACGGTCGAGGCGATGGAACGGCTCGGCGCCGACCGCAGCCGCATCACCGCCGCCGTCGGCCCCTGCATCGGCCGCGCCAGCTACGAGGTGGACGACAGCTTCCTCGCCCGCTTCGCCGCCGACGATCCCGAGAACGAACGTTTCTTCCTGAGCGGGCGGCCGGGCCATCACCAGTTCGACATCGAGGCCTATGTCGTCTCGCGGCTGGCAGCGGCGGGCGTGCGCCGCATCGAGGCGCTGGGCCTCGACACCTATCCGGCCGAGGACCGCTTCTTCAGCTACCGGCGCGCCACGCATCGCGGCGAGCCGGGCTATGGGCGGCAGATTTCGCTGATCGGCCTGCCCTGACAAGGGCAGAGGGATCAAACGGAATCCAACCGCCCTCCTTCGTCATCCCGGTGGAGACCGGGATCAGCGTTCGCCGCATGGCGGTGGCGCGGCTTCACCACGACGCCTGGCCGTGATCGCCGCATCCAATGGATCCCGACCTTCGTCAGGATGACGGGAAACGATCGTCAGGATCGCTCTCGAAAGCGGATGGCGGGGCCGCGCGTGACGCTCGCCCCTCCGCGCCTGGCCGCCGCATCGCGACCCAGGACCCACCCCGGCCCTCCTTTTCAGGAAAGGGCTTCCCTCAGTTCGACGCGATGTCCTGCGGCCGGGTGAGCTGGGCCACCACCCAGCCATTGCCGTCGACATCCTTCAGTTGGGTGAAGCGGCCCCAATGCTGCTCCTCGATCGGCGAGACCTCGACGCCCTTGCCCGCCAGCCGGGCATGTTCGGCATCGATGTCGGCCACGTGGACCAGCAACCCCTGCTGCCCCCCGGGCGTCAGATGCTCGAACCAGGTGGTCAGCGCGATGCAGGCGCCGCCCGTCTTCGGCTGGAGCTGGATCCAGCGCATATCCGGCCCCATCGGCTCGTCGGCTTTCACATCAAAGTCCATGATGTCGGTGTAGAAGGCTTTCGCGGCGGACTGGTCGGCGACGGGGATCGAGACGATGGCGATCGGCATGGCAAGTCCTCTCCAATCGGTTACATCTGCAACCATAGCGTCACGCCGTGACGACTCCGAGAGGATATCATGACCGACCAGACCAAGCCCGCCACCGAGGCCGAACTCACCGGCGCCACCCCCCGTCGCCGCCCGAGGGCGGATGTGCTGGAGGTGGGCGGCCGCCGCCTGAGCCCTTCCACGCTGATGATGGGCCACGCCTTCGATCCGGCGCTGTCGGAAGGCTCCCTCAAGCCGCCGATCTTCCTCACCTCGACCTTCGTGTTCGAGAATGCGGCGGCCGGCAAGCGCCACTTCGAGGGCGTCACCGGCAAGCGGCCGGGCGGCGCCGACGGCCTCGTCTATTCGCGCTTCAATGGCCCGAATCAGGAAATCCTCGAGGATCGCCTCGGCATCTGGGACGAGGCGGAGGACGCCCTGGTCTTCTCCTCCGGCATGTCCGCGATCGCGACGCTGATGCTGGCGCTGGTGAAGCCGGGCGACGTGATCGTCCATTCCGCCCCGCTCTATGCCGCCACCGAGACGCTGATCGGCCGCATCCTCGGCCGCTTCGGCGTGACCTTCCTCGATTTCCCCGCCGGCGCCACCGAAGCGGAGATCGAGGCGGTGGTCGAAAGGGCCAAGGCGCAGGGCAACGTCTCGCTCATCTATCTCGAAAGCCCCGCCAACCCGACCAACGCGCTGGTCGACATCGAGGCCGTCTCGCGGGTGCGCGACCGGCTGCTGGCGCCAGTCAATGGAGGGGAGAAGCCGCCGATCGCGATCGACAACACCTTCCTCGGCCCGCTCTGGCAACAGCCGCTGCGCCATGGCGCCGATCTGGTGGTCTACAGCCTCACCAAATATGCCGGCGGCCATTCGGATCTGGTGGCGGGCGGCGTCTCGGGCCGGAAGAGCTGGATCGATCCGATCCGCATGATGCGCAACACGATCGGCACGATCAGCGATCCGAACACGGCATGGATGCTGCTGCGCTCGCTGGAGACGCTGGAGCTGCGGATGAGCCGCGCCGGCGAGAATGCCGCCAAGGTGTGCGCCTTCTTCCGCGATCACCCCAAAGTGGAAAGCGTCGGCTATCTCGGCTTCCTCAAGGACGGCTCACGGCAGGCGGACATCTACAACCGCCACTGCACCGGCGCGGGATCGACCTTCTCGCTTTACCTCAAGGGCGGCGAGCGCGAGAGCTTCGCCTTCCTCGATTCGCTCAAGATCGCCAAGCTGGCGGTGAGCCTCGGCGGCACCGAGACGCTCGCCTCCTGTCCGGCGGCGATGACGCATCTGTCGGTGCCGGACCAGCGCAAGCAGGAACTGGGCATCACCGACAATCTGGTGCGGATCTCGGTGGGCGTCGAGAATGCCGACGACCTGATCGCGGATTTCGATCAGGCACTGGCGGCGGTGTGAGCGACGGGGCGGCCGGGGCGATGTCCCGGCCGTCCATCGCGAGATCGATCGCGATGACCGCCCAGTGGACCGATTGCCGGCCGGATGCGACTCCGCCCGCCAGCTCCCAATGGATCAGGGCCTCGCGCGGCGTCATGCCGCTGCGCCGGGCGGTTTCGAGAGCGAATGCGAGATGTTCGGCTTCCATGGCGATCTGTCCTCGACGTCATCAAAACGTCAAAGTCGCGCGGAAGTGCCTTAACCATAACGATATTCGGTTCGTCGCGCCGGAAAGTCTTGTCATCCGTTAACCACGACTCGCCGCCCCCTTTCTCGTTTATGCCGCGTCGCAGCGGACGGGAGGCGGATTTGGATCAGATCGAACTTCGATACCAGGCGGTGCAATGTCATATCCGCGCGCAGCGGGCGACGAATGACGACGACGCCCAATGGCTTCAGGAACTCGCCGTCAAGCTCGTGGTGATGGCCGATGTCGAGGATGGGCGGCAGCTCTTCTACGCCAGCGGAGTTCTCCGCGAATGCGCCTGAGCCGGCGCCGGTTCAGAGACCCCAGTCCACGATAGGCCAGTTCCGTTGGCCGGCGAGCGCGCGCATCCCCGCGCTGGGATTCGCCGCGAAGGGCTCGTCGGCCCATTCCATCACCGGTGCATCCGAGGCGTGGTCCGAATAGAAGCGCACGCGCACCCGCGACCGGTCGATGCCTTCCGCTTGGAACCAGGCCTCGATCATGCGGAGCTTGGCGGGGCCGTAGCAATTCTCGCCGTCGATCCTGGCGGTCACCCGCGCATCGATGCCGATGATCGAGTTGGTGGCGATCACGTCGTCGAACCGCAGCTTCGCCGCGATCGCCTCGACATAGAGGCGATAGGAGGCGGTGGCGAGGACGAGGCGGCGGCCGGCCGCGCGATCCGCCTCGATCTGGCGGAGCGCGCCGGGCAGGGTGTTGAGCTGCCACACCCGCTCGGCGAAGCTGGCGGTGAGCGGGGCCAGATCGGCGCGGGATATGTGGCGGCCGAGCAGCAGCGACTGGTTGATCTCCTTCAGCCGCGCCCGCGTCATCAGGTTGCAGGCATAAGCCAGCATCGCCAGCAGCGCGAACGGCAGGAACAGCAGCCGCCACGGCGCGCGATGCAGCGCCGCGTGGATCAGGAAGGGCGTGTAGGTGCCGGTGCGCGTGATCGTCCGGTCCATGTCGTAGATGGCGATCTCGGTCATGTCGGGACCCAAAAAATCCTCCGTTCGCACTGAGCCTGCCGAAGTGCCGGCCCCAAACGCGGCGCGTGCGGCCCGTCCTTCGGCTTCGCTCAGGACGAACGGGGAAGGAAGGTCAAGCGCTTCCTCGCAGCACCGCCTCGGCCAGTTCGAGATCGGCGATCTTGTCGACGTCCACGGCAGCCAGCGGATCGGACAGCCCGACCATCCGCACGGCCGCGCCCAGCCGCCGCCCCGCGCGCGCCACGGCGTCGTGCAGGGTGATCGTGCGGGTCGCGGCGCGCAGCAGCAGGCCGATGCCGAAGCGGGCGATCAGGCGATAGCCCTTCTTGCGGTCCTGCTCGACCGCGGCCCAGCTCTCGATCACCGGCAACGCGGCGGGGGAGGCGAAATAGAAGAGGTTGGCGCCGGTCCATTCGCCCTTGCGGAAGCGCAGCCAGGTGCGCTTGGTCTGCGGGAAGCGGGCCTCCACCACCGCGCGCTCGACCACACCCACCGCGACGTCGGCGCCCTGCGCGGCGGCCAGGAACTCGGCGATCGTCTCGGGCCGCAGCAGCGCATGGTCGGCGGTGGTGACGAACAGCGGAAAGGGCGCCTCGCCGCTCCTGAGCGCCGCCGAGACGGACAGGGCGATGCCGTTGCCCGACTGGAGGAAAGCGAGGCGCGGATCCTCCGGCAGCACCGCCGCGATCGCCGCCGTATCCTGCGTCAGCACGCGCACCTGCGCGATCTCCGGCGCCGCGAACAAGGTCCGCACGACGCGCGCCACCATCGGCTGGCCGGCGACGGGTATCAGCGCCTTGAGCGTCTCGCCCCGGCTCGCCGCCAGCGCATCGACGCCCGGCCGCCGCCCCGCCAGCAACAGCGCCGTCAGACCAGCCAAGACACCACCTCGCGCCCTTTCGCCCGTGCGCCATAGGCCTGCATCAGCCGGACCAGGTGGAAGAGGCAGGACAGCATCGTCCACCATGCGATCCACACCAGCCCCCAGTCCGGCCGGGCGACGACGAGGCTCGCGACCATCAGGATGTAATTGGGGTTGCGGCGCGCGGTGATCAGCCGGAAGCGGCTGTCGATCCGCTCCCAGACGTGGATGTGGATGCGGAAGCTGGCGATGAAGGCGCCCTCGATCGCGCGCTGCGCCGCATAGCCGGCCACCAGCACCGCCATGATGATCCAGAATTCGGTGTGGCCGAAGGCGAGGCCCCAGGCCGCGCAGCCCATGCCCCAGGCCCAGTACCAGAAAGGCGGGTGGACGAGGTCCACGCCATGATCGAGGATATTGCCCCATTCGGAGCTGGTGCCGGTGCAGCGCGCCAGCTTCCCGTCGACCGTGTCGAGCACCATGAAGATCAGCCCGACCAGCAGCCCGGCGGCGAAATGCCCCTGCCAGAACAGGAAGAAGGCCCAGACGCACAGCGCCACCCCGAGGGTCGTCACCATGTTGGGCGTCACGCGCAGATAGGCCGCCCAGCGGGTGAGGCGGAACGCCGCGCCCCGCCAGAGATAGAGGGTGAGGATGTCCGTCACCCCCTTGTAGCTGGCGTCGTAGCTCGCTTTCTCGATCAGCGGCACCGCTTCGGGCGTGAGCGGCAGGAGATAGGCCCGCTCGCGCTTGCGCAGCGTCGCATTGTAGAGGCTCGCGTCGAGCTCGGCATCCTGCACGGTGAAGCCCGGCGGCAGCGGGCCGCCGGCTTCGATCGCGGCGGCCACCGTGGCGGCCTGCGCGGGATCGGCGCAATGGACCAGAACGGGCCGGCCCCGCCATGTCACCGCCAGGTCATGATGATCGCGTAGATACGCGAGCCAGGCCGGATCCCACGCGAAACCCAGATCGGCGACGATTACCGGCCCCTCCGCGGGAACCCGATCGACCGGCGCCAGTTTGGCCTTGGCGGCGATGCGGCGCGCGCGCTCGGCGGGGATCAGCCCGAAGACGCGCGTATCGTTTCGTCCGACGCCGAGGAACGCGACGCCCTGATGCACTTCCGAACCCATGGCCGCCCCTTTGGCAGGTTTCCGGCCGCGACGCATCTCATCCGCGACACAAATTCTGCCCGCTTGCCGGGCGGTTCGTTCTGCCGCATCTTCCGCACCGCATGACGACCGCCCAAGCCGCCGCCGCCGACTTCACGCAGGAAGACCGGACGCTCCGCTTCACGGGCGGCTGGACGCTCGCGCAGCTGGGCGACGTGCCGACGCGGCTCGAACGGCTGGAGACCTCGCCCGACACAGTCGATCTCTCGGGCGTCGATCGCATGGACACGGTGGGCGCCTGGATCGTGCACCGCCTGAAGCGCGACCACGACGTGACCATCGAGGGCGCGAGCGAGAAGGCCGAGGAGCTGATCGAGAAGGTCGGCACGGTCGACCAGCCCTTCCAGATCAAGCCCGACGACGCGCCGTCCTTCCAGCGCGTGCTGGAGCATATCGGCGACGCCACCGTCATCGCCGGCCGCACCATGATCGGCCTGGTCGATTTCTTCGGCGCGACGCTGCTCGCCTTCTGGAACGTGATCCTGAGCCCCAAGCGGTTCCGCACCAACGCCACCGTCAAGCAGTTCGAGGTGGTGGGTGTCGATGCGCTGGCCATCATCGGCCTGATGAGCTTCCTGATCGGCATCGTCATCGCCCAGCAGGGCGCGATCCAGCTCCGCCAGTTCGGCGCCGAGGTCTATACGATCAACCTCGTCGGCCGGCTGACCTTCCGCGAGCTTGGCGTGCTGATGACCGCGATCATGGTCGCCGGCCGCTCGGGCTCGGCCTTCGCCGCGCAGATCGGATCGATGAAGCTCGCCGAGGAGGTGGACGCGATGCGCACCATCGGTCTCGCCCCGATGGAGGCGCTGGTGCTGCCGCGCGTGATCGCGGCGATCCTGATGATGCCCTGCCTCGCTTTCTACGCGGCGATGATGGCGCTGATCGGCGGCGGACTGTTCAGCTGGCTGTCGCTCAACCTGCCGCCCGTCACCTTCGTCGCGCGAATCCGCGAGGTGGTGCCGATGACGGACGTCTACCAGGGCCTGATCAAGGCGCCGGTGTTCGGCCTGATCATCGCCATGGCGGGCTGCTTCCAGGGCATGCAGGTGGAGGGCAATGCCGAGGCGGTGGGCCTGCGCACCACCAGCGCGGTGGTGCAGTCGATCTTCCTGGTGATCGTGCTCGACGCCTTCTTCGCCGTCTTCTTCGCCTCGATCGGGTGGATCTGATGGCGACCCGCGCCCAGCATCACCGGCACGCCACGCCCGAGCCCGCGGACGATGTCGTCATCCGCGTGCGCGGGCTGGAGAATCGCTTCGGCGCGCAGGTGGTGCACGAAAATCTCGATCTCGACGTGAAGCGTGGCGAGATCCTGGGAGTGGTCGGCGGATCGGGTACCGGCAAGTCGGTGCTGATGCGCTCGATCATCGGGCTGCAGCAGCCGACCGCCGGCGAGGTCGAGGTGTTCGGCGAGAATACCGTCGGCGGCGAGGAATCGGCGGAGGTGCGCAAGCGCTGGGGCGTGCTGTTCCAGAACGGCGCGCTCTTCTCGACGCTGTCGGTGGCCGAGAACGTGCAGGTGCCGATCCGCGAATATTATCCCCGGCTCGACGACCGGCTGCTCGACGAGATCGCCACCTACAAGATCGTCGCGTCGGGCCTGCCGCCGGAAAGCTCCAGCAAATATCCGTCCGAACTGTCGGGCGGGATGCGCAAGCGCGCCGGCCTGGCGCGCGCGCTGGCGCTGGATCCCGAACTGATCTTCCTCGACGAGCCGACCGCCGGGCTCGATCCGATCGGCGCCGCCGCGTTCGACAATCTGATCAAGACGCTGCGCGATCTGCTCGGCCTCACCGTCTTCATCATCACCCACGATCTCGACACGCTCTACGCCATCTGCGACCGCGTTGCGGTGATCGCCGACAAGAAGGTGGTGGCGATCGGAACGATCGAGGAATTGGTGGCGTTGGATCATCCTTGGATCCAGGAATATTTCAACGGACCGCGCGGCCGCGCGGCCGAAGAGTCCGCCGAGCGCGCCGAGGCGGAGAGCAAGACAGCGCTCTCCCCGCAGGACGCCACCAAGCTCACGGGCAGCGACGAAGGGGCCTGACGGACAGATGGAAACACGATCCAACCATGTGCTCGTCGGCGGGGTGGTGCTGGCCATCGTCGCCATCGCGGTCGCCTTCATCATCTGGATGATGCAGGTCGGCAACGGCCACCAGCACGAATATGACATCTTCTTCCCCAATTCGGTGGACGGTCTGGCCAAGGGCTCGGCGGTCGCCTTTTCGGGCGTGCCGGTCGGCAAGATCGACGACATCAAGCTGATGCCGGACAGCCCGGAACTGGTCCGCGTGCGCATCTCGGTGGACGAGAACACGCCGATCCTGAAGGGCACCACCGCGACGGTGGCGGGCGTCGGCTTCACCGGCGTCTCGCAGGTCAATCTCGGCGGCGCCACCAAGGGCCAGCCGCCGATCGCCGACATCGGGCCGTTCGGCGTGCCCGTGATCCCGACCCGGCCAGGCGCGCTCGCCGGCCTGCTGAATTCGGCGCCGGAGCTGATGAAGAAGCTGCAGGTGCTGACTGACCGGCTGGGCGCGCTGCTGGACGACCGCAACCAGAATTCGATCCGCCACATCCTGCAGAATATCGACAAGGTCTCGACCGACCTTGCCGATGCGGCCCCGCAGCTGAAGCAGACGCTCGCCAACACGCAGGTCGCGATCAAGCAGGCGGGCGACGCGGCCGAGCAGATCAGCAAGGTGGCGAACACCACCAACCAGCTGCTCGACGAGCAGGGCCGGCCGCTGATGACGAACCTCAACAAGACGATCGCCTCGGCCAGGCAGGCGGCCGACAATCTCAACGAGATGATCAACGACGCCAAGCCGGGCGTGCAGACGCTCAGCAAGCAGACCGCGCCGCAGATCGACCAGCTGGTCCGCGACCTCTCCGACATGGCCGAGGCGCTGACCCAGACCGCCAACCGGCTGAATTCGGGCGGTGGCGGCGTGCTGGGCCGCAAGCTGCCGGACTATAAGGGCCATTGAGATGGGGGCGATGATGACGACCAGGCTGATCCTTCCCCTGATGGCCCTGCCGCTGGCGCTGGCCGGCTGCGTGAGCTTCGGCGCCAAGGTGCCGCCGCAATTGCTGCGGCTGACGCCCTCGTCCGAGGCGCCGGCCAATGGCGGCGTGGTGCTTGGCAAGGGTATGGCGGTGTCGGTGGGCTTCCCGTCGGCGCCGGTGGAGCTGGCCAACAACCGCGTGCCCGTGCGGATCGGCGCCACCCAGGTGGCCTATGTGAAGAACGCGCAGTGGATCGATTCGCCCGCGCATCTCTTCCGCGATCTGCTCGCCGAGACGATCACCGCGCGCACCGGCCGCCCGACGCTGACCCCGCGCGACGCGACGATGGCGACGGGGCCGCGGGTCGGCGGCCGGCTGACCGAGTTCGGCATCGACGCGAGCGGCCACCAGGCCTCGGTGGTGTATGACGCGACCCTGGTGCGCAGCGGCGACCAGTTGGAAACACGACGCTTCGAGGCGAAGGCGCCGGTGAGCGGCCAGGTCGACGAAGCCAGCGCCGGCGCGGCGATCAACGCCGCCGCGAACGATATCGCCGTGCAAGTGGCCGACTGGGTGGGACGATAAGCCCTTCCTAGCCCTCTCCCGCCTTCGCGGGAGAGGGTTGGGTGAGGGTCTTCTTCTTCGGATGCGCCGCGTCGGAAGAAGAAGACCCTCACCCTCCCCACCGCTGACGCGGCGGGCCCCCTCCCTCTCCCGCGAAGGCGGGAGAGGGCTTCGGATCACACCAGGCTCTTGCTCGCCTGCTCGAACACGTCCTTGCTGAGGCCCGGCGTCGCCACGATCCGCTCCAGCTCCGCCTTCATCAGCGCGGCCCGGCCCGGCTCGAACCGCCGCCAGCGGCCGAGCGGCGGCACCAGCCGCGCCGCCGATTGCGGATTCAGCTTGTCGGCCTTGAGGATCATGTCCGCGACGAAGCGATAGCCCCGCCCGTCGGGCGCGTGGAAGGCGAACTGGTTGGCCGCGAAGGCGCCGACCAGCGCGCGCATCCGGTTGGGGTTGGCCAGCGTGAAATCGGGATGCTGGGCCAGTCGCTCCACCGCCTCGGCCGTGTCCTCGCGCATCGAGATGGCCTGGGTGGTGAACCATTTGTCCAGCACTAGCGCATCGTTCCTGTAGCGATCGTAGAAAGCGGCGAGCGCCGTCTCCCGCTCCGGCGCGGTGCCGTGGGCGAGCGTGCTGAGCGCGCCTTGCCGGTCGGTCATGTTGTCGGCGCCCTCGAACTGGGCGAGCGCGAGCGCCGCCGCGTCGTCCGCGCCACCCGCATCGAGATAGCCGAGCGCCACCGTGCGCAGGCGGCGCAGGCCCTTGGCCGACGGGGTATATTCGAAGCGGTTGCCCGCGCTCGCCGCATAGGCCGCGCGCCATTCCGCCGCCAGCTCGCGGCCGAGGCGGCGGCGCAGATGCTCGCGCGCCCGGCGGATCGCGGAGGGGTCGACCACCGGCAGCTGGTCGCCGAGGAAGGCCTCGGTCGGCAGCAGCACCGCTTCGCCGACGAAGGCCGCATCCAGCGCCGGATCGGTAAGCGTGTTGCGGACGGCCTCGATCACCGCCGTCTCGTCGGTCTCGCGGCCCGCGATCGCGGCGACGAGGGTATCGACCATCAATTGCTGCATGGCCTCGAAGCGGGCGAAGGGATCGTCGTCATGCCCCGACAGGAAGGCGAGGTCCGCCGCCGTGCGGTTGGTCTCGACGATCACCGGCGCCGAGAAGCCCCGGTTGATCGAGAGGACGGGCGGCTCGTCCACGCCCTCGAACAGGATCTCGCCGGCCGCATCGTGCAGCACGTGCACGCGCTCCGGCACGATCGGCGCGCCGGAGCTGGCGCCGAACAGAGCGAGGCGCAGCGGCAGCGGCATGGGCTGCTTCTCCTCCTGCCCCGGCGTCGGCGGCACCACCTGCTCCAGCGTGAGGCGCGCGCGGGCGGTGCCCGGCTCGTGGCTCAGCGTGGCGCGGACGCGCGGCGTGCCGGCCTGCGAATACCAGCGGCGGAAATCGGCGAGATCGGCGTCGTTGGCATCCTCCATCGCACGGACGAAATCCTCGCAGGTCGCGGCCGTGCCGTCGTGCCGATCGAAATAGAGATCGGTGCCCCGCCGGAAGCCGTCCGCCCCCAGCATGGTGTGCAGCATGCGGATCACCTCGGCGCCCTTGTTATAGACGGTCGCGGTGTAGAAGTTGCTGATCTCCAGATAGGAATCCGGCCGGATCGGATGGGCGAGCGGGCCGCCATCCTCGGGGAACTGGGCGGCGCGCAGCACGCGGACATCCTCGATCCGCTTGACCGCGCGCGATCCCTGGTCGGCGGAGAACTCCTGGTCGCGGAAGACGGTGAAGCCTTCCTTCAGCGAGATCTGGAACCAGTCCCGGCAGGTGACGCGGTTGCCCGACCAATTGTGGAAATATTCGTGCGCCACCACGCCCGCGATCGCATCGTAATCCGCATCCGTGGCGGTTTCCGGATCGGCCAGGATGTAGCGCGAGTTGAAGATGTTGAGGCCTTTGTTCTCCATCGCGCCGAAGTTGAAATCGGCCACCGCCACGATGTTGAAGATGCCGAGATCATATTCGCGGCCGTAGACGCGCTCGTCCCACGCCATTGAGGCCTTGAGCGCGGCCATGGCATGTTCGGTGCGCGGCAGGTCGGCCTCGCGCACCCAGATGCCGAGTTGCACCTCGCGACCCGACATGGTGGTGAAGCGGTCGCGATTGGCCTGGAGGTCGCCCGCCACCAGCGCGAACAGGTAGCAGGGCTTGGGGAAGGGATCGCGCCATTCGGCCCAGTGGCGGCCGTCGCCGGCATCGCCCTCGCCGACGAGATCGCCGTTCGCGAGCAGCACCGGATAGAGGCCACGATCGGCCGTCATCCTCACGGTGTAGCGGCTGAGCACGTCGGGCCGGTCGGGGAAGAAGGTGATGCGGCGGAAGCCTTCCGCCTCGCACTGGGTGCAGAGCAGGCCGCCCGAGGCGTAGAGGCCCATCAACTGGGTGTTCTTCTCCGGGCTGATCACCATCTCGGTCTCGACGATATGCTTCGGCCCCGGCAGGTCGACGAGCAAACGGTCGTGCTCGATCCGCCATTCGCCCTCGGCGAGGGGCCTGCCGTCGACGATCACCGCAACCGGCACCATGCCCGGCGCGCCGTCCAGCACCAGCGGCCCGCGCGGCGCGGTCTCGGCGGCGTTCTTCTCCACCTCCAGGCTGGCGCGCACACGGGTGGCCGCCGCATCGAGATCGAAGTCCAGCCGGATCGCCGGCACCAGCCAGGCCGGCGGGCGATAATCGAGGCGGAGGGTCGGGGCGGGCGGGGTCGCGATGGCGCTGTGCTGGTCCATGGAAAGGCTTCTACGGTTGGGGGCGCCTCGTTACAACGACGCGCATGGCGGGAATCCTGATCTTCGGCCTGGGCTACACCGCCTCGCGCCTCGCTGAACGGTTGCGCGCGACGGGGTGGACGGTGCTGGGCACGCGGCGGGAAGCGGCCGCCGATGCCATCGCCTTCGACGATGCGGAGGCGGTGCGCGTCGCGCTCGCCGGGGCGACGCACGTGCTGTCGTCGGTGCCGCCCGGCGAGGACGATCCGGTGCTCGAACGCTACGGCACGCTGCTGACCGATCGGCACTGGCTCGGCTATCTCTCCTCCACCGGCGTCTATGGCGATACGCAGGGCGCCTGGGTGGACGAGAGCGCGCCGACCCGCGGCCGCCGCTCCGCCCGCACGGCGGCGGACGCGCAATGGCTGGCGCGGGGTGCGCGCGTCTTCCGCCTGCCCGGAATCTACGGCCCCGGCCGGTCGGCGCTGGAGCGCGTGGCGGCGGGCCGCGCGCACCGCATCGACCTGCCGGATCAGGTGTTCAGCCGCATCCATGTCGACGACATCGCGGGCGCTGTGATCGCCAGCTTCGATGCGCCGCCCGGCGCCTACAACATTGCCGACGACCATCCCTGCGGCCAGAATGCCGTGATCGAGGAGGCCTGCCGGCTGCTCCGCCTGCCCCCGCCACCGCTTCAATCGCTCGACCAAGCCGGGCTCTCGCCGGCCGCCCGCGCTTTCTATGCGGAGAACCGGCGGGTCGCCAACGGCAAGGCGAAGCGCGTGCTCGGCTGGCGCCCGCTCTATCCGGATTACCGGGCGGGCCTCGCCGCCTGCCGCGCCTGCAGCGCGACGACCAGCCCGCCGACCGCGAGCAGGCAGCCCACCACCGCCTCCGGGGACCAGCGATAGCCCTCGAACATCGTCGAGAGCAGCATCGCCAGCACCGGGCTCAGCACGCTCGTATAGGCCGCGCGGCCCGGCCCGATCGCGCGGATCACGGCGAAATAGCAACTGAACGCCAGCGCCGATCCGATCAGCGCCAGATAGAGCGTGCCGAGCCAGTAACCCGGATGCGGATCCAGCACCGGCGGCCCGTCGAGCAGGAAGGCCCCCGCGCAGTTGAACAGCGAGCCCCAGGCCATGCCCCAGGCGATCAGCGTCGCCACCGGAACCGCCGCCGCCGTCCGGTTGGCCTGCATCACGTTGGCCACCGAGGAGAAGAACACGCCCGCCAGCGACCAGCCGATGCCGACCAGGATCGTGGCGCGCGATGCGGGCGCGGCAGCCAGCTCATGGCTGAACAGCAGCAGCAGCCCCACCATCGCCACGCCCGATCCGAGCAGGAAGGCGCGCGACAGGCCCTGTTTCAGGAAGATCCAGGCGAACAGCGCATTGGGCACCACCAGCAGCGCGAACGCCACCGCGACGAGGCCGGATGTCACCGTGCGCTCGCCGAGATAGACGAAGTAATAGTTCAGGCAATATTGCGCGATGCCATAGACCGCCGCCAACCCATGCTCCCGCGCGGTCAGCTTGAGCCGGGCACCGGTGAACCGGGCGTAGATCATCATCGCGGCGCCGGCGATCAGGAAGCGATAGGCGACCGACCAGCTGGGCGGCACGATGCCGAGCTGGGTGCGGATCACCAGCCAGGTCGACGACCAGACAAGGGTGCAGACGATGAAGGGAACGGCCACGCGGGCGCGCTGCGAGGCGCCGAGGGGGCGGGTGCCGGTCAAATGTTCCCTCATGCTCTACCCCTCCACCGTTCGCCCTGAGCGAGCTTCCCTTCCGTTCGTCCTGAGCCTGTCGAAGGACTGTCCTTCTCTTTCCACGCTGAACGAAGGAAGGACAGGGCGTCGACAAGCTCAGCCCGAACGGATTTTTCCTAGTTTCTCAAAGCGCCCGAATCGCCGCCGCCAGCGCCTCGATCTCGGCTGTCGGCTGGTCCCACGAGGTGACGAGGCGCGCCTCGCCCTCGGCCCAGTCGTAGAAGTCGAACCCCTGCGCGCGCAGGCTCGCGGCTTCCCCGGGCGTCAGGCGCAGGAACACCTCATTGGCCTCGACCGGCAGCACCAGCCGCTCGCCCGCAGCTTCCGCGATGCTCGCGGCGCCAGCATTCGAGGCCCGGCCATTCTCCCGCCAGCGATCAGCCTCCAGCAGCGCCAGCACCTGCGCGGCCTGATAGCGGCCCTTGGAATTGAGATGCCCGGCGCGCTTCCGGCGGATCTTCGCGACCTCGGCCCATTCCTTGCGAAAGAAAATCAGCATCTCCGCCGACAGCCCGCCATTCTTGACGAAGCCGAAGCTCAGCGCCTCGACGCCCGCGCGCCAGGTGACGTCGCCGGGATGGCCGCCCAGCGTCGCCATGGCATTGGCGAAACGCGCGCCGTCCATGTGGAAGCCCAAGCCGAGCTCCTTTGCCACTGCGCCCAGCGCCGCCACCTCGTCCGGCCGGTAGACGAGGCCATATTCGGTGGCGTTGGTGATCGACAAAGCGTGCGGCTGAACCTGGTGCACGTCGGGCCGGATCGCGCGGCGGGCGGCGCGGACCGCATCGGGCGTCAGCTTCGCGCCCACGCCGTCAAGCGGGATCAGCTTGGCGCCATGGGTGTAGAATTCCGGCGCGCCCGCTTCGTCCGTATTGATGTGCGCCTCGCGGTGGCAGAGCACGCCGCCGTGGGGTGGCACCATCGCGGCGAGCGCGAGGCAGTTGGCAGCCGTCCCGGTCGAGACCCAGAGCGTGGCGCAGTCCGTCCCGAACAGGTCCGAAAAGGCGCCGTCCAGCAGCTTGCTGAGCGCATCGCCGTCATAGGCGGTATCGACATGGTTGGCGGCGGCCATCGCCTCCAGCACGGCGGGATGGACGGCGGCGGCGTTGTCGGAGAAGAAGCGCATGGGCCGGCCTTGAGCGGGTGCGTGGCCCGCGTCAACCGGGTGTGAAGGGAAGCATATGGGCGGCTGGACGATCGGCATCATCGGCGGCTCGGGCCTCTATGCATTGCCCGGCCTGGAGCAGGTCGCCCGCCACACTGTCGAGACGCCGTGGGGCGCTCCGTCCGACGCCATCCTCGAAGGCCGGATCGGCGCGGCGCGGCTGCTGTTCCTGCCGCGCCATGGGGCCGGGCACCGCATCCCGCCCACCGAGATCAACGCACGCGCCAATATCGATGCGCTCAAGCGGCTCGGCGCCACCGACCTGCTCGCCATCTCCTCCGTCGGATCGCTGCGCGAGGAATTGCCGCCCGGCCGCTTCGCCGTGGTCGACCAGTTCATCGACCGGACGGTGGCGCGGCCCGCCAGCTTCTTCGGCACCGGCCTCGTCGCCCACGTCTCGCTGGCCGATCCCACCTGCCCGCGCCTCTCCGCCTTCGCCGCCGCCGCGATCGAGGCGGCGGGCAGCGCGCCCTCCACCGGCGCCACCTATCTGGCGATGGAAGGCCCGCAATTCTCCACCCGTGCCGAAAGCCGGATGTATCGCCAGTGGGGCGCCGACATCATCGGCATGACCGCCATGCCCGAGGCCCGCCTCGCCCGCGAGGCGGAGCTGCCCTACGCGCTGGTCGGCATGGTCACCGACTACGATTGCTGGCGCGAGGACGAAGCCGGCGTGGTCGCCACCGACGTGGTGGCGCAGATGCACGCCAACGGCGCGATCGCGCGGCGCCTGGTGGAGGCGTTCGCCCGTGCATTGCCGGCGGAGCGCAGCCCCTCGCCGATCGACACGGTGCTGGACCATGCGCTGCTGACCGCGCCGGGTGCGCGGGATGCGGCGATGGTGGAGCGGCTGGGAGCGATCCTGGCGCGCTTGAACGGAGCCTAACTTTCCGTTCGGGCCGAGCTTGTCGAAGCCTGTCCTGAGCGACGCCGCAGGCGGCGTCGAAGGGCCCTGTCCTTCTTCCGGCGATCGAAGAGGAAGGACGGCCCTTCGACAAGCTCAGGGCGAACGGATTTCTCCAACCGCTAGAGCCAGTCCCGCCATTTGAACCACAGCACCGGCAGGATCGTGGTGCCGATCATCAGCGCCCAGGCGAAGGGATAGCCCCAGGGCCAGCTCAGCTCCGGCATGTCGTGGAAGTTCATGCCGTAGACGCCCGCCACCAGCACCGGCGGCACGCCCGCCACCGAAACGACGGTCAGCACCTTCACCACGTCATTCTGCTCGATCGAGATGAAGGCCGTCGCCGCGTCGATCAGCAGCTGCACGCGGCCGGTCAGCGAGGTCTCGAACTCGTCGAGCGATTCGATGTCGTGCTTCACCGCCTGCAGCCGGTCGCGCAGGCCGTCGGGAATCTTCGGCTCGCAGCGATCGAGCACGAAATTGGCGATGCGGCCGATGGCGAGGAAGGCGTGGCGGACCTTCACCATCTGCTCGCTGGCCTGGCCGACGCTGACCATCAGCGCGCGCAGCCGGCGCGTCTCGCGGCCAAGGCGCTTCTTGGGCGCATCCTTCTGCGGTTCGCTGAAGATGGCGTGGCTGGCGCTGGCGAGTTCCTCCGCCACCCGCTCCAGCCGGTCGGCCGAGCGATCGATGATATCCTCCAGCAGGTGGACCAGCACCTCCTGCCCGCCGACCGGATGATCGCTCTTCGCGATCTGCTCGTGCACCTGGTCGAACGCGGCCATCTCGCAGAAGCGCACCGTCACCAGCGCATCCTTGGTGAGGATGAAGCCGGTCGGCGACAGCACACCCACCGCGCCATGCCGCGCGATCAGCGGCGCGCTCATGACCAGATGGCCCTCGTGCGTGCGCAGCCGGCTGGACAGCTCGATCTCGGACAGGTCCTCGCGATTGGGGACCTTGATGCCGAAATGCCGCTCGACCTCCGCGATCTCCGAATCCTCGGGTTCGCGGAGGTCCGCCCAAACTGCCGTGCCGATATCCGTTTCGTCGCCGTCCTTGCCGATCAGCTTGAGCACTGGAGCCGTCTCCCGATACGCCGGACCCGTTCAACCATGGCGGCGGCACGACCGCCAGCGATCATTCGTGGCGATGCGGCTCGCCTCCGCCATGCGGCGCGGAAGGATGCGGCATCGGCGGGCGGGGGGCGGAAGCATGGGCCGCCTGCGCCCGCTCGGCCGCCTGGGCGTGCTGCGCCGCGGCCTGCTGCTCGTGCTGGGCGGCGGCCGCCTGCTGCTGCGCCTCGGCATGCTGGGACGCGGCCCGCTCATGCGCCTGTGCCTGCCGGGCCGCCTCGGCCTGCTGACGGGCCTCCGAGCGCTGGGCGGCGGCGGCCTGCTCATGGGCCTGTGCCGCCTGGGCGCGTGCCTCCGTCTGATGCTGCTGCGCCTGAACGCGTGCCTGCTGCTGTTCGGCGGCGCGGGCATGGTCCTGCTGCGCCGCGGCCTGGGTATGCTGACGGTCCGCCGCCGCGCGGTCCTGCTGCTGTTGCTGCTCGGCCTGGGCTCTCTGCCGATCGGCCGCCGCCTGCTGCGCGGCGTGGCGCTGGCCCTGATCGTGCTGGAGCGACTGGGCGCGATCACGCATGGCCTGTTGCTGGGCCTGCTGGCGCTGCGCCGCGATCTGCTGATCCCGATCGTGCTGCTGTTGCTGTTGGCGCTGCTGCTGCTCGGCATTCTGGCGCGCCTGATCCTGGCGATGCCGATCCTGCCACTGCCGCTGCTGGGCCTGCTGCTGCTGAGCCTGCTGGTCTTGCTGCCGGCGTTGCTGATCCTGCTGCTGGCGCTGGGCATCCGCCTCGCGCTGGCGATCCCTGTCCGGCCCGCTCGCGCCCTGCGGCGGCGGCGGCGGATTGTGGAAGCCGCTCTGCTGCCAGCGATCGAAACGCTGCGCCTCAGCCTGCCGCTGCTGGCGCTCCTCGGCCCAATGCTGCTGCTCCTGCCCGTCATGCGCCCGGTGATAGGCCTGCCAGTCGGCCTGCCGCGCTTGGTTGGCGGACCATTGCGCCCGCGCCGCCGCGATCTCGGCGCGCCGCGCCGCCCAGTTGGCCGCCACCACGCCACGATGCTCGCGCTCGCGGGACAGGCGCTGGAGATAGGCGGCGCGCGCATAATAACGCGAGGCGTAATCGACGCGGTCGCGATAGGCGCCCGGCGGGAGCAGTGCGCCGTCGTCGCCATAGACGCCGATCAGCTGGTCTCCCGAATAAGCATAACTGTAGGACGGATCGCGCACGAGATAGGGCGTGTCCGCCCCCGGCTCGTAATAATAATAGCGATAGCCGCCATCGACCGGCTCGGCATATTGGACATCGCCGCTGCCGGTCTGCCACGCCCAGGGCGAGACGTCGCCATCGTCATAGGCATAATCGGGCGGGGCGTCGCCGATCGCGTCCATCACGCCGTTCGCGCGATCGAGATAGGCATAAGCGTCGGACGGCTGCGCGGTCTGCGCCACCCGCAGCGGCGCGGCGGCCGGGAGAGCGTGCGCGGATGGCGCCGGCGCGATCGGCGTCGCCGCGCCTTGCTGCAGCGGCACCGCCGCCGGCAGAGCGGGCAGCGCGCCGTTGGCGGCGGCGGCCTGGTTCGTGGCCGCCTGGTTGTTCGCGGTGCCGGACGGATTGCAGGCCGCGAGCGCCAGCGACACTGCGCTGGCCGCCCGCAGGCGCGCTCGATGGAAGCTTCTCGACATGGTCCTCTCCATTCGATCGTTTCGGAAGGATCATGGGCGAAGCGCCCTGAACCCGCGCTGGAGCGATCGTTCAGGCCGGGTAAACGCGCCGGGCCGGTTTCGGGCGCACCGCGATCGTTCGAAAATATCGAAAAGTATGCGCAATTTTATCCCGGTTCTCAGGATAGTCCGGAACGACCATATCGGTCGCCAAGACGAGGCGGCGCACTGGGGCGCCGCTCTCCCGAACAAGAAAGGACGCCCGATGATCGAGCTCCGTCCCTTTGCCAGCCTGGGTGGTGAAAATCACGGCTGGCTCGATGCCAAGCACCATTTCTCCTTCGCCGGCTATCACGATGCGGGCCGCATGAACTGGGGCAATCTCCGCGTCTGGAACGACGACGTGATCGCGCCCAAGTCCGGCTTCCCGCCGCATCCGCACCGCGACATGGAGATCATCACCTATGTGCGCACCGGCGCGATCACCCACAAGGACAGCCTGGGCAATACCGGCCGCACCGAAGCGGGCGACGTGCAGGTGATGTCGGCCGGCACCGGCATCACGCATGCGGAATATAATCTGGAGGATGTCGCGACGACACTCTTCCAGATCTGGATCCTGCCGACCCGCGGCGGCGAGAAGCCGAGCTGGGGCGCCCGCCCCTTCCCCAAGGGCGAGCGCGCCGGCAAGTTCGTGACGCTCGCCTCGGGCTTCGCCAATGACGACGAGGCGCTGCCGATCCGCACCGACGCGCGGGTGGTCGCCGCCACGCTGAAGGCCGGCGAGACGGCGGACTATCCCTTGGGTGCGGCGCGCCGCGCCTATCTGGTGCCCGCCACCGGCGCGGTGGAGATTGACGGCGTGCGGGTCAATGCCCGCGACGGCGCCGCGATCAGCGACACCGACACGCTGACGGTGACCGCGATCGAGGACAGTGAACTGGTCCTCGTCGACGCGGCATAAAGGATTACGGAGCGGTTTTCTCCCCCTCGCCGCTCCGTACCAGGCCGCCGGGGCCTTCCGCCTCCCCAGCCCCGGCGGCCAATTTTTCTTTCCCCGACCGTTCGCTTCGAGCGAAGGTTCGAGCTTGTCGAGAACCGTAGTCGAGAAGGGTTCTCGACTACGGTTCTCGACTTCGCTCGAAGCTGCTCGAACCAAACGGGTGTGGTAATATCGACCTTAGGAAGGATCCACCCATGACCCTGCGCTCCCACGCCATGGACGGCATCGACATGGTGATCCTGCCGCCCACCCGCGATCTCGGCGACGGCTTTTCGGTGCGGCGCGCCTTGCCTTCCGCGCATCGATGGATGGTCGGCCCCTTCATCTTCTTCGACCAGATGGGCCCGGTCGCCTTCCAGGGCGGGCAGGGGCTGGACGTGCGCCCGCATCCGCATATCGGGCTCGCTACCGTCACCTACCTGCTCGACGGCGAGATCATGCACCGCGATTCGGTCGGGTCGGTGCAGGCGATCCGGCCGGGCGAGGTGAACTGGATGACGGCGGGCTCCGGCATCGTCCATTCCGAGCGCACCCGGCCCGAGCTGCGGCCCGCCGGCTCCAGTCTCTACGGTCTCCAGACCTGGGTGGCGCTACCCAGGGCGCAGGAGGAGACGGCCCCGGCCTTTTCCCACCACAAGGCGCACGAAATCCCCTCGGCGCAGGCAGAGGGCGTGACGCTCACGCTGATCGCCGGCACCTCGGACGGGCTGCGCTCGCCGGTGCCGACCTTCTCGGACATGGTCTATGCCGACATCCAGCTGGCGCCCGGCGCCCGCTACCGGGTGGCGGCGGAGCATGTCGAGCGTGCGTTCTACGTGGTCGAGGGCACGATCGCGGTCGAGGGCCAGACGGGCAGCTTCGCGCCGCACGAGCTGGTCGTGCTCCAGCCCGGCGCCGAGATCGTGCTGCGCGCCGATGGCGGCCCGGCCCGGCTGATGCTGGTCGGCGGCGAGCCTTTCCCGGAAGGGCGCACCATCTTCTGGAACTTCGTCTCCAGCGATCCCGAGCGGATCGAGCAGGCGAAGCGCGACTGGCGCGAACAGCGCTTCGCCCCGGTGCCGGACGAGCATGAGTTCATCCCGCTGCCGGAGGATCCGAAGCCGGTCCGCTATCCGTGAGCTTCCGGGCGCCAACAGGACTCCGTTCGCACTGAGCCTGTCGAAGTGCCGTCCTTCTTCTTCAACCGCGCGGAAGGAAAGGACGGGGCTTCGACAAGCTCAGCCCGAACGGATAGGATTCGGTACGAACGGATGGACAGCGATCTCCGCCAAACCCTGCTCGCCATCGCCCGGATGATGGCCGAGGCGCGCGATCCCTGGTGGGTGATCGCGAGCGCGGCGATGGCGCTGCACGGCGCGGCGCCGATCACGGTCGCCGACGTCGATCTTCTGACCAGTGTCCGCGACGCCGAACGCCTCCTCGACACGCTCGGCATCGCGCCGTCCCCGTCCGAAGGCACGCCGCGCTTCCGCTCGGCGATCTTCGCGCGCCTCGCCATCGCGCCGGTCCCGATCGAGCTGATGGCCGATTTCCACATCCATAGCGGCGGCGCTTGGCGCCCTCTCGTCCCGGCGACGCGCATCCCCGTCGCGCTCGGCGATGCCCTCCTCCCCGTCCCCTCGATCGCCGAGCTGATCGCGCACTGCCGCCTGTTCGATCGCCCCAAGGACAAGGCGCGTGCGGCATTGCTGCAACGGTTGGAAACAGAAGAGTCGATTGGACCGCCATCCGCTTGAGCCCAAAAGTGTCGAATGTTACCGGCGCGCGACTCTTCAAAGACGAGAGCATTGCGCCGACGGGAGAGGATGCCGCGGCTACTTTGGGGGTATCATGCACTCGACCACTGTCCGCTCGACCGTTTCGCGCGCGCTGCTCTGCGGCGCTTCCATCTTCGCCGCCGCATCCGCCCATGCGCAGGACGGGCCGACCTCGCAGGTCGCCGCCGCGCAGCCCGGCGAGATCGTCGTCACCGCCACCCGCCGCGCCGAATCGGCGAAGAACGTGCCGGTCGCCGTCACCGCGATCGGTGGCGAGAAGCTGTCCGTGCTGAACTCGTCCGGCCTCGACATCCGCTTCCTGTCGTCGCGCACGCCGAGCCTGCAGGTCGAATCCTCCTTCGGCCGCACCCAGCCGCGCTTCTACATCCGCGGCCTCGGCAACACCGATTTCGATCCTAACGCGCAGCAGCCCGTCTCGGTCGTGATCGACGACGTCGCGGTGGAAAGCGCCTTCCTCAAGGCCTTCCCGGTGTTCGACCTCTCCAACGTCGAGGTGCTGCGCGGGCCGCAGGGCACCCTGTTCGGCCGCAACACCCCGGCCGGCGTGGTCAAGCTCGATCCCCAGACCCCGACCGACACATTCGGCGGCTACCTGACCGGTAGCTGGGCGACCTACAACACCGTCAATGCCGAGGGCGCCGTCGGCGGCCCGCTGGGCGACGGCCTCAGCTTCCGCGCCTCGGGCCTGCTCCAGCGTCGCGACGGCTGGGTGACCAACGACGCCACCAACGGCAACGCGCCCAAGCATCTGGAAGGCTATCGCGATCTCGCCGGCCGCTTCCAGCTCGCTTATACCAGCGGCGACTTCCACGCCCGCGTCGACGTCCATGCCCGCGATCTCGACGGCGAGCCCCGCTTGTTCCGCGCCGGCCTGTTCGAGACGGGCAGCAACCACTTCACCCCCGGCTTCGACAAGGATCATGTCTCGCAGGACGGCATCAGCGTCCAGAAGGAGACCCAGTGGGGCACCAACCTCCACCTGGACTATCATTTCGACGGCCTCGGCACGCTCTATTCGGTGACCGGCTATGAGAGCGCGAAGGTCAAGTCGATCGGCGACATCGACGGCGGCAACGCCTATCCCTTCCCGACCGGCAACGGCAATCCCATCGCCAGCCCGCCCGCGCTCAACGCCGGCGGCTTCCCGGACAATACCGGCGACATCGTCCGCCCGCATGAGTTCAGCCAGGAACTGCGCTTCGCCTCCGACGAGTTCGGCGGCTTCCGCGTGCAAGGCGGCGCTTATTACTTCCACCAGAAGCTGACCTATCACGAGCTCGATTTCGACGCGCTCGGCAATCAGGACGGCGACGTCTTCCACAACGACCGCAACCAGAATGTCGGCATCTTCGCCTCGGGCGAATACAAGATCGACAAGCTGACGCTGCGCGCCGGCGTGCGCTACAGCCACGACAGCAAGCGCGACATCGTCGAGGGCACCGCCGCGCCGGGCGGACTGACCGGCGGGCTCGTCCTGCCGCTCACCACCCGCGCCAAGGGCTCGGACGTGACGTGGGACGGCAGCGCCACCTACGCGCTGACGCAGACGGTCAACCTCTATGCCCGCGTCGCCACCGGCTATCAGGGCCCGGCGATCCAGGATCGCGTGACCTTCGGCTCGGTGCCGAGCGTCGCCCGGAAGCAGACCACCATCTCGGCCGAGGGCGGCCTCAAGATGGAGAGCCTCGACCACAAGCTGCACTTCGATCTCGACGGTTACTGGTGGCGCACCAAGGACCTGCAGCTCACCGCCGTCGGCGGCGCCAGCAACTCGGCGGCGCTGATCAACGCCGATCACGCGGTCGGCTACGGCATCGAGGCGCAGATCGACGTGCGCCCGATCGAGCATCTCGCGCTGACGGCGGGCGGCAGCTGGAACTATACCCAGATCCGCGACAAGAACATTTCGATCTCGCCCTGCGGCGCGGCCTGCACCGTGATCGACCCGCTCAATGCCGAGGGCCGCGCGATCATCGACGGCAACCCGCTGCCGCAGGCGCCGCGCTACATCTTCAACGTGACCGCGCGCTACGGCATCCCGCTCGGCAATGGCGGCGAGATCTATGCCTATACCGACTGGGCCTATCGCAGCCGGATCAACTATTTCCTCTACGACGCCGCCGAATTCCGCGGCCGCTCGCTCACCGAGGGCGGCCTGAAGGTCGGCTACAAGGCGCCCGAGCATTGGGAGATCGCGGCCTTCGCGCGCAACATCACCAACCAGATCCGCTCGATCAGCGCGATCGACTTCAACAACCTGACCGGCATGATCAACGAGCCGCGCATCATCGGCGGCGAGTTCCGCGTCACGTTCTGATCGGGAGCTTCCCCTCCCTGAAAGGGAGGGGAATCCTCAGGAAAAGGCGGCCCGGCGATCGCAGGGCCGCCTTTTTTTTGCGCTTGTATCGATCGCAAACCATTCTTCGTCGCCCTGCGGAGGCAGGGGCCCATCTCCTGTCCGTTCCACCCGGACGACAGTCCGGGAGATGGGCTCCTGCCTCCGCAGGAGCGACGGGTTGGGTGTGCTCGCGATCGACCCTTTCCCCATCTCGGGAATAAATCCGCGCCCATCCCGGTCCCCGCATCATACCCGCGACGACCGGAGCCGACATCGTGCCAAAGTCCGCTTGCCCTTCCCCGCCGCCCGGCGCAAAGCGCGGGCCGTGATCGACGCGATGCGCAGCCGGTCCCGGAGCCACCGGATGCTCGCGCTGGCGGTGCTCGCCTGCGCGCTGGCGCTGCGCATGCTCGTGCCGGAGGGCTGGATGCCCGTGTCCGACGGGCACGGCTTCCGCATCACCATGTGCACCGGCACCGGGCCGATGGACATGACCATGGCGATGCCCGGCATGGCCGCGCATCCCGATCCGTCCGGCCACGGCCCGCAACAGCCGATGCAGGATCACCCCTGCACCTTCGCCCATCTTGGCCTCGCGCTCGCCGAGCCGGTGCTGCCCGCGCTCGCCCTGCCGCCGGCCAGAGAGGCGGAGGTCATCGCCGCCAAGGCCTTCGCCATCGCGATCGGCCACGGCCTCGCCGCACCCCCGCCGCCGGCCACCGGACCACCCATCCCCGCCTGAACCACCGACAGCAGCCCCGCGCCCCCTCCGGGCGTGGGCCGCTCGCGCATTCAGACAAGGGGATATCCATGACCAGCCGCCACCGGTTGCGCGCGCCATTGCTCGCCGCCGCCCTCGCCTCGCCTTCGCCGCTCCTCGCCGCCGCCGTTGACGTGCCGCCCGGCGACATCCTCGTCACCGCCCAGAAGCAGCAGGAGGGCATCGAGAACGCCCCCGCCACCCGCGCCACCATCGACGCCGCGACGATCAAGGCTACCGTCAACGCCGTGAACGTCGAGGATACGGTGAAATACCTGCCCAGCCTGATCGTGCGGAAACGCCATATCGGCGACACCCAGGCGCCGCTCGCCACGCGCACCTCCGGCCTCGGCGCCTCGGCCCGCAGCCTGATCTATGCGGATGGAGTGCTGCTCTCCTCGCTGATCGGCAACAACAACACCTCGGCGAGCCCGCGCTGGAGCCTCGTCTCCCCGCAGGAAATCGCCCGGATCGACGTGCTCTACGGCCCCTTCTCGGCCGCCTATGCGGGCAATTCGATCGGCGCGGTGGTCAACATCACCACCCGGCTGCCCGACAGACTGGAAGCGACCGTCACCGCCGGCACCAGCGTGCAGCGCTTCAGCCAGTACGGCACGCGCGACACCCTGCCGAGCTACCAGTACGGCGCGACGATCGGCGATCGCTTCGGCCCGCTCGCCCTGTTCGCGAGCATCGATCACGTCACCAGCCACAGCCAGCCGCTCACCTACGTCACCGCCAACAAGGCGCGCGCCTGCCCGGACGGCACGTTCGACGCGTTCAACAAGAATGCGATGCCGATCTGCGTGCTGGGCGCGAGCGGCTTCGAGAACCAGCGGCAGGATCACATCAAGCTCAAGGCCGCGCTGGACGTGACGCCGGACATCCGCCTCACCTATGTCGGCGGCCTGTTCCTCAACGATACGCGCGCCTCGGCCGCAACCTACCGGGCGGACGGCGCGTTCACGTCGGCCTTCTCCAGCGGCGTCTATCGCTATCGCGAGCGCCACTGGTCCCACTCCGTTTCCGCGACAGGGGAAAGCGGCGCGCTCGACTGGCAGGTGATCGGCACGCTCTACGATTTCACGCACGATCGGCAGGCGGTGCCGACCGGCCTGCTGCCGGCCGCGAATGACGGGGGCGCCGGCAATGTCACCCGGCTCGACGGCACCGGCTGGAAGACGATCGACGCCAAGGCCGTGTGGCGGCCGCTCGCCGGCCACGCGATCAGCTTCGGCGCGCATGGCGACTGGTTCCGCCTCAACAGCAACCGCTATGCCACCGCCGACTGGCTGGGCGGCGAGCAGGGCGCGCTCAACCTGCAATCGAAGGGCCGCACCCGCACCGCCGCGCTCTGGGCGCAGGATGCATGGACCCTGCTGCCGCACCTCACGCTGACGGCCGGCGGGCGCTACGAATGGTGGACAGCCTATGACGGGCGCAATGTCTCCGTCTCGCCGGCGGTCGCGGTCGATCAGCCGCGACTGTCGGGCAACCGCTTCTCGCCCAAGGCCTCGCTGGCCTGGGCGCCGACCCACGATTGGACGGTGCGCGCCTCCTTCGGCGAGGCGTGGCGCTTCCCGACGGTGGGCGAACTCTATCAGGTCGTCACCACGCCGGTGGTCGCCATTCCCGACCCCACTCTCAAGCCGGAGCGCGCGCTGTCCGAGGAACTGGCGATCGAGCGACACGACGCGCATGGCTCGATCCGCCTGTCGCTGTTCAACGAGGTGGTGAAGGACGCCCTGATCTCCCAGCTCGGCACGCTGGACGGCGCCCTCGCCACCTTCGTGCAGAATGTCGACCGGACGCGGGCGCGCGGCGTCGAGCTGGCCGTGCAGCGCACCGACCTGCTGCCGCGCGTCGACCTGTCGGGCAGCGTCACCTATGCCGATGCCGAGACGCGCCGGGATGCGGCCTTCCCTGCCGCGCAAGGCAAATTGCTGCCCCAGGTGCCGCGCTGGAAGGCGACCCTGGTCGGCACCTGGCGGCCGACCGACCAGCTCTCGCTCACTGCCGCCGGCCGCTATACCAGCCGCAATTTCGGCGCGCTCGACAATAGCGACGTGGTCGGCAACACGTTCGGCGGCTTCTACAAATATCTCGTGGTGGACCTGCGCGCGCAGGTGAAGGCGAGCGAGCACATGACCGTCTCGTTCGGCGTCGACAACGTCAACAACGACAAATACTTCCTCTACCACCCCTTTCCCCAGCGGACCGTCTTCGCGCAAGCGGAGTGGACATTGTAGAGCGGAGCGGCTTTTCACCCCTCGTCGTCCCGGCGAAAGCCGGGACCCATGGACGGCGGCACGATCGCATGAGGGCGATCGGCATGCCTCCGGGACATCAGGTGATCGGCAAGCGATCCGGCTTTCCATCGAGTGCACCGCAATCATGGGTCCCGGCTTTCGCCGGGACGACGAGGGGGCGCACCGTCTGACGGCAGCGGGCCCCTCCTTCTCCCGCGAAGGCGGGAGAAGGGTGCGAGGGGGTGTCGTTCCCGTAACAACTATCCTACATCTCGCGCATGATCTTCACCTCCACCAATCCCGCCACCGGCGAGACCCTCTGGACCGGCGAGGCCGCCGGCCCGGAGCAGGTCTCCGCCGCCCTCGCCAAGGCCCGCTCCGCGTTCGAAAGCTGGTCCCTCGCCCCGCTCGACGAGCGCATCGCCTTCGTCCGCGCCTACAAGGCGGCGCTGGAGACGAATGCCGATGCGCTCGCCCGCGCCATCTCGCAGGAAACCGGCAAGCCGGCGTGGGAGGGCAAGCAGGAAGCCGCCACGATGGTCGCCAAGGTCGAGACCTCGATCAAGGCGCAGGCCGAACGGGCCGGCGAGCGCGAGCAGGGCATGGTGTTCGGCCGCGCCATCCTGCGCCACCGCCCGCACGGCGTGATGGCGGTGCTGGGGCCGTACAATTTCCCCGGCCACCTGCCCAACGGCCACATCGTCCCCGCCTTGCTGGCCGGCGATACGGTGGTGTTCAAGCCGTCCGAGGAAACCCCCTGGGTCGGCGACATCATGGCGCGATGCTGGGCCGAGGCCGGCTTGCCCGACGGCGTGTTCCAGGTCCTGCAGGGCGGGCGCGACACCGGCGCGGCGCTGATCGCGGGCGAGATCGACGGGCTGCTCTTCACCGGATCGGCCGGGGCCGGCGCGCATTTCCGCCGCGTCTTCGTGGACCGGCCCGAGGTGATCCTCGCGCTCGAACTGGGCGGCAACAATCCGCTGATCGCGTGGGACGGCGAGGCGGAGGCGGTCGCCTCGATCGCCGTGCAATCGGCCTTCATCACCTCCGGCCAGCGCTGCTCCTGCGCGCGCCGCCTGATCGTGCCCGAGGGCGCGGTGGGCGATTCGATCGTCGCGGCCGTCGCCGCCATGGCCGACCGCCTCACCATCGGCGCGTGGGACGAGACGCCGGAGCCGACCTTCGGCCCGCTCGTCTCCGCCGCCGCCGCCGCCAACGCCCGCAAGGCCGTCGCCGCGCTGGTCGATCTGGGCGCGACGGTGATCCGTCCGTTCGAGCAGATCGCCGACCGTTCGGAGGCGTTCGTCACCCCCGCCATCCTCGACGTGACCGGCCTCGCCGTGCCCGACGCCGAGATCTTCGCACCGGTGCTGCAGGTGATCCGCGTGCCCGATTTCGACGCCGCAATCCGGGCCGCAAACGATACCGCCTTCGGCCTTTCGGGCGGCCTGATCTCCGCCGACGAGACGCTGTGGCGCCGCTATGCCGACCGTGCGCGGGCCGGCGTGCTCAACTGGAACCGGCCGACCACCGGGGCCGCCGGCACCATGCCCTTCGGCGGGCTCGGCGCATCGGGCAACCACCGCCCCAGCGCTTATTATGCCGCCGATTACTGCGCCTATCCGGTCGCCAGCTTCGAGGCGGGCGAGGTCGCGGACCTGTCGGGTGAGATCAAGGGGCTGAAACCCGCCTAAATCCTCCCCCGCCAGGGGGAGGATTCATGAGGCCCGCTTGATATAGTCCACGAAGGCGCGGAGCGGCGCCGGCATCAGGCGGCGGCTGGGATAATAGAGGAAGGGGCCGGAGAAAGGCTGCCACCAATCGGCCAGCACCGGCTCCAGCGCGCCGCTGGCGAAGAAGGGCGCGAGGAATCCATCGAAGCTGCTGATGATGCCGAGCCCCGCCGCGGCGGCGGACAGCTCGCTGTCGATGCTGGTGCCGATGAAGCGCCCGCCGGGCGAGACTCGGACGATCTCACCGGCGCGCTCGAACTCCCAGGTGCCGATGGTGACGCCGCTGGAGAAACGGTGGCGGATGCACTCGTGCGCCAGCAGGTCGCGCGGATGCGCCGGCACGCCCCGTTCGCGCAGGTAACCGGGCGAGGCGCCGGAGGCGAAGCGCTGCCGGCGCGGGCCGATCGGCACCGCGATCATGTCCTGCTCCAGCCGCTCCTCGTAGCGGATGCCGGCGTCGAAGCCGGCGGCCAGCACGTCGATGAAGCTGTCGTCGCTGGTGAGGTCCAGCGTGATGCCGGGATAGGCCGTCAGGAAGCCGGCGACGATCGGCGGCAGCACCAGCCGCGTCACCACCGTCGGCGCGTTGATCCGCAGCGTGCCGGCCGGGCTGTCGCGATAATCGTTGACCATGTCGAGCGCGGCGCCGACCTCGCCCAATGCCGGCACCAGCCGTTCGAGCAGCCGCGCCCCCGCCTCGGTGGGCGTCACGCTGCGGGTGGTGCGGTTGAGCAGCCGCACGCCCAGCCGCTCCTCCAGCCGGCGTACCGCGTCGGAGAGGCTGGATGCCGACGCCCCGCGCAGGCTCGCGGCACCGCGAAAGCTCCGCGCGCTGGCGACGGCGACGAAGGCGTCGAGATCGGCAAGCTCGGTCATTGTCCGGTTATCCGTACAGCCCGTGCAGCATCTGCCGGATTATCGAACGTCGCGCCAGCGCGCATATCGGCGTCACCCCAGCAAGGAGGCCCCAGCATGAAACTCCATTCCCTCGGCAAGACCGGCCCGCAAGTTTCCGCCCTCGGCATCGGCTGCATGGGCATGTCCGGCGCCTATGGCGCATCCGATCGCGCGCAGGCCATCGCCGCCGTGCACGATTCGCTCGATGCCGGCATCACCCTGCTCGACACCGGCGATTTCTACGGCATGGGCCATAACGAGCATCTGCTCGCCGAGGCGCTGAAGGGCCGGCCGCGCGACAGCTACCAGCTCAGCGTCAAGTTCGGTGCGCTGCGCGGGCCGGACGGCGGCTGGGAAGGTTTCGACGGCCGCCCGGCGGCGGTGAAGACCTTCCTCGCTTATTCGCTCGACCGGCTCGGCGTCGACTATATCGACGTCTATCGCCCGGCCCGGCTCGACGCCAACGTGCCGATCGAGGAGACGGTCGGCGCGATCCAAGAGATGATCGGCAAGGGCTATGTCCGCCACATCGGCCTGTCGGAGGTCGGCTCCGAGACGATCCGACGCGCCGCCGCCGTGCACCCGATCGCCGATCTGCAGATCGAATATTCGCTGATCTCGCGCGGGATCGAGGACGATATCCTCGCCACCTGCCGCGATCTCGGCATCGCGATCACCGCTTATGGCGTGCTCTCGCGCGGGCTGCTGTCGGGCTATTATGGCGGCCGGACGCAGGGCCAGGGCGACTGGCGCACCGCCTCGCCGCGCTTCCAGCAGGGCAATGTCGAGGCCAATCTCGGGCTGGTCGAGAAGCTCCGCGCGATCGCCGACGCGAAGGGCGTGACCGTCGCGCAGATCGCCATCGCCTGGGTGCTGGCGCAGGGCGACGACATCGTGCCGATCGTCGGCGCACGGCGGCCGGATCATATCGCGAGCGCGCTGGCCGCGCTGGACGTGGCGCTGAGCGCGGCGGATCTGGCCGCGATCGCGCAGGCGGTGCCGAGGGACGCGGCGCAAGGCGCGCGCTATCCCGAGCACGGCATGGCGACGCTGGACAGCGAGCGGTAGGTCAAACGCCTCTCTGCCCTTCAAGCCCTCTCCCGCCTTCGCGGGAGAGGGTTGGGTGAGGGTCTTCTTCTTTCTTCCGATGCGGGAGGAAAGAAGAAGACCCTCATCCTCCCCGTCTTCGACGGGTCCCCTCCTTCTCCCGCGAAAGCGGGAGAAGGCATAAGCGGGTCAGGCCACCTTGCGCACCCAGCCGTCCGGCCCCTCGATGCGGCCGCGCTGGATGCCGACCAGCTCGGCCTTGATTGCGTCGGTGAGCGAACCGCCGTCGCCATTGCCGATCGTCCAGTCGCCGGCGGTGCTCTTCACCTGGCCGATCGGGGTGAGCACGGCCGCCGTGCCGCAGGCGAACACCTCGCGCAGCTTGCCGCTCTTCGCATCCGCCTGCCACTGGTCGATGGCGTAGGGTTCCTCGCTCACCGCGATGCCGCGCCGCTTCACCAGCGCCAGGATAGAGGCGCGGGTGATGCCGGGCAGGATCGTGCCGGTGAGCGGCGGCGTCACCATCCGCCCGTCGTCGAACAGGAAGAAGATGTTCATGCCGCCGAGCTCGTCCACCCAGCGATGCTCGACCGCGTCGAGGAACACCACCTGGTCGCAGCCATGCTCATAGGCCTCGGCCTGCGCCATCAGGCTCGCCGCATAATTGCCGCCGCACTTGGCCGCGCCCGTGCCGCCGGGGCCGGCGCGGTTGAGATGATCGGAGACCCAGAGCGACACCGCCTTCTTGCCGCCCTTGAAATAAGAGCCGGCGGGGGATGCGATCACGCAGAAGATGAATTCGCTGGCCGGCTTCACGCCGAGGAAGGTCTCGGACGCGAACATGAAGGGGCGCAGATAGAGGCTGCCCTCGCCGCCCGGAATCCAGTCGGCATCGATCTTCACCAGTTCCTCGATCGCGCCGAGGAACAGATCCTCCGGGATTTCCGGCATCGCCATGCGCCGCGCGCTCTCGTTCATGCGACGCGCATTCTGCTCCGGGCGGAACAGGGTGATGCCGCCGTCGTCGGCGCGATAGGCCTTGAGGCCCTCGAAGATTTCCTGCGCATAATGCAGCACCGCGCAGGCGGGATCGAGCGTGAAGGGGCGGCGCGCGCCCACCTTGGCGCTGTGCCAGCCCTGCCCTTCGGTCCAGGTCGCGGTGACCATGTGATCGGTGAACACGCGCCCGAAGCCCGGATCCTCCAGCAATACCGTGCGCTCGGCCGCCGCCAGCGCTGCCGGATTGGGCTCGATCGCGATCGGGAAGGTCATCACGCTGCTCCTGGGAGGAAAGAACAGCGCTCCTTATCGGCCAAGAGGCGGATAGGCCAGCCCCGTGGCGGCGGCGATGTGCAGGCGCGCAGAATGGATGTGCAGGACGGCGCGGGACGAGGCGCGCACCCTCAGACGAGCAGGAAGATCACCGTGCCCGAAATGGCGAGCGAGATCGCGCTCATGAGACAGAGCAGGCGAAACTCCACTTCGCATACGGATGGATCGATATGTTCCACCGTTCTTCTCCTTGGCGCCACTCTCCCGATGGCGACAACGAAGAGTATCACGATTGGTGTCAAAGTAAAATGAAGGTCTCGTGCTGCGGCGCGGCGTTTCATACTGAAACTGATTTCGAATTACTCGGCATTATCTTCCCATGCAGCCATCGCGGAAATCCGCGCGTCATGACCGCTTGACTCCGGCACGGCAAAAGCGCGAATTGGAACATATATAGAACATTGGATAGATCGAGTCGGTGGACGCCTTATGCGCCTTGCGGAACAGGATAGCCCGGATCGAGGGCCGGCGCCCTCAGGATGCGCCTGTGCACGCGCCGCTCGGCATCGATTCGCTCGATCGCGCGCTGGGTGGCGGGCTGGCGCGCGCGCGGCTGCACGAACTGTTCGCGGCGGAGCCGGCGGACGGGCCGGCGGCAGCGGGCTTCGCCGCGATGCTGGCCCGGCTGGCCCTGCCGCCGGGGGCGCCGTTGCTGTGGTTGCGGCAGGAGGAGGCGGAACGGGCCGGGGGCGGGCTTTCGGCCTCGGGGCTGGCGCAGATCGGGATCGATCCGGCCCGCTTGGTGCTGCTGGTGCCGCCCGATCCGGTGCGCCTGTTGCGCGCGGCGGCGGACGTGGTGCGCTGCCCGCCGGTGGGCGCCGCGGTGATCGAGCTGTGGCAGCGGCCCCGTGTCCTCGACCTGACCGCGAGCCGGCGGCTGGCGGTGGCGGCGGAGGAATCGGGCGTCACCGTGCTGATGCTGCGGGTGGATGCCGAGCCTGCGCCGAGCGCCGCGCACACACGCTGGCGGATCGCGTCGACGCCCTCGACCGCACTGGAGGCGGACGCGCCGGGCCATCCCGCCTTCGCCATCGAATTGCTGCGCCAGCGCGGCCGGCCGGACGGCGGCCGCTGGCGGGTGGAGTGGGATCGTGAGCAAGCCGCATTCCGGGAGGCGCCGCTTCCTGGCGCTGTGGTTCCCGCTGCTGCCGGCGGACCGGAGGCGGCGCCACTGCGGGCCTGACCAGCCGCCGACCGCCTTCGTCGAGAAGCAGCGCGGCGCGATGCGCGTGGTGGCGCTCGATGCCCGCGCGCTGCGCCTCGGCCTCGCGCCCGGCCTGACCCTGGCCGACGCCCGTGCGCGCGTCCCCGAACTGGCGGCGGTCGATCACGATCCCCATGGCGACCGGCTGTGGCTGGAGCGCATCGCCGACGGCTGCGACCGCTGGACGCCGATGGTCGCGCTCGATCCGCCCGACGGGGTGACGCTGGACATCACCGGGTGCGTGGAGGCCTTTGTCCTCTCCTCCCCATCCCCCGTTCGCTTCGAGCAGCGTCGAGCGAAGTCGAGACGCGTCCGTCGAGAAGCCGAGGCTGGGCCAGACTTCTCGACTGCGGGTCTCGACTGCGCTCGACCCTCCGCTCGAAGCGAACGGGTTGGGGAATATGGATCGGAAGCCGCCCTCGCCGCCGACATCGAGCACCGCCTCGCCGCCGCCGGCCTCACGCTGCGCCTCGCCCTCGCCGACACGCCCGAGGCGGCGCAGGCGCTCGCCCGCTTCCAGTCGCTCCCCGCCGCCGACGAAACCCAGGCGATCCGCCGCCTCCCCATCGCCGCGCTCAGGCTCGAGGACGAACCCGAGACGGCGCTGCGCCGCGCCGGCCTCAAGACCCTCGGCGATCTTGCCGACCGCCCCGCCGCCCCGCTCGCCGCGCGCTTCGGCGAAGGGCTGGTCGAGGCGCTCGACCGGCTGCTCGGCCGCGCCGACAGCCGCATCAGCCCCCGCCGCGCGCTGCCCGCCTTGCTGTTCGAGCGGCGTTTCGCCGAGCCGCTGGCGCGCACCGACGATGCGCTGGCGGTGCTGGACGATCTCGCCCGCGAGGCCGCGATCGCGCTGGAGGAGCGGCACGGCGGCGGCCGGCGCTTCGCGGGCCGGCTCTATCGCAGCGACGGCGCCGTGCGCGAGATCGCGATCGAGACCGGGCTGCCCACCCGCGACCCGGCCGTCCCCGCCCGGCTCTTCCGCGAACGGATCGACGCGCTCGCCGATCCGATCGATCCCGGCTTCGGCTTCGACATGATCCGGCTGGCGGTGCCCGCGATCGAGCCGCTGGCCGCCACCCAGCTCAAGCTCGAGGGCGGGCGCGTCGCCGAGGAGGCGATGGCGGCGCTGGTCGACCGGCTGTCGATCCGCCTCGGCCGCGACCGGGTGCGCCGCTTCGTGGCGCAGGGCACGCATATCCCCGAGCAGCAGGCGCTGGCCCTGCCGGCGGTCGAGGTGCCCGATCCCACCCCCTGGCCGCAGCCGCCCGCCGGCGAGCCGCCGCTGCGTCCGCTCCATCTGTTCGATCCGCCCCAGCGCATCGCGGTGACCATGTCCGAAGTGCCCGACGGCCCGCCGCTGCGCTTCCGCTGGCGCCGCGCTGTCCACGAGGTCGCGCGGTTCGAAGGGCCGGAGCGGATCGCCGGCGAATGGTGGCACGTGCGCGTCGCCCGCCTGCCCGATCCGCCGCTTTCCGTGCTGCGCCGCAAGCCCGGCCGCGACGCGATGGACTGCGACGAGGAGGAACTGGCCGATCCCGCCGATAGCCCGCCGCAGCGCCCCGCCCAGCCCTTGCTCACCCGCGATTATTTCCGCGTCGAGGATGTGCGCGGCCGCCGCTTCTGGCTGTTCCGCCACGGCCTCTACGAACGCGAGACGGACACGCCCGACTGGTACGTCCACGGGCTGTTCGCATGAGCGAGGCGGCCCCCGCCTTCGCCGAACTGCTGGCGGCGACCAACTACAGCTTCCTGCGCGGCGCCAGCCATGGAGCAGACATGGTGGCCCATGCCATCGCCCTCGGCCACAAGGGGATCGGCATCGCCGATCGCAATACGGTGGCGGGCGTGGTGAAGGCGCATGTCGCGCTCAAGCAGGCGCGGGAGAAAGCAAAGGAGGCAGGCCTAGTCGAGATCGATTTCCGCCTCGTCGTCGGCGCCCGTCTGGTCTTCATCGACGGCACGCCCGACATCGTCGCCTATCCCGCCAACCGGCGCGGATGGGGAAATCTCACGCGCCTGCTGTCGCTGGGCAACAAGACGGCGACGAAGGGCGACTGCAAGCTCGATCTCAACATGCTGATCGCTCATGCCGACGATCTGCTGCTGATCGCCGTCGCCGATGAAAGCCACGAATTCCTGCTGCGCCGGCTGGCACGCCACGCCCCGCTCTGGATCGCGGCGACGATGAACCGGCAGGGCGACGACCAGCGCCGCCTCGCCCGGCTGCTGGCCTTGGCGCGCCGCACCGGCCTGCCGTTGCTCGCCACCTGCGACGCGCTTTACGCCACCCCCAAGCAGCGTCCGCTCCACGACGTGATCACCTGCATCCGCGAGGGCATCACCCTCGCCGACGCCGGCCAGCGCCTGCTCGCCCACGCCGAACGGCACCTGAAGCCCGCGAAGGAGATGGCGCGGCTGTTCCGCCAGGCGCCGCAGGCGGTGGATGCGTGGCGGGGCATCCTCGACAGGATCGCCTTCACGCTGGACGACCTGCGCTACGAATATCCGCACGAGCCGGTGCCGGAGGGGTGGAAGCCGATGGCCTGGCTGGAACATGAGACGCTGCGACTGGCGCGGGAGCATCGCTATCCGGATGGCATCCCCGACGCGGTACGACAGACCCTCGACGAAGAGTTCGCGATCATCCGGATCCGGGATTATGCTTATTACTTTCTCACCGTCTACGAGGCGGTGAAATACGCGCGTTCGCTCGATCCCCCCATCCTCTGCCAGGGACGCGGCTCGGCGGCCAATTCGGCGGTCTGCTACTGCCTCGGAATCACCTCGGTAAATCCGGCGGAGCACAAATTGCTCTTCTCCCGCTTCGTCTCTGCGGAGCGCAACGAGCCGCCCGACATCGACGTGGATTTCGAGCATGAGCGGCGCGAGGAGGTGATCCAGCATATATACAAACGCTACGGCCGCCATCGCGCCGGGATCGCCGCCACCGTCATTCATTATCGACCCCGCAGCACGGTTCGCGAGGTCGGCAAGGTGCTGGGCATTTCCGAAGACGTGACCGCCCGCCTTACCAGCACGGTGTGGGGCAGCTTTGCCGACCGCATGGAAACCCGCCGTTTCAGCGATGCCGGGTTCAATCTGGAAGCCGCCGATCTGGAACGGCTGCGCTGGCTCGTCGACCAGTTGCTCAGCTTCCCGCGCCATCTCGGCCAGCATGTCGGCGGCTTCGTGCTGACGCAGGACCGGCTCGACGAGACCGTGCCGATCCACAATGCCGCGATGGAGGACCGCACCTTCATCGAATGGGACAAGGACGACATCGACGCGCTGGGCCTGATGAAGGTCGATATATTGGCCCTCGGCATGCTCACCTGCATCCGCAAGGCCTTCGACCTGATGCGGGCGAGCGGATTGGGAAGTCACGAACTGGCGACCATCCCGGCCGACGCCGAGGAAGTCTATGCCATGCTCTGCACCGGCGACAGCATCGGCGTCTTCCAAGTGGAAAGCCGCGCCCAGATCAACATGCTGCCACGTCTGAGACCGGAGAAATTCTACGACCTCGCCGTGCAGGTCGCGATCGTGCGCCCCGGTCCGATCGAGGGAGACATGGTGCATCCCTATCTCCGGCGGCGCGAGGAATTTCGCCTGACGGGCAAGCTGCCCGACTATCCCAAGCCGGGCCCGGGGCATGATCCTCTCGAACTCAAGGATGTGCTTGGCCTCACGTTCGGCGTTCCGCTCTTTCAGGAGCAGGCGATGAACCTCGCCATCACCGCCGCCAACTTCACGCCCGACGAGGCCAACCAGCTCCGTCGCGCCATGGCGACTTTCCGCAATGTCGGCACGATCGGCCATTTCGAGGAGAAGATGGTCGGCGGCATGGTCGCACGCGGTTACGATGAGGATTTCGCGCGGCGCTGCTACGCGCAGATCAAGGGATTCGGCAGCTACGGCTTTCCGGAAAGCCACGCCATTTCCTTCGCGCTGCTGGTCTATGTCTCGGCCTGGCTGAAGGCCACGCATCCCGCCGTCTTCGCCGCCGCCTTGCTCAATTCGCAGCCGATGGGCTTCTACGCGCCCGCGCAGATCGTGCGCGACGCGGCCGAGCATGGCGTCGCGATCCTGGCGATCGACGTGAACCGCAGCGGCTGGGACAATGCGGTCGAGGCCGGCGCCGCCGACGGCGACGTCCACAAACGCTGGACCTGGGGCGCCGCCGGGTATCGCAAGGACAAGGGCTTCGGCCTGCGCCTGGGCTTCCGCCAGATCGACGGCTTCCAGGAGACCTGGGGCGACGCCATCGCCGCCGAGCGCGCGGCGGGCGGCCCCTTCACCAGCATCGAGGAGATCGGCCAGCGCGTCCGCGTGAAACAAGGCGCGGGCAAGCCCACCCTGCCTTTGCCCGCCCGCGCGCTGCGACTGCTCGCCGATGCCGACGCCTGCGGCTCGCTGGAGCTCGGCCGGCGGCAGGCGGCGTGGGAGGTGCGGCGGATGCCGGGCGCGGCCGAGCTGCCGCTCTTCGCCGCCGCCCGCGCCCGCGAGCTGGCCGCCGAGCCCGATGCCAGGCTGCCGGAGATGCCGCTCAGCGAGGAGGTCACCGCCGACTACCAGACCACCCGCCTGTCGCTGAAACGGCACCCGCTCCATTTCCTGCGCGCGACTTTGCGGCAGGAGCGCATCCTCTCCGGCGAGGAGCTGCTCCTCGTCCCCAACGGCCAGCGCGCCAAGGTGGCGGGCGTGGTGCTGGTCCGCCAGCGGCCGGGCAAGGGCAATGCCATCTTCGCGACGCTGGAGGACGAGACCGGGATCGTGAACATCCTGCTGTGGGCGCGGATGCTCGATCGCTATCGCCGCGCGCTGATGGCGAGCCGGCTGATGGAGGCGCATGGCATCGTCCAGAAGAGCAAGGAGGGCGTGGTCCACCTGATGGCCGATCGCATCGTCGATCGCACCGCCTTGCTCGATCGCCTGAGCGAGGAGGGGCCGCCGCCCGTCACCCTGTCGCGCGCCGACGTGGTCGCCCATCCGCAGGTTGCGCGCGCGCATCATCCGCGCGATGCCCGGATCATCCCCCGGTCGCGGGATTTCCATTGAGCCGGCCGGGTGGCCGGCGCCCGGACGAAAGCGATGGCCTTCCCCATACCACCGCCCTCGTCATTCCAGCGAAAGCTGGGATCTCGTGAAGATGTGGTGCAACTCCCGCCACCTGAGACCCCAGCTTTCGCTGGGGTGACGGGCAGGATCAAGGGTTGCCCACCCCATCCTTCACGACGCCCCGCCTCACGCGAAGGCGAAGGGATCGGGGATCATCGCGAACCGCGCCGGCAGCGCGGCCGCGATGTCGCCATCGGCCTGCACCGCCAGCGGGGTGCCGGCGCTGGCCGAGAAAGCCGTGCAGGTGACCGTCTCGACGAACGGCAGGTCGTCGACCGGGCGGTGCAGCAACAGGCGCGTCCAGAAGCGCGCCATGTCCCGCCGCCGCGCCGTCTTCAGGATCACCAGCTCCATGGTCTTCACCGCGAGCCCGGCACGGGGCGAAAGCACCCAGCGCCCCGCGAAATAGCGCCCCTTGGCGACATAGAAGGCCTCGCACGCGATGCTGCGCCCGTCGACGTCGATCCGGATCGGCACGCGCGGCCAGCGGCGCAGGAACGGCAGCAAAGCGGCGGCATAAGCGAGGCGGCCGATCCGGCGCTTGAGGGCGACCGATACCGATCCCACCGCCCAGGCTTCCGGGCTGACGCTCGCGCAGGCGAGGAACAAAGTCTCGTCAAGGGTCACACCATAACAGAGCCGATGCTCGCCGCCGAGCAGACGCCCGGCCAAGGGATCGGGTGCCGTATCCGCCCCGATCTCGCGGCTCAGCAGGTTGACCGTGCCGCTCGGATAGATGGCGATCGCAATCGGGCGGCCGGCCCGCCGCACCGCCTGCGCGGCATGGCGGACCGTGCCGTCACCACCGGCGACGCACAGCAGATCGGCGTCGGCGTCGATCGCGATCGGCTCGCGGCCGGTCGGCGTCAGAACCGTGCGCGCGTGTCGCGCTTCGAACGCCACGCGCAACGCTCCGATGCGGGCCGGCGAATAGCCGCCCGATGCCGGGTTGTAGACGATCTGCACCAGCGGCTGCGCCAACGTTCCTCCCCGAAGCTTCACGCTCAGGGGGATTGCTAACCGACTTCAAGGGGGTGCGGCTAGAATTAGTCGATGTTCGGGCCATCCTTCATCCTCCCCCGCCAGGGGGAGGGTTCAACGGAGGCACGGAACTCCGTTGAACACCCGCAGGGTGGTGGAGGGGGAGGACGGCGGCGCGCTTCCGATGAAACACCGCCGCCCGCCCCCTCCGTCAGGCTACGCCTGCCACCTCCCCCTGGCGGGGGAGGATTGAGGGGATCACCCCGCCTTCACCCGCTGGCGGAAGCGATGCAGCAGGGGCTCGGTATAGCCGTTGGGCTGCTCCACCCCCTCGAACACCAAAGCACGCGCCGCCTGGAAGGCGAGGCTGTCGCCCTCGCGCCCGGCCATCGGCGTATAGGCCGGATCGCCCGCATTCTGGCCGTCCACCTTCGCCGCCATGCGGATCAGTGCCGCCTCCACCTCGTCGGCCTGCGCGACGCCGTGCAGCATCCAGTTGGCCATGTGCTGCGAGGAGATGCGCAGCGTCGCGCGATCCTTCATCAGGCCGATATCGTGGATGTCGGGCACCTTCGAACAGCCGACGCCCTGGTCCACCCAGCGCACGACATAGCCCAGGATGCCCTGCGCATTGTTGTCCAGCTCGGCGGCGACCTCTTGCGGATCCCAATTGTGGCCCAGCGCCAGCGGCACGGTCAGCAGCGTGTCGAGGCCCGGGATCGGATCATGGGCGATCGCCGCCTGCCGCTCCGCGACGTCGACCGCGTGATAGTGCATGGCGTGCAGGGTCGCCGCCGTCGGCGAGGGCACCCAGGCGGTGGTGGCGCCCGATTTCGGATGGCCGATCTTCTGGTCCAGCATGTCGGCCATGCGATCGGGCGCGGCCCACATGCCCTTGCCGATCTGCGCCTTGCCGGCGAGCCCGCAGGCCAGCCCGATCGCGACGTTGCGCTTCTCGTAGGCGGTGATCCACTCCGCGCCCTTCATCTCGGCCTTGCGGATCATCGGGCCGGCCCGCATCGATGTGTGGATCTCGTCGCCGGTGCGATCGAGGAAGCCGGTGTTGATGAAGACGATCCGCCCCTTCACCGCTGCGATGCAGGCGGCGAGATTGGCCGAGGTGCGGCGCTCCTCGTCCATCACGCCGACCTTGATGGTGTGGCGGGGCAGCGCCAGCAGATCCTCGATCGCGTCGAACAGGCGATCGGTGAAGCCGCATTCCTCCGGCCCGTGCATCTTCGGCTTGACGATATAGACCGATCCGGCGCGGCTGTTGCCATATTGGCCCAGCCCCTTAAGGTCGTGCAGCGCGATCAGCGAGGTGACGATGCCGTCGAGGATGCCCTCGGGCGCCTCCGAGCCGTCCGGCAGCAGGATGGCGGGCGTCGTCATCAGGTGGCCGACATTGCGGACGAACAGCAGCGCGCGGCCGGGCAGCGTGATCTCGCCGCCGTCGGGCGCGGTGTAGGTGCGGTCGGCCTCCAGCGTGCGGGTGAGCGTCTCGCCGCCCTTCCGGAAGCTGGCCTCCAGATCGCCCTTCATCAGGCCCAGCCAGTTGGCATAGGCCGCGACCTTGTCCTCGGCGTCGACCGCCGCGACCGAATCCTCCAGGTCGCAGATGGTGGTGAGCGCGGATTCGAGGATGACGTCGGCGATGCCGGCGGGATCGTCCCGGCCGATCGGATGGTCGCGATCGATCACGACCTCGATGTGCAGGCCATTATGACGGAGCAGCAGCCGCCGCGCGTCCTGCGCCAGCAACTGCGTGGGATCGGCCAGCACCGGCTCGCCACCCGCAAAGTCCGCCCAGGAGCCGGAGGCCAGCGGCACCGCTTCGTCGAGAAACGCCTTGGCCCGCGCGATCACCCCGGCGCCGCGTGCCGTGTCGTAGCCGCCGCCTGCCGGCGCCTCGCCCAGCGCGTCGGTGCCGTAGAGCGCGTCATAGAGGCTGCCCCAGCGCGCATTGGCGGCATTGAGCAGGAAGCGGGCGTTGAGGATCGGCACGACCAGCTGCGGCCCGGCCATGGTCGCGACCTCGGCATCGACGCCGGCGGTTTCGACCGCGAAGGGCGCCGGCTCCTCGACCAGATAGCCGATCTCCCGCAGGAAGGCCTGATAGTCGCGCCCGTCGATCGACTGGCCCGCGCGCGCCTGATGCCAGGCATCGATCTTCGCCTGCAGGTCGTCGCGCGTGGCCAGCAACGCCGCATTTTCCGGCGCGAAGCGCGCGAAGAGACCGGCCGCGCCCGCCCAGAAGGCGCCGGGCTCGATACCGGTGCCGGGCAGCACCCGGTCGTCGATGAAATGCGCCAGCGCGGGGGCGACGGCGAGGCCGGACTTGGTCGTGCGGTCGGTCATGAATCGTCTCCTTGGCCAGCATCATAAGGGCGCAGCGATTGCCGCATTAGACGGAAAATGCTCAAAGCATTCGATCGTTCAGGGAAAGAATGATGGATCGCGATTATCGCCTGTTCGCCCTGGTGGTGGAGATGGGCAGCATCACGGGCGCCGGCCAGAGGCTGGGGCTGTCGCCCGCCGCAGCCTCCAAACGGCTGGCGGCGCTGGAGGAGCGGCTCGGCGCGCGGCTGGTGCACCGGACGACGCGGCGGCTCGCCACCACCCAGGCGGGCCAGGCCTTCTACGAGGAGGTCCGCGCCATCCTGGCCGCCGCCGAGGCGGCGGAGGCGCGCGTCGCGGGGCGGGGGGAGCATCCCGCCGGCCTGCTGCGCGTCTCGGCGCCCACCAGCTTCGGGCGGCTGCATGTCGCGCCTCATCTGCCGGCGTTCCTCGATCTGTATCCGGAGGTCAGCGCCGAACTGCTGCTCGACGACGGCTATGTCGATCTGCTGGCCGATCGCATCGATGTCGCCATCCGCATCGCGCCGGAGCCGGCGGAAGCGGGGCTGGCCGCCCGCCCGCTGGCGCCCAACCATCGCGTGCTGTGCGCCGCGCCCGATTATCTCGCCGCGCATGGCGAGCCGGCCTCGCTCGCCGACCTCGCCCGGCATCGCCTGCTCGCCGCCCGGCATCAATCGCCCTGGCGGCTGGAGGGATCGGACACCCTGCGATCGATCGAGATCGACAGCGTCGTCGCCACCAATTCCAGCGAGGTGGTGCGCGAACTCTGCCTCGCCGGTGCCGGCATCGCGCTGCGCTCGACCTGGGACGTCGGCGCCGAGCTCGCCTCGGGCGCGCTCCGCCGGATCCTGCCCGGCTGGCAGGGCGCCACCGACGTCGCGATCTGGGCCGTTCACGCCAAGGCCGAGCCGCTGCCCGCCGCCGTCACCGTTTATGTCGATCACATGGCCGCCGCGCTGGGGCCCGTGCCGTGGGAGCCTTGATCCCGTCATCGCCTGCCCGCAAGGAGGGTGCATGAAGAGAGACCATGTGGCCATCGTCGGCGGCGGCTTTTCGGGCACGCTGCTGGCTGTCAACCTGCTGCGCCACGATGGACCGCGCGCGACCCTGATCGAACGGCGCGACCATACGGCGCGCGGCGTTGCCTATTCGGCGGCGCATCCCGATCACCTGCTCAACGTCCGCGCCGAGAATATGAGCGCGCTGCCCGACGATCCGGAGCATTTCGTCCGCTGGCTGGAGGAGCATCGCCCCGGCGTCGGCGGATTCGTGCCCCGTTTGGTCTATGGCGATTATCTGGACGCCCTGTTGACCGAGACGATGCGCAAGGCGCCCGGCCGGCTGAAAGTGGTGCGGGCCGAGGTCGAGGATGTCGCGGTCGCCTCCGGCGGCGTGCAGTTGTCGCTCCGGGGCGGACACCGCATCGCCGCCGACAGCGCGGTGCTGGCGCCGGGCAATCTGCCGCCGATCACGCCCGCCGGGATCGATCCCCCGGCGCTGGGCGGGGATCGCTATGTCACCGATCCCTGGCATGGCGACATCCTCTCCGGCCTCGCCCCGGACGATACGCTGCTCGTGCTCGGCACCGGGCTCACCATGGTGGACATCGCGCTGTTGCTCGATGCGCGGGGGTTTGCGGGGCGGATCGTCGCGCTGTCGCGCCACGGGCTCGTGCCCCGGGCGCATCGGCGCGGCGTGCCCGCCACGCAGCGCAGCGAGCGGCCCCAGCCGACCGCCTCGGCGCTGGTGGCCGCCTTGCGCGACCGGGCCGCCAAGGTCGACTGGCGCGCAGCGGTGGACGAGCTGCGCCCCTACACGCAGGGCCTGTGGCGCGCGATGGATGTGGCCGAGCGCAGGCGCTTCCTCCGCCACCTGCGGCCCTGGTGGGATGTCCATCGCCACCGCCTCGCCCCCTCCGTGGCGCGCACGATCGAGGCGATGCGCGAGGATGGCCGGCTCACCATCCTCGCCGGCAAGGTGGTCGGCGCGGAAGCCGACGGCGATCACGTGCGCCTTTCCTATCGGCCGCGCCACGCCGATGGCGAGGAGGCGCTGCGCGTCCGCCGTATCGTCAACGGCACCGGGCCGCAGGGCGATCTCACCGCCACGCACGAGCCGCTCCTGATCAACCTGCGCGATCGCGGCCTGCTGCGCGCCGACCCGATGCGCATCGGCATCGACGTCGACCAGGAATCGCGCGCCATCGCGGCGGACGGCGCCTCGTCCGACCGGCTCACGGTGATCGGCCCGATGACGCGCGGCGCCTTTTGGGAGATCGTCGCGGTGCCGGACATCCGGCGGCAGGCCTGGTCGGTGGCACGCCGGCTCGCCAATGCGCAATGGGTGGAGGGGGAAGGGCTCTGATCGCTCGCGCGCCCTCGCCCCGTTCGGGCCGAGCCGGTCGAAGCCTGTCCTGAGCGAGGCGGCAGGCGGCGTCGAGAGGTCCCAATCTGTCTTCTCCAGCGCGGGCGGGAGAAGGACGGCCCTTCGACAGGCTCAGGGCGAACGGGTAGAAGACGTCTATCCTTCCTCACCGTATTGCGATACTAATACACTCCGATGCACCATCCGCAGTTCGAGTCTGGCGATCCGCCCTCCGTCGAGCCGTTCGCGCCTGTCGCGCCGCCTGTCGGTGTCGATCCGTTCGGCCAGCCGCTGGTCGAGCCCCGGCCGAAGCGGTCGCGCTGGCGATGGATACGCTGGGGCATCAGCGCCGTCCTGCTGCTGCTCATGGCGGCGGTGGCGTGGCTGGCGGTGACGGCGCCGCTCTCCAAGTCGCTGCAGCCGATCGCGCCGCCCAGCATCACCCTCACCGATTCGCACGGGCATATGTTCGCGCGGCGCGGCGCCGTCACCGATCGGCCCGTCGACGTGAAGCGGTTGCCGCCGCACGTCTGGCAGGCCTTCGTCGCGATCGAGGATCGGCGCTTCTACCATCATTGGGGCATCGACCTGCACGGCATCGCGCGCGCGGCGTGGCATAACCTGCGCGCCGGCCATGTCCGCGAGGGCGGCTCCACCATCACGCAGCAATTGTCCAAGCTGGTCTTCCTGAACGCCGATCGCACCGCCGGGCGCAAGGTGCGCGAGGTGATGGTCGCCTTCTGGCTGGAGGCGTGGCTCAGCAAGGACCAGATCCTCTCCCGCTACCTTTCCAACGTCTATTTCGGCGACAACGTCTATGGCCTGCGCGCCGCCGCGCATCATTATTTCGGCAAGCAGCCGGAAGACCTGACCGTCTCGGAATCGGCGATGCTGGCCGGGCTGATGAAGGCGCCCTCGAAGCTCGCGCCCAGCACCAACCTCACCGGTGCGCAGGCGCGCGAGATGCTGGTGGTCGGCGCCATGCAGGATGCGGGCTTCATCGATGCCGCGACCGCCGCCGCGGCGAAGCCCGCGCGGCTCCGCCTGCGCCCGGTGCCGGCCGAGATCGGCGGCTCCTATTTCGCCGACTGGGTGCTGCCCGCCGCGCGCGACCAGGCCGGCGGCGGCTATGAGGAGCAGAACGTCCAGACCACGCTCGACAGCCGCCTGCAGCGCGCCGCCGAAGCCGCGGCGGCGCAGGTCGGATCGAAGGGCCAGGTCGCCATCGTCGCGATGAAGCCGGACGGGCGCGTCCTCGCGATGGTCGGCGGCAAGACCTACGAGGATGGCGGCTTCAACCGCGCCACCCAGGCGCGGCGCCAGCCCGGCTCGACCTTCAAGCTGTTCGTCTATCTCGCCGCGTTGCGCGCGGGCATGACGCCGGACAGCAGGATCGAGGACAAGCCGATCACCATCAACGGCTGGTCTCCCTCCAACAGCGACCGTCGCTATCAGGGGATGATCACGCTGCGCCAGGCCTTCGCGCGATCGAGCAACGTCGCGGCGGTGCGCCTCGCCCAGCAGGTCGGGCCGGACGCGGTGGTGAAGGCGGCGCGCGACCTCGGCATCGCCTCGCCGCTCACCGCCGATCCCAGCCTGGCGCTCGGCACGTCGGGCGTGACCCTGCTGGAACTGACCCGCGCTTATGCGGCGGTGGCGGGCAATGCCTATCCGGTGACGCCGCATGGCCTGCCCGATCCGCCGCCGGGCTGGATCGACCGCTTCTGGGATCGCAAGAGCCATCTGCCCTCGGCCCAGCATGACGGTCTGCTCGATCTGCTCTCGGCGACGGTGAAGCAGGGTACCGCGAAGGCGGCCGCGCTCAACACCCAGGTGTTCGGCAAGACCGGTACCACCCAGGACAATCGCGACGCCATCTTCGTCGGCTTCGCGGACGGGCTGGTGACGGCGGTGTGGGTGGGCCGCGACGACAACAAGCCGATCCCCGGCCTGGCCGGCGGCGGCCTGCCGGCGCGCATCTGGCGCAGCTTCATGGCGCAGGCGACGGGCGCGCGGCCGCTGGGCGTGAAGGTGCCGGAGGCAATCGACCCCGATGCGATCAGCGCCAGCGGCAACTTCACGCTGGGCAATCTGGATATCGGGCTGGACCTCGACCAGGGCGGCCTGCACCTGCACGCGACCCCGCACGAGGGGGAGGATGCGCCGTCGTCATCTTCCAATGATGATGAGGGGGGTGACGGAAACTAGCGCCCTCTCCCGCGAAGGCGGGAGAGGGCTTGTCAGGCCAAGGCTTCGCGCACCCGCGCCACCGCCAGATCCAGCGGCGCCTCGACGCCCAGCAGCCGGAAGGTCCCGTCGAGCGCGAACACGCAATGGCCATGGACCAGCGCCAGCAGCGAGCCGGCCAGCGCCGGGGCCTCCGCCTGTCGCGCCTCCGGCAGCGCTGCGGCGACCTCGCGCACCATCACCCCGGTGAGCGAGCCCAGCGCATCCCGGTACCAGTCCGGCAATTCCTCTCCCGCCGGCGAGCGGTGATCATAGATGGCCGACCAGATGTTCCGGTGCCGGCCGGCGAAGAGGAAATAGCTTTCCACCAGCGCGGCGATGCGATCGCCCTCGGCCCGGCCCAGCGCCGCCTCGATCTCCGCCACCCACAGGCCGATCGTCCGCGCGTTCACCGCGAGCAGCAACCGGCTCAGGCTGCCGAACACGTTGTAGAGCGTGCCGATGGAATAGCCGATCCGCTTGGCCACCTCGCGTGCCGAGAAGCGCGCGAAGCCCACCTCCTCCATCTGCCGGTGCGCCTCGTCGACGATCAGCATCTCCAGCTCGGAACGGCTATGATCGGAACGGCGGGCCATGGTGGTTTCTCGATTATGAACACTGTTCAAAATAAATATTGAACACCGATCAATATGCCGCTACCCAAATGATCGGCAAGGGGGAATCGGTGGCGTCCCCGCGCTTTAACGTCGGGGTCACGTCTGCCACCTAGGGTCAGGGTCCATGTCCGCACCGCAATTGAGCCTGCTTGGCAAGCGCCGCTTCCTGCCGCTGTTCGCGACGCAGTTCCTCGGCGCCTTCAACGACAATCTCTATCGCTCGGCGATGCTCTTCCTCGTCTCGTTCAGCCTCTACAAGGGCGACGCGGACAAAGCGGCTTTGGTCGCGGTGATCGCGGGCGGCGTGTTCATCCTGCCCTATTTCCTCTTCTCCTCGATCGCGGGCCAGCTCGCCGACCGGCTCGACAAGGCGCGCGTGGCGCAGGCGGTGAAGATCGCCGAGATTGCGATCATGGGAGCCGGCCTGCTCGCGATCGACAGCGGATCGATGCCGCTGCTGATGGGCGTGCTGTTCGCGATGGGGGTGCATTCCACCGTGTTCGGCCCGGTCAAATATTCGATGCTGCCCCAGCATCTCTCCGAACAGGAACTGATGGGCGGCACCGGACTGGTCGAAGCCGGCACCTTCCTCGCCATCCTCGCCGGGCAACTGGCGGGCGGGCTCCTCCCGACGGCCGACGCCACCCATGCGATGATCGGCGTGGCGGTGCTGGGCCTCGCCACCAGCCTGTTCATCCCGTCGGCGCCGCCCGCCGCGGACCGGCCCGCCGTCGAGCTCAACCTGATCGCCTCGACCGCACGGATCGTCGCGCATTCGAAGCGCAACCGGAACCTGTTCCTCGCCATCCTCGGCATCACCTGGTTCTTCTCGCTGGGCGCGGTGCTGACCCAGCAGTTCGTGCCGCTGGTCGGCCATCTCAACGCCACCCAGACGGTCGGCGCGCTGTTCCTCGGCCTCTTCTCGGTGGGCGTCGCGATCGGCTCGCTGGTGGTGAGCAAGCTGCTCGGCGGCGAGATTTCGGCACGCTACGTCCCCGTCTCGGCGCTGGTGCTGGCGCTGGCCGTGATCGACCTCGGCATCACCGTCTCGGGGCTGGAGCCGCATGCCACCACGGTGGGCGTCGAAGGCTTCCTCAAGGCACCGGAAAGCTGGCACCTCATCATCGATCTGCTGGCGATCGCGATCGCGGGCGGCGTCTATATCGTGCCGCTCTACGCGCTGCTGCAGACGCTGGGCGATCCCGCCAGCCGCTCGCGCGACGTCGCCGCCAACAACATCGTCAACGCCGCCGGCATGGTGCTGATCTCCGCCGTCGTCGCCTTCATCTTGTGGACCGGCGCGGGCAGCCCCACTCTGTTCATCACGCTCGGCGTCTTCGGGCTGTTCGTCGCCCTCTATTGCTGCGCGCTGCTGCCCGAGACGGTGTTCAAGGCCACCGTCCGCGCGGCCCTGCGCCTGTTCTACCGGGTCGACCTGATCGGCGCCGAGAACATGCCGCTGCCCGGCGAGCGCGCGGTGGTGGTGGTGAACCATGTCTCCTTCCTCGACGGCCTGCTGCTCGCGGCCTTCCTGCCAGGCAAGCCGACCTTCGCGGTCCACACCCGCGTCGCGCAGGCCTGGTGGGTGAAGCCGTTCCTGCGCATGTTCGATGCCTTCCCGGTCGATCCCACCAACCCGATGGCCGCCAAGGCGATGGTGAAGGCGGTGAAGGAAGGCCGCACCCTGGTGATCTTCCCCGAAGGCCGCATCACCGTGACGGGCGCGCTGATGAAGATTTTCGACGGCCCCGGCATGGTCGCCGACAAGGCCGACGCGCCGATCGTGCCGGTGCGCATCGACGGCGCGCAATACAGCCCCTTCTCGCGGCTCAAGGGCAAGGTGCGCACCCGCGCCTTCCCCAAGATCACGCTGACCGTGCTGCCGCCGCGCCACTTCAAGGTGGAGGGCGAGATGTCGGCGCGCGAGCGGCGCGCCATCGCCGGCCGCCGGCTGTACGACGAGATGTCGGCGATGATCTTCGCCACCTCCAACACCGGCCGCACCCTGTTCGAGGCCCTGCTCGACGCCGCCGCGCTGCACGGTGCGAAGGCGCCCGTCGCCGAGGACATCAAGCGCGAGCCGATGACCTACAGCCGCCTGATCACCGGCACCCAGGCGCTCGGCCGCGCGCTGGCGGCGGACACCCGGCAAGGCGAGGCGGTCGGCGTGCTGCTGCCCAACGTCAACGGCGTGGTGGCGACCTTCTTCGCGCTGCAGGCGACGGGGCGCGTGCCGGCGATGCTCAACTACACCGCCGGCCTCGCCAACCTCCAGGCCGCCTGCACGGCCGCCGAGGTGACGACCATCGTCACCGCCCGCGCCTTCGTCGAGCAGGCCAAGCTCGGCGCAATCGTCGCGAAGCTGGGCGAGACGAAGCGGATCGTCTGGCTGGAGGATCTCGCGCGGACGATCGGCACCGGCGCCAAGCTGCGCGCGCTGATCGCGAGCAAGTTCGCGCGCTCGATCCACAAACGACTCAGGATCGATCCGAACACCCCTGCCGTGATCCTGTTCACCTCGGGATCGGAAGGGCTGCCCAAGGGCGTGGCGCTCTCGCACCGCAACCTGCTGTCGAACTGCCTCCAGCTCGCTGCGCGGATCGATTTCAACCCGACCGACATCGTGCTGAACGCGCTACCGGTCTTCCACAGCTTCGGGCTGACCGGCGGCACGCTGCTGCCGATCCTCAACGGCATCAAGACGGTGCTGTATCCCAGCCCGCTCCACTACCGGATCGTGCCGGCGCTGGCCTATGACGCCAATGCCACCATCCTGTTCGGCACCGACACCTTCCTGGCCGGCTATGCCCGCATGGCCAACGCCTACGACTTCTACTCGCTGCGCTACATCTTCGCGGGCGCCGAGAAGGTGCGCGACACGACGCGGGCCACCTATGCCGAGCGCTTCGGCCTGCGCATCATGGAAGGCTATGGCGCCACCGAGGCGGGGCCGGTGATCGCGGTCAACACGCCGATGCATTTCCGCGCGGGCACCGTCGGCCGGCTCCTGCCCGCGATCGAGGCCCAGCTGGAGCCGATCCCCGGCATCGACGACGAGGGCGGCACGGTCGGCCGGCTCGCCATCCGGGGGCCGAACATCATGGCGGGCTATTACAAGGCCGATGCGCCGGGCCTGCTGCAGCCGCCGGCCGACGGCTGGCACGACAGCGGCGACATCGTGAAGATCGACGCCGAGGGCTTCGTCGCGATCCGCGGCCGCGCCAAGCGCTTCGCCAAGATCGGCGGCGAGATGATCTCGCTGCCGGCGGTGGAGGGCTATGCCGGCACGCTCTGGCCGGGCTTCGACCATGCCGTCGTGACTCGGCCCGATCCGCGCAAGGGCGAGCAGCTCGTGCTGTTCACGACGAAGCCGGGCGCCGCGGCCGGCGATCTGGCTGGCTGGGCGAAATCCCACGGCGTTGCGGAAATTTCCGTGCCCAAGGATGTCCGCATCGTGGAAGCCCTGCCCGTGCTCGGCACCGGCAAGCTCGATTATCCGCGACTTTCGGAGATGGCGGCCGGCGCCTGACGAATTGCACGAATGCACAACAATGCTTGTGCATCTGCAGTATAGAAAGCCGACATACCGAATAAACCCATCCTTTATTTGATCTATTGCGGAACTTTAAGAAAATGGCATGATACAACATCCCACAGGAGGGAGTTGTCATGGCCTATATCGATCAGGACAGAAGTCGCGAGAAGACGATCTCGGGGGCGATCTCGCTCGCCGTGATCGGGGTGGTGGGGTACGGACTGGTATCCGGGCTGGCGATGAGCGTGATGCGCGACAAGCCCGGCGACGTCATCGCGCAGATCTGGAAGACCGCGCCACCGCCCGTGAAGGATGTGACGCCCCCCAAGCAAACCCACAAGACGAGCCAGCCGCAGGCCTCGCCGCAGCGGACGCCCGATCAGGTCCCGGATACGCCTCTCGACGCGTCGACCAGCGATTTCGGCAAAGTCACCGTGCCCGATACCGGCACGCCGTTCCCGCCGCTTCCACCCTATGTCCCGCCGCAGCTGCCGGCGGCGGATCATTCGGCCGGCGCGGTGCCGAAGAGCGCACCGGGCAGCTGGGTGACGACGGACGACTATCCGCCGTCGGCGGTGCGCGCCGGGATCGAGGGTCGCACCAGCTTCCGCCTCGACATCGGCATGGACGGGCGCCCGAGCAACTGCACGGTGCTGGCGAGCAGCGGATCGGACGATCTCGATCGCACCGCCTGCCGCAAGCTGATGAGCCATGCCCGCTTCAAGCCGGCGCTGGACACCGCCGGCAACACGACCGCCTCCACCTATTCGGGGGGCGTGACCTGGAAGCTGCCGGCCGAGTGATCGCTCTCCCCGCCGGGCTCCGGCCCGGCGGGCTCACCCTGCCGCACCCCGGACTCGCCCCGTCCCGCATCGCTTGACGGGGATTCCCGCCGCCTGACAGCGCCTATCCCGCAGGGGTGCGCGTGGAAAAGGGTAGCGTGGGATGACGAGCTTCACCAAGGCGGCGCTGGCCGCCGCACTCTGCATCGGGGTCGCCTCGGCGGCGCAGGCCGGAATCGGCGCGGAGGGGATGGGCGCCCGCGCGGACGGCCATTGGGGCGGCGAGCTCGGCGCCGGCTACAGCTGGGGCCTCGCCGGTTTCTCGATCACGCCGGGCGCGGGCGTGCTGGTCGCGAACGACCATACCCGCCTCTATGGCCGCGTCGAGGCCGCCTACAAGATCCCCGCTTTCGCCAAGGTCGGCATCGGCGCGCGCATCTCGGCCGATCATACCCGGCCCTATGGCACGGTGGCACTGCCGATCCTTCCCAAGGTGAACATCAAGGGCAATGCCGGCCCGAAATATTATGCGATCGGGCTGACCCTCGGATATTGAGAATCCCCTCTCCGTTCGGGCCCAGCTTGCCGAAGCCCCGTCCTTCCTTCTGGCTTGGCTGAGAAAGGAGGGACGGCCCTTCGACAGGCTCAGGGCGAACGGTGGAGAGATATCAGCGCGATGCGCGCATCCACGGCCACCGCCAGCCGGTGCCCGACTTGAGCACCGCCCGGCGGAACATCCCCGCCGCCACGCGCAGCACCAGCGCCAGCCAGACGATCTGCCACAGGATCGCCAGCACATGCGGCCACAGCGCCGGCAGCTCGGCGGCGCGCGCGATCATCGCCAGCGGCGAGCTCCAGGGGAACAGCGCCGCCGCGATCGAGATCCAGCGATCGGGATGCGCGACGCCGGCCGAGGCGAAGCCGTAGAGGACGAGCTGGAGCATCGTCACCGGCAGCGCCATCACCTGGATCTCGCGCGGGCTGCCGGCCTGCGATCCGATGCCGAGGAACACCGCGCCGAGCAGCAGGTAGTTGCCGACGAAATAGGCGATCAGCAGCGCGACGAAGACCGGCCAGCCCACCGCCGGCACCGGCAATCCGGCCAGCATCGCGGGCTTGAAGGCGATGATGCCGCCCGCGATCGCCACGCTCCACGCGCCCACGAAGGTGAGCGCGATGCCCAGCATCGAGGCGAGCTTGCCGAGGAAGATCGCGTCCACCGGCACTGCGGCGGCGAGCACCTCGATCACCTTGTTCGATTTCTCCTCGATGAAGGTGGAAAGCGACATGCCCGCCAGCATCACCAGGATGATGAAGAGGCCGGTCTGCCCCGCCTTGGCAATGCCGGTACGATCCTGCTGCGCGACCTCGGGAGGCGCCGGCACGCGATCCCTGCCGAGATCGACCGGCGGTCGGGCGATCCCCTTCAGGTCGCGATCCGCACGCGCGGTATCGACGATCAGCCCGATATCCTGCGACAGCGAGGACGGGGCGTGGGCGGCAAGCAGGAAATGCGGGACGTCGAGCGATCCCGTCAGCACCGCGTCATAGCCATGCCCGCGGCCGGCGAGCAGGCTTGACCCGGCGCCGGCCACGGGCTGCCGCGCGAGGTCGGGCAGCGCATCGGGGCCGAGGCGCTTTCTGAGACGGTCGTGCGCCGCGATCAACGTTTGCGCCGAGGGCGCGTCGGTGGCGATCGCGACCAGCGGCACGTTCCGCCCGGCGGCATCGTCATTGGCGCCGAGCGAGGCGAAGACCCCGCCGAAGATCGCCGGGAAGACGGGGGTCAGCAGGAACAGCAGGAAGATTCGCGAGAAGACCGTCGTCACGTAATCGCGCCGCGCGATCACCCAGGCGGAGGCGAAGAGCTGCCTCATGATGCCATCTCCCCCGCTTCGGGCTGGGGCACGGGCTCGCCGACCAGATCGACGAAGGCCTCGTGCAGGCTGGGCCGCTCGATCGACAGCGCCTCGATGCCCGCGCCGCCCGCGATCAGCGCCTCCAGCACCGGCTCGATCCCGCCCGCTGGCAGTGCGAAGGTGAAATGCTGCCCGTCCGCCACCGTGTCCGCCGGCAGCGCCCCGCGCCATCCGCCCTCCGCATGGCGCGTCGTCAGCTGGACGCGCTGGGGCAGCCGCCCCCGTGCCTCGGCCACGGTGCCGTCGAAGCGGACGCGCCCCTTGGCGATCACGCTGATCCGCTCGCACAGCCGCTCGGCATGGGCGATGACGTGGGTGGAGAACAGCACCGTCGCCCCGTCCGCCACCTGCTCGCGGATCAGGCCTTCCAGCCGCTGCTGGTTGATCGCGTCGAGGCCGGAGAAAGGCTCGTCCAGCACCAGCAGGCGCGGCCGGTGGACGATCGTGCCGAGTAGCTGCACCGTCTGCGCCATGCCCTTGGACAGCTGGCGGATCGTCTTGGTCCCCGCCTCGCCGAGGCCGGCTTCCTCCAGCAGCTCCATCGCGCGGCGGCGTCCGTCGGCCAGGGTCATGCCGCGCAGATTGCCGAGGAAGGCGATCGCCTCCTTCGCCTGCATGGAGGGATAGAGGCCGCGCTCCTCGGGCAGATAGCCGACGCGGGGCGCCGCGCGCATCGGCCGGTCGTCGCCCAGCACCTTGCGCCAGCCCTCGTCGGGCTCGATGATGCCCAGCAGCGTCCGCAGCGTCGTCGTCTTGCCCGCGCCATTGGGGCCGAGCACGCCGTGGATGGTGCCCTCGGCGACGGCAAGATCGATGCCGTCCACCGCGCGTTGCCCCTCGAAGCGCTTGACGAGGCGATGCGCCTCCACCGCGAGACCGGTCATGCGTCCTCGAATTTGACAACGGTGGCGCAATTTCCTGTCGGCTTGGAAGTGCCGGACGAACAGGATATGCGCCACATCATCGGCTCACGATGGCAGGCCGCCTCCACTTAGGGAAGCCCTGCCCAGCGCGACGGTGGGAGAGAATAGTTGGCGGCGAAGTACGACGTTCTGATCGTGGGCGCGGGGCATGGCGGCGCGCAGGCGGCGATCGCGCTGCGGCAGCGCAAGTTCGAGGGCACGATCGCGATGATCGGCGAGGAGCCCGAAATCCCCTATGAGCGCCCGCCGCTTTCCAAGGATTATTTCTCCGGCGAGAAGACGTTCGAGCGCATCCTGATCCGCCCGGCCGCTTTCTGGGACGAGCGCCATGTCGCGATGCTGACCGGCCGGCGCGTGGCGAAGATCGATCCGGCGGCGCACACCGTCACCACCGACGATGGCGAGACGATCGGCTATGGTGAGCTGGTCTGGGCGACGGGCGGCCATGCCCGCCGGCTGACGTGCGCCGGCCATGATCTGATCGGCGTCCATTCGGTGCGCACCCGCGCCGATGTCGACAGGATGATGGGCGAGCTGGCGACCACCAGCCGCGTCGCGGTGATCGGCGGCGGCTATATCGGGCTCGAGGCGGCCGCCGTGCTCGCCAAGTTCGGCAAGCAGGTCATCGTGCTGGAGGCGCAGGACCGCGTGCTCGCCCGCGTCGCCGGCGAGCCGCTGTCGCGCTTCTACGAGGCCGAGCATCGCGCTCATGGCGTCGACGTGCGGCTCGGCGTGACGGTCGAGTGCATCGAGGAGAAGGACGGCCGCGCGGCAGGCGTGCGCCTCGGCGGGGGCGAGCTGGTCGAGGCCGAGATGGTGATCGTCGGCATCGGCATCGTGCCGGCGGTCGAGCCGCTGATGGCGGCCGGCGCGCGCGGCGGCAACGGCGTCGCGATCGACGAGCATGGCCGCACCTCGCTGCCCCATGTCTTCGCGATCGGGGACTGCGCGATGCACGCCAATGCCTATGCCGAAGGGCTGCCGATCCGCCTCGAATCGGTGCAGAACGCCAACGATCTCGCCACCACGGTGGCCCGCGCGATCACCGGCGACGAAGAACCGTACAACAGCGTGCCGTGGTTCTGGTCCAACCAGTACGACCTGCGCCTCCAGACGGTGGGCCTGTCCTCGGGCCATGATTCGACCGTGACACGTGGCGACATCGCCAGCCGCAGTTTCTCGATCATCTACCTCAAGCAGGGCCATGTCGTGGCGCTCGACTGCGTTAACGCCGTGAAGGACTATGTGCAGGGCAAGGCGCTGGTCGTGGGCCGAGTCGCGGCCGATCCGGCGGCGCTCGCCGACCCCGAAATCCCCCTCAAGAGCCTCGCCTGACGGCGCTCACCCGCGACGGGGAACGATTCACCGCTTGGTTACTGACGGATTGACCGTGCCGGTTCACCCTGCTGACAGGCGCTCCTCCTAGTAGGGAGCCGGGGGAGCGCTGTTGGGGAACCACAGGCTCATGGAATTTGCTTTTTCGGCGCGCCGCGCAGTTGCGGGTGCCGTCGTCAGTCTGGGCCTGTTCGGCACGCCGCTTGCGGCGGCGCGGGCGAGCACCATCAGCGCGATGTCGGTGAACGGCAATGCGATCACGATGGCGTTCGATTCGGCGATCGACGGCGCTTCCGGGCTGGTGCTCGATACGCCGCGCCGCCTCGCCGTCGATATCCAGGGCCTCACGCCCGGCACCATGACCGCGTCCGGCGGCCCCGTGCTGCAGACCCGGGTCGGCCAGCTCAGGCCCGGCATCGGCCGCGTCGTGTTCGATCTCGCGGGCGCCAGCGTGGTGCGCGCGGCCAGCCTGTCGGACGATCGCCGCACCCTCACGCTCCAGCTCGCCGACGCCTCGCAGCGCGAATTCGCCAGCGCGGCGCGTGCCGGCCGCATTTCCTATGCCTCCTTCTCCCCATCGGAAGGACGCGGCGCCGTCACCGTGCCGCTCGATCCGCCGGCACCCTATCGCCTGCCGATCCCGGCGGTGGAGGGCCGCGCCGACAAACCGCTCGTGGTGATCGACGCCGGCCATGGCGGGCACGATCCGGGGTCGCTGTCGGTCGACGGCCGCTATCGCGAGAAGGACGCGACCCTGCTGATCGCCAAGGCGATTCGCGACGAACTGCTCAAGTCCGGCCGGGTGCGCGTGGCGCTGACGCGATCGGACGACCGTTTCCTGATCCTGCAGGAGCGCCGCGAGATCGCGCGCCGCCTGCATGCCGATCTCTTCATCTCGGTCCATTGCGACAGCGCGCCGGGCTCCAACGCCTCGGGCGCCACCGTCTACACCCTCTCCGAAGTCTCGTCGGATCAGGTGGCGGCGCGGCTGGCGGCCAAGGAGAATCGCTCGGACATCATCAACGGCGTCGATCTCGGCGAGACCTCGAACGATGTCGGCAACATCCTGATCGATCTCACCCAGCGCGAGACGATGAACGCCTCGTCGCGCTTCGCCGACATCCTGCAGCGCCGGCTGACCGGGCAGGGCGTGGTGTTCAAGACGACCTATCACCGCTTCGCCGGCCTCGCCGTGCTCAAGGCGCCGGACGTGCCGGCGGTGCTGCTCGAATCGGGCTATATCACCGATCCGGACGACCTCAGGAAGCTCTTTTCCAAGGGCTATCAGCACGATCTCGCGGTCGGCGTGACGCAGGCGGTCGAGGCGCACTTCGCCCGGCGGCTGGGCCGCACCGACATCGCGATGAACGAGTGAAGACGGAATCCGACATCTGAACCGTTCGGGCTGAGCCTGTCGAAGCCCTGTCCTTCCTTTTCGACCACGTCGAAGAGAAGAACGGCGCTTCGACAGGCTCGGCGCGAACGGTTTGGGGCTGGTCGCTTCTCACCGCAGCCCCGCTTCCCATTCCGGCCGTTCCCCTCTAGACCCCGTCCCGCATGGACGATCAGGCGGATAATGGCGGCGGGCGGGCGACGATCAGGCGCGAGGGCGAGCCGCGCTGGCGGCGCATCCTGCGCTCGCGCTGGACCAAGGCGCTGGGCGGGCTGGCCGGCCTCGCGCTGGTCGGCTTTCTCGCCATCTGGCTGATCTTCGCGCGCGACCTGCCGTCCACCGACAAGCTGCTCGCCTACGAGCCGCCGCTGCCCACCAACCTGCGCGGGCTGGACGGCGCGCCGATCTTCACCTTCGCGCGCGAGCGGCGCGTGGAGCTCGCCTACAACGAATTCCCGCCGCTGCTGGTCGATGCGTTCGTCTCGGCCGAGGACAAGAACTTCTTCACCCACCACGGCATCGACGTGACGGGCCTGGCCGGCGCGGTGGTCGATTACGCCCGCAAGGCCGGCACCGGGGACCGCGCGCGGGGCGGCTCGACCATCACCCAGCAGGTCGCCAAGAATCTGCTGACCGGCAACGAATATTCGGTGAAGCGCAAGGTCCGCGAGGCGATCCTGGCGGTCAAGATCGAGCGCACGCTGTCCAAGCAGCAGATCATGGAGATCTACCTCAACCAGATCTTCCTGGGCCGGAACGCTTATGGCGTGGAGGCCGCGGCGCAGAGCTATTTCGGCAAGGACGTCAAGGACCTGACGCTGCCGGAAATGGCCTATCTGGCGATCCTGCCCAAGGCGCCGAGCAACTACACGCCCGAGCATGACATGCAGCGCGCGCTCGATCGCCGCTCCTACGTGCTGCGCGAGCTCGCCAAGAACGGCTACATCACCGAGGCCCAGCGCGCCGAGGCCGATCAGGCCCCGCTCGGCGCGATCGAGCGCCAGCCGATCCGGCAGGACATGCCGCCCGGCTATTTCGCCGAGGAGGTCCGCCGCGAGCTGATCCAGAAATGGGGCGAAAGCGACACGGACGGCCCCAATTCCGTCTATGGCGGCGGCCTGTGGGTGCGCACGTCCTTCGATGCCACCAAGCAGGCGGCGGCCGAGAAGGCACTGCGCGACGGGCTGATGCGCTACGCCAACGGCCATGGCTGGACGGGCGCGTCCGGCCATATCGAGGTGGGCGACGGCTGGCAGGGCCGGCTGATCGCGGCCCCGGTCGGCCCCGGCTATGACGACTGGAAGAAGGCGGTCGTCCTTGCCAAGTCGGGCGGCACGGCCGAGCTCGGCTTCGAGGATGGCTCCAAGGGCGAGCTGCCCTCCTCGGCGGCCTCCACCCCCGCGACCGGCACGGCGACGGCCGCGTTCAACGTGCTGAAGCCCGGCGACCTGATCGTCGTGAAGAAGGATGGCGGCACCTGGACGCTGCGCTCGATCCCGGCGATCTCGGGCGGCATGGTGATCGAGAACCCGCATACCGGGCAGGTCGTCGCCATGCAGGGCGGCTGGGATTTCCGCGGCGCCAGCTTCAACCGCGCCACGCAGGCGCTCCGGCAGCCGGGCTCCACCTTCAAGCCGATCGTCTATTCGGCCGCGCTCGACAACGGCATGACGCCCGCCTCGATCGTCGTCGACGGCCCCTTCTGCGTGTTCCAGACGGCGCGGCTCGGCACCAAATGCTTCCGCAACTTCTCGGGCGGCTATGCCGGGCCGAAGACGATGCGCTGGGGCCTGGAGCAATCGCGCAACCTGATGACGGTGCGCATCGCCAGCCAGATCGGCATGGACAAGGTGACGAAGAACGCCCGCAATCTCGGCGTCGGCGACTATCCCAACCAGCTCGCCTTCGCGCTCGGCGCCGGCGACACCACCGTGCTCAAGATGGTCAACGCCTATTCGGCGCTCGACAATCTCGGCCGCCAGATGGCCCCAACGCTGATCGATTACGTGCAGGATCGCCACGGCAAGGTGATCTACCGCGCCGACACCCGCCCCTGCGACGGCTGCAACATGCCCGACTGGGACGGCAAGGCGATGCCGCGCCCGCCGGTGCGCGGCAAGTCGGTGATCGACGCCACCACCGCCACCCAGATCGTCCACATGATGGAAGGCGTCGTCCAGCGCGGCACCGCCACCGTGCTGCGCGATCTCGGCCGCCCGATGTTCGGCAAGACCGGCACCACCTCCGGCCCCACCAACGTGTGGTTCGTCGGCGGATCGGCCGATCTCGTCGGCGGCGTCTATCTCGGCTACGATCGGCCGCGCTCGCTTGGCGGCTATGCGCAGGGCGGCACCATCGCCGCGCCGATCTTCAAGCAGTTCGCGCTGGCGACGATGAAGGACGATCCCGTGAAGCCCTTCCCGCTCGCGCCCGGCATCCGCATGGTCCGCATCGATCGCTCGTCGGGCCGCCGCGTCTATGGCGGCTGGCCGTCCAACGATCCGCTCTCGCCGATCATCTGGGAGGCGTTCAAGCCCGAGACCGAGCCGCGCCGCACCATCAAGCGCGAGACCGCGATCAAGGATGCCCCCAAGAGCCAGCCGAAGGCGACTGACGCGGACTTCTTGCAACAGCAGGGCGGCATCTACTAAATCGCCCGCTATGATATGCCCCCTGCGGGCGAGGTTACCCGCCATGCACGTGTCTCGACTTCGCTCGACACGAACGGGTTGAGACGAAGGAAAGAACGATGCGCGCCGAAGCGCAAGCTCATGTCGAGACCATCAACGCCGCCATGGCGCTCGTCCGCCGATTCATCGACTGGGACCGCGCGCTGCGCCGCCTCGACGAGCTGAACGCGCGCGTCGAGGACCCGTCGCTGTGGAACGATCCCAAGCAGGCGCAGGCGGTCATGTCCGAACGCCGCCGGCTCGACGAATCGATCAACGCGGTGAAGACCATCGAGAAGGATCGCGACGGCACGATCGAGCTGATCGAGCTCGCCGAGATGGAGGGCGACACCGCGATCGAGGACGAGGCGGTCGCCAGCCTGGCCGAGCTCGCCGTCCGCTCCGAGACCGACAAGATCAAGGCGCTGCTCGCCGGCGAGGCCGACGGCAACAATGCCTTCATCGAGATCAACGCGGGCGCCGGCGGCACCGAGAGCCAGGACTGGGCCGGCATGCTCCAGCGCATGTACACGCGCTGGGCCGAGCGACGCGGGCTCAAGGTGGAGCTGATCGACTTCCACGACGGCGAGCAGGCCGGCATCAAGTCCGCCACCCTGCTGGTGAAGGGCGAGAACGCCTTCGGCTGGGCCAAGACCGAGAGCGGCGTCCACCGCCTCGTGCGCATCAGCCCCTATGACAGCGCCGCGCGCCGCCACACCAGCTTCTCCAGCGTGTGGGTCTATCCGGAGGTCGACGACGACATCGACATCCAGATCGAGGACAAGGATCTGCGCATCGACACCTATCGCGCCTCGGGCGCGGGCGGCCAGCACGTCAACCGGACCGATTCGGCGGTGCGCATCGTCCACCTGCCGACCAACATCGTGGTGCAGAGCCAGGACGACCGATCGCAGCACAAGAATCGCGAGACCGCCTTCAAGCGGCTGCGCGCCAAGCTCTACGAGCGCGAGCTGCAGATCCGCGAGGCCAAGGCCAGTGCCGAGAACGCTACCAAGACCGATATCGGCTGGGGCCACCAGATCCGCTCCTACGTGCTCCAGCCGTACCAGATGGTGAAGGACCTGCGCACCGGCGTCACCTCCACCGCCCCGTCGGAAGTGCTGGACGGGGCGCTCGATCCGTTCATGGCGGCCGCGCTCTCCCAGCGCGTCACCGGCGAGAGCGTCGAGGTGGAGGACGTCGATTGAGGCGAGCGCTCGCGCTAGCCCTGATCACGCTCCCGCTCGCCGCCTGCGGCCGGGAGGAGCATGCCGCGCCGCCCTTCGCGCGCAACAAGGATGGTTTCCCGCTCGCCGCCCGGCCGGTCGCGAACATCGTCGAGACCGCATATTCGACCGAGGTGGCGCGCGACCGGCTCAACGAGGCGCAGGCCGTCATGGACAAGGCCGGGATCAAGCCCGGCATGACCGTCGCCGACATCGGCGCGGGTGAGGGCTATTACACCGTCCGCCTCGCCGCGCGTGTCGGCATCAAGGGCCGCGTGCTGGCCGAGGACATCGTGCCGGACGTGCGCGACAAGCTGGCCGAGCGCGTCAGCCGCGAACGGCTCGACAATGTCAGCGTGCGCCTCGGCGCCCCCGCCAATCCGCGCCTGCCGCCGGGCAGCTTCGATCGCGTGCTGATGGTCCACATGTACCACGAGGTCACCCAGCCCTACGAATTCCTGTGGAACGTGCGCCCCGCGCTCAAGCCCGGCGGCGAGCTGATCGTGGTCGATGCCGATCGCCCGACCTTCCAGCACGGGACCCCGCCCAGGCTGCTGCAATGCGAGCTGGCCGCCGTGGGGTTCGAGCGGGTGCGGCTGCGCGCGATGCCGTCGGCCGGCGGTTATCTGGCGGCCTTCGTGGCGAACGGCGATCGCCCGCTGCCGCAGGCCATCCATCCCTGCGACGCGGACGGCAAGCCGCTATAGCAGGCCCATCAGCCGGAAGCTCGTCCACGCGCCGTCGGCGACGACGACATGATCGATCAGCCGCAATCCGAGCGCCTGGGCACCCTCCGCGAGGCGCCGGGTCGCGCGGATGTCCTGCGCGCTCGGATTCGCGCTCCCGTCCGGATGGTTGTGGGCGACGATCAGCCCCCATGCCCGGCACGCCAGCGCCTCGCCCAGCAGGGACGAGACCGGCAGCGCCGTCGAAAAGGCCTCGCCCGGCCCGTCGCGCCGCATCGCCAGCACCGTGCCGTCCCGATCGATGCAGGCCGACCACAGATGCTCGCGATCCTGTTCGGCGAGCCCGTCGAACAGGGTAAAGGCATCGGCCGGACTGAGGATTCGGAGCCCTTCCATCAGCTGCGACGCCTGTAGCGATCCGCGCCCGATCGCAAAGCGGGACTTGTCCACAATTTGTCGGAAATGGAGGTTCCGCGACGGCTTGGCCTGCGCCGCCGGCTCGTCCATAGCTTGGGGCGTGAAGGCCTATCTCGATCTCATGCAGCGCATCCTCGACGAGGGCGTCGAGCAGCAGGACCGCACGGGCGTCGGCACGCTCAGCGTGTTCGGGCACCAGATGCGGTTCGACCTGTCGCGGGGCTTCCCGCTGGTCACCACCAAGAAGCTGCATCTGCGCTCGATCATCGTCGAGTTGCTGTGGTTCCTGCGCGGCGACACCAATGTGAAGTGGCTGCAGGATCGCAAGGTCAGCATCTGGGACGAATGGGCCGCCTCGGACGGCGAGCTCGGGCCGGTCTACGGCAAGCAATGGCGCCGCTGGGAGACGCCCGGCGGTGGCGCGATCGACCAGATCGCGGCGCTGGTGAAGGAGATCAGGGAGAAGCCCGCCTCGCGCCGGCAGATCGTCTCCGCCTGGAACCCGGCCGACCTGCCGCAGATGGCGCTCGCGCCGTGCCACTGCCTGTTCCAGACGCGGGTGGCGAACGGCCGGCTCGATCTCCAGCTCTACCAGCGCTCGGCCGACGTGTTCCTCGGCGTGCCGTTCAACATCGCGAGCTATGCCCTGCTGGTCCACATCCTCGCCCAGCAATGCGATCTGGAGCCCGGCACCTTCGTGTGGACGGGCGGCGACTGCCACCTCTATTCCAACCATCTGGAACAGGCCCGCCTGCAGCTGTCGCGCGAACCCATGGCGCTGCCGACGCTCAGGATCCTGCGCAAGGCGGACAGCATCGACAGCTACGAGCCGGAGGATTTCCTGATCGAGGGCTATGAGGCGCACCCGCACATCAAGGCTGCGGTGGCGGTGTGACCTTCGCCATCGCGCGCACCGTTCGTCCTGAGCGCAGTCGAAGGACGTGCCCCACGCGCAGCGCCTGCCGCACGTCCTTCGACAGGCTCAGGACGAACGGAGCGATACGCGGATGACCACACCCGAAATCGTCTTCTACGTCGCGCGCGCCGACAATGGCGTCATCGGCAGGGAGGGTGCCCTGCCCTGGCGCCTGCCCGAGGACCTCAAGCGCTTCAAGGCGATGACCATGGGCAAGCCGATGGTGATGGGCCGCAAGACCTTCGAGAGCTTTCCCAGCCTGCTGGTCGGCCGCCGCCATATCGTGCTGACCCGCGACACCGGCTGGTCGCGGCCGGGCGCCGAGGTGGCGCACGACATCGCGGGGGCGATCGCGCTCGCCGGCGAGGCGGCGGAGATCGCGGTGATCGGCGGGGCCGAGATCTATCGCCTGTTCATGCCCCATGCCCACCGCATCGAGCTGACCGAAGTGCATCGCACGCCGGAGGGGGACACGAAGATGCCGCCGTTCGGCGAGGGCTGGCGGGTACGGAGCCGCGAGATGGGCGGGCCGGACTTCGACTTCGTCACGCTGGTGCGGGACTGATTCTGACTCCCCTCTCCCGCGAAAGCGGAGAGGGCTTTTAACCCCCCCTCCCTCTGCTATAGCCCGCGATCATGGAACGGCTCCCCGGGGACCGCCCCGTCCCCGATGCGTTGCGCGGGGGTGTCGTGGCGCTGGGCAATTTCGACGGTTTCCACATCGGCCACCAGGCGGTGGTGGGCCGCGCGCTGGCGCTTGCCCGCGCGAGTGGCCGCCCGGCGCTGGTCGCCACCTTCGATCCGCATCCCGCCCGGCTGTTCCGCCCCGATGCCCCGCCCTTCCTGCTGACCACCATCGAACAGCGGCTGGACCTGTTCGCCGCCTTCGGCATGGACGGCACGATCGTGCTGCCCTTCGATCGGGCGATGGCCGCCGTCAGCCCCGAGGGTTTCGTCGCCGACTGGCTCTACGATCGGATCGGCGCGAGCGCGGTGGTGACGGGCCAAGACTTCACCTTCGGCAGGGATCGCGGCGGCGACATCGCGGCTCTGGCCTCGCTCGGCCGCCGCTACGGCCTCGGCGCCGAGGCGATCGCCCCGGTCGAGGCGGAAGGCGCCATCGCGTCGTCCACCCGCATCCGCGACCATCTGCGCGCGGGCGATCCGCGGGCCGCCGCGCGCCTGCTCACCCGCCCCTTCACGATCCGCGGGCAGGTGCAGCATGGCGACAAGCTCGGCCGCACCATCGGCTATCCGACCGCCAACGTGGCGATCGGCGACACGCTGCGCCCGGCCTACGGCGTCTATGCGGTGCGCGGGCGGCTGGCGGACGGGCGGATAGTGGACGGCGCCGCCAATCTCGGCATCCGCCCGCACTTCGATCCGCCCAAGGAATTACTGGAGCCGACCTTCTTCGATTTCTCGGGCGACCTCTACGGCCAGACCCTCGACGTGGAGCTGGTCGCCTTCCTGCGCCCCGAGGCGAAGTTCGACGGCCTCGACGCGCTGATCGCCCAGATCGACGCCGATTGCGCGGAAGCGAAGGCCATATTGGCAAAATAGTCCTCCCCCGTCAGGGGGAGGTGGCGCCGAAGGCGACGGAGGGGGCGGGCGGCGATACCGCCGATAGAACTCCGCCGCCCGCCCCCTCCACCATGCTTCGCATGGTCCCCCTCCCCCTGGCGGGGGAGGATTTGCTTTGGCGCCGGCCATTCCTGCGCTACAGCGCGCGGCCATATGTCCGACGCGCCTGAAAAAACCGACTATCGCGACACCGTCTTCCTGCCGAAGACCGACTTCCCCATGAAGGCCGGCCTCGCGGCCAAGGAGCCCGCGATCCTCGCCCGGTGGGAGAAAGAGGATCTCTACGGCACCCTGCGCCAGCAGCGCGCCGGGCGCGAACGCTGGATCCTCCATGACGGCCCGCCCTACGCCAATGGCGACATCCACATGGGCCACGCCATGAACAAGGTGCTGAAGGACATCATCGTCCGCAGCCAGACTCTGGCGGGCAAGGACGCGCCCTATGTGCCCGGCTGGGACTGCCACGGTTTGCCGATCGAGTGGAAGGTCGAGGAGGCCTATCGCGCGCGCAAGCAGAACAAGGACGACGTGCCGGTCGACCAGTTCCGCGCCGAATGCCGCGCCTACGCGCAGAAATGGGTCGACGTGCAACGCGACCAGTTCAAGCGGCTGGGCGTGATGGGCGACTGGGACGACCCCTATCTCACCATGAAGTACGAGGCCGAGGCGGCGATCGCCGGCGAACTGCTCCAGTTCGCCGAGACCGGGCAGCTCTATCGCGGCGCGAAGCCGGTGATGTGGAGCCCGGTCGAGAAGACCGCGCTGGCCGAGGCCGAGGTGGAATATGAGGACATCACCTCGACCCAGATCGACGTGGCGTTCGAGATCGTCGAGGCGCCGATCCCGGAGCTGGTCGGCGCTTATGCGGTGATCTGGACGACGACGCCGTGGACGATCCCGGTGAACCAGGCTTTGGCTTATGGGCCGGAGATTGAGTATGTCGGCTTCAGAGACGATCAGGCGCTGTATCTTGTAGCTGATGGGTTGCTGAGCGCTTTCTTCATGCGCAGGGCTGAGAAGCCCACATCGCTGTTGGGATCTTGGCCTGAGGGTTTTTCCGAAGTTTGGCGTGGCAAAGGCGCCGACCTCGCCGGCACCGTCGCGCGCCATCCGATGCACGCCAAGGGCGGCTTCTTCGCCAAGCCCCGCCCCTTCCTGCCCGGCGACTTCGTCACCACCGATGCGGGCACCGGCCTCGTCCACATGGCGCCGGACCATGGCGAGGACGATTTCCTGCTCTGCAAGGCGCACGGCATCGATCCGGTGTTCGCGGTGGAGGATAATGGCTTCTACCGCGCCGACTGGGCGTGGATGGGCGGACAGGGCAGCGTCATCGCCCCCAAGCTCAACGCCCCCGAAGGCCCGATCTGCACGGACCTGCGCGAGGCGGGCGCGCTGCTCGCGGCGGGCAGCATGGTGCACTCCTATCCGCATTCGTGGCGCTCCAAGGCCAAGGTGATCTTCCGCTGCACCCCGCAATGGTTCATCGCCATGGACCGGCCGATCGCGGCGGAGATCGACGAGGAGGACGGGCGCCTCTCTTCCGTTCGGGCTGAGCCTGTCGAAGCCCTGCCCTTCTCTTCGGCGACGGAAGTAGGAAGTACAGCCCTTCGACAAGCTCAGGGCGAACGGTTGAGCGGCAATGGGGCAACCCTGCGCGAACTCGCGCTGGACGCCATCGAGCACACCCGCTTCGTGCCGGACAAGGGCCGCAACCGCATCGGCTCGATGGTCGCCGGGCGTCCTGACTGGGTGATCTCGCGCCAGCGCGCCTGGGGCGTGCCGATCGCCATCTACGTCAATCCGAAGACCGGCGCCTATCTCAACGACAAGGCGCTCAACGCCCGCATCGTCGCGGCCTTCAAGGCCGGCGGCGCCGACGTCTGGTACACGATGGACCACGCCGCGCTCCTGACCGAGCTGGGCCACGATCCGGCGGTGTGGCAGCCGGTCACCGACATTCTCGACGTCTGGTTCGATTCGGGCTCGACCCACGCCTTCACCATCGAGGCGCGCTATGGCGAGGGCATCCGCGCCAACCTCTATCTCGAAGGCTCGGATCAGCATCGCGGCTGGTTCCAGTCCTCGCTGCTGGAGAGCTGCGGCACGCGCGGCCGCGCGCCCTACGAGGCGGTGCTGACCCACGGCTTCGCGCTCGACGGGCAGGGCCGCAAGATGTCCAAGAGCCTCGGCAACGTCGTCGATCCGCTCAAGGTGATCAACGAGAGCGGTGCCGACATCCTGCGCCTGTGGGTGGCCTCCACCGACTATTTCGAGGATGTCCGCATCGGCAAGGAGGTGCTGGCCGGCACGTCCGACGCCTATCGCAAGCTGCGCAACACCTTCCGCTATCTGCTCGGCGCGCTCGACGGGTTCACGGAGGAGGAGCGCGTCGCGGTCAACGAGATGCCCGAGCTGGAGCGCTACGTGCTCCACCTGCTGGCCACGCTGGACACCGAGCTGAAGAGCGCCACCGACGCCTTCGAGTTCAACCGCTACGCGCGCGCGCTGACGGATTTCGCGAATGCCGATCTGTCGGCCTTCTTCTTCGATATCCGCAAGGATTGCCTGTATTGCGACGCGCCGGAGAGCCTGACGCGCCGCAGCTACCGCACCGCGCTCGATATCCTGTTCCACGCTTTGGTGCGCTACGCCGCGCCGATCCTCTGCTTCACCGCCGAGGAGGTGTGGGGCACGCGCTATCCGGACGCGGCCTCGGTCCACCTGCTCGAATGGCCCGAGGTCGAGGGGCTGTGGATCGACGAGGGGCTGGCGCAGAATTGGGAGCAACTGCGCGCGCTGCGCCTCGCCGTCTCGGCCGCGATCGAGCCGATGCGCAAGGCCAAGGAGCTGGGCTCCAGCCTGCAGGCGAAGGTCGCGATCGGATCGCCCCAGCGGCCGGCCGCGACGCCCTCCGAGCTGGCCGAACTGTTCATCGTCTCCGACGTCCAGCTGGAGACGACCGATTCCACCCAGGTGGTCGTCCACGTCACCGACTGGCACAAATGCGGCCGCTGCTGGCGGCACCTCCCCGAAGTGAAGGAAGATGGCGATCTCTGCGACCGTTGTGAGGCCGTGGTCCATGGCTGACCTGAAAATCACCCGCCGCATGGGCTTCGCGGTCGCCCTGCTGATCTTCGCGATCGATCAGTTCGTGAAGGCGATCATCATCCACGGCGTCGCGCTGCCGGTGCGCACCGTGATCGAGGTGCTGCCGATCTTCCGCTTCTACTGGGTGGAAAATCACGGCATCTCGATGGGCTTCCTCACCGCCGACGGGCCGACCGAGCGCTGGCTGCTGGTGCTGCTGACCGGCGCGATCGCCGTCGCCGTGGTCTTCTGGCTGTGGCGCGAGCGGAACAAGCTGGATGCGGCCGCGCTCGGCCTCGTGCTCGGCGGCGCGCTGGGCAACATCACGGACCGGGTGCGGCTCGGCTATGTCGCCGACTTCCTGGATCTGCATTTCGGCGACATGCACCCTTTCCTGGTTTTCAATGTCGCGGATGCCGCTATTACCATAGGTGTCTTGCTGCTGGTGCTGCGCGCGCTGTTCGTGCGATCGCCGGCCGCTTCGGAGAAGAATTGATGCGTAGGACGATCGCGACGGTGGTGGCTCTGGCGGGCGGAGCGGCGGTACTGGGCGGCTGCGCCCACACCAAGGCGACCGGCTTCGGCAACCGCAACGCGCCCAACGAATTCGTGGTGACGCGCAATCCGCCGCTCGTGATCCCGCCCGATTTCGCGCTGCGCCCGCCGCGTCCGGGCGAGCCCCGCCCGCAGGAGGCCAGCCCCTCGCAGCAGGCGCTCGCCGCGATGTTCGGCGGCCAGGCGCAGGTCTCGGCCGGCCAGCAGGGCCTGGTCGATCAGGCCGGCGGCGCACCGCAGGCTGGCATCCGCTCGGAAGCGGGCTCGCCCTCGACCAACGTCGTGGACAAGGGCTCGGCCACCAAGGACATCATCGCCGCGCCGGCCGGCAACACCGACAATTCGACGGCCAGCACGCCGCAATAATCAAGACCCGCCGCCCGGCACCTGATCGGCGCGGCGGGTATCGTCCTTCAGACATGTCACCGTTGTCGGCAATATCCGTGCGCCGATGGCTTGTTGCGCACGCGCCACATTATGGCAAAACTTACACGCACCTCACATTTTATCATTGTGCGGCGCGGCATTCCCGAGTCAAAACAGTCCTCGCGAACGGTCGAGCGCAGCCCGAAACAGAGGCAAGCCGATCTTCGCACGCGGGTTGGAAGTGCTGAATCTCAACGAAAGGCATTCCCGATGCGCAAGGCTCTGATTCTGTCCACCCTGTTTGCTGGTACGATGCTTGCGGCCGCCCCGGCATGGGCGGACGACGCGCCCGCGCCGGCTTCCGATTTCACCATCACCGGCAGCGCGGGCGTCTGGTCCCAGTATCGCTTCCGCGGCATCTCGCAGTCCGACAACAAGCCCGTCATCCAGGGTTCGCTGACGCTCACGCACAAGTCGGGCTTCTACCTCTCGACCTGGGGCTCGAGCGCCACGGGCAACAGCGCGGTCGATATCGGCGGCACCGAGATCGACGTGTTCGCCGGCTATTCCAAGACGATCGAAGGCTGGACGCTCGACGGCGGCCTCTACGGCTATCTGTATCCGGGCAGCACCAAGCCTCACATCCAGATCGACCCGAAGTCCGGCGTGATCGGCGGCGCCAGCGGCATCAGCCAGAATTATTTCGAAGTCTATGGCGACGTCAGCAAGACGATCGGCCCCGTCACCGCCAAGGCCGGCGTGAACTGGGCGCCGCGCCAGTCCTACTTCAAGAATTTCGGCACGGCGACGCGCTACAACGTCTATGTCTTCGGCGAGCTCGGCTTCTCGCTGCCCAACATGCCGGTGTCGTTCCACAGCCATCTCGGCCACACCGGCGGCGGCTTCGATTATGCCGGCCACCAGTTCATCGATTACACGGTGGGCGTCACCTACAAGTGGAAGTCGCTGGCGTTCGACGTCTCGCTGGTCGGCACCAACCTGTCGAAGAAGGACACGGCCGAGTTCGTCGATGCCGGCGAGGGCGGCGTCGACGTCTTCTACAACAACGATTATCGCCGCGCCGCCAAGCCGGTCGCGGTGGCGTCGATCAGCGCCAGCTTCTGATCGGTTCCGAGGGGGAACGGAAGGGCGTCGGCCGCAAGGCCGGCGCCCTTTTCCTGTGTCTGAGCCCATGCTCCCTTCGTCATCCCGGCGGAGGCCGGGATCCATTCGCACAGCCCTTGCCGCATCGCCACGCAGGGCCTCGACGCTCGCCAGGCCATCACCGTCGCGTCAATGGATCCTGACCTTCGTCAGGATGACGGAATGCGCGAAGCTCACCCCCGCGCGGCGCGGAAGCGGGCCAGCCCCTCCTCCAAGTCGGCGATCAGGTCGTCGGGATGCTCCAGGCCGATGTGGAGGCGAATGGCGGGGCCGGCTGCTTGCCACTGCGTCGCGGTGCGGATCGCGGCCGGTTCGATCGGCAGCGCCAGGCTCTCGAAGCCGCCCCAGCTATAGCCGATGCCGAAATGCCGGAGCCCGTCGATCAGCGCGGCCCGCGCCGCCGCATCGCCGCCGTCCAGCACGAAGGTGAACAGGCCGGATGCGCCCTTGAAGTCCCGCACCCAATAGTCGTGGCCCGGGCAGGACGGGAAAGCGGGATGCAGCACGGCCGCCACCTCCGGCCGCCCTTCCAGCCAGCGCGCGACCTTGAGCCCATTCTCCTCATGCGCCCTCATCCGCACGGCCAGCGTGCGCAATCCGCGCAGGCCGAGATAGGCGTCGTCCGGCGCGACATGCTGGCCGAACAGCCGTGTGGTGCGGCGCAGCGTCGCGTGATGCGCGGCCGTCGCGGTGACGGAGCCCAGCATCGCATCCGAATGGCCCACCACATATTTGGTGCAGGCGAGGATGGAGAGATCGATCCCCGCCGCGATCGCCGGGAACAGCAGGGGCGTCGCCCAGGTGTTGTCGAGCAGGGTAACGATTCCCCGCGCCTTCGCCGCCGCCACGATCGCGGGAATGTCCTGCACCTCGAAGGTGAGGCTGCCGGGGCTTTCGAGGAAGATGGCGGCCGTCTTCTCACCGATCAGGTCGGCGATGCGGGCGCCGATCATCGGATCGTAGAAGCGCGTGGTGATGCCCATCTGCGCCAGCACGGTGCGACAGAAGACGCGGGTCGGCTCGTAGGTGCTGTCGACCATCAGCAGCTCGTCGCCGCTCTTGAGCACCGCGAGCAGGGCCACCGAGATCGCCGCCACGCCGGAGGGATAGAGCATCGTGCCCGCCGCGCCCGGCTCCAGATCGGTGAGCGCTTGCGCCAGCGCCCATTGGGTCGGCGTGCCGCGCCGGCCATAATGCCATTCGCCATCCGCGTTGCGGCCCGCGCCGGCTTTCAGCTCGGCGCAATCGTCGAACAGGATGGTCGAGGCGCGATGGACCGGCGGATTGACGATGCGCCCGGTCCATTCGGGGCGGCGGCCGCCCTCCACCAGCTTGGTCTCGTCGCGCACGCTCATGACACCGCCTTGGGCGTCGCGGGGTCGGCACCCCATTCGCTCCACGATCCGTCGTAAAGCGCGCTGTCCTCGCGGCCGAGCATGTGCGCGGCGAAGAACAGCCCCGCCGCCGTGATCCCCGATCCGCAGGTGAAGACCAGCGGGCGGGCGGGATCGACGCCGGCCTGCTCGAACAATTCCGCCAGCGCGACGCCTTTCTTCCAGCGGCCGTCCGCATCGAACAGGCGGCTGTACGGCAGGTTGACCGAGCCGGGGATATGGCCGGGCGCGACGCCGGGGCGCGGATCGCCCTCGGCGCCCGAGAAGCGCGGCGCGCCACGGGCATCGACCAGTTGCGCGGTCGGCGCATCCACCAATGCGCGCACCGCCGCCAGATCGCGGATCAGTGCCTCGTCGCGCGCGGTGAAGCCGGTGCGCCGCTCGGGCAGCGGATCGATCCGCCCCGTGCCCCGCTCCAGCGGCAGGCCCGCGCCGCGCCACGCTTGCGCGCCGCCGTCGAGGATCGCCAGCCGGTCGGCGCCGAACAGGCGGAACAGCCACCAGGCCCGCGCCGCCGTGCGATGCGGCGAATCGTCGTAGAGGATGATGCGGTCGTCACGCCGCACGCCGAGCCCCGCCATGCGCGCGCGGAACTGGTCCAGGTTCGGCGCCATGGTCGGGCGCGGATCGTCGGTGTCGGCGAGCGTCCGGAGGTCGAGGAAGCGCGCGCCGGGGATATGGCCATCGGCATATTCGGCGGCCGCGTCGCGCTCCGGCTCGAACGGCAGGTAGGTCGCGTCTAGTACGACGATGCCGGGATCGTCGAGGCACCGCGAAAGCCATTCGACCGTGACGAGATCGTCCATGCGCATACTCCTCTGCCAAGGCCAGATAGCATGGCCGGTGCCATTGCGAAGGGGCCGCACGCATCCTAGGTGCTCGCCATGAGCATCACCCATCTCGGCCAGCCGAGCCAGCTTCCGGCGACGCCCGAGGACGCCGTCCTCGATTACGTGCCCAATCCGCGCCCCGGCCGCCCCTATCTGGTGCGCTTCACCGCGCCGGAATTCACCTCGCTCTGCCCGGTGACCGGCCAGCCCGATTTCGCCCATCTCGTGATCGACTATGCGCCGGGCGAGACGATCGTGGAATCGAAGTCGCTCAAGCTGTTTCTCGGCAGCTTCCGCAACCATGCGGGCTTCCACGAGGATTGCACCGTGGGCATCGGCGAGCGGCTGTTCGCGGAGATGCAGCCGCTGTGGCTGCGCATCGGCGGATACTGGTATCCACGCGGCGGCATCCCGATCGACGTCTTCTGGTCCTCGGGCGAGCCGCCCGCCGGCCTGTGGCTGCCGGACCAGGGCGTGCCGGCCTATCGCGGACGGGGATAGGTTAGCACCACCCGTTCGCCCTGAGCGTGTCGAAGGGCTGTTCTTCCGCGACACGAAAAGAACGCCTTCGTATCGGTTGCGAACACGCGCAGGCCATCCCGACAGCCCGTCGCTCCTGCGAAAGCAGGAACCCATCGCCCGCACTGTCGTCCGGGTGGAGCGGTCAGGAGATGGGCCCCGCCTCCGCAGGGGCGACGACAAGAGATGTGGGGTTCGCAACCGGTCCAAGCATCAAAAGGAAGTACAGGGCTTCGACACGCTCAGCCCGAACGAGGAGGCGCCGTGGCTAGGGTTTGCGATCGAACATCATCTCGATCGTGCCCAACTGATGTTCCCAGGCTTGCGTGCCCGGCGATATCAGCTCAAAGTGGCCGCTGCCGGGAACGACCCACACGAAATTCCCACGTTCACCTTTGATCCTGTCGAAATAAGCGAGCGAGAAACGCGGCGGCGAGATGACGTCTTCCGCCCCCGCAACCAGATGCTGCGATGTTCCGATCGGCGCCATCGCGGCGGGGGAGGTATCGGCGTAGACGTCGGGATGCACTCTTGTCGGGGCACCGACCAGCCTGTCCACGGTATCCGCTCCGCACGCCTCGGCCGCTTCCGCCTTGGCCTGCACCAGATCCGGCAACCCGCCCTGGCTCAGCACGCCCGCGATCGGCAATGGATGCGCGCTCCACAGCACGCTGCCCTTCGCGATCCTCGGCCGCGCCGCCAGCCACAGCGCCAGATGCCCGCCCGCCGAATGGCCCACCGCGACGACGCGCTTCGTGTCCAGCCCCAGCTTCGCCCCATCGCGGCCCAGCATGTCGGCCGCCGCCGCGACATCCCGGAAGGTGCCGGGATAGCCGCCGCCGGCCACATCCACGCCGCGATATTCGACGTTCCACACCGCGATGCCACGCTTCACCAGATTGGCGGCGAGCGCGTGCATGATGTCCGCCTTGGCCACCGCCGTCTGCCAGCAGCCGCCATGGATCATCAGCACGACCGGAAACCGCCCCGTCCCCGCCGGCTTCCACAGCTCGACATGCTGGAGCGGGTCCGCCCCGTAGGACAGGATCGGCCCCGGCGCGGGCGGCTGCGCCACCTTGGCCTGGAACTCCGCATAGGTCATCGGTGCGGCCATCGCCGGAACCCCCGTCAGCATCAGCGCCAGCGCGGCCGCGGCCCGCTTCACAGCAGCTTGATCTCGCGCAGCCGCTGCATGAGATAATCGTGCGCCGTGATCGGCTCCGGATAGCGGTTGGGATGCCCGGCATCGATGCAGCCCGGCAGCGTCTCGATCAGATAATCCGGCCGGAAGTGCAGGAAGAAGGGCATCGAGTAGCGCGCATGGCCCTGCCGCGCCGAAACCGGATTGGACACCCGGTGCGTGGTCGAGCGCAGGCGGTCGTTGGTCAGGCGCTGGAGCATGTCGCCGACATTGACGGCCAGTTCGCCCTCCCTGGGTGTCACCGACAGCCATTGGCCGTCGCGATCGAGGATCTCCAGCCCGGCCTCCTCGGCGCCGAGCAGCAGCGTGATCGTGTTGATATCCTCATGCGCGCCCGCGCGGATCGAGGGGCCGGTGCCCTGCACGGGCGGATAATGAAGCAGGCGCAGGACGGAATTGCCATCCTCCACCGTGTCCACGAAGAAATCGGGGGCAAGACCAAGATAGCGGGCGATCGCCTCCAGCAACCGCGCGCCGGTCGCGTCGAACGCGGCGAACAGCTCGAGCATCACGGCGCGGAAATCGGCCACCTCCTTCGGCCAGATGTTCGGCGGCATCCGGTCCTCGTAGCGATGGCCATGCGGCAGTTCGCGGCCGACATGCCAGAATTCCTTGAGATCGACGGCCTTGGCATCCTTGGCCGTCTCGACGCCGAAGGCGGTGTAGCCGCGCTGGCCGCCGCCGCCGGCCGGGCGATATCCCAGCTTGGTGTCGTCGGGCAGCGCGAACAGGGCCTTGGAGGCGGCCTCGGCGCGGGCGATCAGGTCGCTCGAAATGCCATGGTTGGAGATGACGGCGAAGCCGTAGCGCTCGAAGCTGCCGCCCAGCGCCTGGGCGAAAGCTTCGCGATCCTGCGAGAAATCGGCGAGCGACACGGAAGCCACGTCCGCCGGCGGGGCGGGTCTGTCGAGAACGGTATCCATGGATACCGGATAGGCCCCCGCGCGCCCGAGGGGAAGCGTCAGCGCGCGGCGACGCGGCGGGGCGTGGCCGCTTCGACGGCGATCCGCAGATTCGGCGCGGAGGCGATCACCGCGCGGCAGCGGCCCCGGCCCTTCGCCTCGTAGAGCGCCGCGTCGGCGGCCGACATCAGGCGCGCGAGATCGTGGCCGTGATCCGGCATGCGCGCGATGCCGACGCTGGTGCCGATCGTCACCGACACGCCATTGTCGAGATCGTAGGGGCGGTTGGCGATGGCCGCGATCACGCGCTCGGCACGGCCCAGCGTGCCGCCGCGATCGGCCTCCGGCACCAGCAGCACGAATTCGTCGCCGCCGATGCGCGCGGCGAGGCCACCGGCCGGCGCCAGCGCCTGTAGCCGCGCCGCGACCATGCGCAGCAGCGCGTCGCCGGCGGCATGGCCGTGGCGATCGTTCACCGCCTTGAATCCGTCGAGATCGATGTAGAAGAAAGCGAGCGGGCCGCGCCGGTCCTCGCGATGCTGCCAGCCCGTGATCGCGCGATCGAGCCCGGCGCGATTCGCCAGGCCGGTGAGCAGATCATGGTTCGCCCGCCGGTCATTCTCGCGCTCGGCGGCGATGGTGCGGACGAGCATGCGATGCAGGCTGCGGATCGCCGTCCACAGGCTGAACAGATAGACGGGCACCTGCGGCACCAGGATCCAGAGCTCCCAGCGATCGGACAGCGCGGCGCCGATCGCGGCGGGGCCGAAGCTCACGATCACCATCGCGGTGCACAGGCGCGGCGCGGTAAAGTTGCGGAAGGCGATGCCGCCGGCCATGGCGGCGGCGGAGATGGTGGTGATGCCGGCGATCAGCCAGTCGTGGCTCAGCAGGCCGATGAAGCTGCCATAGCCGACGCCCAGCGCCCACATCAGCGCCAGGATCACATAGGCATCGGTATAGGTGCGACGGCCCAGCAGCGCGTTGCGGCGGGCATGCCACAGCACGTAGAGCCGGATCGCGCCGAGGATCGTCTCATAGGCCGCCCAGAGCAGGAACGGCGCGGTCGGATGGCGGAAGGAGGCCACCGCCGAGACGGCGATGGTGTTGAACACGCCGCCGAGGAAGATGACGAGCGTGCCGAACAGGCCGGCGAGCAGCATCGGGCGGACTTCGGCCGGCACGTCGGCGCCCGGCTCGACCAGCCAGCGGCCGAGGCGGGTGCGTGGTGCGCTGTAGGTGGCCGTCTTGTAAATCACGCCGTCTCCCCTCGACATTGGTCGAAATTAGACGGGCCGGGTTAACGCTCTCCAAAAATGGAGGGGGTGTTTCGCCGCAATCCCCTACCGTTCGCTTCGAGCGAAGGGTCGAGCGCAGTCGAGACCCGAAGTCGAGAAGTTGTGTCGGCCTTCTCGACGGTCGCGTCTCGACTACGCTCGACGCTGCTCGAACCGAACGGAGGGGGGAAGCTTCGTCACCGCAGCAGCGAACCCAATACGCCCCGCACCAGCGAGCCCATCAGCCCGCCGCCGGACGACGAGGAGCGCCGACTCCCGCCACCGAAGATCTCGCGGCCGACCTCGTTCGCCACCTGGCGCCCGATCGACGAGGAGGCGGCGCGCGTCGCCGAGGTCAGCGCCTTGTCCCAGATCGAGGGCGCCGCTGCCTTGCCCGGTGACACGGGCCCCGCCTCCGCCTGGGCCTGCGCGGCCGCCGCCGAGGCCTGCGCCTTGGCGGCGAGCTTCTCGTAGGCGCTCTCGCGGTTGACGGGCGTGTCGTATTTGCCGCCCACCGGCGAGAGCGACCGCAGGGTCGCCCGCTCGGCCGGCGTGATCGGGCCGACCCGGCTGCGCGGCGGCTTGATCAGGGTCCGCTCGACCGGCTGCGGCGAGCCATCGGGCTGGAGCAGCGAGACGAGCGCCTCGCCGACCTTCAGCTCGATGATCGCGGTCGCGACGTCGACGCCGGGATTGGCGCGGAACGTGTCCGCCGCCGCCTTCACCGCTTTCTGGTCCTTGGGCGTGAAGGCGCGGATCGCATGCTGCACGCGATTGCCGAGTTGGCCCGCCACCGTATCCGGCACGTCGATGGGATTCTGCGTGATGAAATAGACGCCGACGCCCTTGGAGCGGATCAGGCGGACCACCTGCTCGACCTTCTGGAGCAGGGAGGCCGGCGCGTTGTCGAACAGCAGATGCGCCTCGTCGAAGAAGAAGACGAGCTTGGGCTTGTCCGGATCGCCGACCTCGGGCAGCGCCTCGAACAGTTCGGACAGCATCCAGAGCAGGAAGGTGGCGTAGAGCTTGGGCGCCGCCATCAATTTGTCGGCGGCGAGGATCGAGATCTGGCCGCGCCCCTTGTCGTCGGTCAGCATGAAATCGTGGATGTCGAGCGCCGGCTCGCCGAAGAAATGCTCCCCGCCCTGGCTGCGTAGCTGGAGCAAGGCGCGCTGGATCGCACCGACCGAGGCCTTGGAGACATTGCCGTAGGTGGTGGCGAGCTCGTCCGCCCGCGCGCTGATCTCGCCCAGCATCGCGCCGAGATCGTCGAGATCGAGGAGCAGCAGCCCCTCCTTGTCGGCGAGCGTGAAGGCGACGGTCAGCACCCCCTCCTGCACGTCGTTGAGATCGAGCAGTTGGGCCAGCAGCAGCGGCCCCATCTCGGAGACGGTGGTGCGGATCGGGTGGCCCTGCTCGCCCAGCAGATCCCAGAAGATGGCGGGATTGTCGGCATAGGACCAATCGTCCTCGCCGATATCCTTGGCGCGCTGCGCGAAGGCGGCGGCGGTCGGCGCGGTCGGCGATCCGGCCATGGCGATGCCGGAAAGATCGCCCTTCACGTCGGCGAGGAAGACGGGGACGCCGAGGCGCGAGAAATCCTCGGCGATGCCCTGCAAGGTCACGGTCTTGCCGGTGCCGGTGGCGCCCGCGATCAGGCCGTGACGGTTGGCGCGCTTGAGCACGAGGCTCTGCTTCTGCCCGTCCGCGCTCGCGCCGATGAAGATGCCGTCGCCGTCCGCCATGTGTGCCCGCTCCCTTGATGACGGGGAGCCTTATAGCCCTCTCCGGCCTTCGCGGGAGAGGGTTGGGCGAGGGTCTTCGTCTTTCTTCGTGGCCGGACGGAAGAAGAAGACCCTCACCCTCCCCACACTGCGCGCGGGTCCTCTCCCGCGAACGCAGGAGAGGACGATGGGGCCTTACTTCTTCTGCAGCTTCACACCGATGTACAGCGGCTGCTGCGTGCCGCGCTGGACCTGCAGCAACACCGTGTCGCGGCCCGCTTTCTGGGCCTCCGCGATCACCTGCGCGGCCGCGGCGACGGTCGCCACCGGCTGCTGGTTGATCGACAGGATCAGATCGCCGCGCTTGAGGCCGTTCGAACCGGCATCGCTGTCCGAATCGACCGAGGCGATCACCACGCCGCGCGCGGTGCCGGGCAGGCCGAGCTGCTGGGCGATGCGCGGGGTCAGCGCCTGCAGGCCGAGGCCGAGCGCCGAGGACGCCGCCTTGCTCTGCTGCGCCGCCGCGCCGTTGTCGCCATCCTTGTCGTCGCCGTCGCCGTTGCCGAGCTGGGCGTTGAGCTGGTCCTCCGGCGGACGCTCCCCGACGATCGCGACCACCGTGACCTTCTGCCCGCGCCGATAGAGCTCGATCGGCACCTTGGAACCGATCGGCAGGTTGGCGACGATGTAGGACAGGCTGTTGTCCGGCGTCACATCCTGGTTGTTGACCTTCACGATCACGTCGCCCGACTGGATGCCGGCCTTGGCGGCGGCATAACCGGGCTCGACGCGGCCGACGATCTCGCCGTGATTCTTCGGCAGGTTGAGCGCCGAGGCCATGTCGTCCGTGATCTGCTGGATCGCGACGCCGAGATAGCCGCGCTTCACGCGCCCGCCCTTCATCAGGATGTCGACGACGGGCTTGGCCTCCTCGGCGGGAATGGCGAAGCCGATGCCGACATTGCCGCCCGACGGCGAATAGATCGCCGAATTGATGCCGACGACGTTGCCCGCCATGTCGAACATCGGGCCGCCCGAATTGCCCGAATTGATCGCCGCATCGGTCTGGATGTAGCGGTCATAGGGGCCGGAGCCGATCGAGCGGTGGATCGCCGAGACGATGCCCGCCGTGACGGTGCCGCCCAGCGCGAAGGGATTGCCGATCGCGATCACCCAGTCGCCGACGCGGGTCTTGGTCGAATCGCCGAACTGCACGAAGGGCAGCGGCTTGGGCGCCTCGATCTTCAGCACCGCGAGATCGGCGGCCTGGTCGCGGCCGACCACCTTCGCCTTGTATTCGGTGCGATCCGGCAGCGTGACCGTCACGCTCTCCAGCGTCGCGCCTTTGCTGGTCGGCGAATTGGGATCGCCGGCGATGACGTGGTTGTTGGTGACGACATAGCCGTCCGCCGAGATGATGAAGCCCGATCCCAGCGACATCGCCTCGCGGGTCTGGGCCTTGCCGCCGTTCGAGGAGCCGCCCCCGCCGCTGCCGCCATTATTGTCATCATCGTCCCCGCCGCCGCTGCCGCCGCCGTTGAACTGGCGGAACAGATCGTCGAAGGGCGTGCCGGCGAACGGATTCTGCTGCTGTTGCACCTTGATGCGCTGCGTGGTCGAGATGTTGACCACCGCCGGCGAGAGGCGCGCGGTCAGGTCCGCGAAGCTGGCAGGGCCGCCGATCGGGCCGTGCGACTGCGAGCCCGCATTCTGGGCGACCTGCGCGCTGCTTGGCTGCTGCATGGTGAAGGTGGCGGCGGCGCCGCCGGCGAGCAGCGCGGCAGTGATGGCATAAGCGTAACGCACGTTGGATGGCCTCCCCACGGGACTGTGGCTCAGAAAGGACGTAATGACATGCCGCGACGGGCGCCGCAAAGGCTGGGGTCGCCTGCCTGAACGCGGTTTGAACGGCCCGCGGTCTTCACGGTTTCCCGCCGCTGCGGAACTGGCGGAAATATTCGCTGTTGGTCGACAGCACGAGCTGCGTCGATCCATCCCCGAGCCGCTTCTGGTAGGACACCATCGCCCGGTAGAAATCGTAGAATTCGGGATCCTGTCCGAACGAGTCCGCGTAGATCTTGGACGCCTCGGCCTCGCCCTCGCGACGGATGCGTGCCACCTGCGTGGCGCCGTCGAGGCGGATCGCGTCGGCCTGCTGCTCGCGCGCCGTCCGCATCCGGCCGATCGCATCGTCGAACGCCGAGCCGTCGGGCAGGGCGACGCGATCGAGCCGCACCTCGCTCACCCGTGCCCCGAACCGCCGGGCGGCCGCATCGAGCCCGTCGCGCGCCGCGCGCATCTCCGGAGCATGTTCGGGCGCGAGCAGCGCGGTGGCCGGCAGCTTGCCGAGCTGGGATCGGAGCGCCGTGCCCAGCACCGGCTTCAGCGTGTCCGCGAAGACGCGGGCGTCGCCATGCGTGGCGGTGTAGAACAGCGCGGGATCGACCACCCGGTAGCGCGCATAGGCGTCCGCCGCGATCGAGCGCCCGTCGGACGACGCGATCGGCTGCCCTTCCAGCTCCAGCGTCTGGACGCGCTTGTCGACATAGAAGACCTGGTCGATCAGCGGCAGGCGCGCGACCAGGCCGGCGCCGGTTCCGCCGAGCCGCCCATCGGGCCGGTACAGATTCACCACCGCGCGCGGCACGCCCATGCGGACGATCACCGCCTGCTGGGTCTCGCCCACGGTCGTGAAAACGCTGGCGGCGGCGAGCACGACGAGGATGAGCAGGATCGCCCAGCCGATCGGATTGCGGAGCAGGCGGGCGACCGTCATTGGCCGGCTCCTTCCTGCTTCTTGGGCGCGGCGGGCGGCACCTGCACGGTGACGTTGGGCGCATCGACGACCACCTTCCCGCTGCGGGCGAGGATCGCTTCCATCATGTCGTAATACATGCGCGAACGGGTCACCTGCGGAGAGAGTTTGTAGGCGTCATAGGCCTGGTCGAACGTCTGTGCCTGCGCCCGGGCGTCGACGATATCCTTGGCGACATCGCGATTTGTGTCCGTGATCGCCGACTTGACGCTCGCCTGCGCGTCGGCGACGCCCTTGACGGCATCGTCGAGCTGGGAGGGCAGCACCGCCTGGCGGATGGTGACACCCTGGACGAGCACGCCGGCGTGATAGCGATCGAGCAGGTCCTGGGTCCGTGTGGTGACGCGGGTGACGAGATCGGCCTGGGCGCCGCCCGTCACCTGATCGAAGCCGAGCCCGGCCACCGCCTCGCGCATCGCGGCCTGCGCGGCGTCGCGGATCACGTCCTCCTGCGCGCCTGGCAGGTTGAAGAGATAGAGATCGGGGTCGCGCACCGACCAGTTCACCGTGTAGGTGAGGTTCACCAGATCCTGGTCGCGGGTGAGCAGCAGGTTGGCGCCGCCCGAGGCCGGCACGTCGAAACTGTGCCGCTCCTCGACATTGACGGGCGTGACCACGTCGACCGGCGCGGGAAAGGTGAGGCCGATGCCGGGCTTGAGGATGCCGGCATAGCGGCCGAAGCGGGTGATCACGCCGCGATCATCCGGCCCGATGCGGTGCAGGCTGGTCGAGATCAGCCAGAGCGCGACGAAGGCGGCGAGCGCGAAGCCCCAGATCGGGCGGCCGCCGCCGGGCAGGCCGTTGAACCGATCCCGCCCGCGCCGGATCAGCTCCTCGATCGAGGGCTGGCCGCCCGCGCCCTTGGGGCCGCGCGGCTTCCGGCCCGATGGCGGCAGCCACGGATTGCGCGGCTCTCCCTTGCGGCCGCCGGGCGCCTTGTCCTCGCCCGCGCCCCACGGGCCTTCCTCATTCAGCACGGTCTGGACGTCGCCGTCGGGCCGTCCGTTCTCTTCGATCATCCGGCCATTATAGGTGCGCGCGCGAGGAAAAATAGTGTCATCCGGGTCTCCTGGGCTTAAGCGCGGCCCCGACATGACCGATTCCACCCCGCTCGTCGCCGCCCTCGCGCTCCTGCCCGACGCCCGCCGCGTCGCCCCGCCGCGCCTTTCCGCCGACGGCGTGGCGAGCGTGATCCTTGATGTGACGGGCCTCGATGCCGGCGGACGCGACGCGCTGGAAGGCGCCGTCCGGGAGGCGCTGCGCACCGTTCCGGGTGTGCGCGAGGTGCGTGCCGTCCAGACCGCCGAGAAGGCCGAACGCCGGCTGATCGCGGTGGGATCGGGCAAGGGCGGCGTCGGCAAGTCCACCTTGTCGGCCAATCTCGCGATCGCGCTGAAGCGGCTCGGCCACCGCACCGGCCTGGTCGACGCCGACATATACGGCCCGTCGCAGCCGCGCCTGATGGCGGCGGAGGGCGAGCGGCCGATGGCGCACGACAAGCAGCTGCTGCCGATCATGACCCGATGGGGCGTGCCGATGCTGTCGATGGGCCAGCTCGTCGCGCCGGAAAAGGCGCTGGCATGGCGCGGGCCAATGGCGTCCGGCGCGCTCGGCCAGCTCGTCGATGCGCGCTGGGAGCATGTCGACACGCTGGTGGTCGATCTCCCGCCCGGCACCGGCGACGTCCAGCTGTCGATGATCCAGAAGCACCGGCCGGCCGGCGCGGTGATCGTCTCGACCCCGCAGGATCTGGCGCTGATCGACGCGGCGCGCGCCATCGACCTGTTCAGGACCGCCGGCGTGCCGATCCTCGGGCTGGTCGAGAATATGTCCGGCTATGTCTGCCCGCATTGCGGCGAGGTCTCCGATCCCTTCGGGCAGGGCGGCGCGGAGGCGGAGGCCGCACGGCTCGGCATCCCCTTCCTCGGCCGCGTGCCGCTGGACATCGCCATCCGCCGTGCGTCCGACGCGGGCGAGCCCCCGGCCGCGGGCGACGACAAGGCGGCCGCGCCGTTCCTCGCGATCGCGGAGAAGCTGGCGGAGCATCTCAAGAAATAACCGTCGCTCCTGCGCAGGCAGGAGCCCATCTCCTCCCGCTCCGCAAACGAGACGGCTCGGGTGATGGGCCCCTGCCTTCGCAGGGGCGACAGGAAGGAGCATATGAGGCGGATCATCCGTTCGATCTCGGAAGGAGACCCGTCATGCCCCTCACGTCCGACGCCGACATCGCCCAATTGCTCCGCGAGACGCGCATCGTCGCGCTGGTCGGCATTTCCGATCGTCCCACCCGCCCCAGCTACGGCGTGATGCAGGCCTTGCAGGCGCACGGCTATCGCGTCTTCCCGGTCAATCCGCAGATCACCGGCGAGCATGTCCATGGCGAATATGTCTGGCGCGAGCTGGCGCAGATTGGCGAGCCGATCGATCTCGTCGATATCTTCCGCAATTCCGAGGCGGCCGGCGAGGCGGTGGACCAGGCGATCGCGGCCGGCGCGAAGGCGGTGTGGATGCAACTCGGCGTGATCAACGAGGCGGCCGCCGCCCGCGCCGAAGCCGCCGGGCTCAAGGTGGTGATGGATCGCTGCCCGGCGATCGAGCTCCCCCGCCTCGGCATCGACCGGATCGAGCCGGCGGCGACGTGACCTGGGCCCCTTCCCGGAAGGGAGCGATCGGGGGCGGGGGGAGGCACGCGCGACGCCGCGTCTTGCGCCCGTATCGCGACCCGGGACGCGCGCCCGCCCGCCCCCTTTCAGGGAGGGGAGTTAAACGCTTGGTCCTGTCCGCATTCATCTGATAGCGCTGTAATTCATGGCCGTTCCCGCCCCCACGCCCGCCGCCACCGCCGCCCGCGAGATTCTGACGCGGCTGCACGACGTGATGGCGGGGCGGGCGAACGCGCAGACCAAGCTGAACAATGTCGTCCAGATCATCGCCGGGGCCACCGCCAGCGAGGTCTGCTCCATCTATCTGCTGCGCGACGGTGTGCTGGAGCTGTTCGCGACGCAGGGCCTCCGGCAGGATGCCGTGCACGTCACCAAGCTGGCGCTGGGCGAGGGCCTGGTCGGCACCATCGCCAAGCATGTCGAGACGCTGAACCTCGACGAGGCGACCAGCCATCCCGAATTCGCCTACAAGCCCGAGACGGGCGAGGAATTGTACCACAGCTTCGCGGGCGTCCCGATCGTCCGGCGGGAGCGGGCGGTGGGCGTGCTCTGCGTCCAGCACGAGGCCTCGCGCCGCTATGACGATGTCGAGATCGAGGCGCTGCAGACGGTCGCCATGGTGCTGGCCGAGCTGATCGCCGCCGCCGGCCTGATCGACGAGAGCGCGGGCGGCGGCGCGGGCGCGCGCGACGGCGGTCCGGCGCAGCTCACCGGCCTCAAGCTGGTCGACGGCATGGCGCGCGGCCACGCCGTCTTCCACCAGCCGCGCGTGATCGTCGAGCATACCGTTGCCGAGGATGTCGAGGTCGAGCGCCAGCGCGTCTATTCCGCCTTCCGCCAGATGCGCGAGCAGATCGACCGCATGATGGGCCAAGCCGAATTCGGCATGGCGGGCGAGCATCAGGAGGTGCTCGAGACCTACAAGATGTTCGCCTATGACGAGGGCTGGAGCCGCCGCATCAACGAGGCGATCAGTTCCGGCCTGACGGCGGAGGCGGCGATCGAGCGGGTGCAGCAGCGCCAGCGCATGCGGATGCGCGAGATTTCCGACCCGTTGCTCGCCGACCGGATGCACGATCTGGAGGATCTCTCCAACCGGCTGCTCAGGATCGTCTCGGGCCAGCTCGGCACCGCCGCACAGATGGGGCTGCGCCAGGATTCCATCCTGATCGCGCGCAACCTCGGCCCGGCCGAGTTGCTCGAATATGATCGCCGCCGCCTGAAGGGCGTGGTGCTGGAGGAAGGCTCGCTCACCGCGCACGTCACCATCGTCGCGCGCGCCATGGCCATTCCCGTGCTGGGCCGCACCCGCGACGTGCGCCACATGGTGGCGGAAGGCGATCTGCTGTTGCTGGACACCAGCCAGCAACGTGTCGTGGTTAGGCCCACCGCCACGATGGAAGAGGCGTTCGAGGCCAAGCTCGCCGTCACCCAGCGCCGCCGCGCCGAATTCGCGGCGCTGCGCGACCAGCCGGCGCTGTCCAGGGACGGCGTGCGGGTGCAGCTGATGATGAATGCCGGGCTGCGCGACGACGTCGCCGCGCTCGACATCACCGGCGCTGACGGCATCGGCCTGTTCCGCACCGAATTCCAGTTCCTCGTGTCCGCCACGCTGCCACAGCGCGAGCGCCAGCAGCGGCTCTACAAGGATGTGATGGACGCCGCCGGGGATCGCCCCGTCATCTTCCGCACGGTCGATATCGGCGGCGACAAGGCGCTGCCCTACATGAAGACCGACGGCCCCGATGCGGTCGGCGAGGAAAATCCGGCGATGGGCTGGCGCGCGCTGCGCCTGGCGCTGGAGCGCGACGCGCTGATGAAGGCGCAGGCCCGCGCCCTGCTCGAGGCATCGGCCGGGCGCACGCTGCACATCATGTTCCCGATGGTCTCCGAGCCGTGGGAATATGACGAAGCCCACGCGCTGGTGGAGCAGCAGCGCCGCTGGCTCGCCGATCGCGGCAAGATGGGGCCGGGCGCGGTGCGCTACGGCGCGATGCTGGAGGTGCCGGCGCTCGCCGAGATGCTCGACCAGCTGCTGCCGAAGCTCGATTTCCTGTCGATCGGCACCAACGACCTCACCCAGTTCCTGTTCGCCGCCGATCGCGGCAATCCCCGGCTGGCCGAGCGCTACGACTGGCTGAGCCCCGCCATCCTGCGCTTCCTCGCCCGCGTGTCGAGCGTCTGCCGTGCGGCCGGCGTGCCGGTGGGCGTCTGCGGGGAGATGGGCGGCCGGCCATTGGAGGCGATGGCGCTGCTGGGCCTGGGCATCGACCGGCTGTCGATCACGCCGGCGGCGGTGGGTCCGGTCAAGGCGATGATCCGCTCGCTCGACATCGGCGCGCTGCGCGCGATCATGCCCCCGCTGCTCGACGAGGCGCCGCGCGACATGCGCGGGCGGATCGAGGGCTGGGCGGTCGAGAATGGCGTGGCGCTGGCCTGACGCTTTTGGTCCGATTCCGGCCGTCCGTGCCGCCCGCACGACCGGCCGCAGGATTGTAACCGAGACCGTGCAGGCATTTGACATTGGGCCGAGCCTGTTGCGTAACGTCGTTCAGGTTTGATCTGCGTTGCTTTCGGGGTTTTGGCCCCAGCGGGGAGACATGATGGACGAAGCGGGCGAGCGGGCGGCGGATGCCCCGGCGGCGGATGTGCCGACGACGGTTGGCGGACGGCTGCGCGCGGCACGCGAGGCGCGCGGGCAGTCGCTCGACGAGATCGGCAAGCAGACCCGCGTCCCCGTCCGCCACCTCGTCCAGATCGAGGAGGGGCGCCTGGAAGGCCTGCCCGCCGCCCCCTACAGCGCCGGTTTCGTCAAGGCCTATGCGCGTGCCGTGGATCTCGATCCGGTCGCCATGAGCCAGCAGTTCCGCGCCGAATTCGCCGCCGCCGCGCAGGCCAGCCCGCGCATCGCCTACGAACCATACGAACCCGCCGATCCGGTGCGCCTGCCGCCGCGCCTGCTCGCTTTCGTGGCGCTGGCGATCGCGATCCTGCTGATCGCGGGCTATGGCATCTGGCGCAGCGGCATCCTGTCGGGCGAAGGCGCCGACCAGCGCGCGCGCCTCGCCGCCAGCGGCGAGCCGATGGGGACGAGCGGCGCGCCGGCCGCGCCCGCAGCCGGCCAGCCCGCCAAGCCGGTGGCGGCGGCGCCCGCCGGCGGCCCCGTCCGCATCACCGCCACGCAGGACACCTGGTTCGAGGTGACGGACAAGGCCTCCGGCACGCGCCTCTATACCGGCGTGCTCAAGCAGGGACAGACTTGGGACGTGCCGCCGACCGCCGGCGATCCCGTGATCAAGACCGGACGCCCGGAGGGTCTTGCGGTCAGCGTCGGCGGACAGCCGGTCGCGCCGCTGGGTGCCCCCGCGCGCACCATCTCGAACGTCAGCCTCAAGGCCGCGTCGCTGGCCGCGCGCCCGGCCCCCGCGGCATCGGGCGCCTCCACCCCGCCACCGCACGCGACCCCGGCGCCGACCTCCGCCGCGACGCCGCCCGCCGCCTCGGAGGACGCCGGCGCGCCGCCCGCCTTCCGGGCCGCGACCGCGCCCTCCGCCCCCGCCAACACCGCCACGCCGCAACCCTGACGCTTCATCGTGGCGACAGCCGCGATTTCGGATAGGATGCCACGCGACAACCAATCAGGGACCATGCCCATGCGCCTGGCGATCATCGCCCTCCTCCTGGCCGGCACCGCCGCGCCCGCGCTTGCCCAGGATCAATCCATTCCCGGCCGCGTCGACAAGCTCGAGCACGAGATGCACGCGGTGCAGCGCAAGGTCTTCCCCGGCGCCAATCCGGATTATTTCGAGCCGCAGATCGCCCCGCAGGCGGCGCCGCCGCCGGATGCCGGATCGCCCGCCAGCTCGGCGGTGAGCGATCTCTCGCAGCGCGTCTCGGCGCTGGAGCAGCAGGTGCAGCAGCTCACCGGCCAGGTCGAGGAGAACGGCCATCGCCTCGACCAGCTGGAGCAGAACTACCAGAAGATGAAGGGCGACACCGATTTTCGCCTGAACGCGCTGGAAGGCCATGGCGCGCCGCCGCCGCAGGCGGGTGGCCCGGGCACTCCGCCGCCGCCGGCCACCGTCTCCAGCAGCGATCCCAACGCGCCTTCGCCCTTCGGCCCCAAGGGCCGCAAGCCGGTGACGGGCGCGCCCGCGCCGACCATGGCCGACGAATCCGGCAACCAGGCGCCGCCGCCCGCCGCCGCCGGCCCCGCCGCGATGCCGGCGCTCGCCAAGACGGGCGATCCGGCCGAGGACCAGTATATGCTGGGCTACACGCTGTGGACGCAGAAGCGCTATGCCGACGCCGAGACCCAGTTGAAGGCTGTCGCCGCCAAATATCCCAAGCACAAGCGCGCCAGCTACGCGCAGAACCTGCTGGGCCGCGCCTATATGGACGACGGCCAGCTGAGCGAGGCGGCCAAGGCCTTCTACGCCAGCTACAAGCAGTTCCCGCGCGGCGAGCGGGCGCCCGACAGCCTCTATTATCTCGGCCAGACGCTCCAGCAGCTGAAGAAGACGGCGGACGCCTGCCAGGCCTATGGCGAGTTCAACGACGTCTACGGCACCACGGCGGCGCCGGCGCTGAAGGCGCGCGTCAAGCAGGCGCAGACGGATGCCAAATGCGGCGCCTGACCCGGCGCTCGTAGACCGCTTCCGGGCCGATCTCGACCGGCTGTCACCCTCCGGGACCCTCGGCGTGGCGCTGTCCGGGGGGCCGGACAGCCTCGCCTTGCTGGTGCTCGCCACCGCGACCGGGCCAGTCCGGGCAATGACGGTGGATCACGATCTGCGCCCCGGCAGCGCGGCCGAGGCGGAAGCGGCGGGTGCCGTCGCCCGATCGCTCGGCGTCCCCCACGCCATCGCCCGCGTCTCCGTGGCGGCCGGCGGCGACGGGCTGCAGGGCGAGGCGCGCCGCGCCCGGTACGCCGCGCTGGGGGACTGGGCGCGCCGCGAAAACCTCGCCGCCATCCTCACTGCCCACCATGCCGACGACCAGGCCGAAACGCTGCTGATGCGCCTGTCGCGCGGGGCCGGTCTGTCGGGGCTCACCGGCATTCGCCCCGCCCGCTTGCTCGACGAGGACGATCCGGCCGGGCCGTGGCTGCTGCGCCCCCTGCTCGGCTGGCGCAAGACGGAGCTGGAGGCGATCGTCGCCACGGCAGGATTCGAGCCGGCGCGCGATCCTTCCAACCACAGCGACCGATTCGACAGGACAGCGGCGCGCGCGCTGCTCGCCGGCGCGCCGTGGCTCGACCCGATTCGACTTTCGGCGAGCACCAGCCACCTTCGCGACGCCGACGAGGCGCTGGAGACCATGGTCGATCGCGTCCTCGCCGAGGCCCTCTCGAAGGACGACAAGGGTGTCCGCTTCATCCCCGGAAATGCCCCCCGCGAGATCGTGCGGCGGGCGTTACGACGGCTGTTTTCCGAACATTTTCAGGCTCATCCCGATGGCCCTGGGCTCGATCGGCTGATGGCGACGCTGGCTGCGGGGGGCACCGCGACGCTTGCCGGCGTGATGGCCCGCGGCGGCCCCGGCTGGCGCTTCCAGCCCGCCCCGCCTCGTCGATCCGTCTGATCGGCGTTGTTACCCACCTTGTTCCATTGCCATTAACCCCGCCGATCCTACATAATCGATACCTTCGCGAAGGATCGGACTCGTAGATGCAGAACGACGACAAGGACCCCCAGGGCAACGGCGGCGGCGGCGGCGGCAATGCCTGGATGAAGAACATGCTGGTCGTGTTCGCCATCGTGGGCGCGCTGTTCCTGTTCGTCTCGCTGTTCAACGGCGGCATGGGCGACAACCGCCAGGGCACGACCATCGCCTATTCGGACTTCCTCTCGAAGGTCGATGACGGCAGCGTCAAGGAAGTGTCGATCGCCGACAATGTCATCACCGGCAAGATCGGGTCCGACCAGGCGTTCCGCACCATCTCGCCGCCGAGCGACCCGCAGCTGGTCGATCGCCTGCAGAAGAAGGGCATCAAGTTCAGCGTGAAGCCCGAGGAGCAGACCTCGGTGTGGTTGCTGCTGCTCTACCAGGCGCTGCCCTTCCTGCTGATCCTCGGCATCGCCTTCTTCGTGATGCGCCAGATGCAGAAGAATGCGGGCTCCGGCGCGATGGGCTTCGGCAAGTCGCGCGCCAAGCTGCTGACCGAGAAGCATGGCCGCGTCACCTTCGACGACGTCGCCGGCATCGAGGAAGCGCGCGAGGAGCTGCAAGAGATCGTCGAGTTCCTCAAGGATCCCTCCAAGTTCGCGCGCCTCGGCGGCAAGATCCCGAAGGGCGCTTTGCTGGTCGGCTCGCCCGGCACCGGCAAGACGCTGCTCGCCCGCGCCATCGCCGGCGAGGCGGGCGTGCCCTTCTTCACCATCTCCGGCTCGGACTTCGTCGAGATGTTCGTCGGCGTCGGCGCCTCGCGGGTGCGCGACATGTTCGAGCAGGCCAAGAAGAACGCGCCCTGCATCGTCTTCATCGACGAGATCGACGCCGTCGGCCGCCATCGCGGCGCGGGCCTGGGCAACGGCAATGACGAGCGCGAGCAGACCCTCAACCAGCTGCTCGTCGAGATGGACGGCTTCGAGGCGAACGAGGGAATCATCATCATCGCGGCGACCAACCGCCCCGACGTGCTCGATCCCGCCTTGCTCCGCCCCGGCCGCTTCGACCGCCAGATCGTCGTCCCGCGCCCGGACATCGAGGGCCGCGTGAAGATCCTCGAAGTCCACATGAAGAAGGTGCCGACGGCGCCGGACGTCGACACGCGCACCATCGCGCGCGGCACGCCGGGCTTCTCGGGCGCCGATCTCGCCAATCTCGTCAACGAGGCGGCCTTGCTGGCCGCGCGCAAGGCCAAGCGCCTGGTCGCCATGCTCGAATTCGAGGAGGCGAAGGACAAGGTCTATATGGGCGCCGCCCGCAAATCGATGGTGATGACGGAGGAGGAGAAGAAGTCCACCGCCTATCACGAAGCCGGCCACGCCATCGTCTCGCTGATCGTGCCGGGCTGCGATCCGCTCCACAAGGTGACGATCATCCCGCGCGGCCGCGCGCTGGGCGTGACCTGGAACCTGCCCGAGCGCGACGTGCTCACCCAGTCGATGAAGAACATGAAGGGCAAGCTGGCCCTGTGCTTCGGCGGCCGCATCGCCGAGCAGCTCATCTACGGGCATGACGAGCTCAACACCGGCGCCGCCAACGACATCCAGCAGGCGACCAACGTCGCCCGCGCGATGGTGATGGAATATGGCATGTCGGAAAAGCTCGGCTGGCTGCGCTATCGCGACAATCAGGACGAGGTGTTCCTCGGCCATTCGGTCGCGCGCGCGCAGAACATGTCCGAGGAGACCGCCCGGCTGATCGACGCCGAGGTCCGCCGCTTGATCGAGGAGGCCGAGGCCACCGCGCGCAAGGCGCTGACCGACAATCTCGATGCGCTCCACCGCGTCACCGAGGCGCTGCTCGAATATGAGACGCTCACCGGCGAGGAAACCCGTCGCCTACTCGAAGGCGACGATATCGGCCGCGACGAGAAGGCCGCGCGGGCGCCGCAGCTGCGCCCGGCGACCGGCTCGTCCATCCCCAAGTCGAAGCGCCCCGGCGGCGGCGCCTGGGGCAATCCGGCACCGCAAGGCGCCTGACACGTTCCGCTCCCGAGTTGCGCGAGGGCCGGTGCAGCGATGCGCCGGCCCTCTTCGCATGATCGGGAGACGGAACGGATGAGCAGGATGGACTGGCGATCGATTGGACGGGATCGCCGCGCGCGGTGGCTGGCCGGCTTGCTGGCGGGCGCCATCCTGATCGGCCTGCTCGCGGCGTGGCTGGCGCGCGGGGAGTTCAAGGGCCGCTACGCGGTACCCGAGCTGGGCGCCGACCGAAACGCCGCCGTCGCCCAGCAGGCGGCTCCGGCGCCCGTTCCCGTCACCCCGCCGGTCTATCCGATACCCAAGGTGCAGGCGCCGCCCGCCCCGCCGCCGCCGATGGTCGTCGAACAGGACGACCCGCCGCCCGACGCCGACGAGGCGCCCAGCGATACCGATCGCATGGCCCGCGCGATCGACAAGGCGGCGCGCAAGGCGCTCGATCGCGGCGAGCCGGTGCGCTGGCACAAAGCGGGCGAGAAAGGCTATGTCGTCGTCAGCGACATTCGCGATTATGGCGACCGCGCCTGCCGCAACGTCTCGGCCACGATCAACAGCGACGGCCGCCCCACCCAATCCAGCTCGCATCTCTGGTGCACGACACCCGACGGCGATTGGGAGCCGGCGGAGTGATGATCGCTCCGTTCGCCCTGCGCCTGTCGAAGGGCTGTCCTTCTTTAGCCTCACCCGAAGGAAAAGCAGGGCATCGACAAGCTCAGCCCGAACCAAGCGTAAAATCCGCCGCTCAACGGCCTGGCCTGCGGCGATGACCGCAAGCTTCGTCGCAACCATGGCCTGGTGGCTGTTCATCGCCAGCTGGTGGGCCGCCTCCTGGTGGGTCGCCAAGGCGAGCGTGACCGCGCCGCGCGGCAAGCGGATCCTGTACTTCGTCGGCTTCGCGATCGGCTTTGGTGCGCTGTTCGCGGCGAACCATTCCGATCCCGATCACCGCGCCGGCTGGTTGCTCTGGCGCAACCCGGCGGCGGTCGACGGGCTGCTGCTCGCCGGCCAGATCGCGGCCTTCGCCTTCGCCTGGTGGGCGCGCGTGCATCTCGGTACGCTCTGGTCCAGCATGCTGACGCTGCGCGAGGGCCACACCGTGGTCGATACCGGCCCCTATCGCCTTGCCCGGCACCCGATCTACACGGGCTTCATCGCCGCAAGCTGGTGCTACGCGCTGATCGAGACCCATCCACTCGCCCTGTTCGGCGCGGTGGTGCTGACGATCGTCATGACGGTGAAGGCGAAGGAGGAGGAACGCTTCCTCCGCCAGGAACTGGGCGCCGCCGACTACGATGCTTACGCCCAGCGCACGCGAATGCTGCTGCCGCTGCCGAAATAGCTCATTCCGCCTCCATCCAGATCAGGAAGGCGAAAAAGAGCGAGCAGGTGATGGTCGTCATCGTCAGCAGCGCGAAGGTACGCCACGACGCGCCGAAGCGGCCGAGGCCGTAGGCATATTTGAGATGCTTGTACATGTGGACCGGCGGCACGATCAGCCAGGCCAGCCAAAGCCATTTGTCCGATATCCCGACCATGTAGAGCCCGATCAGCCCCACCGCGAGTAGGGTCATGAAGCTCAGCGAGTGGATCGCGAAGATGGCGTGATCGTACATGCCGACATCGCGCCGCCAGAAGAACATCGTCCAGATGAACGGCAACGAGATCGGGATCAGCGCCCAGCTATATTTGTAGGACGCCATCTTGAGCTTGTAGGCGTAAAGCGCGCTGTTCTCGTTGATATGATCGAGCTGGCGGCCGAGCCACGGCAGGTCACTGTGCCATGCGTCGCCGTCACCATGGAGCAGGCCATGGCCCTTGTCGGTCGAGACCTGGCCGGGCAGCTGGGCGGCGACATTGGTCATCGCCTGCACGTCGGCTTGCTCGGCCTTGACCTTCTTGTCGATATCCCGGGTGTCGGCCTTGGGATCGGCGGCGAGCGTGTCGGCGCGGTTCTTCTGCAGCCTGGCGAGGTTTTCCACCGATTGCCGGGCCGCCTTGTTCATTTCCACCTTGGCCTTGGCCATGCCGGCCGCCGCGCCCGACACGTCCGGCATGGTGAGGCGGTTCACCGCCGCGAACAGCAGGAAGACCGAGAAGAGGAACATCGCCATCGGCGTCACGAACTTGGCGCGCTCGCCATGGACGTAGCGGCGGGTGAGATCGCCCGGATGCCAGGCGAGCAGCGGCAACGTGTTCCAGAACTTGCCTTCGAAGTGGAAGACGCCGTGCAGGATGTCGTGGACCAGCCCCATGACGTTGCGGTGGATATGCCCGCTCTGCCCGCATGCCTGGCAGAAGGGGCCGGAGCGGGTGGCGCCGCAATTGGGGCAGGCCCCGCCGGCGCCGTCATGCGGATCGTGCCCCGCGCCGCCCATGGCCACGCCGCCGCGATCGACCTCGCGCGCGACGAGGCCGCCCGTCAGGATGTCGCCGATACCGTCCGCCGCTCCGCCCACGTCCAACCCCTCGTTGTGGTGCAGCAAGATAATACACGCTGGCGGCGACGGGTCGAGAGGGTGCCGGTCAGAGCGATTCCTGCTAGGGCTCGGCCATGGACATGCCGCTGCCTCTCACCGACCAGGACGCCGACGCGCTGATCGCCGACATGGGCCGCCGCGCCCGCGATGCCGCGCAGGTGCTGGCCGGCACGCCGACCGTGCGCAAGGCGGAAGCGCTGCGCCGGGCGGCCGCCCTGCTGCGCGAGCGCGCGGACGCGATCCTCGCCGCCAATGCCGCCGACCTCGCGCGCGCCGATGCGTCCGGCATGGCGGCCGCGATGAAGGACCGGCTGAAGCTGGATGCCGGGCGTCTCGAGGGCGTCGCATCCGCGCTGGAGGCGGTGGCGGGGCTCGACGATCCGGTCGGCAGCGTCCTCGACGAGCGCACGCGCCCCAATGGACTGGTACTGCGCCGCCTGCGCGTGCCGCTGGGCGTGGTCGGCATCATCTACGAAAGCCGCCCCAACGTCACCGCCGATGCCGGCGCGCTGGCGCTGATGGCCGGCAATGCCGCGATCCTGCGCGGCGGCTCCGAGGCACGCGCGAGCAATGCCGCGATCCACGCCGCGCTGGCGGACGGGATCGCCGCCGCCGGCCTGCCTCGCGACGCCGTGCAGATGATCCCGACGACAGATCGCGCCGCGGTCGGTGCGCTGCTGCGCGCGCAGGGCTTCGTCGACATCATCGTGCCGCGCGGCGGCAAGGGCCTGGTCGCCCGCGTGCAGGCGGAGGCGCGCGTGCCCGTGCTCGCGCATCTCGACGGGCTCAACCACAGCTTCGTCCATGCCTCCGCCGATCCGGCGATGGCGGAGGCGATCGTGGTCAATGCCAAGCTGCGCCGCACCGGCGTCTGCGGCGCGACCGAGACGCTGCTGATCGATCGCGCCTATCCGCTTGGCGCCGCGCTGGTGGCGGCCTTGCTTGATGCCGGCTGCGCCCTGCGGGGCGATGCGGACGCGCAGGCGCTCGATCCCCGGATCACGCCGGCGGACGAGGCCGACTGGGACACCGAATATCTCGACGCGATCTGCGCGGTGCGGATCGTCGACGGGGTGGACGGCGCCATTGCCCACATCGCCGCTCATGCCTCGCACCATACCGACGCGATCATCGCCGGGGACGCCATCGCCGCCGCGCGCTTCCTGGCGGAGGTCGATTCGGCGATCGTGATGTGGAACGCCTCCACCCAGTTCGCCGACGGCGGCGAATTCGGGCTGGGCGCCGAGATCGGCATCTCCACCGGCCGTCTCCATGCGCGCGGCCCGGTCGCGCTGGAGGGGCTCACCACCTACAAGTGGCAGGTGCTGGGGACGGGGCAGATCCGGCCGTGATCGAGACCGTAACGCTCTGGCGCCCGGTCGGCCCGGAGGAATTGACGCTGATCGAGGAGAGCGGGATGCGGGCTTTCCCGCCACGATTGCCCGACAGCCGATCGTCTACCCGGTGACCACCGAGGATTATGCCGTCAAGATCGCCCGCGACTGGAACGTGCCAGCGAGCGGCAGCGGCTTCGTCACGCGTTTCGCGGTACGGACGGATTTTCTCGACGGCTATCGTGTTGAGGAGGCCGGAGGGCGAGCCCATCGGGAATATGGGATTCCCGCCGAAAAGCTCGATGCCTTCAACGACGCCGGGGATTCTCGCCCGCAGGCGCCCGCGCGCGACATGAGGCAGGCCCTGTGGACGCCTCCGGCTGAGGCGGACCTTGCTGCCATCGACGACTATGGGTGGGCGATCGATGAGGAGATCGCCGATCGCACATTGGGCCACATCCGCTTGGCCGCCGAATTCCACCGCACCGTTCCCAAGGGCGGTGCGCTGATCGAGCAAGGCGAAGCACGCAAGTGGCGCGCCGCCAACACGTCTCATGTGCTTGTCTACCGACTTCGCGACGAGACGGTCGAAATCCTCCGGGTCCACCACGACCGGCAGGACGGGCGGCCCGGATGAAGCGCATCGGCCTGCTCGGCGGCTCCTTCAACCCGGCGCATGAGGGGCATCGCCGGATCAGCCTGTTCGCGATCGAAGCGCTCGGGCTGGACGAAGTGTGGTGGCTGGTCTCGCCCGGCAACCCGCTCAAATCGGCCAGGGGCATGGCGCCGCTCGCGGCGCGGCTCGCCTCGGCCGAGCGGATGGCCCGTCACGCCCCCATCATCCCTACCGCGATCGAGACGACGCTCGGCACCCGCTTCACCGCCGATACGCTGGCGAAGCTCGTCCGCCATTTCCCGCATCATCGCTTCATCTGGCTGATGGGCGCGGACAATCTGGCCCAGTTTCATCGCTGGCAGCGGTGGCGGCAAATCGCGCGCACCCTTCCCATTGCCGTGATCGCCCGTCCGGGATATGATGGTGCCGCCCGATCCGCGGTGGCGATGGGCTGGCTCGGCCGTTTCGGTCATGCCCCCGGCACCGCGAGACGGTGGACGCGATGGAGTTTGCCGGCGCTCGTGCTGATGCACACGGTTCCCGATCCGACTTCAGCCACTGCCCGGCGGGCTGCCGATCCCGATTGGCATCGCCGCCGATTTCCCAGGGCCCAGCGCGACCGCGTGACGCGCCGGCCCGTTCCCCAGGAGGACAATTGCCTTCCCCTACCACCGCCGCCCGCACGATGACGGGCGGCCCTGCTGCTTCTGCCGAGGCCCAGGCGCTTCATGCCCTCATCCTGCAGTCGCTGGACGACGACCAGGCCGTCGAGACCGTCTCGATCCCGCTCGCCGGCAAATCGACGATCGCGGATTACATGGTGATCGCGTCCGGCCGATCGAGCCGGCAGGTCTCCTCGATGGCCTCCAAAATCGCCGAGAAGGTCAAGGCGCAGACCGGGCAAAGCCCCAAGATGGAAGGCCTCGCCGCCGCCGACTGGGTGCTGATCGACGCGGGTGACGTGATCGTCCACCTGTTCCGCCCCGAGGTCCGCAGCTTCTACAATCTGGAACGGATGTGGGCGTTCGGCGACGAAAGCGCCGCCACCGCCTCGCCCTCCAACCCGCCCGCGCCACCCGGCGCCTGAGCGGCGGCACGCGGGGGACGGATTGCTGCTCCATATCGTCGCCCGCGGGCGGATCGGGCGGGGGCCCGAAGCCGATCTGGTGGAGCGGTATCTCAAGCGCGTGAGTTGGCCGACCAAGGTCAGCGAGCTGCCCGACATTGGCGGGCGGGTGCCCGATCTGGCGCCCGCCACCCGCATGGTGGTGCTCGACGAGACAGGCCGTGACCTGCCCTCCCGCGAGTTGGCGGCGATCCTCGGCCGCTGGCGCGACGACGGGGTGCGCGAGGCCCGCTTCCTGCTTGGTGCTGCGGACGGGCATGAAACAGAAACGCGCGACAAGGCCGACCTGTTGCTGGCCTTCGGCAAGGCGACCTGGCCGCATCTGATGGCCCGCGCGATGCTGGCCGAGCAGCTCTGGCGCGCGACCAGCATCCTCGCTGGCCATCCCTATCATCGGGAGGGATGATGGCCACGCGCCGCCTCCTGCTCGCGGCCACCGCGATCGCCGCGCTGGCGACCACCGCCCAGGCGCCGGGCCTCGATGATGCCCGCGTCTCGCTGGTGGTCGCCAAGCAGGCCGCCGCGGATGCCGAAGCGCGCGCCGCCGCCCTGAACCAGGCGGCCGAGGAAGCCGGCAACGAAGCCGAGCGCGCCCGCGCCAGGGCACAGGCGCTGGGCTTGCAGGTGCAGGCCGCCCAATCCGACATCGCTGCCGCGCAGGCACGTCTGAGGCTGATCGCCTCGCTGCAGGACACCGCCCGATCGCAGATCGCCGCCCGGCAAGGCCCGATCCTCCACCTCGTCGCGGCCCTGCAGACCATGGCGCGCCGCCCTCCGGCGCTCGCCATCGCCCAGCCGGGATCGGTGGAGGACATCGTCCATGTCCGGCTGCTGCTCGCCGACACGCTGCCCGTGATCCAGGCGCGCACCGCCGGCCTGCGCGCGGATCTCGACAAGCAGACCCAATTGCGCGCCGACGCCGAACGCGCGGTGACGGCGCTGGACGCGAGCCGGACCTTGCTGGCGCAGCGCGAGCGGCAACTCGCCAATCTCGAGCAGACCGCGATCCGCAAATCCCAACGCCTTGCCGATCAGGCCGCCGACGAGCAGCAACGCGCGCTCGGTCTTGGCGAAGAGGCCCGCGATGCCGTCGACCGGATGCAGACCGCCGAAGATGCCGGCGACATTCGCGGGCGGCTGGAGCGCCTCGCTGGTCCCGACATGCGCCCCGCAAGTGTGGGCGACGCGCTGCCCTTGCATTCCGATGGAACGCGCTATCGCCTTCCGTTCACCGGCGAGGTGGCGACCGGCTATGGCGAAGTCTCGTCGGCCGGGGTGCGCTCCCGCGGCTTGACGGTGGTTTCCGGCACGAACGAAGCGGTTACCGCGCCGGCCGCGGGGACGATCGTTTTCGCCAAGCCGTTCCGAAGCTACGGACAGATCGTGATCATCGATCATGGCGGTGGCTGGACGACAACCCTCACCGGGCTCGCTTCCGTCGATGTCGTGCCCGGCGCCCGCGTCGCCCAGGGGGACAGGATCGGCAAGGGCGGCGGACAGAATGCGCCGGTCACCGCCGAGCTCCGGCGCGGTTCGCGACCGATCGATATCGTGGCGATGGCCCAGGCCGATTGAGCCGGGGAAGCGCGAGGCAGGATGCGGTGCTTGTGGGAACTCTGCTTCATCGACGATAGCAATCGCGACGTCGGCCCCACGGTCTCAAGTCATCTTGAACTCATGGTCGCGGGAAGATGGCGGACATAGCAAAACGGCCCGATCCCATGGGGATCGAGCCGTCTTGTCTTGGTTGCGGGGACAGGATTTGAACCTGTGACCTTCAGGTTATGAGCCTGACGAGCTACCGGGCTGCTCCACCCCGCGCCAATATGATCCTGCGAAAGCAGGCGATTGCGAATGGGTTCTAGGTCACGTTGTTGGTCATGGGATTGGAAGTCATAAAGCCTGGCGGCGCCCTACTCTTCCATCGCTTAAGCGATAGTACCATTGGCGCAGGCTGGTTTCACGTCCGAGTTCGGGATGGGATCGGGTGGGTCACGGCCGCTATGGCCACCAAG
>Ga0105239_10000130_pt1 | contig 105894 bp, 85 predicted proteins | sample KBSC44metaG_FD_92761 | JGI IMG/M metagenome (GOLD analysis project Ga0105239, IMG submission 92761) | Corn rhizosphere microbial communities from Kellogg Biological Station, Michigan, USA - KBS C4-4 metaG | ecosystem: Host-associated > Plants > Roots > Rhizosphere > Soil | place: Michigan, USA... | reverse complement strand
TATAGTTCACCCTGCCTTTTATAATAACGTTATTCACAAACTTTTTAGTTTTTAACACCCCCCGGACCCCCCGTTTCTAACAATAGCAATATCTAATAAAAATTGTCCTTGTTAGACCAAAGGTAAGGGTTACGTCCGTCAGCGATGGGTAGAACCCATCGCTATTAAAAAGCCTTGTTGCACATTTAACTACGACGCTCTTCTCTTCTACATAACCACTACAAGCAACCAACAAATCCCGCTTAAAAGTGCCTTTTGGCGGCATTGGCATATTTTTATCGCCGGCCGGTGCCCCTACATGTCCAAAATGTTCCTTACATTTCCATACCAATTTTACAAGCCCGATGTTAACAAGGAAAAATTTATTGCTCCTTACTATTTCTATTGGCATAGCCTGCCGGGCAGCTGCACAACCTTCTATCGGTTTGCCGGCCATAAAAAATTATACCCATATCGATTACAATGCCGATGCCGAAATGTGGGACATCGCCCAGGATAAAAACGGCGTTTTATATTTTGCCAATGACGATGGTTTGCTTTCTTTTGACGGCAGCTATTGGAAAATTTACCAGATGCCTAATAAGGCTGCTATCAAATCTGTAGCGATTGATGCATCCGGTAAAATTTATTGTGGCGGCCAGGATGAGGTTGGTTATTTCTTCCCGGATAATAACGGCATACTAAAATTCCATTCTTTAAAAAACCTGCTTCCGCAAAAGGCCAGGCAGTTTGCTGATATCTGGAACATTGTGCTGTACAACGGCGAAGTGTTTTTCCGGACTATCGAATGCATGTTCGAGCTTAAAGGAAATGAATTAAAAACATTCGATGCGCCGGGTGGATGGCGCTTGCTGACTAAAGCAGGCACCCAGTTATTTGCCGAAGATAGAGACGAGGGCCTGATGACGTTTAAAGGCGGGCAATGGCAACATTGCTGCGGCGCATATCCAACCGCAGGCTTACAGGTAACAGGCATCACCGCTTTCAGCAAAGACACGCTATTGATGATAACTCAACGCAAAGGTGCCTACCTGCTTAACGGAACAACAGTAACTTCAAAACAAACAGCGATTGATGGTATACTATCCGGCGACCTGGTAAGCGGTGTTACCCAGATTTCCAGCGACCGCTACGCCATATCGACTACTGCAAGAGGGCTTTTTATCATCGACAAAAATGGAAATTTAGTTGAGCGCTTTACCAATTCCGAAGGTCTGCAGAATAATAATATCCATGCCGTTCATATCGATAATGATAAGAACCTGTGGCTGGGTTTAGAAAACGGCGTCGACTTTGTGAATTTCAATACAGCAGTAATGCATATTAATCCGGGCCGCGATAACCAGGTTAAAAGCAATGCGGCAATTGTGTTTGATAAAAAATTATTTGTCGGCACTTCAAACGGGCTATATAGCATCCCCATTGATCTGCAAGCCGATATCAGCAAAGTAAAAGGCAATTTTACCGGGATTGATAATACTAAAGGGGCTGTTTGGAGCTTATCCGAGATTAACAATAATTTGTTGATAGGTCACCAGGACGGAGCTATGGCTTTGCGCGGTAACCGTGTAGAACCTATAACCAGCAGTCATGGGGCTTGGATGTTCAGGCAATTGCCTAAATCAAATGATATTATCGCCGGGACTTATACAGGCTTGCAATTACTGCAGACATCGGGCGCTAATTTTACCGACGCAGGCAAGATTACCGGGATTTATGAATCACTGAATAACATCGCAACGGATAAAAACACTAATATAATTTGGGCATCGCATCCATACCGCGGCATTTACCGGATACAGCTTTCGCCCGACAGGAAAAAAATTGTAATGTATTCGCAATACACCGATAAGAACGGAATGCCTTCCATCCTCAATAATCATGTTTATTTTATCAAAAACAAGGTAATTGCAGGTACGGAAAAGGGTGTTTACGAATACAACTTCGCCAAAAACACATTCACGCCATCGCCATTTTTCAAACCGGTTTTTGGTAATGCCACTATCGAATACCTGAACGAAGATAAAACCGGCAACATCTGGTTTATCAGCGACCAGCGTGTAGGGGTTATCGACTTTAGCAAGCGGCAGGGCAATAACAGCTATACAGTTATCTATTTCCCTGAGCTGGCGGGGCAAATGGTGAAAGGCTCCGGATTTATTTATCCTTATGATGCGGAAAACGTATTTGTAGGTTCAAGCAACGGTATTTTTCATCTTAACTATCGCGCTTATGTATCCCGGGAAAGCAAGCTGAATGTGCTGCTAACCACCGTTAAAACCATCGCCGAAAAAGACAGCCTGATTTTTGGCGGTTATTTTATGCAGAATGGCCGCATAATCGGTGTACAGGATAGCAAACATACGCCTACGGTTACCAAGCACTGGAACTCCTTCCATTTTGAATATTCGTCGACATTATTCGCTCAAAAAAGCAATCAGGAATTTTCGTATAGGCTGGATGGGTTTGATAAGGACTGGTCGAAATGGTCGGTAAAGACGGAGAAGGATTACACCAATTTACCTTACGGCACTTACACATTTTCGGTGAGGGCGCGCAATAATCTGGGTAATGCATCGGCGCCGGTTGATTATACTTTTACCGTCCAACCGGCTTGGTATCAAACACCATGGGCCTATTTTTGGTGCGCGGTGGCTACTGCAGTGGTTATTGCATGGGCGGCTCGGGCGCAGCACAAAAAGTTTGAGAACGCTCAAAAACGGCACGAGGATGAACAAAAGCGTTTGCAATATGTGCACTCCCTGGAGCTTGACAAAAGCGATAAAGAAATTATCGCACTAAAAAATGATAACCTGCAAAACGAGCTTAATTATAAAAACAAAGAATTGGCGACGCTCACCATGCACCTGGTTGACAGGGGTAAGCTGTTATTGAATATAAAGGACGAACTGATGACGCTCACCAAAAAATTGAACATCCCCGACCCTGCTTACCAGTTTCGCAGTGTGTTCAGGTTGCTAAACGATTCGGAAAAAAACGACGACGACTGGAACCACTTTGCCATGTATTTCGACCAGGTGCATAACAACTTTCTGGGCACCATGAAAACCAAGTTCCCCAACCTCAGCTCAACCGACCTAAAGCTTTGCGCCTACCTGCGGCTTAACCTTACCTCGAAAGAAATTGCGCAATTGCTCAATATCTCTTTGAAAGGGGTTGAAATCAGCCGGTATAGGGTAAGGAAAAAGTTAGGGCTTTCGACTGATGTGCATTTGTATGACTTTTTGATTGAGGTGACGAGTTAATTACCGAAGCGAATCTCTTAAATTTGCTTAAAGACCATTCGCCAATGAAAGCAAAGAAATTCATCCGCAGCAATCCGCACTTGCCGGTAAAAAACCTGCGTGAGACATTGGATTATTACCGCGACGCTTTAGGCTTTTACGATGAGTGGACAACCGCTAATGAAAATGGCTGCATAACAGATGGCGGCATCCGCCGTGATGAAATGCGGCTGCTGTTTGGCGAGGACCCGGAATTTGTTGCGGTAATTAACAGCTATAAAAAAAGCCGCCTGCCTTTAATGTGGTTTGTAGAAAATATCGACGAAATATATGCCGAATACCAGGCAAAGGGCATTGAATTGGCCGATGACCTGCGTACGCATGCTTATGGCCTGCGGGAGTTTGCTTTTATCGATATCAACGGGTATTATGTCCGCGTAGCGGAAAGCGCTTAGCGTAAGGGTTTGCCGGCGATTTTGGCTAAAGCCATTTATTATTTAAGCCATTAATCCGTCACTTAAAAGCGACGGCAATATACCTTGGCAGCTTTCAAATTGTCGTCGATTTTAACCCTGCCGTGTACCCAGATCTTTCCGACGTTATGTCTCTTTGCCCCATTGGGGCTACCGCTTTGTAGTCTATGATAAGAAAGAGATTTTTGCCCCATCGGGGCTACCCTTAGTCGCTATACATAGCTGTTGCGGGCAAAATATCTGGTTGATGGGTAGCCGCTACGCGGCACAAATCATATTATTATTTTATCTACAAAGAGGTAGCACCTACGGCGCATTGTGTTTTCGCAATTTGAAATTTGTGGGTATATGGTGGGTGGGGGCACCCAACGGCCAAAGAAGCACAAGAAAAACTGGCTTTAGCCCAATGCCCCCTTACTTACCGCCTAGCCACATGATGGCATCCTCGTACATCTGGTTTTGAATGTCGGAGTCAAAGTTTTTATCGCCGTGGCCCATGTTCATGTACAGCATTTTGTATTTAACGTTAGTCCACACCACGGGGATATCGCCATCTTTTATAAGGTTTTTCTTGCCAAGCGGGTAATTTGCAGGGTCGAGGGTGATGAGCACTTTAATGTCTTTGCTGTCGCGGGGATTGGGTTTCCAGCCGTACCATTCATTGATGGGAGCGGTATAATTTTTTGGCAGACGATGGGTTGCCGGATGGGTGTTATCGTCGACAATCATTTTTGCCGGCAGCGGCGGCCAGTTGTTGTTATAAAACACCGCACCTAAAAAGTCCACAAACCATGGCCATTTGGTGTATTTATCATTATAGCCAGACACGTGGAAGCCCAACCATGCGCCGCCATTAGACATAAACTTTTCAAAGGCGCTCCGTTGCGTCTGGTTATGCGGAAATTCATTAAGCCAAACTACTACGTGGTAGTTTTTCAGGTTATCATCGTTCAGGTCTTCCCAACGCGATGTGGTATCAAAAGCAAAACCTTTTTCTTTCGCCAGCTTACCATAAAACTTCATGGCGTCGTAGGCAAAATCTACGTGGTCCTGCTCAACGTTGGTCGAGAATAACGCCAGTACCTTAAACTTGGGTGTTTGCGCGGATACGGTAGCTGTAAACAGAGCGATAACAACAACGCTCAGAACTATTTTAAATAAAACTCTTTTCATAAAACTGGCGTTATTTACTCATGGCTGCCTGCAGCGACGCCATTAATTCATTGATGTTTTTATCCATGCCTTCTAAAAGCGGCTTATCTTCCGGCCCCCAGGGTTTGCCCTGGCGGTAATCCCACCAGCGGTATTCTATTTTAGAGTACTCGTTTGATATGCCCGGCTCGATGGGCTTTTCATAAAAATCATAAAGCTTAAGCTCGTATGTGGCATTGTGCACTACAATATCAATTTTAAACCTCAGCCAGAAATAATGACCGGATTGGCTGGTGATTATTTTATAGCCGCCCGTGCCGGCAACTTCGCCCTTCTTTAAATCGGTAATATCAACCGTCTTCTCCGGGTAATCGAATGCCCCTTTCAGCCATTCTGTGGCCCGGTTAAACAGCTCTTCTTTTTTGAGGGAAGGATTAAGCGCATAAGCATTATCAAAATATATTTTGCCATTGCGCATCTGCATTACCAATGGGTGGGTACCGCTTTGCGCGATACCTGCCAGTGGCAACAGGATAAAGGATAGGGCGAATAGTTTTTTTATCATCGTTTTATTTGACTTAAGACTTATTACTCAAGACTTTGGACTCACTTCCCTGCTGCCCAGAAAATGGCATTTTTAAACAGCATTTTATAATCTGTGCTGTTAAACAACACCGGTGAGTGCCCCATAAAAATGTAAATGTTGCGTGCCTTGTAGTGCGGATTTGTCCACACTACAGGGTGGTCTCCCATTTTAACATCTGAATTTGGCTCGTAGGTGGATTCATCAACCGAGGCCAGCACATGCACATTCGGGCGCATGCTTTTCTCGTAGGTATAAAACTCCTCTTTCTCAACCATGAAGGATGGAGATACGCCTTTCATCACCGGATGCTTTTTATCCTCAACATTAACCTTTGCCTTTACAAAAGTGGCGATGTAGTTTTTATAGCGGGTGTCGCCCATAAACTTGCTGAACCATTGCCACATCGGGAAGCCGTCAAATTCGCCAAGCAGCGTAGCATGGTGAAAGCCTATCCAGCCGCCCTTACCCTGTTCAATATAGTTTTCAAATGCCTTTACCGCTTTCTCTTTCCAGCCATACGGGGCGTAATCCAGTTGAAGGAACAGTTGATAATTGGCCAAAAAGGCATCGTCTATCTTATCAGTATTCTGGATATAGTCTATGCTGAAGTTTTCGGCAGCAGCAAGACTGTCAAGCCATATTTTAGCGCGTTTGGAATAGTCGATATGGTGACCGCCGTTTTCATAAAGGGCAATTATTTTAAAGCGCGGCTTTTTTTGTGCGAATGCTGTCGCGATGCAGAAAAGGCATAGAGCGATTATTATTGATGTTTTTTTCATTTGTATGGTCGTTTAGTTTTACCACGGAGAACACGGAGGAGGCACAGAGGGCGCGGAGTTTCTTTAATTTACTCTTATTTTTTGCTCTGTGTTCTCAGTGTCTTCTCTGCGCCTCCGTAGTTAAAAATTTTTTAAATTATTTCGATGCCGCCCAAAGGATAGCATTTTTTACAAGCATTATATAGTTCGGATTTTCTAAATCGCTTGGCGAATGGCCGATGCAGATATATATCATCCGGTGAAAATTTTCATTGGTCCAAATCATGGGGTGGTCGCCCATGGGTTTGTTTTGTTTGTAGGTTGATTCGTCGACAGTGGCCAATACCCGCACATTTCCACGCGCACTTTTATCCCATTCGTACCATTCATCAGCCAGCCAGAATTTTGCGGGCAAGCCTTTGGTAACAGGGTGTGTGCGGTCTTCAACCACTACCAAGCCATCCTGGAAAGCAGGGTGGGGTGAGTAGATTACGCCACCCATTAAGGTTGTAAACCATTCCCAGTATTTTTTATCGGAATTTGGCCCGATGAATTGCGTACCGGTTAGCCCTGCAGCATGAATGCCTACCCAGCCTTTGCCTTGGGTTACAAATTTTTGCAAGGCCGCCTGCTGGCTTGCCGACATATCAAACGCTGCCAAGTGGAACATCACGAATACCTGGTATTTGGCCAGGTTGGCATCGTTAATTTTAGCCGTATCATCCGTAAAATCAACACTGAAATTGTTTTCCTTGCCGAGTTTTTCGAAAAATTCTTTACCTACGGAAATGCTTCGCCAATGGTCTTTGGCGAGGGACGCCACGACGAGGACCTTGAATTTGGGGGATTGGGCAGCTGCCTGCAATGCCATAAAGCAGAACAGGACGATGCAATAGACAGGCTTTGTTGTTGATGATATCTTCATAATTATATTTTTCTTACCTGTTGAACTTCCGTCATTGCGAGGCCGATTGCATGCAATCGGCTTCGAAGCAATCTCTGCGCTATGCTGCATGCTACCGTAATGCACATGGTTTCCTGTCTGCCGACTGCAAGGAAACCATAATGCTTAGGGTTCTTTGCGGTCAATCGCAGAGATTGCTTCGTACGCATCTGCAAGCAGATGCGCTCGCAATGACGATTTAAACGTTATTTCTTCTCTTCCTTATAAATCCTTCCCATCATCGGGTTATCAAAAATTAACTTTCTTAATTCTTCCGCATCAATCGGCCCCTGGTGGGCGTAAACTATTTTACCATCAGGCTCAACCAATAGCGTATAGGGTAAAGCGCCATCCCATTTCGGGTCGACGGCTTCAATCATTTTGTATTTATCGTCGCCTGTGTAGATGTAGTTTAATCCCGATGCTTGTTTGCCTTTTAAAAACTTTAAGGCTTTGTCCTTCCGCGCGGGCTCATCGGCGCTGATGCTGACGAATTCCAGGCCGCGGTCGCGGTAGGTGTGGTTAAGGGTAACCAGGTCGCTAAACTCGGCAACGCAGGGGCCGCACCAGGTAGCCCAAAGGTTGATTAGGCGCAGCTTATCGGTGTGATTTTTTACCACTTCTTTTATGCCATCGGCGGTAACGGTATCAAGCGTAACGGGTTCGCTCGCCCAGATGATATGCGCCTTTTCAAGCCATACGCTTTTTTCGGCCCATTTGATGGAGCAACCAAAGGTTTTAGTTACCGGTTCGGCTATGTCCTTGCCAGCCAGCAAAGCGTCGATGGCATTGCGGGCATCCTGCGAGTGTGGTGTTTTGGCAGGATTTTCCATGTCGTCGATGCGGCCATTATAGCGCAACTTCCGGTCTTTATCAAAAACAAAAATATGCGGGGTTGCTACCGGGCCATATTTTTTTGAGGTGATTTCTGTTTCACCATCATACAGGTACGGAAAGTTAAAATGCGCATTCTTCGCCCTCACTTTCATATCGTCGAACGAGTCGCCAAGGTCGCTGTAGCCAAGCTCATCTAACCGTAAACCGGCTGGGTTGTTCGGGTTGATGGCTATCACGCTTACACCTTTTGATGCATAATCACTAGTGATTTTAATAACCCTGTTTTCATAGGCCTGCGAGGTAGGGCAGTGGTTACACAAGAATACAATCACTAACACCTTCGCATCTTTAAAAGACTGCAGCGTGTAGGTTTTGCCATCAATGCCGGGCAAACTAAAATCGGGCGCCTTTTCGCCAATGCCGAGCGTTTTGATATCATCAAAGGCGGATGCCCGGCCGAGTAAGGACGTCATCAAAATCAAAACAATACTTAAGCGGCTTATATACTTCTTCATTTTCTATTCCTATTTAATCATTTAACGATACGGCCAGTAGGTACCATGCGGTATGCGGCAGCCATTGCTCGGCCCAGCGCCAGTCGGAGTCTTTTCCGGATACAGCGTAGGGTATGTTGTAATCGATGTCGTTCTCGTTATCAAAACCTGATGTTATACCGTTTACAATACCGCCCGGCGCGTTGGTGTACTCAAACGTGCCGAAAAAGCCGTAGGCCGGGTTGTTATGACCTGTGCCCTCCAGCATACTGCTGTCGAAAGGGTTTACGCCAAGTATCCAGTTCAATTGGTCGAGCGCAAAGGCATCAAGCTTATCGTGAAAGGCCTTATCATCTTTAAACAAACCGGCTGCCATACGCGCGGCGGCCGCCATCGAGCCAAGCCGGGCATTTTCGCCCTGCCACCATGGTGAAGCATCGCTGCCATGGGGGAAGAAGAACGAGCTGCGCCGATTACCCAATGTATCCTGCACCAACTGGCGGCTATAATCAAAAGGATTGTTTACCTCGTGTGTTATCGCCAGCTCATATTCCATGGACGCCTTTACGGTTTTCTTGATTTGGGCCTGCTCATCGGCGGTAGCAAGCGCGTAATAATATAATAAGCTCACAACCGGCAAGCCTGCATCCGATGGGTGAAAGAAAGGTCTGTCCTTGTCATCCGCTCTGAAATAATTTTTGTAATCTTTCCATGAGCTTAACCGTGCCATAAGGCTGGCTGCTCTTTTGGCTGCAGAGGTTTTATAAATGTCCTTATTGGTAACTCTATACAACTCGGTTGCCGCGCTTAATGCGCAATAATCATCCAGTATATTTTCCTTACCGTCATAATCCATCAGGTGGTTATCTTTCTCTAAAAAGGCAAAGGCTTCTTCAGCAGCTTTCAGATAATCGGCATTGCTATATTCGCCGCTAACCGGGTAAGCTGATGCCATGGCCAGCGCCGCGATTGATACGCCGGCACCGGAGCGGTAGCTCGACTGGTACAGTCGCCAGCTTTTTTCTGCTGTATTAGCGTTCAAAGCCTGGTTGGCAGTTTTCTTAATGCGGTAGCTGCCTTCCTCAGCAGGTATTACCCTGTCTTTTGGCAATTTTCCTGGCCCAGGCGCGCCAACCGAACGGTAGAAGGAGCCGCCTTTGGGATGCATTCTCACCAAATAATCGGCGCCATACATAGCCTCGTCTAATATCCTGCGGTTAAACTGGCGAAAGTCTGTCCCCGGTCTTGCATTTAGCAGCTCGTATGTTTTGAACAAACTCCATGCCGTCAGCGAAATTTGCTGCGGGTTAAAATAGTTAGAGAACGACAGGTGTGACAAGTGCTTGCCATAATCGCCGGTGGCATCATACCAGCCGCCGTGTGCATCTATTGGGTCGGTAGTTTTACCGGATAAAAACACGTGATGGTCGGCTTTATCAAAAAGCCCGGAGCTGCGCTGGCCTTTAAAGTAATACACAACATCGGACACGGTGGCTTTCTCCAAAACGTTTTTACCTATTATAAAAGGATAGGATGAAACAGTCCCCCCTGGAACATCTGCTTGTAGCTTATAAGTGCCGGGCGTACTAAAGGAGCTAAAATCAATCGTCCAGAATTGAAAGCTTTTCCATTTATCAACAGGGCCGCTGAATTCCGGCTTGCCGCTGAACACCGATTTGCCGGATGCGGCATCAACCAAATTAAATGAATTGATATCCAGTTTCTCGTTGGCAACTATAACGGCACGTTTGGCCCGGCTGTCTTCGTAACCTACATGGTTGGTTACTATTTTAACGGCCTGCGCCTTTAATAACATAGGTGCACAAAGCAACAGGCAAATCAACCATTTATAATAAGCGTTCGTCAGGGCCATGAAATATGTATTAACCGGGTTTATAAAAAAGCTGCCGGGTGCGCAGCCTTAGCAAGTTCAAAACTAATATATAACTTTTTGCGATGGTATTTTTATGGTACTACATTAGCACTACGGGGGGATAATAATTGTGCAATGCGATTACGGTTTAAAAATCTTTCGCATAAAACAATCGTTTAGAAATTCAGCATATTTGAGGAAAGAGGTATAACAATGGTTATCGAACGCGACAACGAAAATATTATCATCAAGGCCGATAAATCAATTAATATGAGTGCTGTGCAAAAGCTGATTGATTATATCAATGTGCTTGAAATAGCCTCCCAGAAGCAAGGAACGGAGGAAGAGGCGGCCAGGCTGGCCGAAGAAGTCGACAAAAAATGGTGGCAGGAGAACAAAAGTCGTTTTCTTAAGTGATTATTGTCGTCGATACCAATATTCTGTTTTGTGCCTGTATTGCGGCGGAAAAAACGAACAAACTATCAGATCTGCTTTACAGTAGTCTGCCCGGACTACAGCGAATAAGTTGCTATTACACCATCGCCGAACTTTTCAAACACCAGGAAAGATTAATCAAAATATCTAAGCTGCCGCTTGAGAAATTAAACATCCTGCTATATGAAACGCTTAAACAAGTAGAGTTTTATAACGAAGACACTATTCAAAGCCTTCACTGGGAGGAAGCAAACAGGCTTACAAAAGATGTGGATAGCAAAGACATAACCTTTGTGCCGCTGGCCCTACAGACCGGGGGACTGCTTTGGACCGGAGATAAGAAACTTTCAGAACATTTAAGGCGAATGGGTTTTGATAACGTGGTGAATACGCCGGAACTTTATGCCGTATTAGGTAATATTTAATTTATTCATAATACCCCTCTTATACACAACAATACTATCGAAAAACCTGCGATTCTTACAGTAGTGGTATTGTAGTACCCCTAAAATTAGCATATTATTAAAGTTTGGCGGATTATTGCAAAACGTAAAAATGCATATATTGTAATGCCAATTTTACAATACTCACTTTGACAATTAATGAAGCCCGAGGCCAAAACAAGGAAATTTTTAATTGCCACCCACGGTACGTTTGCCGCAGGGGTAAAATCGTCGTTGGATATCATAGTCGGCGCAATGGAGCATGTGTTTTTGATACAGGCTTATGTGGACGAGGCTGTTAGTGTTGAGGAACAGATAAACCAGGTGATGGAGCATATCAGCGAAACCGACGAGCTGATTGTTTTTACCGATATTTTGGGCGGCAGCATTACCAACCAAATTTTACAGCACGCCCTAAGGCCTAACGTACACGTAATGTCCGGGTTTAATCTGCCTTTATTAATAGAGGTGGTAATGGCCGATACCGATACGCCTGTTGAAGAAACGATAGCCTCGGCTATAGAAAGCGCCAAAGAACAAATGACCTACTTAAACAAACTTTTAACCGCACAGAAGGAAAACGACAATGATTAAGCTTACCAGGATAGACGACAGGCTTGTGCACGGACAGGTGGCTTTTACATGGACGCCGGCCCTGGGCGTGGACTGCCTTTTAATAGCTAACGACAAGGTAGCGAAAGATGAATTTTTAAAGATGACGCTCGGGCTGGCCAAACCTGCCAATACTCGCCTGCTGATAAAATCATTAGCCGATGCCGCTGTTTTTTTAAAGGACGAGAAAAGCCGCAACGCAAAAGTTTTGCTGATAGTAAACAGTGTAAAGGATGCTTACGCAATGGCGAACGAAGTGCCCGAAATTAAATCGATAAATTTCGGCGGCATAAGAATGATAAACGGAACCAGGCTTATCTCGAAGGCAGTTGCCGTGAGCGATGAGGATATCACCCTGATAAAAAAACTGTTAGACAAAGGAATAGAGCTTGAATTAAGGCAGGTGCCGACCGAGAAAAAGCAATTGGTGGAGAGCCTGATATAGCTGGGGAGAACCAAGAGCCAAGACATAAGAGGAGAACCAAGAGCCAAGATAGAAATGCAACCCCTTTTTTAATCTTGATTCTTGACTCTTGGTTCTTGATTCTAAAAAGAGATTATTTAAACGAAGAATACATAACGCATGACCGTATCCTACCTGCTTATTGCCATTATTGCCATGTTCGGCCACTCGGAGGATTTCCTGGGTACCACGCTGCTGAGCCGTCCACTGGTATTGGGGCCGCTGGTAGGGCTGGTGCTGGGTGATTTGGAACAGGGCGTATATATCGGCGCTAGTTTGGAGCTGATATTTATGGGTAACATTAAGGTGGGCGCCGCTATTCCTCCGGATGTAATTACCGGTGGCGTGCTCGGTACCGCTTTTGCCATTATATCGGGCAAGGGGCCTGCTATTGCGCTGGCTATCGCCGTGCCGGTATCTATTTTGGCCGAGCTGGTTATCAGCAGCCTTTTTGTATTCAGAGCTGTTCTTAATAAAAAGTTTAATCAATACGCCGAAGACGGGGACGTTAACGGCATACAGCGGCTGCATATTTTCTCGGGTATTTTACGCCCTATTTTTATGGGCATTATCATCCTGCTGGCCCTTATGCTGGGCGGACCGGTGATGAAATCGTTTTTAGATATGATACCCACGTGGGTGCAAACAGGTCTCACGGTTGCCGGCAATATGCTGCCTGCGCTTGGCTTTGCCCTGTTGCTGCACCTGATGTTTAACAAAACCATTGCGCCTTATTTTTTCCTTGGATTTATACTTGCCGCTTATTTAAAGCTACCGGTTATTGCTATCGGTGGTTTAGGTGTGGTAATTGCCATACTGGTTACGCAAATTGCGCCAAAAGCAGTTGATGATGACGATGATTTTTCGGCTCCTGCCGAAGAAGCCCAGCCAGCCGGTAAGCTTACTCATTCTGATATTCGCAATATGTTTTTAAGGTCGATGGCGCTGGAAGCAAATTTCAATTTTGAAACCTGGCAGAATACAGGGTTCGCGTTTTCTATCATACCAGTACTGAAACGTCTCTACAAAACCAAAGAGGCGATGGCTGCCGCGCTGAAAAGACATTTGAATTTTTTTAATACAAGTCCCTACGGTTCTACATTGATTTTAGGCATCACCGCCGCCATGGAAGAGCAAAATAGTAATGACGCAGACTTTGATGCCGAATCCATCAGTTCCGTAAAACTTGGCCTGATGGGCCCCCTTGCAGGGGTATTCGATTCCTTGTTTTGGGGAACGTTCAAAGTTATTGCTGCGGGAGTTGGCACATCGCTGGCCATCAAGGGCAACGTGATGGGCCCAATTGTTTTCCTGCTGATATTTAACGTGCCGCACCTGGTGTTGCGATACAACCTGACATTTATCGGCTACAAAGCGGGCACGAAATTCTTGCAAAATCTTGCAAAAAACAACGTGATGGACAGGTTGACGAAAGGCGCTTCCATATTAGGGCTGATGGTAGTTGGTGCAATGCCGGCCACGTTAATAAATATCAGCACCCCGATAACCATCGGCTCCGATAAATCGACCGTAACATTGCAAAGCGTGCTGGACCAGGTGGTACCGGCTATTATCCCTTTAGGGTTAACCTTCCTGGTTTACTATTTTGTAAAAAACGGAGCCAAAACCACGCATTTGCTATTGGGCTTGCTGGCGCTTGGGTTTATCGGCAGCTTAATTCACCTGTTTTCGTAAACGATGAAAGGAATCGGCGTTTCACCGGGCATAGCTATAGGCAGGGCTTTTGTAATTCAAAAGAAAGAAACCTTGTATACCGGAATTTTGCTGATTACACCCGAAGAAAAAGAGGCAGCAATAACGCAATTCGACATGGCGATTGCGAAGGCTGTTGCGGAGATTGAGCAAATCAAAAATTCCCCTTCCTTATCTGAAGAAGATTCAGCCATCCTGGATGCACAGATAGAGCTGTTGAGCGATCCGGAAATCCGGGACAATGTTATTGACAAAATAGAAGACGAGGACAAGAACGCAAACGATGCCTTACTGGAAGTGATTGCCGGTTTCATCGAGGTTTTTGAAAACATGGACGATGAATACATGCAGGCGCGTTCGGCGGATGTTAAGGATATCGGTCACCGGATTCTTAGAAATCTTCAATCCGCAGAAAATAAGCAAACGGTTTTTGAACTGGATACGATAATGATTGCCGAAGACCTGTCGCCTTCAGATACCATCACCCTTGACGTAAAAAATATAAACGGTTTTGCTACGCAGATTGGTAGCCAAACATCCCATGCGGCAATTATTGCAAAGGCTAAGGGTATCCCCGCGGTTGTGGGATGCGGTTCCGAATTAATTGACATTAAAAATGGCGATGTTATAATACTCGATGGAATCGCAGGTCAGCTTTTTATCAATCCGGATGAAGAGTTGATTAATGAATACAAAACCAAGCGGGATGCTTTTAAGAAACATGCGGAACAGCTAAGGTCTTTAAAAGATACGCCGACAATTACAACCGATGGCTCGCGGATAACTTTATCGGCAAATATTTCTAACGCGGGCGACTGGCCAACTGTTTTTGAAAATGGCGGCGACGGTGTAGGTCTGTTGCGGACGGAGTTGCTGTTTATGGACAGGGATTCATTCCCATCGGAAGATGAGCAGTTTGAGTTTTACAAACAGGTGGCGCTTCATTCAAAAGGCAAACCTGTTATTGTGCGCACTATCGATATCGGCGGCGATAAGCATCTCCCTTATTTTAACCTGCCGGTCGAGCTTAATCCTTTTTTAGGCTATCGTGCCATACGTATTTGCCTCGACCAAAAAGACCTGTTCATTACCCAACTGAAAGCCATTTTAAGGGCATCCGTTTTTGGTGATTTGAAAATCATGTTCCCGATGATTTCAAACATACAGGAAATCAGGGCGGCCAAAAGTATATTGGAAGAGGCGAAAGTAAAGTTGCAGGAAGAAGGAATAGCTTTTAAAGCCGATATCAAAACCGGGATTATGATTGAAATCCCGTCGGCAGCAATAACTGCGGATTTACTGGCAAAGGAAGTCGACTTTTTCAGCATTGGCACGAATGACCTTTGCCAGTATACATTAGCGGTGGACAGGATGAACGAGAAGATTACACACCTGTATGACCCGTTTAACCCGGCGGTTTTAAGGCTGATTAGCTTTGTGATTGATCAGGGCGAAAAGCACAATATACATGTAGGTATGTGCGGCGAAATGGCCGGTGAGCCATTGGCTACCATGCTGTTGCTGGGAATGGGCTTAAAAGATTTTTCGATGAGCGCGGCTTCGATACCGGCTGTTAAGCAAGCTATTATTAATAACAGTGAGGAAAAGGCAAAGGGGATTTGGGAAAGGGTGAAGGGGATGGATAGCTCGGAAGATATTAAAACCTACCTGGAAGAGTTTAAATAAGTCTTGTCATTGTGACTGATAAAATCCGGTGGCGTCTGAAGGATAAATGAAAAGAGGGGGTGTCATGCTGGCACTCGAAGCATGAGCACAAAGGCCTATGCTCCATGCCGGGCATGCGGGCATAGGCCTTTGCACACGTCGCCCTTCGACAGGCTCAGGGTGACATGCCAACCCGCGTTCGATAACTATCTGTCGTGGGTAGGAACGAAGTAATAACAAGATTTAAATATATGTTACAAACTAAATGATTACCAACAACTATATAATACTGGCCCCCCAGGGCATGCATGCCAGGCCGGCAACGGCGCTGATTAAACTCGCTAAAGGATTTAAATCGGCCATCGGCATAAAAAAAGGTGATAAAACCTTAAAGCTGAACAGTATGCTTGGCCTGTTGTCGCTAAATATTAAGGGCGGCGAAACGGTAACAGTAACCATCGAGGGTGAAGACCAAACGGAAGCGGAAACTGCCATCAATCAATTTTTTAACGAGCAATTAAAAGACCTGTAAATGAAAATTACGATAACTAAAAACGAGCACGAATTTGATATAACCGCTGCCTGGCGCATAATAGCGCAGATGCTGGAGAAGCGAAATTCGGTGATAGGACTGTCTACCGGGCAAACCACCATTGGTATGCACCGCATTGTGTCTGAGATTTATGCAAAGTACCCGTTTGATGTTTCGGCAATCACGCTGTTTAACGTAGATGAGCTTACCAACCTGTCCCGCGAATATGCCGGAAGCTGCTATACCATGATACTGAACCAGATTGCAGGGCCGCTGGGTATTCGGGAAGAAAATTTTATTATGCCGCCAACGCTGTCGGATGATTTTGAGGCAGAAGCGCAGCTATTCGAAAAAAGCCTGGCCGAACGTGGTGGCGCAGATTTGCAGATGCTGGGGATTGGCAGCAACGGCCACATCGGCATTAACCAGCCGGGTACGCCGTTTGAAAGTGAAACCTGGGTATCGCCAATGGACCCTGATTTTGAAGCCCGCGTGCGCCGCGAAACACAGGTGCCGCCTGAAACAGAGCTTGGCGGACTAACCCGCGGTGTAAAAAATATCATGCACACCCGTAAGCTTATCCTGATAGCAAAGGGCTCGCATAAAGCTGATATTGTTGCGCAGGCTATTCTTGGTCCGGTGAGCACGGATATCCCGGCATCGGTGGTGCAATTGCATCCTAACTGCGAAATTTTACTGGATGTGGATGCGGCCGCGAAGATTGCAGATTACGCTAAAAAGAGAAATTATAATTGGTAATCGGAAGAGATTTGTCAACTTTTAAAAAGTTGACAAATCTAATCTCATTAGTCTCTTTTTGTCTTTCGGACTTTAATGACTTTCCCAACTTTCGGACTCCTTCCCTACTTCAAATCCTTATCAATCTCATCCAGCAGGTATTCCTTTTTATCCGAGCTGTATTCCCAGAACATTACGCCGCCAAGTCCTTTTTTGGTTATAAAATCGCACTTGTTTTTAATCGACCACTCATCATCATACGTAACGAATTGCCGGGTAACCGGGTTGAACAGGTAAGGCGCTGCGGCATCATTGTCGCGGTAATATTTTAGTCCGTAGGCCGGGTTGTTTACCAGGCTATCCTTTATAAAAGTATATCCACCGGCACGCATCTTGCCATCGGTTTTTATACCGAGGCCGTTCGATGTAGTATCAACCACCCGCGAGGAATGGCCGTAAAACGCCACGCCCAGCACCAGTTTTTTGGCAGGTACGCCGGCCGCCATAAAATCACTAACTGCCTTATCGCCGCTATCGAAAGCCGGGTTGTATTTCTTCGAGGCATAGAGGTTAGTATGGTGTACGGATATATGCAGGCTATCCTGGAAATAATCATAGGTCATCAGGTTGATATAGTCCAGGTATTTGGCAACTTTATCCATTTCGGTATTCAGCGTAAAACGTTTAAAACCGCCCACTGCTGCCGTTAAAAACATTTGTTTGCCGGTTTCTTTTGCCAATTTATTGAGCTCGCCGCGCAGGGCTTTAAACATCAGGGTAAAATCCTGCTTGTCTGCCGGGCGGAACACATTACCATCGCCAATGTCATTCGGATATTCCCAATCTATATCCACGCCGTCCAAATGATACTTTCTAACGATATCAACCGAACTGACGGCAAAGGCAGCGCGCGAGGTGTCTGTTAATACCGCATCCGAAAAATTTTTGCTCCATGCCCATCCGCCGATAGAAATCAGAATTTTTAGCTGTGGATTGTCCTTCTTCAGTTTTAGCAGGTTTTTAAAATTCGTAGTGTCTGTTTTGATGTTGGTCAAAAACGCACGGTTATCTTTCACGTTTACAAATGCGTAATTGATATGCGTAAGCTTTTTCGCATGCACCATATTGGTGTCAATCAATCCACGGTAGCCGCCAACGTAGCCGATGACAACGTGTTTGGTGGGTTGGGCGATGGATGAAAAAGTCGCGCTTAGCAATAAGAGCAGACCGGCGATTGGTTTTAAGTGTTTAGATAGTTTCATGTTTTGTTTCTCTTTTATAAAAACTTTGTCATTCTGAGCGCGAGCGAAGAATCTTTACAAAGCAGCAGGTAGGCAATTGATAGGTCGCACTCATACCTGTCGAACGTCTACCTATCAAACGCTTAAGATTCTTCACTGCGTTCAGAATGACAAATTTGTTTTGTTTAATTAATTCACTTTTACTTCAAATAACGAATTCCTGCTGGTAACGAATAGGGATTTACCATCCTTGCCGAATACCAGCGCCGTTGGCCGCTCGGGTACTTTAATAACATTCACCTGTTTGCCTGCACTATTATAAACATAAATCTGCCCATCGGCAATATAAACATTGCCTTGCGCATCGGTAGCTGTATCGAATTCACCTCGTTCAACAAAATATTTCAGGTCGCTCACGTAGCCAGCGGGATCGACATTCAGGGCGATGGTGCGTTTATCGTACTCATCAGTCGTATAAAGTGTTTTGCCTGGGTAAGCTGCCGCCAGTGACGTTGAGCGTGCCAAATCATAAATCACAGGAACAACAGTCACGCCATCCGGTGCAATAAAGCATTCCTGCGGACGTGCTATCGAAATGGTGTTAAAATCGTGGTAATCGCGCCAGCGATGGGCCGGGTAAAGCGCTTTGTAAACCGGGTTAACGCTGCCCATCGGCGCTTTTTTTAGCATTTGTATGGTTTCATCAGGATTGTTCGGGTCCACAGAATAAACCAGCGTGCCAAACCCTGAGTTACCCCAGCCACTAAACGATGTACCGGAGGCATCAGGCGGGTTTTTAAATTCCTCGGGTTTACCTTTAACCAGGTAACCCGGCTTTGGCACATATTTAAATACCACCAGCAGGTTGTCGTTTTTGTCACATGCGAGCGACAACGGCTCCCATGGATAGTCAGCCAGCAAGCTAATCGTCCGCGTATCAGCCGACCATTTATAAATGCGTTTCATGCGCTGCTCGCAGAAGTAAATATTGCCTTTACTATCGCTGCAAATGCCTTCGGTAAATTCAAAGCCAGTGGCCAGACGTGCTGTTTTTTCTGCCGATGGCCTGGGGTTGTCGTCGTTAATAAGCAGTCGCGCAAACTCCCATGGCCGCACCTCGTAATCGTTGTTGATATCGTAAATCGGGTTGGTGGTTGTGTATTTTATCTGGCTGTAATTATGCACGTTTAAAAACTCCACATTTTTGCCGCCCCATTCGCGGATAGCGTAAGCGCCGGGCTTATTTACACGGATAACCCGGAAAGTGTAAAGGTTGGCGAAAACCATATTACTGCAGTTCTCCACTTCCAGCGGCTGGCATTCGGTGCTTTCGCGGCTTTCCTCTTCCAATTGCAAAGCATACACATTAAAGTTGGATACATTGTTAAAACGCACCTCGTTACGTACATGGTGCTCTACCGATAATGCATAAACATGGCTTGGGGTGGACGTATTGGAAAAATATGCGCCGTTGATGGCGTAGGTGTTAGCCGACCAGATATTCATAAACGTACCGCCGCCGCCATCGGTAACCCACAGGCTCCAATATTGCGTATCCCATGCCGGGTCGGCGCCGTTGTACCCGCGCTGATAAATCCCCGGCTTTTCTTTTTTTGGTTCAGTTGGTTTAGCCGGACGCTCCAACCCGCCATGCCCGCCGATAAATTTCACATCGTTCAAATAAGAGTCTGCGCCCGACATCCATTTGCAAGCCACTGCACGCGGGTTATCGCCGCTGGTTGAAAGGCCGATGCCTGTAAGAATATTGGCACCACCTTTGGCGCTTTCTAGTAATGCCTTTGGTCCGCCAAAGCCACCGAATGCCGGCGTGTTATCGGCAATGATAAACTGTGTAGCAATCGGGTTAAGGCCGATGAGTGCTGTGTTAGGCTTTAATTTTACGGTTTCGCTAACGCGGTACCAGCCCTGCGGCACGTATATAGTTGCATATTTGTCGATAGCGTCCTGGATAATTTTGGTGTCATCAGTACTTCCGTCGCCTTTTGCGCCAAGTGTGCGCAGGTTTGCCCACGTATTAATTGCCGGCAGCTCTGGAATATCTTTTTTTGCAGGCTCCGGGAAAACGCTTAGCGGTTCAACATCGTTGATAGTTTTATAAACAGGGTCTGCGGTCAGGCTGTCCATTTGCAGGCCGTCGATAAAGCGCTTAACCTTATACATTGTTCCGCTGCCCGGTGTTTGCTTCCCGCTGCGGCGATAGCTGGCAAATACGGGCACATTGCGGCAGTCGATATTTTTCAGGCTGATTTGATTAAAGGCATTATCTTCGTTGCTGATGATAATTGCCGGACCGCTCACCTTATCGAACCGGCAATTCTCCATAAACAGCTTTTCGTGGTAATTGGGATTAATGCTGATAACCGTCGGCACATTTTTAGCCTGTAATCTTACGATGGTCAGACCGCCTTCCTGCGTGCGGATAGCCGCCTCGCGCTGACCTTCAAAATAAGTATCCACCATCATAAACTGCCAGCCGGGCGAAGGCTTGGTAGTGTATATACCATACTGTCCCCCAAAAAAGCGAACGTTGTTCATGGCATTACCCACATCAAACATCCCGGCTTTGCCATTGCCTATGTTTACGTCAACATTACCCACAAAGCTGTGCTGCGCAAAATGTGCACGCATGGCCACCGCAACCGGGTTGCCATCTTCTATTTTTAGGTTGATATTATTTATCGAGCTATAAAAGGTAGATGCCCCGGCGTCGTGCACACCCTCGCCGGGTTTGGAAAGATTGCTTACAAACCAGAACATATATTTGGCTTTGCCTTTATCGGTTGAGTCGGCGGTCTGGAAGCCTGGGGAGTTTTTAGCCAGGATAATCTGCGGGCGGTTCTTGCCATAACCAATAAGGCGGACTGCGGTAGGAATATAAATCGTTTTTGAAACCAGGTATTTTCCTTCGGGGATGAACACTATGCCAAAGTTGTATTTGGTTTTTACATCGGTAATAGCTTGTTGCAATGCGTCAGATACATCTGTTTTGCCATCAGCTTTTATGCTGAAGTTTTCAGGGGTGAAATACACAGCGTCCGGGTCATCCAGGCGGGCCTGGTAGATGGATTTTCCGGCATCAGTAGCAGGTTGCCCAAAACAAATGCTTTGCGTTAGCAGGATAAGGGCTGCTATTAAAATATTCTTCCTCATTTTATCGGTTAGATGTAGGTTTTATTGGTTAAATGTACCACCTAAGCAGGTATCATTGTGTTGTTTATAGTAATTGTTACAAAGTGTTCGTTCGACTTAAAATTACCCCGTAGAGACGCAATGTTTTGCATCTCCCACAGGACAGGTTGACGAATGTAATCTACTACCTTGCAATCCGGAGACGCGAAGCATCGCGTCTCTACGATTTTCTGGTCGTGTCTTCTGCAAATCTAAATTTCCATTTCTATCAGCGCTATTAATTACGCCCTACATTACTACTACCATACATCGGCTTATCATTCAGAGACGCAAAATGTTGCGTCTCTACAAAAAAATCACCCTAAATAATTATTGAATAATATTCTACATTTAAATAAAAAACAATCTATGAGCAATAACCCTAATCCTGCCTCTGATATCGCCCTTAACCGCCGGAAATTTTTAACAGCTGCTGCCGGCGCCACCAGCGCGTTAGTCCTTGCGCCACTAATTAATAAGGCATCGGCTATTTTAATTAAAGATGGAACCTACACTGTGGGCCAAATCATGGATATGTTTATCAAACAGGTTCCGGGCGGAGCTTTAAATGAAACTGTGGATACCCTCAAATCAGGCTATCGGGATATTAAGGTTACAGGAATTGTAACCGCCATGTTCGCAACGGTTGAGGTCATTAGGAAAGCCATTGAGCTGGGTGCAAATTTCATCATCGCACATGAACCTACCTTTTATAACCATGCCGACGATACCAAGTGGCTGGAAAATGACGAAGTATATCAATATAAAGCAAAACTTTTAAGGGAGCATAATATCGCCGTATGGCGTAACCACGATTATATCCATCGTTTTGTACCAGATGGCGTTACCGATGGCGTGCTCGACCAACTCCAATGGAAAAAATATGCAGATGCAAAAATTCCGAATATCCTCACCATACCGGCAACTTCGCTGAAGGATTTGATTGGTTATGTTAAAGGGAAATTAGATATTGACAAGGTGCGCTACATCGGCGACCCAAACCTGTCGTGCAGTCGCGTATTGTTTATGCCGGGCGCGGCGGGCGGTCAGCGGCAAATACAGGGTATAGCGAAGGTAAAGCCTGATGTGCTCATCTGCGGCGAAATTCAGGAATGGGAAACAGCCGAGTACGTGCGGGATGCGGTTGCCGAAGGCAAAAAGATAGCGCTGGTAGTGCTTGGACACATCGCCAGTGAAGATGCTGGTTCGGAATTTATGAAAAACTGGCTGGCTAAGAATGTGCCGGGCGTTAAGGTAACGCGGGTTAAACCGGGGAATTCGTTGTCGTTTATGTAAAATGTCCTAAGCCAAAATAGCGATGGCTTTAAAACCCATCGCTATTTTGGCAATTCCGTTATGTACGGCGTGTAATTTGAAACTTGGTTTAATACACCACCTTCCCCGTAGCAGTCACCAATGAGGCAATCCTTACCGCATCAAAAATACGTTCTTCGGTAGTGCCAAGTTTTATCAGGGAGTCTTCATGTGCGTTCACGCACATTTCGCAGCCGTTTACTGCGGATACCGCCAAGCTCATTAATTCAAAAAACTCTTTGCCGGTAACGGGTTTCATCATCAGCTGCATGCGGATGCGGGCCGGTATTTGCGTATATTTTTCCTTTCCGGTGAAGTGACGGAAACGGTAAAATACATTGTTCGATGCCAGCAATGAGGCACAACCTACAGCTTCACCGATTTCGGCGGCAGTTGCTTCCTGTTCTTCAGCATATCTGGTAAAGTAAGCAGTAAGCGGGCCATTGTTATTATTTACGGCTGTTGCCAGGCCAAGCAGCGCACACTCTTTGGTGCTTAAATGTTCGGATGTAAGCGTGCTGGTAAAATTCAGCTTAAGATCGCGCAGGTAGCGTGATTCACCTTTCTCAAGCAGGCTAAGACTGTCGGTGCGGAAAGCGGTATCAAGGCCAAGACCCTGTAGTAATTCGTTTATTATTTCGGTAGATTCGTTCATTTCTTTAAATATTTGTGGAATAAAAAATCCCTGCATCCGTAAATGCAGGGACGTTATCACAGGTATACTTATACAGTTAAAGTTTCTTCGCCTTTAACCCAGTTGCAAGGGCAAAGCTCGTCGGTTTGTAAGCCGTCAAGTACGCGCAATACTTCTTTTACGTTACGGCCTACGCTTAAATCATTTACCGATACCCAACGGATAATGCCGGTAGGGTCGATAATGAAAGTAGCACGGTATGCGATTTTTTCGTTCGGTTCTAATATGCCCAGCTCTTCAGCTAACGATTTTGAAGTATCGGCAAGCATTGGGAATTTAAGGTCGCGCAAATCGGCGTGATCTCTTCTCCATGCAGCGTGAACAAATTCAGTATCGGTTGATGCACCAATCAGCCGGGTATCGCGGTCGCGGAACTCACCGTAGCTTTTGTTGAATTCAGCAATTTCGGTAGGGCACACAAAAGTAAAGTCTTTTGGCCACCAGAACATTACGGTCCAAACGTTATCGTCGTTTACCAGGTAATCAGAAGTAATAGTTTCAAACTCTTTTCCTTTTTCGATGCTTACAACAGCAGTTTTAGAGAATTGAGGGAATTTTTGACCTATAGTTAGCATATTTATATTGTTTGTTAAATTACAATGCAAATATACCGCTTTTTGATCGCCAGTTTTATAGGTAATTTTTATATATTATAGACATAAACTATAATACTTTATATTTTATATAATTTTTAGTAATATCATAAAATCTATTCCTTTTGCCGTTCGCCTAATTTAATAATTTGAAAAGTCCCGGTACAGAATTGCAAAAAGCATATTTTAAATCCCAATGTTCCTGATAAACCTGGTAAGCTCTTTGATCATTACCGATGGACAAATAATATATTTCATTTTAATCCCCCGTGTTTCAGTCCCTTAAGATCAACGCAAACAAAAGGAGCAATAAACACTCATTTTACATGTTTAAACAAAGGGCAAATAATTGCCTAAAAAGCAATTGCATTTGCTTTATATTAAATCGTTACCACAATACATGCAAAATCTTCTATGGAAATTACTAACAATGACCGATTATGCCCGTGCAAAAAGGCCGGGTGGGTCGAATTACAAAGAGTTCACAGGAGCAGTATCATGAAAACGTTATTTTTTTGGCTTCCGGTAAAAAAATATAAATGCTTTAAATGTTTGCGCAATAAGTGGGTATTGAGATAACTATGGAAGCTAAGTCTATTAGCTACTGTCACTAATACATTATTTAATTGCATATAAACGGTAAAAACCTATTTTTACCGTAGGAAATGTTTATTTCCGTACCTGGCTGGTTTACAATTAAATCCCGGCCCTCAATTTATTCCCAATTATATGCAACGACGTCATTTTGTAAAACTATCCGCAACGGCCACTGCGTCGCTTTTATTCAGCCGTATAACTTATGCCAGCGGCAATGCTGCAATAATAAACCACCCGGATGAGGCCTGGGCCAAAACCGATGGCGATTGGTTTCGCCTGAAGGCAGATGGGAAAGGCGGCTATGGTGCTAACGGCGTTGAAGCTGGTATTAAAACCAGCGGAAATTCGAGTGGTGTTTATATCCAATCGCAGAACCCGTTAGCCGGCGTAAGGTTGAAATGGAGCCACAAAACGGCAACAGCTGCAAAAATAGCCGGCGACCATTTTGAGCGAAGCTACGGCGACCTTGCCTGGCGCGGTCTTGAAAGTGGCGCGAAATGCCCCTGGTATATGCTGATTAACGATGGGCAACACACTGCCTGCTTCGGTGTAAAAACCGGGACCAATACCATTTGCTGGTGGACGGCAGGCGCTGATAATATCGAACTAACGCTCGACACACATTCAGGCGGGTCCCCTGTCCATTTGGGTGACCGTAAGCTGCATGTCGCAGACATTGTAACGATGCAAAGCGTAGTAGGCGAAAATGCTTATGCTGCCGACCATCGTTTTTGCAAGCTGATGTGCGATAAGCCCCGATTGCCCAAACAACCGGTTTATGGTATTAACGACTGGTACTTTGCCTATGGCGAAAACTCCTTCGACCTGATAAAGAAAATCACCGGCATGATGTCTGATCTGGTAACAGATACCAATAACAAGCCGTTTTCGGTTATCGATGCCGGCTGGGCTGAATATTCTCCGCTGCTTCCCGGCGATGGGGGCTGGAATGAGCGTTACGACAGGCCGAATGATAAGTTTAAAGATATGCACCTGATGGCAGACGAGATAAAAAAGCTTGGCATGCGCCCGGGAGTTTGGATACGCCCGTTATGCGCCCATCACGACGAAAATAAGAACTTGCTCGCTCCGTCCATTCCCGGTCGCGATGACCTTAAGGCGCCGATACTCGATCCGACTATTCCTGAAAATATCGAGCGCATTAAAAAGTATTTCGACGTTTACAGGCAATGGGGCATCGAGATGATAAAACATGATTACAGCACCTATGATATCTTTGGCCGCTGGGGCTCTAAAATGCTGGACACCATTACCGCGCCAAACTGGTCGTTTCACGATAATACCAAAACCAATGCAGAGATAATCAACCACCTTTATGGCTCGATACGTTCTGCAGCAGGCGATGGCATTTACATTATCGGTTGTAATACGGTAAGCCATCTTTCGGCTGGCCAGTTTGAGTTAAACCGTATAGGCGATGATACCAGCGGTCGCGAATGGCCGCGTGTTAAAAAGTATGGGGTAAATACCATGGCTTTCCGCCTGCCGCAACATAACGCATTTTATGCAGCCGATGGCGATTGCGTAGGTGTTACCAAAGACATTAGCTGGGAGCGCAACAAACAATGGATGCAACTATTGGCCGAAAGCGGTGCGCCATTGTTCATATCGCCACAACCCGATGCTACCGGCGCGGAACAGAAAAAGTATATCAAAGAATGCTTTGCACGTGCGGCAAAAGTTCAGCCAACCGGCGAGCCGTTGGATTGGATGACAAATCCGTTCCCTGCCAAGTGGAAATTGAATGGCAGGGTAGTTGACTTTAATTGGGATTAATAACTGTTTATGGAACACCAGGTTTGTCGGCTTTTAAAAAGTTGACAATCTCTATCCGTCATACCGTCATTGCAATGACGGCATGGTTACTAAAACATTCCAACTTTACAACATTTCAACCTTCCAACAATACAACAAAACAAAGTATATTTGCCTTTATGACTAAAGAACAAATCCAGGATTTAAGGGATAGAATAACTTCCCTGAGGAGGCATCTTTGACATCGATAAGAAACTCGATGCCTTACAACAGGAACAGGAAATAACCGTAGGCCCTCATTTTTGGGACCATCCGAAGGAAGCCGAAAAGGTGCTGGCTTCTATCAAAGTAAAAAAAGTTTGGACTGATGCCTTTCAAAAAGTAGCCTCGACAGTTGAGGATACCGGCGTGCTTCTTGAATTTTTCCAGGGCGGCGATGCTACCGAAGCCGAAATGCAGGAGCAATACAATGCCGCGATAAAGGGAGTTGAGGAGCTTGAATTTAAAAACATGCTCTCGGCCGAGGAAGACCAGTTGAATGCCGTATTGCAGATAACTGCGGGCGCAGGTGGTACCGAAAGCTGCGACTGGGCGGGCATGCTGATGCGCATGTACATTATGTGGGGCGAAAAGAACGGATACAAAGTAACTGAACAAGACTTCCAGGAAGGTGATGTAGCCGGTGTAAAAACTGTAACGCTTCAGCTTGAAGGTGATTTTGCATATGGCTACCTGAAAGGCGAAAATGGCGTGCACCGCCTGGTGCGTATTTCGCCGTTCGACTCCAATGCGAAGCGACATACCTCATTTGCGTCGGTTTACGTGTATCCGCTTGTTGATGATACCATAGAGATAGAGATTAACCCGGCTGAAATAGAGTTTGAAACCTTCCGCTCAGGCGGTGCAGGCGGACAGAACGTGAACAAGGTGGAAACCGCGGTACGTTTATATCACAAGCCATCTGGTATTATCATTAAAAACCAGGAATCGCGCTCGCAATTGCAGAATAAGGAAAATGCTATCCGGCTACTTAAATCGCAGCTGTATGAGATAGAGATGCGCAAACGCCAGGAAACCAGCAATGCCGTAGAAGGTAATAAAAAGAAAATTGAATGGGGCTCGCAGATACGCAATTATGTGCTGCACCCGTACAAGCTGGTGAAGGATTTACGCACCGACCATGAAACGTCAAATGCGTCGGCCGTGCTTGACGGCGAATTGAACGAATTCCTGAAAGCATATTTGATGGAGTTTGGAGGGGATAAATAAATAGAACCAAGAGTCAAGAAAGAAAGAATTATAATAATATATAAAGAATTAAGATAGAACCATAACTGCTGACGTTTGCTGTTTTGTCTTGATTCCTGACTCCTGGTTCTCCTAAATAAACCAACTATGAAAACAGCGTTATGTGCCCTAATGCTTTTTTCTGCTGCGGCCGTTGTGCGCGCGCAGGAAAAACCGATGCCTTTGTATCCCGATGGTGTTCCTAATTCCAAACCGACACCCAAAACCTATGTCGAAAAAAACGACAAGGATTGGATTACCAAAGTAAGCATCCCGACAATTACACCATACTTTCCGACGAATGGCACTGCGAATGGCGCTGCTATCGTGATATTTCCCGGCGGCTCTTATGCCGGGTTAGCCAGCGCCCATGAAGGCCGGGCGATAGGCGAGGCGTTTGCCAGCTTTGGCGTAACGGCGTTTGTGGTTAAATACCGCCTGCCAAGCGATAGCATAATGGTTAATAAAACTATCGGTCCGCTGCAGGATGCGCAGCAGGCCGTTATAACCGTTAGGCGTAACGCGGCTAAATGGGGGATTAATCCAAATAAAATAGGTATCATCGGCTTCTCGGCCGGCGGACACCTGGCCTCAACCGAGGGCACACATTTTGATAAAGTATTGGTTGACGATAAAGATAATGTGAGTGCCCGGCCCGATTTCATGATGTTGATCTATCCTGTTATTTCGTTTGGTCCGATGGCTCACGTTGGCTCACGCGAAAACCTTGCCGGCAAAACACCATCAGACGATATTATAAATCTTTACAGCAACGAGAAGCAGGTAACGGCTAACACACCGCCTACCTTTTTAATTCACGCACAGGATGATGATGTTGTTCCTGTTGAAAACAGCCTGCTATTTTACGAAGCATGCCTTAAAGCAAAAGTAAAAGCCGAAATGCACCTGTTTGAAGAAGGAGGCCACGGCTTTGGGCTCGTGGATCCGAAAAGCAAAAACCGCTGGATAGACTGGGCCAAAAACTGGCTGAGCGAGAACGGATTTTTGTAATGTTTTTAAATTGCTTTAACCCGGGGGACTGAAACCAGGGTTAAGCCTCAGATGTGTAAACTTTTTTCAGGACGATACATAATTAAGACTGTTCCAAGTGTTCCACCTGTACACAAGCGTTCCGCGGAACAGTACAGCAAAACGTCAACCTAAACCTGTATTAAAGTCTAATTGTGTAAACCCTTCAGTGTTCCGGGTGTTCCATCCGGAAAAGTGGAACGCTTTGATATTTGATTATGTAGTGCCGGCTTAACATAAATATTGCGCTCCAAAAATCATACTTTGGTGTTAAATTGACCTCAAATACCAAAATCACTCAAAAGTATGACCGTAAAGATGAACCAACACCTCAACTTTGCGCTATCAAAAACCATTAAAACTTTAACGTTATGAAAAAAAATGTACTTGTATTTGGTATTATAAGCGGTATTATCGCAGTGGTACCTATATTAATTTCCATTGGGATGGAATCAGCCAGCGCTAATTACAGTGGCGGCATGTGGGTGGGTTACACCTCAATGATAGTGGCCTTTTCGCTGATATTTGTAGGGATAAAAAATTTGAGGGATAAATTTAGCAATGGATTCATCAGCTTCGGCCAGGCTTTTAAAACAGGGGCAATAATTGCGTTAATCGGCTCAAGTGTATATGTAGCGGCGTGGCTGGTTGATTTTTACAATTTTCATCCGGACTTTATGAAGCAGTATGCCGCTAATGTGATCGCCCATGCAAAGGCCGCCGGTGATAGCCCGGCTCAAATTGCAGCGCAACAAGCCAAAATGGCAACATATACGGAAATGTACAAAAATCCATTAATGGTAATTGTTCTTACTTACATGGAAATATTACCAGTAGGCCTGGTTATCGCCCTTATAGCAGCGCTAATATTGAAACGAAAACAGGGAACCACACCAGGAATGGTTACGACATAAGTAGTAAATACTAAAAAAGCTTCCCGGTGCCAGGAAGCTTTTTTAATATTATTCAGGACCACCGCCACCCGGGAAACCGCCACCGCCGCCGTCTCCACCGCGACGGCCACCACCGCCGCCATTTCTAAATCCGCGTTGAGACGGATCTCCTACCGGTGCTTTGCCGGCAAATTTTTGAAGCCTCAGCGTAAAGGTTGCCAGGAAGTATCTCGACAGCCTGTTAACCTGTGTTTGGGTGATAGCGCTGGCTGAGGTTGACGATGAAAAACCGGTGTTCTGGTTCAGCAAGTCGAACGCCGAAACGCGGAATGTGCCCCTGTGATCTTTCAGGAACCTGCGCTCCAGGTAAACGTTAATTACGTTAGGGTTGGCAATTTTTACGTTTGATGTATACCCGTAGTTAGATACATGTGAGTAATCATAGCTGAATGTCCAGTCGCCAAAATAATTTTTGCCCACGATACCTGATGACCATGCCCTGATGTTCGATACCGCTTCAGTAAGCGGATTTACTACAGAGTTTTGCGTGCGGTTTATGCTATAATTGGTAAACGCCTGCGCATCGATATGGTCTGTAATATCAACCCTGAATGATAAACCAGGTGTAAACTGCAGGTTTTTGGCGATGTTCTTTTGCGTATGGAAATTGCCGAGACTGTCTGCATCTGTTAATAAGCCGATATTGTTGGTATAGGTAAGCTGCCCGCTAAGGTTTAAAGAAAATTTACGATTATCCCAGGGCTTCGAATAAGTGGCGCGGCCATTTATCGTATAGTAGCCATCTGCATTGGCATAAGTGGTTAAGATGGTATTCTGAAACCTTGGGTCGGGTTTATAAACTGTCGGGAAGGTGATGCTATTGGTCACTATCGAGTTTTGTACAGTCTGCAGGTTTGCCGAAATAAAGAATACATCGCCGGTGGTGAAGCTGAAGTTGTTATACCTTATCTGGAAGTTATTGGTAAACTGCGGCTTCAGATCCGGGTTACCCTGCACCGGGTACGAGGCATTGGAAAAGTCGGTAACCGGTTGCAGCTGGCTAAAGCTGGGTTGACTGCTGGAACCATTATAAAGAATGGTAAATGATTTGCTGCGCGAGAAGTTATACACGAACCTGGCGGCAGGTACTACATTAAAGGTAGACACGTGCGTGCTAACACCTGTTTGCGGAGAGTAGCCGTCAAGTACTGCAGGCTGCACGCCTACGCCCACAACCCAGTTATATTTTTTGTCGCTAAACCGGAAATTTAAACCAACCTTGTTTGTGGTAAAGCTATAGTTGTAGCGATTGCTCAGCGCACTGTCGCTTCTGAAACTAGCCGCGGTTGGGTCGTATAATGTATCGGTCTCTTTATTATTATTGGTATTCGAGCGGTTAAACGCGTAATTTAACTCGAGGTATGTGCGTTTGCCGATCGGCTCGAGGTATGAAAAATTAATACCATACGTTGTTGTACGGCTGTTTGTAAATATTACCTGGTTGGCCGGTGCGGTTGGCAAGCCGGAAGTAAAGTTATATAGCGGGTTTTGATATGAATCGCTTTTACCGCTGCTGATATTGGCGTTAATGCTCAAATTACGGCGCCCTTTGAAGCGGCGGTTGTACAAGGCATTAAAACCATAATTAGGAGACTGTGAATCGCCGGTGGTATTTGATGTGTAGGCCGAACTTACCGCTCCATTACGCACGAAGTTGACATTTTCAAACGAACTGCTATTGGTTCCTGAGTAGCTGAAGTTAGGTGTCACCTTTAAATAGTTAACCGTGTCAGGCTTCCACTCCATATTCCAGTTAAAACGGTGGTTTATCTTCTGGTCAGTTTCGTTACTGTTTTGATTTTGCGTTGACGGATTAGTTGGCGATGTATTTTGCTGCAACACGTTATTGAGGGTGTTGGTGGTATTGTCGGCAAAGCTGTAGCTGCCATAAACCGACAGCGTTTTACCCCATTGGTCGCGGAAGTTTGCACCGATAGAGTGCGCCTGGGTTTCGCCATTGGCTGTTGTTGTAAGGCTTCCCTGCGTTGCCCCGCCGCCGCCACGGCCTGCATTGCCACGACCGCCGCCACCACCGAAACCGCCGCCGCCACCGCCATTTCCACCACCACCGCCACCACCGGCTGTGCCGAATGAAAATGTATTTACATTGGTGTTGTTGACGCTTCCCAATATGGCAATTTGCTGGTCGCCTTTAAAATTGAAAGCATTTACTGAAGCTATATACCTGTTTTTATCAGCACCCTGATCAGATGGGAGCATGTCGCGGCCATCGCCAACTGTCGCCTGGCCAAAGTAGCCGTAGTTTTTATCCTTGCGGACGGTAATGTTCATTATCTTATCCGGGTCGCCGGTTTTAACGCCGGTTAAATTTGCCTGGTCGCCGTAGTCATCAATCATCTGGATATTATCAACCACGTCAGCCGGCAGGTTTTTAAGCGCGCTTTGCACATCGCCACCCATAAAATCCTTTCCGTTGATACGTACTTTGGTAACCTGTTTACCCTGTGTACTTACATTGCCGTTAATGTCTACATCAACACCGGGCAGCTTTTTTACCAGGTCTTCAACCGGTGCATTTTCGCGAACTTTATATGCGCTGGCCTGGTACTGTACAGTGTCTTCTTTAAGCGTTACCGGTATTACGCCAACTATAGTCACTTCATTGAGCATTTTAGCCTCTGCTTTCAAAACGATGGTACCCAAATCTGCAGGGCCGGTTAAATTATCCAAAGTATAGCGCCTTCTGAAACGCTGATAACCAATGTAGGTAACCGTAATAGTAATCTTGCTTCCTTTAATATTCTGAAAAACGAACTTTCCATTGATATCGGCAACAGATATGGTGCTGTCGCCTTTGTCTGACACGAGCTTAACGCTGGCCGAGGGTACTGAAAGCTTGGTTGAGTCAATAACGGTTCCGTGTATTTCGCGACCCGTTTGCGCGTAGGAAAACGTAATTGTTAAAAGTATAGATGCTATTGCAAGTAGTAGAGACTTCATTTTATTTTTTATGGACTATAGGGGGTTGACAGTTATTATAATATCCTTAAGACACAAACAGGATGCAAATGTTCAACTAAATTTTGCTAAAAGATTAATAATCATAGCATTGTTACATACCTGTAAAAAAGTTACACAGCAATAAAAAAAGCTCCCCGGATACCTTCCGGAGAGCTTATTATATATATAAAAGAGTATGAAGTACTTAAATAATATTTAAATCGGCTGCTGCTTAGTTTGACAAATGCAACGCGGCGGCAACTTCATTGAAATTCTTAACATTTAAATGCGGGTTGGCAGCGTTTAAGGTTGTTATGGCAGTACCCGGGATAACTACTACCCTAAAGTCGATACCGTTTGCCTGGGTAAAGTTTGCTTTCAGGTCGATGTATCCAACGCCATAGTCGTTAAAGGTAATGCTGTGGCCTGCTTCTGAATATGGCAATGCATACCAGCCAGTGTTCGAGCCCGTGTTGCGCAGGTAAACCAGCACGGTACCTTCGTCAACAATAGCCTGTGTTATTGCAGGTATGCTGAATTTGGTTAAGCCCGCAACAACAACTCCTTTGTTTATCAGTAAAAAGTTTTGAACGTCGGCATTTCCCGGGTCGCCTTTGTCACCTTTAGGACCTTGAGCACCTGTTGCTCCGGTTGCACCTGTTGCGCCTGTTGCTCCTTTAGCGCCGGTAGCGCCTGTTGCTCCGGTAGCGCCGGCAGCACCTGTATCGCCCTTGTCACCTTTAGGACCTTGTGCACCTGTTGCGCCTGTGGCTCCGGTAGCCCCTGTAGCACCTATCGGACCTTGTGCGCCTATTGGGCCTTGTGGCCCGGCCGCTCCGGTTGCACCAGTTGCCCCTGTAGCGCCTTGTGCTCCGGTTGCACCTGTTGCGCCCTGGGCTCCCTGAGCACCTGCTGCGCCGGTATCACCTTTATCGCCTTTGTCGCCTTTATCACCCTGAGGGCCCACCGGGCCTCCTGCAGGCCCGGCAGGACCTTGTGGGCCTGCAGCACCGGTTGCGCCCGTTGCTCCTTGCGAGCCGGTTGCGCCCGTTTCGCCTTGTGGGCCGGCTGTTTTGTCCTTTTTGCAAGCAGTTATGCTGAAGAGGCAGAAGAATAAAATTGGTAGTAAAAGTCTAATTGGTTTCATACTTAAAGTAATTATATTTATTGTTTATCACAGCTTTCTACGGCTAGGTTTTCTAATAGGTTACAATTTTTGCTTTTTCAACATAAGTTTTCCACAATTTATATATAAATCATAGCTAACAAGCAGTGCTTTATCCAACAATTGTTTAAAACTCGCTTAGCATTTTGGTAACAATATGGCATGATTTTCGTTAAGCATTGGGCAAAACATTAACCTATGGCTAACATTAATAAAAACCTGCACGCCAAAGTGCATAACTGGATCGACGCGATCGGTTTCCGGTTCAACGGTTCACAAACCAGCGACAACGTTACTACCAACCATTATTTTTTTGAAACCTTCAATTTTTTTGAAAGAGCGAAAAATAATGACTTAAAAAATTCCAAGTTCCTTTGCTTTGATGCTTACGGACAATCCATCCATGTAAAGTCGCTACTTGATTTGCAGACTGCCTTCTTTGAGAACATAAGTCAGTTATAGTGATTAAGGGCCGAAGATTAGAGATTAGTTGGGGATGGAGATTAGATGTGCAATTGATAAAATATACTGGTAAATAGTTAGCCAACTATTTAGGTTACCGGTTATTGTCAAAAGGTTAGGTTAATTTAACATACGTATTTTATTAAGGACGATATAAAAACGTCCCGTCTGTTTTACCGGACGGGACGTTTTATTTTATAACCTATCGTTCCAAAAGTCAATCATTTTTCATCTTGACTCTTGGTTTCCTCTTCTTAATATTGCTCCAATTCGTTAACCGGAACGGCTTCCGTTATACCACGACCGGCAGCCGGGATATTGACAATCGGCCGGGTTGGATTAAGGGTTTCCTTTATTCTTGCATGTAAGTCGATGTAATGCGCGGTGGTAATGGCATCGCCTCCTTTTGGAAGCTTGGCATCAATTACCTTTAATTCGGCGCGTACCATCGGCCTGATGTCAGAAAGCGTCATATTGATTGGTGTAAGACCGAAATTAGCCAGAACCGACGCCGGGAAGCCAGGTATACCGCGGAAGTCGTCATTCAGCAGGCCTTTCAGGTCCTCAATATACGCCCTTTGCAGGTTGCGTTTAAACGCATCCGGGCGACCGGCAGTGAATATGCCGTCGCGCAGGTCGTTAAATAAATCGGCTACGGTGTACGCTTTTGCGCCATTGCGTGTCTCATTATCGTACATACGCGACAGGCGTGATTGTGAAAGCACGTTTGCCAGCGTACCTGTTTGGATACCTTTTATACGATTAATGGTTACACCGTTATCAAATTTGGCAAGTTCCTCGCTATTGATCATCCACATTGGAGTAGTGAATGCTTCTTTGTTAAAGAATGCAACCGCATCATGCTGAAGGTTCTTCGGAACGAAATCATAAACAGGGCCTTTCTGGTCGTAGGTTTTAAAGTTCTCGTTCATACCGCCGATGTTGGTAGCAACGTGGCCCATATAACGGCTAAACTGGTTTAATACCTCGTTATAAATTTCCTGCAAATCATCATAGTCCTCACCTTGCTGGTAGGTCCACTGCTCAACGTTTGGTAAAATACGTTTCAGGTTAGCGATGCCGTAGGTACTTGCCTTCATGGCATTATCGCCCAGGTCTTCGTTTTGCAAGCGTGGGTCAATGCTGGTGCCCTGGCGGCCATAATAGTATAGCGGGTTACCGGCTCTTTCCTTTGTCCAGGCGTCTAAAGTTTCTTTTTCCTGTTTAACAGACTTTTTGCCCGGAAACCAGGTATAGCCCCATTTAATAGCCCATTTATCGTACTCGCCAATTTGCGGGTACAGGTGGGTTACACCATCGCCCGGCTGCGCGATATAGTTAAAGCGGGCATAATCCATAATTGATGGCGCTGTGCCATGTTTGTCGGTAAATGATTTTGAACGCAGCGAATCAACCGGGTAAGCGTAGCTTGAACCAAAGTTGTGCGGCAGGCCAAGCGTGTGACCGATCTCGTGCGATGACACAAACCGGATCAGCTCGCCCATTTGCTCATCGGTAAATTTGGCTTTGCGTGCTTCCGGATTTACGGCAGCGGTTTGTACAAAGTACCAATCGCGCAGCAATAGCATAACATTGTGGTACCAGCCTACATGGCTTTCCAGGATTTCACCCGAGCGCGGGTCGGCCTCATGCGGACCGTAAGCATTTAAAACATTTGATGCAAAATAACGAACCACACTGTAACGTGCATCCTCGGTGCTGAACTCAGGGTCCTCTTTGGCAGTAGGGGCGGGTTTTCCCGCAATTGCATTTTTGAAACCGGCGGCTTCGAAAGCTACGTTCCAGTCGTTGATGCCCTGTATCAGGTAGGGTACCCATTTTTTAGGGGTAGCCGGGTCTATATAAAATACAATCTGTTTTTTAGGTTCTACCAACTCACCACGACCGTAAGCAGCCTCATCTTTAGGCTCCAGTTTCCAGCGGTGGATGTATGAGGTTAAATCGGCCTTTTGCGCGTCGCTGCCATAGTCTGTCTGGCTTTGGCCGAAAAACCCAACCCTGTTATCGCTCAGGCGCGGCTTGGTTGGTGTTTTCGGCAACAGCAGCATCGAGGTGTTCAGCTCGAAGGTAATAGCAGCATTGCTGTTATCGGTTGGCGACTCACCCGCGCGGTAGGTTTTTAATACATGTGTCTCGATATTGATCGGGAAGCTTTTAATGGTGTCGATGTAGGAACGTGCGTTATCTATTGCCGAAATCTTGTATGCTTTTTTCAGGTCATCAGAAATACCTATTGCAGCTATATCGCCATTATAAAAATCGGTAACATCAACCACCACGCCCGTAGTGTCTTTGTTGTACGCTTTTATGTCGAATGATGCCAGCACCACGTCGAGGTTAGAGTTTTTAACCGATTTGTACATGTCGCTGGTACTGTCGGCGCGGATGGAATAGCTGGGCACGCGGATAAACACCTGCTTATCATGACGCTGCCATTTCCATACCTGCGAGTTCTGCGACTCGCCGCCATATTGCTGGAACGGTACCTTGATGTTGGCCGGTGTTTTTGCCAGGCGGGTAACCACCAGCATTTCGCGGTTCAGCATCGAGTCGGGGATTTCGTAATAATACTTGCCTTCAACCTTGTAGGTTTTGAAGAGGCCGCTGTCCACTTTGGTTTTGGCCGGGATAACGTCGCTGAATTTCTTTATCCCTTCTTTTTTAGCCGGGCCAACGGTAGCCGTAGCCGTGGAACCACCCGGGGTGGTAGTGGTTTTTAGCGTTACCGTTTGCGCGGTCTCCTTTTTAGTACGGCAGGAGCCTGCAGATACGGCAACCGCAATTGCTGTGAGGTACAAATAACCGTTTGTACGTAAATGTTTAATCATATCAATTTGGTCAGTTAATTAAGTTTAACGTAAAGTGTAAACTTATGCAAAATACAAAGCATTTGGCAATAGCAACATTTATGTTACAATCTACTAAAAAAATCACCCTTTAAGGGGGATGTTAGTGTATTGGGCGCACTGCCGGGCAAAGGCACCGCTTGCAAAACCAACCGCCCCGGTGTTCCATTTTCCCGCGCGGAACACCTGGAACGCTACACAAAGCATTGATTATCAGATGTTTTTATTTTTTATTGTTTGTAAGTTATTGATAGTGAATTTATTCCGTATTTAAATCATCATCGTACCGGTGCGAAAATCAAATTGTAGTTTACAATTTTTGGCCGAAGCACTTGTCTGATCCTTATATCACATCGGTTAAAACCCTACTGCAATAATTCTGGGCTGCTCATATATGATTGCCGCCGGTTTTAACCCTTGGGTGTTCGAAACCTTTTGACACCTGCCTTTTTCGCGATGGGTTTTACCCATCATCATCACAGCCCTCAAATGCACAAGCGCCTCAAACACCCTCGTCCTTTTAACCCGTGCGATAGCTATATATATTTAAAAAAAATCCCTTTTAATTATAAAATTATTGCCTACATTCGTTCAAACCTTAAACTATGTCACGCCATTTATATATTCAGCATAATTTTCCTTCTGTAGCCGTCCCGGTGCAATCAATATTGCAAACCGAAAGAACGTTAGCCCGCGCCGTTAATTTCGATGGTGTTAATTGGCGTAACCGGCTAAAAATCTAAGGCGATTGCCTGCGTTTACTTAAAACAATGCAGCATGTAATCCCCGCAAATCCAATAATAACCTTATTACCCCATAATTAAACCTCAATCACATGATACCTAAAAAAGTAAAACCCCGCCTGTCTAAGTTGAGTATCGTTACGCTTGTATTGGTGCTGTTATTTTCAGGATTGATCATCGCGCAATGGAGCTGCAGCGGCTCCGGAAAAGGCAATAACGGCAGCGACAGCGCTTCAAAACCGCCAACCGCCGGATCGGGATCCGGTATAACACCGGCTATCAGCGGTAATGTGCCAACAGAAGTCAACATCCCCAATCCCGACTCAAATGCGGTAAATAACCGCCCTGCGTTTGACGTGTTCAGCTGGCAAACCTTTATAGCGCTTTGCTGGCCTGTAGATACCGCCAAACGTGGAGTGCCGCTAACCCCTGATGATCCTAATACGATGCTGAAGATGACTAACTCTACGCCTGTTGTATGGACAAGCTACAAAAACCAATGGGACCTTTTTGGCCAGGGAAACAACACGCCGTCTGCCTGGAACTCGTGGGCCGACCCTGTTAACCTGTGCACCAATCAGCCGGTTAAGCACGTGTTCGGGTCAGCAAAAAGTGACATGCTGCCGGGCGAAGGCAACGAATCGCTATCGGTACCACTGATAGACCAGCGTAAAAATTATGCGCTTTACGAGATCCGTTATAACGAGGTTCAATATAATTTCATCGTTAATAACAGCCTTTACTTCAGCAAAAACCTGTATAACTACCAAAAAGCCAATGGCGGGGCGGTAACCATGCCTATCAGCAATAAAACTACTCAAGGCTCAATACTCATAAAGGCCGCCTGGAAACACATTACCCCCCAGGATGACCCAAGCAGGTATTACATAATAAACGAAATAGTTTACGACCCTGTAACCAAAAAATGCACCAAAGAAATGATGGGGCTGGTTGGGCTGCATATCGCTCAAAAGGTCGACCAATTTGGCGAGTGGGTATGGTCGTCATTTGAACAGGTAGATAACGTGCCCGGTGCGGCTAATGCAAAGGCGCCTTATACCTTTAATAACGGAACCAACGTACCTTCAACAACCAACCACGGTTTCGCCAATAAGCCAACCAGCAAAGTATTGAATCCCGACAGCGCCTCAAGGGTGCCTGTGCAAGTGGTAAGGCTCAATGAGATCCCTACCACCCCGTCAGTTAATAATACTGTGGATATAAATAAAATATACCAGGCGGCTTTATCGGGCACATGGCTTAAATATTACCAGTTGGTTATTACACAATGGCCGTCAAACGCGGGGCAGTTTAAGCAGTTTACACAAAACGGTATTTATCCGGCCGATTGCGGCGGAGCCTTCCCGGTAAACAATTGCGTTAACGTTACCATGGAAACTTATTTTCAAAATATGAACGATGCGGCCGGAGCGGGTGGAAACTCGTGCATGAGCTGCCATTACCAGGCGCCGAACACAGACTTTAGCTGGTCGCTTCAATTACGCTCTCATTAATAAAAACTTTCAAAAATATCTAATTCACTTACTTAAAGCTATCTAATACAATGGCAGATAATCAGGAAACACCCCAGGATTGGTTTATGTACCATGGCGGCTATGGCCACGGGGGCAATGCGGGCAGCGGCAGCCCGCTAACAAGCGAAACCGTCAGCTCGTCACAATTTCAATTGCTAAACAACATTCAAACCAACGGATGTGTACTATCGGTACCGGCAATTGTCGACGGTTTTATTTATGTGGGATTAGGCAATAGCCACGATGCCCCAGGATCTGTTGGCGGCTCGCTTCAAAAGTATGATATAACAACCGGCGACAAAGTGGCTGAATATACCTGGCCCATCGCACTTATCGACAGGGACTCGCACGGGTTTACCGGCATGGGCTGCACCCCCACGGTAATAAACGGGTTTGTTTACTTTGTTGGCTTTAATGCAACGCTGTATTGCCTCAACCAGTCGGACCTGTCGCTGGTATGGTCAACAGATCTCAGGTACGCCGATGCCGCTCATAACCAGCCTACCACCAATACCTTGGGCATGGCTCAGGGCAATCCTCCGGCCGCGGGCTGGTCCAGCCCTTTGGTAGTAAGTTTACCTGCCGGACCACGAATTTTCCTGGGGATAGGCGAGGGCGAAAACCCAAGCCTGTTCAGCTTTATCTTTTGTCTTGATGGTAATACCGGTGATGTTGTCTGGATATATTGCACCAATCAATTTGTCGCAGGCCAGCCAAACCTGGTTAACCATTTGCCCGCAGAAGTTTTGGGTGATAGTGTACCCGCGATGTACACCTCAGTTGCAGGCGAACCCGTTTGCCGGGGATGCTCGGTATGGGCCGCCATTGCTTACAGTGCTGATACCGGGCTAATCTACGCCTCAACCGGGCAGCCTGCATCTCCAACCAACCCGAATATAGACCAGGGCTTGCCAACGGTGGGGTGGTCGTCTGGCATACTTGCGCTAAACGCCATCAGTGGCGACTTTGTAGCCTTTACACAAATGCCACATGCCACCTCTTACAGGCCTAGCGACCTTGACGTAGATATCGGCAGCGCGCCAACGCTCTTTAATCAGCCGGGCAACGGTCTGGTAGTCGGCGTAGGCTGCAAAAACGGAGGCTTTATGGTATGCGATGCTGAAAAACTGGCTCTTATCGGATCAATTTCCTTGCTTCCGCGATTTAATAACGGCACGCAGATACCAGAAGTTGACCCTCACCCAACAGATCAGAACTCCCTTAATCCGCCGGTAACTAATGAAGTCTCGAATGCCAACCTCGCCGAGAATTTTTCCGGTCCTTTCAATACAGCCGCGGTCGATCCTATATCGGGAACGCTGTTTATTGGCATTGGCGGGCCGAATTACCACAACGCATCGCCGGGGATCGACTTTAACTCCACCCCTTTTATGAAAGCGATAAAGTGGGATACGCTGGCTGATGCCTGGCCTATGGATGGCTCAGACCCTGCCAAATATGCCAACGTAGGTGCATCAATGTACACAAATGCCGGCGAAAGCGGCTTAAGCTCGCCCGCAGTGGTAAACGATGTGGTGTTTGTAACTACCTCCAAAGTTTCTATATACGCTTTTAAAGTTTCTGATGGCACTTTGCTTTGGAGCAACGATATAGGCAACCAAACCATGGGCTTTAACGGCGGCTACGGCTACAGCCTCGGCCCTGCAATATGGGGAAGCTATGTGGTTGCGGGCGCATTGATACAAGGGTTAAATGGCGGAGTGCTGAATATATATGGCCTAAAACCAGCCACGTCATGATAACTGTTCTTATCCTGGGCATTTTCGGGGGCACAGACAGCCTGCAGGTAGCATCGGCTATGGGAATGGCTGGGATGCAGCGTAAGCGAAGGTGGCTGCTTGCGGCATCATTGGTATTTTTCGATACGTTAATGACGCTGGTGGGGCTGGAGATAGGCCACGGTTTAAGCAGCCTGTTCGAAAGGTTTAGCAACTGGCTGGCCCCGGTTTGCATCCTGGCCCTGGGAATTTACATTGTAGTGCGCGAGTTTACCGAGACTGACAACATTGAGCTGGTTAACAAAAAGTGGCTGCTTATTGTGCTGCCGCTGGTAATGAGCATAGATAACCTGTTTGCAGGCTTAGGGCTTGGCACAGCTGGATACCCGGTTGTTTCCTCGGCCTTGATATTGGGGCTTTGTTCCGGGCTGATGTGCCTTGCCGGTCATCTGATCGGCAATAAGCTCCGTAACCTGGTGCCAAATAAAATGGGGATTGTCGGCGGCTTGTACCTGGTTGGCCTGGCTATATTTTTACTAATTAAAAACTAACTATATGAAGGAATTGGTCGCGGAAGGATTGTCTTTTCCGACAAGTTTATGTTTTGACACCGAGGGTAATGCTTATGTTGCCGAATCCGGATTACCATGGGACGGCGCCGCTAGGGGCGGGAAAGTTTATCAAATAGAACAGGACGGCAGCAAAAAACTTTTAGCAGAAGGGTTGCGCCACCCGGTAAACGGTCTGTGCTGGCATGAGGGAGGCTTGATAGTTTCCGAAGGCGGTTACCCCGGCCGCATCAGTAAAATAAATAATAAAACAGGGGAACGGCATACCGTACTGGACAACCTGCCGGGCATGGGCAATTACCACACCAATATGGTGGTTCCCGGTCCCGACGGAAAATTCTACTTCAGCCAGGGGGCGCTTACCAACCTGGGCGTCATCGGGCTTGATGCTTACCAATTAGGATGGCTGGGGCACCTGCCGCATAATTGCGATGCACCGGGCTACCCGGTTACTTTGGTGGGGCAAACTTTTGAAACCCCGGATCCGCTTTCGGCTGAAAAAGGGCAGAAGGCTCATACAGGTGCTTTCTCCGAGTTCGGCAAAGCACATGCGCCCGGAACCCGGATAGAACCCGCATTGCCCTGCACAGCGGCGGTAATGCGCTGCAACCCCGACGGCAGCGAGCTGGAATTGTTTGCCTGGGGCATCCGTAACGCTTACGGCCTTGGGTTTTTACCCGATGGCCGCCTGATAGCCACAGACCAGGGCTCGGACGACCGCGGCAGCCGCCCGATAGGGCATGTGCCCGAACTGCTGTTTGAAGTGAAGAAAGATGCCTGGTACGGATGGCCTGATTTTATCGGTGGTATCCCGGTAACCGACGAGCGGTTTGTACCGTCGCGCGGCCCCGCGCTTGATTTTGTGCTAAGCAACCATGATGAGTTGCCGGCGCCCGAGAAACCTGTACTGGTACTGCCCGCTAACAGTGCCGCAACAAAGTTCGATGCGCTGCCGCCAACACATAACAAATATCCCGGGCAGCTTATATTGGCGCTGTTTGGTGATGAAAAGCCGATGACCGCGCCACCCGGATTTAAGGTTGGCCGCAATATATCAAGGATCGACCCGGCAGATTGGTCGCACCACCCGCTGCCCGATCTGCAGCTGAACCGCCCGATAGATGTGCGGTATAATTCGCTGGACGACTCGGTCTGGATCGTTGATTTCGGTGAATTTGAAATGAGCGCAACCGGTGTTGAAGCAAAAAAAGAAAGCGGAAAGATCTGGAAAATAGCAGCTTCGGAACTTTTTTAAAATAGAATTTAAACTCAAAAACCTAAAATAAGCTATCATGGCAGAAACGACAGTAACTTTTGGCAATGACATCTTGCCGATGTTCGCAAAATGGCAATCGAGGATGATCTGGCGGCTGGACCTGACCAGCTACGAGGATGTGAAAATGAACGCTGATGCTATACTTGCTCAGCTACAGGCTAACGCAATGCCGCCGCCGCCTTATGACCCGCTCACCCCGGAACAATGTGCAACATTTCAAACATGGATGAATGAGGGATACCCTCAATAGTATTACCTAAACTTAATTGATATGAAACCAGAAAATTTTTCAGTTATCGGTACCTGGGCCATGGTAGAGGCCTGGGATGTTGGGGATAACCCAGCGCAGCCTACAACCAAAAGCTACCCATGGGGCAACCCCTCGGCCGGCTATTGGGTGTTTGATACCAGCGGGCACTTTGGCCTTATGATAGCGCCAAACCCGGCATTGCCTATACCGGCAGATCCGTTTTCAGGAGCGCCGCAGCCCGGCTGGCTCAATCCAACCGCGCCGTGGGCTGTCCCCAACCAATTGTTTTTGGAAACCTTTGTTACCGCAAGCCCTTACGCCTATTTCGGCACCTACACCGTAGCAATGGACCATGGGAGCCTGCTGAAAGGAAATTTGCTGCTAACAGTATCGAACGATATTATGCGTGGCTACACCGGCACCGTACAAACACGCCCTTTCACGTTCGACGGCCATAATTTTATAAATGTGGGTAACCCCGGCGATGGCAAAACAAGCGGGGATTACCTGCGCAGGCTGCAGCGGCTTACCTGATGGGTAAAAACAGCGCTCGTCTTTAAAGCGTGTACCCGATATTTAGCATAGCATTGGCCGGCGCCCCCGACCATTTGCTTACATTATTGTAAGCGCTTGTCCAATACGTTTTATTGGTGATATTATTGAAGTTGACCGCGATCTTAAAATGGTTGTGCTTATAAAACGTACCGCCATTAAAAATCACATAGCCGGGCAACTTAACATCAGGGTCAAGCGTGTTGCGCGAACTAAGGGACGAATGCCCGCCCATTAAGCCAAAGCCTTTTAAAGCGCCTTTGGCAAAGGTGTATTTTATCCAGCTGCCGCTGATATTTTTCGGTGCATTTTCGGCAATGGTGCCGATAAGCGATTGGTCGGTACTTTTGCTGATAATGGCCCGGCAATAGGCGTAAGACAAGCTGACACTAAGGTTAGGAAGGATATTCCCCGTGGCTTCGGCCTCCACCCCTCCCGACCTGTTCTCCCCTTGCTGCAAAAACAAATTCGGATTAGCTACATCATTGGCATTTACAGCTACGTTTTGCACAGTAAGCCGGTACACGGGGCTATGGGTGCGTAGCTTCAGGGAAAGCAATTTCCTTTCTCAAATTTAAAGCCGGATTGCCCATAACTCTTATTGCCGTTACAACTACTAACCAGCAGCATGCCAGCGAGTAATAAGAGCTTGTAAGATTTGTTTTTCATAGCTTTGAACAAATTTAATACCGAATTCTGGATTAATTTTATCCGAGAATGAAATGGATCACCCGCGAAAAACCGAAAATCGACCGGATAGCTTGTCCCTGGCTCATTAAACGCTTTGTTGACCCTGGGGCAGAGATTATTTATGCCCCCTATGCCGAAGTATTGACCCGGGCCGGGAAATTGGGCGCTATCCCTTTTGACCTGCCGAATGTAGAATACACGCATTACGACGACCAGTGCACCTTTGATTATATCATGAAGAAGCACCAATTGAAAGACCCTGCCCTGGTACGCATCGCATCAATTGTTCGCGGTGCTGATACCGACCGGCACGATTATGCGCCGCAGGCTGCCGGTTTGGAGGCCATTTTTTCCGGCCTGGCTTACAACATTACCGACGATTATGAACTGTTGCAATTGGGAATGATTATTTACGACGGTTTGTATAGTTGGGCGACGCATCTTTTCAAAAAGAAACATTCGCAGGATGGCCCCGTAGAACAACTGCTGTTACAGGTATATCATCAATATTTAAAACAGGAAAAAGGTAAAAGAACCCCGGAATGGGCCCAAACGCTTAAAGAAATGATACAGGACCAATTGGACACGCACATGACTTTAAGTTTGCAGCAGGCCTCTGCAGAATTGGAAATTAACCCGGCCTATCTCTCGCGCGAATTTTCCAAATACTTTGATAACTTGAGTTTTGGCGACTATATGCGTAAAATTCGCATTGAAAAGGCGATTGGCCTGATTGAACACACCAACTATTCACTAACGGAAATAGCTTACCTAACCGGGTTTTCTGACCAAAGCCATTTTAACCGCATCTTCAAAAAACAGGTCGGGCAGAGTCCCTCGGTTTTTAAAAAATCGCTCCGAAAGGTAAAATAGATACCAATAGTTAAATCCGTTCTATTTCGCGTGTAACAAACGTTATAATATTGCAGCGTGGAAGAACGCAGGCCTTATACGTTACAACAATTAGTCTTTTATTTCCTTCAGCTGGGCACATGGGGCTTTGGCGGCCCGGTAGCTTTGGTTGGTTACATGCATACCGATTTAGTAGAAAACCGGCAATGGCTTACCGAAGAGGAGTATAAGGAGGGCCTTGCCCTGGCGCAGCTTGCACCGGGCCCGCTGGCTGCGCAATTAGGCATATATATCGGGTTTGTGCATTACCGGTTCCTGGGCGCTTTGGCAACGGGATTAGCGTTTGTTCTGCCTTCGTTTATTATGGTCGTCATACTCGGAATGATCTACCGGGTTTATGGCGGGCTTAGCTGGATGCGCGACGTATTTTACGGCGTCGGGGCCTGCGTAATTGGTATTATCGCCATCAGCGCCTATAAACTCACCCTAAAATCCATCAGCAAAATCAATGTTAAAGCTATCCGCCTCAACTGGCTGCTGTGGGTATTTTATTTGCTTGCCGTTATTATTACAGTAGTAACACAACAGGAGCAAATCTTACTTTTTATCGGGTGCGGCCTGGTTTACATGATAGTCAAGGCGCCTCCTGCATGGCTGCGAAAACCCGCCACGTTGCCTGTCATCGCAATCGCCGGAACCGGGTTCTGGGCATATTCGCAATCTGCTTTAGTCAGGATAGGTCTCTTTTTTCTTAAAGCCGGAACATTTGTTTTTGGAAGCGGACTGGCTATTGTCCCATTTTTGCATGCAGGTGTAGTGAACGATTATCACTGGCTCACAGAAAACCAGTTTGTAGACGCTGTCGCAGTTGCCATGATTACGCCTGGTCCGGTGGTAATCACCGTCGGATTTATCGGCTATTTGGTAAACGGGTTTCCGGGCGCGGCCACTGCTGCGGCGGCAACTTTTTTGCCATGTTTTTTGTTTACGGTAATCATGGCGCCATCATTCAAAAAAATAGCGAAGAGCGTTAGTATTAAAGCCTTTGTAGATGGTATTACTGCCGCTGTTATTGGCGCTTTGGCCGGTTCGGTAATCATTATCGGAATACGGAGCATTACTGATTTACCAACAACCATTATTGCGGTGGCAACCGGGATAGCACTTATATTCGTAAAGAAAGTAAAGGAACCATACCTGATCGCAGCAGCAGCCATTCTTGGCCTTTTAATTAAAAACCTTTGAATAACACCATATAGAAAATGAAACAGGACAACAACATCAGCCGCCGGAACATATTGAAAGCCGGTGCGTTACTGGCCGGTACCGGCTTAATGGGACTAAAAACAACCGAAACGCTTGCCGCGCAGGCGCCCGGTAAAACGCCACCTTTAACCCCGGCGGAGATTGCCGCCATAGAAGCTGCCATCGGCAAAAAAGGCAGCTACAAAGATACCGAGGCTACCTACACCATTCCGCTTCCGCGCAATGATCTGAAAGTAACGTTAAAAGGTGAACCTGTACCGGTTTCTTTCGGTTTCGGAGGCTGGGTATCCATCAAACGTACGCTGGATGGCAAGTCCGCTGTAATCATGAGCGATTGCGTATTACAACAGGATGAAGTTAACCCGCTAATCTCTGCCGTCCATGACGCCGGGTTAGAAATCGGCGCTATACACAATCATTTCTTTTACGAAGAGCCGAGAATCTTTTATATGCACGTACACGGCACGGGCAGCCCCGAAGAACTGGCTAAGAAATACGCCAAAGCCATAGCTGCTACTAAAATTGCCCCACAGAATCAGCCACCGGCTGGCCCGCTGCCTGTTAAAACCGGTAAAGATATTTTCGATATTGATGCGCTGAATAAAATCATTGGCTACCAGGCAGCCATCAACGGTCCGACTATTAAATACACCATTGGCCGCGCCGACCTTAAAGTAATTGCCATGAACGCCGAGATGACCACAAACATCGGCCTGAATACATGGGCATCGTTCACCGGGTCGATGGACAATGCCCGTATCGCCGGCGATGTAGCCATGCTTGCCCATGAGGTGAACTATGTAATCAAAACCTTGCGCGCCAATAATATCGAGATAGTAGCCGTACATAACCACATGCTCGGCGACCAACCCCACATGATATTTTTGCATTACCTGGGTACCGGCCCGGTGTTAGACCTGGCCAAAGGTTTCCGCCAGGCGCTGGATCAATTGGGTAAGGACTCCTCCATGCAAGGAATGAAAATGTAAAAGGCCTCCCTCAATTAACCGATAACAAATTAAAAGGCCCCTGCCCGCCAAGGGGCTTTCCTATTCGCTGTTAGAATATTCTGTTTTTAGCGCATCGACCTGGCTACTCGGCATAACCACATTTCTTTGCACATTCTTCAGTGCATCTGCTGTCCTGGCAATTAGTACAGGCATCCTGTTTAGTTTTTAGGTTTTTACAGGGCCATCAAACCAATGCAATTTCCGAAAAGTTTACAGTCATCCTCACCTAAACAGGTGTTACAACCCCGGTCGTCAAATCAACAAGAAAAACATGACCAGGATTAATGGTCAGTTTAGCTTTATGGTTGCCAAGGAATTGAATACTGCCATCATAGATGGTTGGCTGTATGGGTGGTAAAACAAAAGAATGGGGGGGATAGTAGACAATGTGAAAAGTTGCAATCCCTTCGGTTATATCCGCAGTTCCCGAAACAAAGCTAACCTTCAAACCGGCTAAGCTATAGGAAGCCACCAGTGATGTACCAGACTCGTTAAACAAGCCGGAATTGTATACTGAGGAATTCAACAAACCGTCCATCGAAACCAGTTTATACGTTTGGTCCAGCGCTCTTACTGTATAATGCTGACCGATAGCGCTGAAATCGTTAAACGTGGCGTAATCCCTCACTCTATACGATACGCTGTCATCAACTTTATAACCATCAACGTAACCGTTGCTGCAGGTGTATTTAAAAAGCATGCTTACACTCCCTGTGTACGTGGTATCGAAGGGGTTTTGGGGGGCAGGATAGCCGCTGTAGGTGGCATAAGTATAACCGGTGTCGATAGTAAACCCGCACAATGGGTTGGTGCTAAAAATCTTTTTATTCCCGGTAGTCTTAACGTTGAAAGGCGACTTAATGCCTTTGGTTACATCCACGCCGCCGTATTGCCCGGTTACCGATTTGTAAAGCGTAACTGCCAGCTTGCTGCTTATTGTTTCATTACTAACAGCGGGTGTTGCGGCCGCGGGCTTAACCGTGTTTTTTTTGCAGGCAGTGTAAAACAATACAAAAGCCGATAAAAGCACAAGGGTGCGGATAAAGTTTAGTGGTTTCATTGTGACTGTTTGTGTCAGGTGTCTAATTATCAATAATTTATCGTATCAAATATACAGATTGGAAATAACACTTAGTTAGGCTGCAACAAAAAAATCTGTACAATAGTCAAATCGATATGTTTATCAATTTCTAACCAAAAAAGCCCCTCACATCTTTGCAAGGGGCTTTATCATTAATTGCTAAGCTAATTAATTTTTAGCGCAGCAAGCCGATTCTGAGCAGCAGCTCGTGTCGGTGCATTTGCCGTCTTTGCAGCAGCAGGCGGTTTCCTGTTTCGCTTTTTTAGCGTGTTTTACAGGTGTACCTGCAGCCATAACAGATGCACATGCCATAGCTATGGCAATAATGCTTAAACTTATTTTTTTCATTCTAATTTTTCTTTTAAATGTTTACGATAAAATACTTGCAATCCATAGGCGGATAGCTGATGGTTTAAGCGTAAACTTCTGGCGGCTGCCAGCCGGGGGCGTGGTATTCAGATAAATCGCCCATTTTATAAGGAGTAACCGGCTTGTCGATAGGATAAAAAACTGTCTTCAGTACAGCTGCAGGCGTAACGGGTATAAAACCGCATATACTGCACGAAAACATCATCGGGCACGAAGTTCCGGTACAACCATTAACCGGCGCCTGCTTTTTGCTGTGCTTACACATTTGCTCGCAGGCAGCTTTTCCGCAAGGCATCTTCGCCGCGCCGTTATACATAGTGATAACCCCTCCAAACGAAGAGAGGAACAATATGCAGGCGGTAAGTAAACATGCCAGGAACTTCATTGGTACAAATGACGTGATAAATGTATTTAACGCATAAAAAAAATTGTCATTTTAAAATCATAACCGCTATATCCTCCGCTTCAGCGTCAGCAGCACATCATCCTTCTTCCCGTCGTGGTATACCTCCAGCAAAAAGTTTCGCCCGCTTTGCGATTTAAACAGGTTGTCAATTTGCTCTATGCTCATGTTTTTAACCGGTTTTATGTTGATGGCGAGTATCTCATCTCCTTTTTCAAGCCCTATCTGGTCGGCGGGCGAGCCCGGTTCTACACGACTGATAATAATGCGGTTTAAATCGTCGCCCGCGCCATAATATTCCATGCCGCTCATATCATGTTCATAAGGCTGGGTAAAGTTCGGGCCGGGCTTTAAATAAAGGGCGCTATCGGCATAATCTATCACCATACTGAAGCGTTTTAACAGGCCCATCCCCAAATTACCGTCGCGCTTAACCGATAGCTTTTTATACTGCTCGCCCTGCGGGAACGACGTTATCAGGTTTTTTACCTTAAACTTCCCGACATCCAGCTCGGCTATCCTGGCTAAAAAACCGCTGACCGGCCCCGTAAGCCCCACACCAAGATTAGCAGCAATGTGTTTTGCGGGCAGCCCTTTGCCCTCCGTAATGTTTTCGAGCGAGAGCGCATGACCGGCGCCGATATCAAGCACAAGCTTATCATCAGTTTTACGACCGTCGGTAAATGTTACCTTAGCCTTTACATAAGGTTTCCTGTCCTCTACCGACATACGTATTTTCGTGCCGTTGCCCTTTTGCAGCCTGATATCTTTTGGCCTCCAAACAGAAAGCGTGCTGTCTACATAGTCTATCTTAACGGCCAGGTTATTAAAAAATTCGTACCCCAGCAGCCCATGAATCGGCATGCCTGCATAGTTTGAAAGGCCGAAATGGTCTGTCTTTAAAATTGCCGCAGCAACGTCGTAGCTTCTTAAGCCTTTAATGCGTATATCCAGCGCAGAGGTGGCGTACGCTTCAAAGTCGGCACCCTCGCCAATACCGGCAATCTTTAAGGTGCGCCTGTTGGGGATGCTTAGCGAATCTACCAGCTTGGGGTCGGTTATCAGCATCAGGCCAACACCGGTATCCAATATAAAATTAAAAGGCCCTTTGTCGTTAATATTTAGCTGGATGATAATCATCTCCCTTACCATTTTAAACGGTATGGTAACATGCTTACGCTTATCGGCAAAATCGAAATACTGGGCACTGGCCGTGGAGCGCCAGCAGCATAGTAACAAAAGCAGGACAAGAACACGCAACGCAAAATCCCGGCAGCGCGCGCTTTTTATATTGTGGGATAGTATGATCAACAACGATTATATTTGGTGACTAAAAGTACGCATTAATCGCATAAAATTAACACGGATGCAACTAAAAGTGCATGGGTTTATAACGCTAACCTGCTGGGTATTGGTATGTTTATGCAGCTCATGCGCCTATAATACCAGGCAAGCGCAGATAAAAAGGCAGTTTAAGCATAGTGCATTAATGAGCGGCCATTTCACCGGGTTCGCCTTGTACGACCTCGATAACAATAAAATGGTGTACGAGCTTAACAGCGATAAATATTTTAACCCGGCATCAAACACCAAGCTGTTTACCTTTTATGCCAGCCTAAAAATGCTGGGCGATTCTATCCCGGCCCTAAAGTATGTTATTCATAATGATTCATTGATATTCTGGGGCACCGGCGACCCATCGTTTTTGCATAGCGATTTAAAAGGCGTTAATGGCTATAAACTTTTAAAAAACAGCGGCAAAAATCTTTATTATTCGCCCATAAGCTACACCGGCAACCCGTATGGCCCGGGCTGGGCATGGGACGACTATAACGACTACTATCAATCCGAAATAAACGACCTGCCGCTGCAAGACAACTTAGCCACAATTTATGCTGATGAGTACGACTCGCTCCAAATAAAACCGGCTTACCTCAAAAAATATTTATTGTGTGATAGTACCTATCGCCCTGCTAAATTTCATATTAAGCGGGATATCTTAAGCAACACCTTTGTTTACCCTTTCATGCCCCTGCCGAAAAGCTTTAAACAGCAGGTGCCCTGGAAAACCAGCCCGCAGCTAACTGCTGAACTATTGCAGGATACGCTGAAGCTGCCGGTGACCCTTGTTCGCCAACCATTACCGGCTGATGCCAAAACCATTTACAATACAAATGCCGATACGGTTTACCGCCACATGCTGCAACCCAGCGATAATTTTATTGCCGAACAGTTGCTGCTGCTGTGTTCCTCCACCAAATTCAAGACGCTGAATACCGATTCGGCCATCAACTACGCAAAGGCCCATTTATTAAACGACCTGCCTGATGCGCCCGTCTGGGTTGATGGCTCGGGGCTTTCACGCTATAACCTGTTTACGCCGCGAAGCATTATCAAGCTGCTATGTAAAATACAGGGGGCGGTTAATAACGAAGAATTACTGCATAGCATGCTGGCGGCAGGAGGCTCATCCGGCACGGTTAAAAGGGCATATACAACGCCGAATGGCCGGCCCTTTGTTTGGCTCAAAACGGGTTCGTTCTCCAATAACTATAACCAAAGCGGATACCTGATCACCAAAAAAGGTAAGCGCCTTGCATTCGTATTTATGAATAATAATTTTACGGAACCTATCAGCAAAATCAGGGATGAAATGGTGCGGATAGTTACCTCAATTCATGATGAGAATTAGTTCATAGTTGATGGTTCATAGTTCATAGTAGCTGCATTGCTATTTGGCCATGAACTATGAACCATCAACTATGAACTTTCCTTCTTCACCGGCTTCAGCGTCCCCTTCAAATCCGGGTTTTGCGCAGGTAACGTAGTTACTTCCTTCAACACCTCGGTTTGCTGTACGTGTACAGCATAATCGGCGGGCTCTATGTGGCTGCCTATGGCTTCGGCATAAACTTGTGTAAACTCTGCGCCGATGTATAGGATGGCTGCGGTGTAATATATCCACACCAATATAACCAGTATTGAACCGGCAGCGCCGTAAGCCGAACTTTTGGCTGTGTATTGTATGTATAAACTGATGAGGTACTGGCCAAGTACAAAAAGTATAGCAGTAAAGAACGCCCCCATACGCACATCGCGCCATTTTATCTTTACATCGGGCAGCACTTTAAAGATGATGCCAAAGAGTACTGTAATGATTATCAGGTTAATACCCAGATTAATGATGTTAATAAGCAATTTGGTAAGAACCGGTAAAAAATGGGTAACCCAATCGCTTATAGCGCTCATAACCACGCCGACTATAAGCGATGCCAGCAATAAAAAGCCGAGGCTTACAATCAGCGAAAACGAAACAAACCTGTTTTGAATCAGCTTTAGCCAGCCTTTTTTCGGCTTGGCTTTAACCCGCCAGATGATGTTCAGCGAGTCTTGTATCTCCACAAAAATACTGCTGGCGCCCACCAGTAAGGTTATAATGCCCACCGTAACTGCGATGTGCGATTTGCCGGATAGCGCCAGGTTTTTTAATATATCCTGTATTTGTATGGCTGCCTGCTGGCCTACGTAATGCTCTATTTGCGGGTAGATCTTCCCCGACGCCCCATCATGCCCCCAAACCAGCCCGGCGATGGAGATAATTAAAAAGAGCAGCGGGGCAACCGAGAAAATGGTGTAATAGGCCAGCGAGGCACTTAACTTTAGTCCATTATCACTAATGAAACCCATAAAGGTTGCTGCCAATATCTTCCACCATTCTTTTAAATATCTCCAACTGAAAACTCTCATTTTGTTATCAAAGGCCATCTTAAATTAAATTCGTTTTTATCCGACAAAATACTTATAAATCAATACCCCGTCGTGTATTTAAGTAAACTTTGTTTATTGCGCCGCCAGGAGCAAAATATTGGTAGAAAAGTGTAACAATGCAACACTCCGTAGGTGTGAAACATGGCATCCAGGTTTCGTACTTGCGGAGCGCTAAATCCTCTATTTTGTTTTACCTGTCAATATTTGCCCCATGTAGGTGGTTATAGCTAAGTAAAAACAACGTTGATATATCAATGCTCAATTGTTAAAAAATGTTTGGTGTTAATTTTTAAATAATCGTTATCAAATCGCCGAAAAGGGGATATCAAGCAAGGGGAATTTATTCCAGCCATTAAAATCATAATGCCACCACTCGGTCGCTATTACATGAAAGCCATGTGCCTGCATGGCATTCTTCAGCAGCTCACGGTTCTCAATCTGCTTAGGCGTTAAATCGGGGTAATTAGCGGCGGCCTTTTTGCTGAAACTGTCAAAACCGGTTGGCATATCCAGTTCCTTGCCTGTTTTCAGGTCGATAACACTCAGGTCGATAGCGCAGCCCCGGTTATGTTTGGAGCCTTTGCGCGGGTCGGCCACAAAATTGGTATCGCGGGCGGTCTCGTAAAACTTTACGGTGATGGCGTACGGGCGATAAGCATCATATATTTTAAGCCCAAGGCCCTTTGCCTTTAAGTCTTCCTGCACCGCTTTCAGCGCCAAAACCACAGGTAACCTTGCAAAAGCCCTGGCCTGCGGATACATTACCTTATGCGTAAAATTGTTGGTAGTGGCGTAACGGATATCCAGCGCTATACCGGGGATGTATTTGTTAATCTCTGCCAACCTGGTTTCCGGGTGCTTTTTAATATCCGCAGCATATTGCTTAGGCCCCATCACCTTTGCGCTGTCTATGTATTTATAATGCTGTGCCGAGGCCATTTTTAAAACAAATAACAGCGAAACAGTTAGCGTAAAGTATTTCATGGTTAACGATGAGTAACGATAAGCAGATCGAGGTCTTTACATGGGATGGAAAAGCGTTCGCCAATATGTTTATTGGTTAGTTGCCCTTTGTAAATATATACCGATTCGCGCATACCTGCCTTTGCCCAAATTAAATCTTTCAGGCTGCCATGTTCGCCAATGTCCAGCAATATCGGCGCAAAAATATTGGTAAGGGCATAAGTAGCAGTACGCGCCACGCGCGACGCGATGTTGGGCACACAATAATGTATCACATCATGCTTGCGGAACACCGGGTGGGTATGATTAGTAACCTTGGATGTTTCGAAGCAGCCGCCCTGGTCTATGCTCACGTCAATAATTACAGAGTTCGGTTTCATGCGGCTAACCGTCTCCTCCGATACCAGGCAGGGGCTGCGCCCATCTTCGGCGCGCATGGCCCCGATGGCTACATCGCAGGTGGTGATGGCTTTTTGTAAAACAATGGGCTGTACAACCGATGTAAACACCCGGCTCCCGATATTATTTTGTAGCCTGCGCAGTTTATATATCGACGGGTCGAAAACTTTTACTTCTGCACCCAGGGCTATAGCAGTACGTGCAGCATATTCGCCAACGGTGCCGGCGCCTAATATTACAATTTCGGTTGGCGGAACACCGGTGATACCGCCAAGCATCAGGCCTTTGCCATCAAATACATTGCTTAAATATTCACCGGCTATTAATATCGAGGTTGCGCCTACAATTTCGCTCATAGCACGCACCACGCTTAGCGAGCCGCCTTCATCGCGCAGGTGCTCAAAACACAGCGCGGTAACTTTCTTATTAAGCAAGGCCTGGATTATCTCGGCTTTCAGGGTTGATAGCTGCAGGGCCGATATCAACTTCTGCCCTGGCTTCATCATCTCTATTTCCGCAAGGGTAGGCGGCGCAATTTTTATGATGATATCGGCCTCGTAAACCTTCCTGGTGTCGTAAACAATTTGTGCGCCTTGCTCGCTGTAGTCTTTGTCAGAGAAGTTGGCTGCCTGGCCGGCATTACTTTCCAGCATCACCTCGTGGCCATTGTTTATCAATAAAGCTACTGATAGCGGGGTTAAGGGGATGCGGTTTTCCTGGAAGGTTACTTCTTTGGGGATACCTATATATAGCTTGTTCTTTTTGTTTTTAACCTCCAGCATTGATTCCTGGGGCTGCATCAATGCTTGTTTGGCAAGGTCCGAAAATCCACTGTATTTCCCTGAACTCATTCTGTATTATTTTCTGGCTGATGAAGTTAAGCAAAAAAACAGTTAAGTTTAAATTAAATTTGCTCAATCAGTATACTCCGCGAGTTATCTGGCTGAACGGCTATCTCTACCTTGTTATAATGTTCGGGTAAAAGGTTGGGGATCTTCTCCGGCCACTCTATAAAACAATAAGCATCCGAATAAAAATATTCCTCGTACCCCATATCAAGCGCCTCCGTTTCGGTTTTCAGGCGGTAAAAATCAAAGTGGTAAATTTTACAATCCTTGCCGATGTATTCGTTAACGATGGAAAAAGTCGGACTGGTTGCAGGCTCGGTAACGCCGAGTTGCTCGCACAAAGCTTTAATGAGCGTAGTTTTCCCGGCCCCCATATCGCCATAAAATAAAAAGATGTGACTAGCTGTAGCAGATGAAATGATTTCATTTGCAATAGCGGGAAGTTGGGCGGTGGATGTGGCGGTTAGTTGCATAGGACTATTCCGGTAGACTTACGAAGTTTTAAAAACTTCGTAAGTCTAATCCTCAATTTTCTATTGGTTTACTTGATATAAAAATAAATCTAAGGCAGATACCCTTTTAAATCCAGCGTCTGCTGATATGAACGGCAGATTATACGATAGAGCCGATGCCGCTATTATTGCATCAGGCAATTTAAGCTTAGAGTCACGCCGTATTTTAATTGTGTTGAATTTTACCTTTTGTTCGATGTTGACAATAGAGACAGATTCAATAAAGGTGTCCAAAATTCTAAGTGATGCAGGGTTTTGGTCATTGAATGCATACAATTCCATCTCCGTGATAACAGAGATGGCAATGCTTTGGTCTTGAAGTAATTCAGAAACAGTGGTATCTCCCGCCAACAAATAAATACAAATGTTTGTATCGATTAAAACATCAGTCCCACTCATCTCTAAGACGTTTTTGTATCACTAATGCATCTTCATGAATTTTTAATACACCACAAAACTTCTTGGCGTCAAACTTCTTCTTGGTCTGGCGTTCGGCCAACGCTTCTTTTGCCTTCTTGATGTCGTTACTATCTTTCAATACTAATACCATACCCAAATTTAGTAAATTATTTTAACAATTATTTAGGCCCGTAAACAGCAATTGGTATCAGCATTTCTTCTAACGATATGCCCCCGTGCTGGAAGGTCTCGTTGTAAAAATTAACAAAGTGGTTGTAGTTGTTCGGGTACACAAAGTAGCTGTCTTCCTTTGCAAACACAAAGCTGGAACTTACGTGCAGCTTGGGCAGCATGGCGTCGTGCGGGTTGCGGATGTGAAACACCTCCTTTGGGTTAAAATTAAGGTTCTTACCCTGTTTGTAGCGCAGGTTGGTATTAGTGTTGCGGTCGCCTACAATTTTGCTTGGGTTTTTTACGCGGATGGTACCATGGTCGGTAGTGATAACTACGCGTGCTTGTTTCGAGGCCAAAAACTTCAGCAAATCAAATAATGGCGAGTGCTCAAACCACGATAGCGTTAACGAACGGTAAGCAGCATCGTCGCTGGCCAGCTCGCGTATCATCTGCATATCGGTACGTGCGTGGCTAAGCATATCCACAAAGTTGTAAACCACTACATTCAGCTCGTTTTGCATCAGGTTGTTTACAGACTCATTCAACGCGCGGCCTTCATCTATATTCAAAATTTTATGGTAGGAGTGCTTTACATCCCGGCGCAGTACCCGTTTAAGCTGGTCGGTAAAAAATTCGCTCTCATAAAGGTTTTTGCCGCCTTCATCTTCATCATTCTGCCACATATCCGGATAGCGTTTTTCCATGTCCAACGGCATCAGGCCCGAGAATATGGCATTACGCGCATACTGGGTTGCAGTAGGCAATATGCTGTAATAGGCATCTTCATCCTCCAGGCGGAAATATTCGGTTATTATCGTGTTGATAATTTTAAACTGGTCGTAGCGCAGGTTATCAATCAAAATAAAAAATACCGGCCCCTTACCATCCAGCATCGGGAACACTTTCTTTTTTAACAGCTGCGAAGAGTTAATTGGCGCATTCTCTGGCTCCTTAAGCCAGCGCAGGTAATTTTTTTCGATGAATTTGCAAAACTGCACGTTGGCTTCGGCCTTTTGCAGGGTAAGGATTTCGTGCATGCCTGCATCTTCCAGCTTTTCGAGGCTCAGCTCCCAGTAAATCAGTTTTTTATAAACATCAACCCACTCCTGGTAGCTCAGGTTGTCGTTTAGCGTCATGCCCAGGTTACGGAAATCCTGCTGGTAGGCCATGGTGGTTTTCTCGGTTACCAGGCGCTTGTTTTCAGTAAGCTTTTTTATAGTGAGCTGTATCTGCTTAGGGTTTACCGGCTTAATCAGGTAATCGTCTATCTTGGAGCCGATAGCATCCTCCATTAAATATTCTTCTTCGTTTTTGGTGATGAGCACTATCGGAACATCGTTATTAATGTTCTTTATCTGCTGCAACGTTTCCAAGCCGGTAAGGCCCGGCATATTTTCATCCAGAAAAACCAGGTCGAAATGGTTATTTTTGAACGAATCGACGGCGTCATAGCCATTGGTAACGGTGGTAAGCTTATAGCCTTTTTCGGTTAAAAAAAGTATGTGGGGCTTTAAAAGGTCGATTTCGTCATCGGCCCATAAAATGTTGGTGTCTTGCATGGTAAATATAGTTAGAACCGGGATTAATGGATTTTACGGATTTAAAGAGGATTAAACCAGCGTGTCATTTTCCCAATCAGTGTATTATTAATCAATCGGCGATTTCCTTAATCGGTGCAATCGTCCGCCAATCGGTGAAATCAAAAAAATATAACCACAAAGCACGGGTTTTTGTTACGGAATTTTAAATCATTAACATAAATTAACAATTAAAAGACAGGCCTTTTACCATTATTTAACATTTTTGCACACCCAACGAATACTTTGAATAAAAAGAAAATAATAAACGACCCGGTTTACGGATTTATCAGCATCCCTACCTACCTGATATTCGACCTCATCGAGCATCCGTATTTTCAGCGGCTGCGCTATATTAAACAGGTGGGGATGACGCATTTGGTATATCCCGGCGCACTGCATACCCGCTTCCATCACGCCCTGGGCGCCATGCACCTGATGAGCATGGCCATTGAAACGCTGCGCAGCAAAGGCCACGCCATAAGCTACGATGAGGAAGAAGCAGTTACCGTTGCTATTTTATTGCACGATATAGGCCATGGCCCATTTTCGCATGCGCTGGAAGAAAGCATAGTTGAGCATATCTCGCATGAAGATATCTCGACTATGATTATGCAGCGGCTTAACCGGCAGTTTAACGGGCAGCTAAGCCTGGCTATTGAAATTTTTGAAGACAAATACTCCCGCCGCTTTTTGCACCAACTGGTATCGAGCCAATTGGATATGGATAGGATGGATTACCTGAACCGTGACAGCTTTTTTACCGGCGTATCGGAAGGCGTTATCAGCTCCGACCGTATCATCAAGATGCTAAATGTGATTGAGGATGAAATTGTGGTTGAAGCAAAGGGGATTTATTCCATCGAGAAATTCCTTATAGCGCGGCGGCTGATGTACTGGCAGGTTTACCTGCATAAAACCGTAATAGCCGGCGAACAATTACTGGTGAAAATATTAAAGCGCAGCCGGGAGCTTGCCCTGCGCGGCGAAGAAGTTTTTACAACACCCGCCTTAAGCAAATTTCTGAGGAAGCCGGTAACCCGTGATGAGTTTTTGAACGAAGACCATTACCTGGACACCTTTGCCGGTTTGGACGATACCGATATTATGGCGGCGGTAAAGGTATGGGCAACGCACCATGATTTTGTGCTGTCGAAATTGTGTACCGACCTTATCCATCGCAGCCTGTATAAGGTTGATATTACCAATACGCCGCCAGATTCGAATTTTGTAAACAACCTGCTGCAAAAAGCGGTGGAAAAATATAACATCAGCGAGCAGGAGGCGTCCTATTTTGTGTTTACAGATGTAATACGGAACAAAGCTTATAAGTCCGACGATGGTAAGATTTGCATCCTGATGAAGGACGGGTCGATAAAGGATATTACCGAAGCCAGCGACAATTCCAACCTGGAAGCGCTCGCCAAGACGGTGGAGAAGTACATTGTTTGTTATGATAAGAGGTTAGTGAGTGGTTGATTAGGTGAGTGGTTGAATGAGTTGTGTTTTTTGACAATAACACACATTTAACCCAATCAACCACTCACTTAATCAACCTAATCAACCCATTTGCTTACCTAACTAAATACACATAAATTTGCCCGATGCAATTTACCGCACAACAAATAGCTCAGATGCTTAACGGAACCGTTGAAGGCGACCCTTCAGTGCAGGTAAATCAGTTAGGTAAAATCGAAGAGGCCGAAGCCGGTTCATTATCGTTTTTGGCCAATCCGAAGTACGAGCAATACCTCTATACCACTGGCGCGTCTATCGTTATCATTAATAACGACCAGGCTTTGGCAGAGCCGGTTAAGTCGACGTTGATCCGCGTGGAAAATGCTTACATGTCCATAACCCAGCTGCTTGATGTTTATAACAAGCTAAAGCTGGATAAAAGTGGCATCGAGCAGCCAAGCTTTATACACCCTACGGCCAGCATTGGCGAAAACGTTTATATAGGCGCATTCGCCTATATCGGGCCCCATGTTAAAATAGGCGACAACTGCAAAATATACCCGCAAACATATATTGCCGACGATGTGGTATTGGCAGATAACGTTACCCTGTTTGCCGGTGTAAGGGTTTATTTCGATTGTAAAATTGGTAATAACGTAATCATCCACTCAGGCACCATCATCGGCGCAGATGGCTTTGGCTTTGCACCGGTTGGCGATGGCACTTACAGCAAAATACCACAGATAGGCAATGTGGTTATTGAGGATGATGTAGAAATCGGATCAAATACTACTATCGACAGGGCCACTATGGGCTCCACTATCATCCGCAAAGGCGTTAAGCTGGACAACCTTATACAGGTGGCGCACAACGTCGAGATTATGAGCAACACCGTAGTAGCGGCGCAAACCGGTATATCAGGCAGCACCAAGGTTGGCGAAAATTGCATCATCGGCGGGCAGGTGGGCATTGTGGGGCATATTACTATTGCCAAAGGTTCGCAGGTGCAGGCGCAATCTGGCATCAGCCGCACCCTGGCCGACGAAAATAAAAAATGGATGGGCTCGCCCGCGCAGCCATATTCAAATCACATGCGGTCGCAAATTGTAATTAATCGCCTGCCCGATTTGGAGAAGAAAGTTAACGAGCTTGAAAAAATAATTAAAGAATTGAGGGGGAGCAGCGTTCATTAGTTCAGTGGCTCATTAGTTCATCGGTATTGTCGCTTTGAACTAATTTGCCGTGTTAATGACATCCACCTAAAAGATAAAAAGTTTATAGCTCAAATGTTCAACCATGCTGGCAAACCATGCACCAATGAACAAGTGAACTAGTGAACCAATGAACTAAAACATGAACGTAAAGCAAAGAACTATAAAAGCGCCGGTTTCGGTTTCGGGCACTGGTTTACATACCGGGCAAAGCGTAACCCTTACCTTTAACCCCGCGCCCGAAAATCATGGCTATAAATTCAGGAGGGTTGATTTGGAAGGCTCGCCTGTAATTGATGCCGATTGTGACAACGTTACTGATACCTCGCGCGGTACAACCATCACCCAAAATGGCGCCAGCGTAAGCACCATCGAACACGTACTGGCTGCATTGGTAGGCCTGGAGATTGACAACGTGCTGATTGATATGGACGCCCAGGAAACGCCGATAATGGATGGCAGCTCGATACAGTTTGTCGATGCCATTAAAGATACCGGCTTTATTGAGCAGGAGGCCGACCGCGAGTATTACCATATCCCCTACAATATCCACTACTCCGAGCCCGACCGCAAGGTAGAAATGGTTGCCATGCCTTTGGATGACGATTACCGCTTTACCTGTATGGTTGATTACAACTCGCAGGTATTGGGCAGTCAGCATGCCAGTATATCCAGCATTGGCGAGTTTAATAAAGAGATTGCATCCTGCCGCACCTTCTGTTTTTTGCACGAGCTGGAAATGCTGCTGCAGCATAACCTGATAAAAGGCGGCGATTTAAATAACGCCATCGTGGTGGTTGATAAAGAAGTTGATGAAGAAGAGCTGGCGCATTTGGCCCGCGTATTTAACCGTAAGGATATTAAAGTAGCCCCGCAGGGCATTTTAAATAACATCGAGCTTCGTCACCAAAACGAGCCGGCACGCCACAAGCTGCTGGACATGATTGGCGATTTGGCGCTGGTTGGCGTCCCGCTGCGCGGACATATTATGGCAGCAAGGCCGGGGCATGCCGCTAACGTTGCCTTCGCAAAAAAGATAAAATCGCTTATAAAAAAAGAGCGCAGCCGCAAGCACGTAAAAATTTACGACCCGAATGCTAAACCGGTGTATGATACCGTTGATATAATGAAAATTTTGCCGCACCGGCAGCCCATGTTAATGATAGATAAGATACTTGATTTAACAAAGAGCCACGTGGTAGGGTTGAAAAATGTAACCATGAACGAGGATATATTCCACGGGCATTTTCCGGGTATGCCGCTGTTTCCGGGGGTGTTACAGATAGAGGCGATGGCGCAAACCGGCGGTATATTGGTACTTAACACCGTGCCCGACCCGCAAAATTATATTACCTTGTTCCTTAAAATAGAAAATGCGCGGTTTAAAGCACCTGTAGTGCCCGGCGATACCATCATCTTCCACTGTAATTTGATAGCGCCGATACGGCGCGGCATTGCGCAGATGAAAGGTATAGGCATGGTAGGCGAAAAGATGGTGGTAGAGGCCGAGCTAATGGCACAAATAGTTAAAAAAACAAAAACTGAAGAAGAATGATTCAGCCCTTAGCGTACATACACCCGCAGGCAAAAATAGCCGACAATGTGGTAATAGAGCCATTTGTTACCATACATAAGGATGTTGAAATTGGCGAAGGGACCTGGGTAGGCTCAAACAGCACCATCATGGATGGCGCCCGTATCGGTAAAAACTGCCGTATTTTCCCCGGCGCAGTAATATCTGCACCGCCGCAGGATTTAAAATATAAAGGCGAGCAAAGCACAGTATCTATCGGCGACAATACCGTAATCCGCGAATGCGTAACCCTTAACCGTGGCACCGCGCTCGACAAAAACACCACCACCATAGGCAGCAATTGTTTACTGATGGCCTATGTACACGTGGCGCACGACTGCGTTATCGGCGACAATGTTATCATCGCCAATGCCGTGCAGCTGGCCGGCCACATCAATGTGTACGACTATGCATTTATTGGCGGTACATCGGCAGTGCACCAGTTTGTCGAGATTGGCGCACATAGCATGATTTCAGGTGGTTCGCTGGTTCGTAAGGATGTTCCGCCGTATACAAAGGCAGGTCGCGAGCCGTTGTCCTATATCGGTATTAACTCCGTTGGCCTGCGCCGCAGGGGCTTTTCCGCCGCTACCATTAACGAAATACAGGAGATATACCGCATCATCTTCCTGAAAAAATACAACATCACCAAAGCCCTCGATATAATCGAAGCAGAGTTTAACCCAACCGTTGAGCGCGACGAGATTATCAACTTCGTGCAAAATTCGCAACGTGGTATCATGAAGGGGTTTGGGAATAGTTAATCTGAACCGGAATTTTTAGAATTTAGGAATGCCCCGAATTTTAAAAACGGGGATAAGGAACAGATGCAACAAATTCTCAATCCAGGAATAATTCAGGAAATTCGTTAATTCCATAAATTCGAGTTCAGACAATGACAATCTCCCTCCAAAATATAGGCCGCCGCTTTAACCGCGACTGGATTTTCCGGGGGGTTGACTATACCTTTTCCGATAATAAATCATACGCCATACTGGGGCCGAACGGTTCGGGTAAATCAACTTTGCTGCAGGTTGTGAATGGTAGTTTGGCGCCATCAATTGGCAAGCTTAGCTACATCTTTAACGGCGCTGAAGTTGAAGTGAACGATGTTTTTCAGCATTTAAGTTTGGCCGCGCCATATTTGGAGTTGATCGAAGAATTTACCCTAAGCGAGGTTATCGACTTCCATTTTAAATTTAAACCATACAAGCCCGGGTTTGGCAGGGCTGAAATAATTGAGCTGCTTGGTATGCAAAGCAGCAAAAACAAAATGATACGTTATTTTTCATCCGGCATGAAACAGCGTTTAAAGCTGGCCCTGGCCTTTTGCGCGGACACCCCTATGCTGATGCTGGATGAGCCAACCTCCAATTTAGATACCCAGGGCGTAGACTGGTACCTGTCGCTTATTGAAAAATATGCCGCCAACCGGCTAACCATCATCTGCTCAAACCAGGAGCACGAGTATAGCTTTTGCGGGGAGAGATTGAGTATTGCGGATTATAAAGGCGAGGCTAAGGGATAAACAAGAAATCCGACCTCGTCCGTTATTCTATTTCCAATCAATCATAATTTTCGCGTCGCCCCGCAGCATAAATTCCAGGTTTCCGTTTCGCACCTTCCCTTTAAGCACATCCTTCCCCGATTTGACGGTGAATTCAGGCAACTTGTCTTTACCTGATTTAACGAGCATCATGCGGCATTGAAGGCGGCCATCTCCTGCCAGCGTAAATTTTGCGGGCCGGTGCTTTTTTGGTGAAAATCCGTAGGTGGGATAATCGGTGTAAATCATAAAGTCCTGGTCTTCAACCTGCATATAATGCCGGGGCAAAATACCGAATGCATTACCTGCCCCGTATACTTCCTGGCCCACTTCCCCCGACTTTTCCCAGCCGTCGTGCAAGTCTTCTAAAGCAATCCATAGGTTAGCATCCACCTCACCAATTTTAACCTCTTCGGATAGCATATCTTTCGGCAGCATGGTTGGGTAATAATAAACGGCACGCTCTACCAGGAAACGTATATATTCCGCCATGAGCAGGCGAAGCGACGGTAGAATTTCCACCCCCTCCGCCTGTTTTAGGTAATCATGAAAGGCGCAAAACACTTCCTGTTCTTCATATACCGCGGTATATGGCGCATCGTTAAGCGGAAACAGCGCGAAAAATGACGGAAAGTTTTTGCCATACCCATAGTTGCAATCCCACAGGCGCACGTTTTTAAACACATTGGCCAGGCATAGGAAGCTTAGCTCCCTATATATTTCTTTTCGGGTGATTTTAAATAAGCGAAGCAACGCACCTGCCGAAAAAGAAGTATTATTAGCCTGGTAAAACAGTTCAAACCCCAGGCCCTTTAATCTCAGCGCCGATTTTTCTGCTTCGGCAAGGAAACGTTTGCTACCGGTAAGCTCCCACGCCTGCAGCATTACATGTGCATATAAGCCCGGCACATCTTTTTCGCCGCCTTTGCCCGGCTGTGTTTCTGCCTTAACTATTTCCAGCGTATCTATTTTATAAAACACCGGCCATTTGTAATTAAAATGATGGGCTACCTTTATTGCAAATTCCAGTGAATCGAGAAAAAGTTTTTTGGCGACCCCATCACCTTTTAAAGCCAGGCGCGATAAATTCAGGAGCGGGTGGTGTAAATACCAGGAGTCCATTATCAGGGGCTTTTTCTGTTCCTCTTCACCCTCCATTTTATCAGCTACTTTAGGATGCCAGCGCATAATTGTAGCATATTGTTCTTCGTAAAAGGCGGGCAGGCCGTCCTTTATCTTTTCCATAATATGCAGCTGGGTATCGCTCCATTCTACATAATCCAGCAATGGCAGCAACACAGCCAGCTGAACCATCACCTCCGGGGGAGTGGCGTAGTCGCACACGTAAGCATTCAGGTAATGATTCCCATCAACCTGCGACCAACAGCCAGGGCTGTCAGCCAGGTCAGTCAATCCTTTTTCTAATATTTCCGGCCAATGCTGGTAATGCGTTGGCGGTTTAGGCAGTTCCAGGTAAACTGCAGCCAGCAGGTCAAGATACTGTTTTACCATAGCGGGCTCATCAGCAGGAGCTTCGTCTGAAAAGGCGATATATGAGTCGCTTAAAACGTAGCTTTTGCCGGCATCCAGCGGCTTATTTTTTAGCGTAGGCGGCAAAGCAAAGCCAATTTCCGGCCATCCGCCGCCCACAGTATCACCTGCCGAGGTTTCAGTCTGCTGGTTATAATCGGCTAATGCGGTCAGGTTTTGCAGATAGAGCACGGAACCTGCTTTTGGCCGCGTCAGGGTGAAATATAATTGGCCCGAACGGGTGCCCACCTGGTTTACTTGTATTCTTCCTTCCGCCAGCGTAGCACTGCCTGCCGCGCCAAGGGGAACAATGTCGCGCGGCCAATACGGAAATAAAATGGCTGCCGATGGCTTTAAAGTTGTCTTACAATGCAGCACCGTTTGTTCACCCTGCGGTAAGTCAATCGCCACATGGTAGGCGCCCATGAGCGACGTGATTTGCATTATCACCTTATTTCCTTTGGCGACAACTTTGTTAATCTTCAAATGGTCGTTGGGTGAGTATGCTAACATAAAAGCAATGCGGCTGCCCTTCGGCCATGCGGCCACTATCCAGCAGGAATCGCCAATATTATAAAGGTTAAAAGAATACCCGCGGCAATCAATGGTATATACGGTAGACAGGGCCGGGTCATTCAGGCTGGCATTGACACTCAATAGCCATGGTGATAGTGCATTCATTGTAAAAAAATTAATCGTTTAACAATCCTTTTAATTACACCGGGAACGCGCCGGTTGGCGCCAATAAAAAAAATGTATGACTTTAACTTGTTTAAATATCAATTGTTTTAATTTTCTTATAAAATTATTTATTTAGTTAAAACTATAATTATGGCCTTAAAATTGTAACTGGAGATGTTCACACATTAAAATCTACCATTATGTTTCATCATGTAAAATCCCTACAATTTAATGCCAGGGTATCGCGCCCTGATCCGCGTTTCGCAAACCTGTTACTCGAGCAATTCGGCGGCGAAAACGGCGAGCTGGCTGCGGCCATGCAGTACTTCACACAAGCATTTGGCGCCAAAGTGCCGCATCCCGACAAATACGATATGCTGATGGATATCGCTACCGAAGAGTTTAGTCACCTCGAAATTGTGGGGGCAACCATTCAGATGCTGTTAAAAGGCATTAATGGAGAGCTAAAGGACGCCGCCGACCAGTCGGAAATTATGCAGGTAATGAACGGCAAAGCGGCCAAAGAAAACATCATCCATGAGGCGCTTAGGGCAAACCCCCAGTTTCCTATCATCACAGGTGGCGGTGTAACGCCAAGAAACAGCCAGGGTATCCCCTGGTGTGCGTCCTATATTAACTCCAATGGTGACCTAACGGTCGACCTGCGAAGCAACCTGGCGTCTGAGTCGCGGGCTAAGTTGGTTTATGAGCACCTGATGAAATTTACCGATGACCCGTATATCCACGAAACGCTGTCGTTCCTGATGACCCGTGAAATAACACACTTTAAAATGTTCGAGGCCGCTTTAGATAGCATTCAGCCTAATTTTCCACCGGCTGTACTTGCAGCCGATCCGCGCTATTTGCAGCAGGCTTATAATTTCTCGGCCGGGACAGTTCGCGGACCATGGAATAAAGGCGAAATAAAAGGTATGGGTAGAGATTTCGCTTATATAGAAGATCCGATGGCTTACGTACAGCAGACAGAAGGCCAGACCAAGCTGCCTGACGACTACTCAAAAGAACTAAAAGCCACCGAAAAGCTGGATAAAGACATGAGCGCAGTAAAAAGCGCTGAAGTAAAAGATGCCGAACCGAAAGGCGTGGCTCAATGGAGCACATATAATGGCCACTAATAATGATGGCGACTATGATCTTTTTGTGAGGGTGCCTTGAGTTTTTGGATAGATCATTAGTTGCAGAGCCGCCGGGAAATCCGGCGGCTTTTTTGTGGAATTTAATGACTCCTGTATGGATAGTTCATTAACCAATAATATCGTTTTATTAATTCAATTATATTTTTTCATACTTTGATAGTTAAAACCTTTGTGGAGAAAGGTTAGGTATTGCGGATTATAAAATTGTATAACTAAGCGTCCCAGATAAACTTCACTAAAGCTTATGAGAAACAATATGCCGCCGTTGCACCCAGGTGCAATTTTAAGAGAGGATATATTAAAGGAAATGAAGCTGTCGATTACTAAAGCAGCTCAAAACCTGCAGGTGAGTCGCAAGCAGCTATCAGAAGTTGTAAGTGAAGGGTCTGCAATCTCTGCGGAAATGGCGGTTCGTCTTGAGCAGGCGTTTGGCGTTAACGCAGAGTTTTGGCTTGATATGCAAAAGGCCTACGATATTTGGAAGGTAAAGCATAGCGGGCGGATTCATGGCATTATAAGGATGTCGCCTGAACTGATAGGCCATGCATCGTAATAACAAAGTATTGTTTATCATTCAGGCAGCGGGCTAAAAAAACAGTTAAAATTACTTCGTGTTAGTGTTCTTTTAACACTCCCATAACAACAACTATTTTCTCCAAAAGCCGCCTTTGTAATAATTCAAAAAAAATAATCGTAAATCCTCAACAAACTGTATCTTTGCACCCCGACAAGAAGATACCGGATTTCGGAATGCACGCAGCCACAATCCCGGACATTTAAGTTGGCATTCCGCTCAGGCAACATCTTCTGATAAAATAAGAACATGCCCAAAGACACTTCCATAAAATCCATCTTAATTATTGGTTCAGGTCCTATTATTATTGGCCAGGCCTGCGAGTTTGATTACGCTGGTTCGCAAGCGGCGCTTTCATTAAAGGACGAAGGCATCACCGTATCCATCATCAACAGCAACCCTGCTACCATCATGACGGATAAGGTTATTGCGGACCATGTGTACCTGCTTCCGCTAACCTGCGAAAGCCTCGAGAAAATTTTACAGGAACAACAGATTGACGCTGTGCTGCCTACTATGGGTGGCCAAACAGCGCTGAACCTGTGTATCGAAGCTTCTGAACGCGGTTTATGGGAAAAATATAATGTAAAGGTTGTAGGCGTTGATATTGCCGCCATCGAAAAGACAGAAAACCGCGAGGCTTTCCGCCAATTGATGGTTGATATAGGCGTAGGTGTTGCAAAATCAAAAATAGCCAACTCCTTTCTTGAGGGTAAAGAAGCTGCCCAGGAAATCGGTTTCCCGCTGGTTATCCGCCCGAGCTATACCCTTGGCGGTAAAGGCGCAGGCTTTGTACATAAAAAAGAAGAATTCGACGCTGCATTGAGCCGCGGCCTGCAGGCATCGCCAACCCACGAGGTATTGGTAGAGCAAGCTGTTTTAGGCTGGAAAGAATACGAGCTGGAGCTGCTGCGCGACAGCAACGATAATGTAATCATCATTTGCTCTATCGAGAACTTTGACCCGATGGGTATCCATACCGGCGACTCGATAACCGTGGCCCCGGCCATGACCCTCAGCGACCGCTGCTACCAGTCGATGCGCAACCAGGCCATTAAGATGATGCGCGCCATTGGTAATTTTGCTGGCGGCTGTAACGTACAGTTCTCGGTTAACCCGGCTGACGAGGCTATTATCGCTATCGAAATTAACCCGCGTGTATCGCGCTCGTCGGCACTTGCGTCAAAAGCTACCGGTTATCCTATCGCTAAAATTGCTGCAAAGTTGGCTATAGGTTATAACCTTGATGAAATTGAAAACCAAATCACCAAAACCACTTCGGCTTACTTTGAGCCTACGCTGGATTATGTGATTGTAAAAATACCGCGCTGGAACTTTGATAAGTTTAAAGGCGCAGATCGTCGTCTTGGCCTCCAGATGAAATCTGTTGGTGAGGTAATGGGCATTGGCCGCAGCTTTATCGAGGCTTTGCAGAAGGCCTGCCAGAGTTTGGAGATAAACCGTGCCGGTTTGGGCGCCGATGGTCGCCAAAGCCGCAACCTGGAAGAGATTATGTACAGCCTGGAAAACCCAAGCTGGGACAGGCTGTTCCATATATATGATGCGCTGAGTCTTGGTGTGCCGATTGAATCGGTACGTAAGGTAACTAAAATCGACCGCTGGTTCCTGAACCAGATTGCCGATGTGGTGAACCTGGAAAACGAGCTGCGTCGCTACGCGCTGAATAATATCCCCGAAGAATTCCTTTTCACCCTAAAACAAAAAGGGTTTTCTGATACCCAGATAGCTTACATTTTAGGCAATGTTACCGAAGAGGACGTTTACCAGCGCCGCAAAGCCCTGGGTATGCACCGCGTGTACAAAATGGTAGATACCTGCGCGGCAGAGTTCCCGGCTAAAACGCCTTATTATTACTCTACCTACGAAGGCGAAAACGAGTCGATAGCATCTGATAAAAAGAAAATCATCGTGTTGGGTTCAGGTCCAAACCGTATCGGCCAGGGTATAGAGTTTGACTATAGCTGTGTGCACGGCTTGCTGGCTGCAAAAGAGTCAGGCTTTGAGGCCATCATGATTAACTGTAACCCTGAAACTGTGTCAACCGACTTTAACATGGCCGATAAGCTTTACTTTGAGCCGGTTTACTGGGAGCATGTGCGCGAAATTATCGAGCTGGAAAAACCTTATGGTGTTATCGTTCAGCTTGGCGGACAGACTGCCCTGAAAATGGCTGAAAAAATGCACGAGCACGGCATCAATATTATCGGCACCTCGTTTAACGACATGGATATTGCCGAAGACCGAGGCCGCTTTAGCGACCTGCTGAAAGAACTGGATATTCCTTACCCTAAATACGGCGTTGCCGAAAGTGCTGAAGAAGCTATTGAAGTGGCACACCAGGTTGGCTATCCTGTGCTTGTTAGACCAAGCTACGTATTAGGCGGCCAGGGCATGAGCATCGTGATAAACGACGAAGACCTGGAAAAAGCAGTTGTTAGCTTGCTGAAAAACCTGCCTGGCAACCGTGTACTGATTGACCACTTCCTTGACCGTGCAGCAGAAGCAGAAACTGATTCTATCAGTGATGGCGACGATGTACATATTATCGGTATGATGGAGCATATCGAGCCGGCTGGTATCCACTCCGGCGACTCCTACTCCGTATTGCCGCCGTTCGACTTGTCGGACAATGCCATCCAGCAAATGGAAGAATACACCATTAAAATAGCCAATGCGCTTAACGTACGTGGCTTGTTAAACATCCAGTTTGCTATAAAAAATGACAAGGTTTATGTGATAGAGGCTAACCCGCGTGCATCGCGTACCGTGCCTTTCATCGCCAAAGCCTACGATGTACCATACATCAACATTGCTGCTAAGGTGATGCTGGGCGTTAATAAATTAAAAGACTTTACTATTGAACGCAAGCTTTGGGGTTATGCCATCAAAGAACCTGTGTTCAGCTTTGATAAATTTCCTGAAGTAAATAAGGAGCTTGGCCCCGAGATGAAATCAACCGGCGAGGCTATCCGTTTTATTCCAAACCTGCAAGACCCTTATTTTAGGGCCTTGTATAAAGAAAAATCGATGTACTTAAGCAGATAGTGGTTATTGGCTATCAGAATTGAAGTGTGCGGGGCTGTACGGTACCTGCACGCTATGGTTTAACTTAGTGTGTTTTGCTTTGAAAATTAGCTTTAAGAATGACAATCCGTTGATCAATTTAAACAATATTGATCCGGAAGATATTGGAGATGTGCTGCTGAAAATAGAGACATCGTTTAATATCAGGTTTGAAAAAGAAGACCTTAACGATGTAAAAACGTTCGCACAGTTGTGCGATGTAGTACAAAAAAAGGTAAAACAAAAAAACGGCGAAGCCTGCACCACCCAGCATGCTTTCTATATGCTTCGCCAGGCCATCAACAACACCATAGCAGGGGCCGATAAGGATCTGATAAAACCCCAAGCTAAACTCTCTAATATTTTCCCAAGTGATACCCGCCTGCAGGTAATTGCCGAAATAGAAAAAGAGCTCGGTTTTAAAATGAACCTGCTGAAACCAAAAGGAATTATTGTATTTGCTTTCTCGCTGCTTTTAGGCGCATCACTGGCATGTTTGTATTTTCTGCCCATAGTTGGCGGCGTTGGGGCAGTACTGGCCATTGTGGGGCTCATCCTGGCCGGCAAATTTGGCAAAGAAATGCCGGTTAAAACCCTCGGCGATTTAGCGGAAAAAATTGCCCGCGAACATTATCTAAACTGCCGCCGCAATGCAGCAACTGTAAACCGTGCCGAGATTGCCGATAAGATAAAGGAGCTGTTTGTTCATGACCTTGCACTCGAGCCGCAGGTTGTTAACGGCAATTCGCGGTTTTAAGGTGATTGTTGTAGAGACGCAATATTTTGCGTCTCTGAATATGCCCGGGGAATTGTACATCGTAAATACCGCATTGACACCTGTCAACGGGAGGCGCAAAATGTTGCTTACCGCCGTTGTTGGTCTTGTCACCAACAACAAAGCCCTTGCGGGCAGCCTATATCCACCCTTGTTCCCTAACTGTCAATTCGCTTTCCACCTCACCGGTATGTTTGGTGGCTGCCGGCTCAAACAGCATCAGCCAAACTTCATCTTCAGCAACAGGTTTGTGCTCAACGCCTTTGGGAACAATTATCATTTCACCTTCGGACAATTCAACCGTTTTATCCCTGAACTCGATTCTTAGCTTGCCCTTCACTATATAAAAAAGTTCATCTTCGTCTTTATGGTCGTGCCATACAAACTCGCCCTTTACTTTGGCCAATTTTACATGCTGACCGTTCAGCCCGCCTATGATCCTGGGGCTCCAATGGTCGTTAAACAGGCCAAACTTCTGCTGTATATTAATCTTATCCATATTAGTCGTACTTTTACCGGCGGACACCTGCGCTCCGGTTCTAATTTAGCGATAAATGTTGTTGCGAATATGCTGCTGCTGTAATAAATCGCATTGCCGGTACGTATAGGGCCATAAACGCTTGTATTATTGCTGTTAATATTTGTTAAATTTTTTAACATTCATAATAGTAATCATAATATTGCGGTTAATTAACAATACCCCTATAGCATACTTACATGAGTAAAACTTTTACGCCCTCACATACTTTTCGCATGAAAGCCACCTGGTTTCAAAAATCCTTTTTGCCTGTTCTGTTTTTATCATTGATATTTTTAGTCAGCAGCTGTAAAAAGAAGGATACAACCTCCACATCAACAACATCAACTCTCCCAACAGTAACAACAGCGGGACTGGTTATCAATCTTACATCAACAACAGCGCAGGCTGCCGGAACGGTAAGTGAACAGGGTTCCAGCACTATTACCCAGGCTGGTATTTGCTACAGCACTACCAACAAAACACCCACTATTACCGACACAAAAATTACCGGCGATGTACTCACTCCAACCTACCCTGTCGATTTTACTGCCGATTTAACCGGCCTTACAGCCGGCACAGTTTACTATGCCCGGGCCTTTGCCACCAACAACAGCGGTACGGCTTATGGTAGTGTTATTACTTTTACCACCAGTACCGGTGCATCAGGGTTTACCACTACAGTTAGCACGCTTGCAGGTAATGGCACCGCAGGCAGCGCCAACGGCGACGGCGCAGCCGCTATGTTTAACAATCCACAGGGTGTAGCGGTTGATGCTTCGGGCAAAGTATATGTTTCAGACTCATTCAATAGCCGTTTGCGTACGGTTACTTCAATCGGGAGTACTGCCAATTTAGCCGGAAACGGTACACTCGGCTATCACGATGATAACGCCCCTGATGCTGAATTTTATGGGCCTCATGGCCTGGCCGTAGATGCAGCCGGTAACACTTATGTGGCCGATTTGGGCAACAACGTTATCCGGAAAATTACTCCGGCCGGTGTGGTAAGCACCTTCGCGGGCAGCGGCGTTGCCGGTTTTACCAATGCTACAGGTACGGCAGCAACATTTAATAACCCAAGCTCGGTAGCTGTTGATGCTGCCGGTAACGTATATGTGGCTGATTACGGTAATAATGCCATTCGTAAAATAACCGCTGCCGGTGTGGTAACCACGCTTGCCGGCTTTAAAAGCGGCAGTTTTCTTAACGGCACCGGTACAGCAGCCGGTTTTAAAAACCCTAACGGCGTTGCCGTAGATGCTTCCGGAAATATATATGTAGCCGACCAGGGTAACTCCGCTATCCGCAAAATCACCGCTGCCGGTGTAGTAACAACCGTAGCAGGAGGGCCATCGCAAACACAATTGCTTAACTTCCCGGTAGCTTTGGCGCTTGATAAAGACGGCAACATCTATGTGGCCGACGAAACCGGTCGCATCATCATTTGCACAACTAATAATGTGTTATATGTACTGGCGGGCACTGCCGGTGTAAACGGATTTACAAACGGCGATGGCGCAACCGCAACATTCTCTAATCCGCAGGGAATTGCAGTTGATGCCAGCGGCAATGTTTACGTAGCCGATCAGAATAATAATGCTATCCGTAAACTAACGGTAGTGAAGAAATAAGGAGAAAGAAGCTGAAAGAAAGGCCAAAGCGAAAAGCCTATTAACTGTAACAGTTTAGCTTTATGCTTTCAGCTTTTCTAAAGCATAAAATAGCCCGGTGCAGTGTAATGCCTGGGCTATTTTATTTTCAGCCAGTAGCTGTTTTATCTGGTCGATTGTAAACGTTTCAACTATCAGCTCTTCATGCTCGTCGAAATCTTGTTCCTGTACCTTTTTGCCGTTGCGGGCCAGGAAACACGAGGTAGGATTATCTGCTGTGGATGGATTGGCGTAAACAGTCGACAGCAACTCGAAATCTTCAAACAGGTAACCGGTCTCTTCCAGTAATTCGCGTTTTAAGGCCTCTTCGTTACTTTCGCCGGGTTCAACAACGCCGCCTGGTAGTTCAAGCGATACAATGCCCGCAGCGTGACGGTATTGGTACACCATAATTATTTTGCCGTCATCGGTCAAAGCAACGGCGTTTACCCAATTTGAATATTCTAAAACATAATAATCTTCTACAATGCGACCATCGGGCATTTCACAGCGATCTCTGCGAAGTGTAGCCCATGGGCCTTTATGTAAGTAGTGCGAGGAAAGTTTTTTCCAGATTAGTTCGTCGTGCATAGTTGGGTACAGCCGGAAAGTATTTAAAGCTATGTAACGCAAAAATATATTTTAAAAGCAATTCCCTCTCAGGATTATTGAATAAATCGATCCGCGTACTAACAATAAAGGGAACAGGCTGCCGCCCATTCCCTCTTGTTGCAAATTGCCTTGCTTAAAATTATTTTAAGCTGCTTTGTATTTTGGTTGCAGCATCCAAATGCATTTGCACCGGCGAAACCATTTTAGCGCCAAATGCTTTCAAATCACTGTCGGCACATTTATCAGATGCCATTTTCATCATATCCAATACTTTTTTGTGCCCGTCAACCATCGCATCGATGTATGCTTTATCAAAGTCTTTTCCTGATAGTTTCGATAAGTCCTCCATCTTTTTTTGATGTTCCGCATCGGGTGCGGCAGGCAGCGTGATGTTTTTCTGCTTAGCGATAGCCGTCAAATCGTCATTTGCCTTAGTATGGTCCTTCACCATCATTTCGGCAAAGTTTTTAACCTGTGCGTTTGCAGCTTTGGTTTCGGCAAGCTTACCCAGCGCAACTTCGGCTAAGTTTGCATTAGCTGCGTCTGTAGCGAATTTGGAATCATCGGTATTAACGGCCATTGGGGTTTTAGACATGGTGTCTTTCTTGGTGGAATCCATTTTGGTGGTATCCTTGGCCATATTCATGCTGTCGGCATTTTCTTTGGCGTCCTTATGTCCGCCGCAGCTCTGGAATGCAAGAGCTGCCAGTGCGATTATCATCGCAAAACTTAACTTCTTCATAGGTTTGATAGTTTGTGTGTTTATAATTTAAAAAACAAACAAAAGTCATTAAAGTTTTAACCTATAAATAAAATTTAGTCGTTTTAGTTTTTAATCCGTGGGGTTATCTTCAGCTTAACTCCTTCATCAACTTATCAAAAGCTTCCCTTAATTCGGCAAGTTCAGTCTCCAGTTTGCTTACCCTTGCTTCCAGGCCGCTGCGGCCAACGGGCGCATCGTCATTAAAATCATCATCGGTAAATTCGGGCACGCCGCAAAACAAATGCGCGTAGCGCGCTTCCTTTTGGCCGGGGCGTTTAGGCAGTTCCACCAAAAATGGCAATTCTGCGCTGCTAAGCCGCTCCAATTTTTCCTGTACTTCCTCAATCGATTCAAACTCGTACATACGGCCTGAATTGGTGTTGATTTCACCGGGCGTTTGCGGTCCGCGCAGCATAAACAGGCATATAATGGCCACTTCGGGCGGTAGTACCGGGTAAACAATAGCAAAGTTGTGCTTATATTTTACAACACGGTTGGAGCCGCCGGTAGCGGTGGAAATCAGTCCGCGTCTTTTCAGTGTATTGAGCGCCTGGGCTACAGCATCTTCGTCATAATTTACCACCGGCTTGCGCGATGTTTTCTGGTTGCAGGCAAGCGTAAGGGCGTTTATGGTCATGGGGTAGTAGTCGGGCGTGGTTTTGCTTTTTTCCATCAGCGAACCAAGCACGCGCAATTCAACGGCATCAAGTACAGGTAATGTTATTGGTGAGTCCATGGGGGTAAATATATTAATTTGTGAATTAGCGATTTAGTGAATTAGTGATTGATTTTAAACATATCGGAATTTTTCAGTTGTTATTTGTTTTTAGAGGCCCTCAAGAGGGTTGTGCCGTTCGGAAGTCGAATTCTGAATTTATAAGTAAAATCTCCTCACCCAAGTGCTGTGTCTCCACAGCACTCAATTAGATAACGATTCAAAATTCCTTATCTTGCCTCCCACAACCTCAGCACACAATGAAATTAGCCGTACTTGCTGTTTGCAGCCTTTTACTTGCATTAGCACAGCCCGTTTTTAGTCAATCTGTGATTATTCCGCAGGAAATCAATTTGCCAAAAGACTCCGTCATCAAAAAACAATTAGTCGATGCCTTGAACGGATTGATCGCGCAAAAAGATAATCCCATAAAAGAAAATAAATACGTTTTGCCCGATGATGTATCGACGACTAAAATGCTGCTGACTGAACTAAAAGGCGTGGAAAAAAACACTGCACTGAAAGACGATAATTTTTACAAACCCTACCTGGCTAACGTTACAGGGGCCGATGGCATTAATTACCGGCTGCAATTAAATTATATGGGCCTTAACGGCAGCACCCCTGTGTTAAAAGCCAGTTTCCGGCTGATGGCGAAGCGGGTTAACGGGCAGTTTTATTTCTATTCCCCGCTAAAAGAGACCACCAGGTATTGGAAGACAAAGAAAATTGGCGATATCACTTTCCGTTTTAAAGACACACTAAACATTGACGGCGCAAAGTTTTTTGAGAAGACCGTGCGTTATTACGATAGTAAACTCAAAGTTCCCCCAATACCTACCGACGACTATTATTGTGATAATTTTAACGAAGCCATGCAGCTTATCGGCATTGATTATAAGTTGGATTATAACGGCCTGACCAATGATAACCTTTCCGTCCGCAATGAAAATACATTTCTGATAGTAAACGGCTGGAACTCGCCCGGCCACCGTTTTGACACGCATGACTTATGGCATGAGCGGCTTCGCCTGGTGGTAAAAGCAGAAACTATAAACCGTCCTGTTGATGAAGCCTGCGCCTACCTGTATGGCGGCAGCTGGGTGGTTTACAGCTGGACGGACATACTAACCGGCTTTAAAAAATACGCTGCCGAAAATCCCAATGCCGATTGGCTGACAATGTACATCAACGAAAAGAATAAAAACTTTTTAGGCGGACAAAAACCTTTGAAAATATCCTACGCCATTAACGCCTTAATAGTTCAAAAAATAGAGAAAGAAAAAGGCTTTGCCCCGGTAATGGAGCTGCTTACCTGCGGCAAAATTGAGAAAGGTGATGAGAATTATTTTAAGGCGCTGGAAAAGGTGGCGGCTATTACTAAAGCCAGCTTCAATACGGACGTCTGGAAGCTAATCAGGAACTAAGATACCCCGTTTGTCCGTTGCCGCCGTTGTCGGTCTTGTGACCAACAACCGACGAAAGCAGCAGGACTGTCCGTCGGCATATTGCGTCCCAACAGCATCCGCTCGTCGATCACAAGACCGACAACGGCGAACCTGCACGGATAAATCCTAAAATCTTTTAATCCTACGAATCTTAGTTTATCTTTGTATCCTCAAAATCAGTTGATACATAATGTTTGAAAATCTTTCGGATAAGCTCGACAGGGCCTTTAAGGTACTAAAAGGCCAGGGAACCATTACTGAAATAAACGTGGCCGAAACCATGAAGGAGATCCGCAAGGCCCTTCTTGACGCCGACGTTAACTATAAAACAGCCAAAACTTTTACCGACGAGGTTAGGCAGAAAGCTATCGGCCAAAACGTGCTTACCTCTATCTCGCCGGGCCAGCTGCTCACCAAGATAATGAACGATGAGCTGGCTGAACTGATGGGCGGCAGCACCTCTGAACTTAATCTTTCGGCAAATCCAACCATTATATTAATTGCAGGTTTGAACGGTGCGGGTAAAACTACCTTTACCGGTAAGCTGGCCAATTACTTAAAAACGCAGAAAAACAAAAAGGTATTACTGGTTGCTGATGACGTTTACCGTCCGGCGGCTATCGAGCAGTTGCAGGTTCTGGGTAGCCAGATTGACGTGCCTGTGTATGCCAACCTTGAATCAAAAGACCCGATTGCCATCGCACGCGAAGGTATTGCCCAGGCAAAGCAGAATGGCAACAACGTAATAATTATAGATACCGCCGGCCGTTTGTCGATAGACGAGGCAATGATGGTGGAAATTGAAAATGTAAAGGCCGCCACCAAACCACACGAAATTTTATTCGTGGTTGACTCCATGACCGGCCAGGATGCTGTGAACACCGCTAAAGTGTTTAACGACCGCCTGGACTTTACCGGTGTTGTATTGACTAAGCTGGATGGCGATACCCGTGGTGGTGCGGCACTGTCAATCAAGTCGGTAGTTAATAAGCCGATAAAATTTATTGGTACGGGCGAGAAGATGGAAGCACTTGATGTTTTCCACCCCGACCGTATGGCATCGCGTATCCTGGGCATGGGCGACGTAATCTCACTGGTAGAACGCGCGCAGCAGCAATTTGACGAGAAAGAAGCGGCCGAACTGCAAAAGAAAATCCGCAAAAACAAGTTCGACTTTAACGACTTCTACAGCCAGATACAGCAGATAAAGAAAATGGGTAACATGAAGGACCTGATGGGCATGATACCTGGTGTTGGCAAAATGATGAAGGATATTGATGTAGACGATAATGCTTTTAAAGCTATCGAGGCCATCATCCAGTCGATGACACCTTATGAAAAAGGCAATCCGGACAGCATTAATCAAAGCCGCCGCACGCGTATAGCAAATGGCTCGGGCACCAACCTTACCGAGGTAAACCGCCTGATAAAGCAGTTTGAAGATATGCGTAAGGTAATGAAGCAAATGAGCAACCCGGCAGCCATGGCCAGCCTGATGCGCAGAATGCCGAAGTAGTTTGGATTTCAGAAGTCGGATTTTCGATTTCCGGGTTTATTATAATGATATTCTGATAAAGGAAGTCAGCGGCATGCCGGAGGAGTATGCGGCGTATTTTAAATAGCCAGGGAATAGATTTGACAACTTTTAAAAAGTTGTCAAATCTGCTACAGCATATTACTTATCGCTCAACATTATCGGGTTATTCTTACCCCCAATAATAATCACCTTTGCATTTGGCGACAGCGCGATTTCCTTTTGCGCCTTGATGCTTTCGTAAATCAACTGTTTATCCGACAGGCCTGTTGAAAGTATCTTCTGGTAATCGGCAATACCTTGTGCCTCCACGCGTTTACGGTCGGCTTCCTGGCGCTCCTTCTGCAGCACGAACTGCATTTTCTGCGCATCCTGCTCTGCTTGTATTTTCGATTCGATGCTGGCGCGAACGGTAGCCGGCAGGCTTATATTTCGCACCAAAACCTGTTGCACCAACAAGCCGTTACGGGCAAAATTATCGATAATAGTTTTGTTGATTTTGGCCTGGAACTCGCCGCGCTTGGTTGAATATAAATCAACCGTCACATAGTTTATCGTATTATCGCGGATGGCGGTACGTGTAATGGGGCGTACAATTTTATCCTCATAATTAACGCCTATGTTTTGCAGGATGTATGGTGCTTTTTTTGAATTGATGGTATAAAGCACCGAAAGGTCGATAGTAACCTCCAAACCGTCGGACGACAGAACGCGTATGGCGTCATCCCCTGTTACCTGTCCTTCACCGGTTTTGGCGCTCATGGTGTAGTTCTGTGTCCGGGTGTCAAAATTTGTTATCTCAACAAAAGGATTAATGAAGTGCAAGCCACTTTCTAAAGATTGGTCCTGTACTTTTCCAAATAATACCTGGACGCCAACATTCCCGGCATCTATTATTTTGACGGTGGATATCAGTACCCCTAAAATAATAACCAGGACCGCTACTTTATTAATGGTACCCGCAAAACGACTGGCCGGTTCGGGCGAGCGCTTGAGCACAATGCCCACAACGAGGGCAATAACTCCTAAAATTGCAATAAGCATAGCTTGGGTGCTAAGGTTTTTTCTGGGCGTTTTTTACTTCTTTTAAAAGCCTCACTTTTAGCACTACTAAGATAGCAATAATAGCTGCGGCGGGTAATAAATAAATATAATGCGCATCGGCTATGCCGTAGTTATATCCGCCTATAACACAAAGAAATATGCCGAGCGTATACAGCACATTTAAAAACATTTTTGCTGCCATACCTTAATATACGTTGATGGTTGGATCGATCTGGTCGGCCCAGGCTAAAATACCACCCTGCAGGTTGTACAAATTGGTAAAGCCTTTCTGCTCCAATTGCATAATGGCTGCTGCGCTGCGTTTGCCGCTGCGGCACATTACTACTACCGGCTTATCTTTTTCAATTTTTTCAGCCTCAATTAAAATACCGCCCAAAGGAATTGACAGACCGCCAAGGTTGCTCATTTCATATTCAAAGTCCTCGCGAACGTCAACCAGCTGAAAATCTTCGCCGTTGTCTTTTTTATCTTTTAATTCCTGTACTGTAATTTCTCTCATGATTTTGCGATGTAATAAATGCCAAAGGTAGCGGTTATCATTCAAATATTTAAGTCTGCTGTTTGTAACATTCAATGCCTTATGGCGTTTCATATTTAATTGTATTTTAAATACTGCAGATGAAGAGAGTTACACGTTTTTTCTGGTTCTGTTCCGGAGCACATATAGGCACTTTAAAAAAATACCCCCTCGAGCATAACAAATACGTCGGCATAGGCGCTACCATATTTTTTACCGCGCTGTTTGCATCCCTTTCTGGCGGTTACGCCATGTATTTTGTTTTTGCTGGTAACCCGGCAGCCTGGGTTTTCGCCATTTTATTCGGGTTGATATGGGGAACAGCCATTTTTAACCTCGACAGGTACATCGTATCCAGCATCGATAAAACCGGCAGCACCAACCAACAGATATTACAGGCATCGCCCCGTATTTTATTGGCGATAATGATAGGTATTGTAATATCGCGCCCGCTGGAATTAAAAATATTCGATAAGGAAATTCGCCAGAAATTAAAGACCGCCTACCTGAAAGGGCAACACCGCAAAATTGACACCCTTACCAAAACATACAATGACAAGTATGCCATGGAGCTGCGGAAAAACAACGAGCTGAAAAGGGCAAAAGACTCATTGGAAACCGATATCACCAACTCCCGCGAACAATTGAACCAGGAAGTTTTTGGCGAGAAAAACGACCAGACATCGGGTATAGTCGGCTATGGCACTTATGCCAAACAAAAGCAACAGGTATTGCAGGAAAAGGAAGACCGCCTGAAAACCGTAATGGAAAACCAGGATAAAATGGACGATTACCTGAGCCGCCGCAAAGATTTTGAAGGCGTAAACGATACCCGCTTGTTTAACGAACATCAGCTCGACAGCCTCTCGAACGTAGCTGGTTTCAGCGACCGCAACTGGGCCCTTGGGCAACTGTCTTACAATGAAAACGGCAGCCGGGATTTGGATACTTATCTGGCTGAATCATTCATCAGCTGGCTATTTATTTTGTTTGAGTGTTTACCGGTATTTGTTAAGCTGATGTCGCCGCGGGGAGCTTACGATGTGGCGGTGGCCAAAATCGGCGAGGCCGATATCCATTACGCCGAACGTGATAAAGAGCGGCATATCCGGGTGATAGACGAAGTGTACGACCACCGCCTGGAACGCGATATTGATAAGGAACGAAAGATAATTTCAGCCCAATCTGATTATGATTTTGAAAGGCATAGGTATGATTGATGTTTAGTTGTAGTGGTTGGAGAGTTTGTAAAAATTGTAGTAGTTAAAGCAGCTATCAAAAAGGTCCAACGGACCGGCACACCCCAGCGCAGGTCGCAGGCCTGCGGTAAATGGCGCGGAGCCGTTTTTATCAATGAACAGATTAAGTTAACTTGCCGGATAATTTTTTAAGATGAAGCATTTTAAAAATATCCGGTTTTTTCTTTTTATGCTGATAGGCCCATGCCTTACCCAATACGGTGTCGCACAAAAAAAGGAAGTTGTTCTAACCAAAGGGATGGTCATCACCCATTCCGTCACTGTAAAAAAACAGGTTTATCATTTTGAGGGAAGCGATTCGCTTTCCACAGCCCCAATCACCATACAGGGCAAAAACATCGTTATTGATTTTAACGGCGCGACCATTGAAGGCAGCAGCGACATTGAAAATCCGGACAAGTTTAAGGGTGCCGGCGTTATCATTAAAAGTGGCGGTGTTATTACTATAAAAAACCTCACTGTTAAAGGCTTCAAGGTAGGTCTGATGGCAAAGGGCGTAAATTCACTCACCATTGAAAAATGCGATTTCAGCTATAACTATCGCCAGCACCTGAACAGCACCCGCGACCGCGAAGACCTGGCCGACTGGCAAAGCTATCACCACAACGAAAACGACGAATGGCTGCGTTACGGCGCCGGTATTTACCTGCGCAATTGTAATTATTTTCAGGTCAATACCACAACAATAATCAACGGCCAATGTGGGCTTATGCTTACCAACTGCAACGATGGCATTGTCGCCGGCAATAACTTTTCATTTAACTCGGGCTTGGGGATCGGAATGTACAGAAGCAGCAGAAATAATATCGGTCGAAATAATATAGACTGGAATGTGCGCGGCTTTAGCGATGGGGTATATTACAGGGGACAGGATTCGGCAGGCATTCTTGTTTTTGAGCAGTGCAATAACAACATATTTAATGGCAATTCGGTCACCCACTCAGGAGATGGATTTTTTCTATGGGCCGGGCAGTCGACTATGGATAACGGCTTAGGGGGGTGCAATGATAATGTGCTTTATCGTAACGACTTTTCATATGCGCCAACCAATGGCGTTGAACTTACATTTAGCCGCAATTGGGTGGTTGACAATATAATCCACGGCTGCTGGCATGGTGTATGGGGAGGCTTCAGTTACAATTCCGTATTTTCCGGCAATCGCTTCGCAGGCAATATGTCGGGTATCGCCATTGAGCACGGTATGAATAATACAATCGACTCAAATTCATTTGATAACAATAAGGTTGACATCGAATTATGGTCGAACCCCAAAATGGCAAAAACATATGGGTATTTGCAAAAGCGGGATACACGCAGTGTAAATTATCAAATTAACAAGAATACTTTTACGAATACTAAAAAGGCATTCAATATAAATCATACAGATAGCCTGGAGATAGCGGACAATATTTTAGCAGGAGACAATATGCCGGCGCAAAAGTTCGATTCGACAGTTACACATGTTACTTACGTCGCCGGCAATAAGCAGCTGTTTATTCCTTTAAAGAGCGATATTTTCGGAGACCATGGTAAACCTGCACAGCCCAAGACCTTACCCTACGAGCATCCGAAGGGCCGCAAATACATTATGATGAACGAATGGGGACCATATAACTTTAGCTACCCCATAGCCTGGTGGCAAAAAACAGATAGCGCAGGCAAAATGCATTTCGACATGGTGGGCCCTGCCGGAGAATGGAAAATTGTAACAACAAAAGGTGTATCGCAGCCCTCCGCAACTTCCGGCAAATTCCCGGGAGAGCTTACTGTGCAAAAAGATGCAACCGGGTTAACGGATATCGACATAGAATTTGAATATGCCGGTGGGGCTGTAACCTCGCCTTTCGGCGTAAAATATGAGGCGGGTAAATCCTACACTTTCCATTACCGCGAATTTGCCATCCCTTATAACTGGCAGATGAAATGGTTCGCCTTTGATGATACCAACGACCCGCTAAAGCACGTAGCTGAATTTAAAAAGCTGATTGCCGCCACCCCCGTTAAAACAACTGAAGGCAAAGAACTGCATAATGTTTTCGGGAAGAACTTTGGCAAAAACATTGCCCGGCAAAAAATAGCGACAGTTTCTACAACAGAAATAGACGTTCCCGAAGCCACGTATAAAATCGGCATCAGCGCCTCTGAGCTGGTAAAGCTGTATGTAGATGACAAGCTCCTGATTGAAAACTGGGACCCCGCCAAACTAAAAAACGACGAGGATAACCACAAAGACGGCACTATCCACCTGAAAGGCAAACACACCATCCGCATCGAACAAGCGCAATACGGTGATTATGGAATGCTGAATTTGGTGGTGGGGAAGATGTGAGTTAGTTGTAGAGGTTGTAGTTGTTGTAGAAGTTTAAGGTTTGCGAAGCAGCTTATAAAAACTTTAAGCCTCGAAGATGTTCGTTAGCCCAGGCCTCCATTGTGTCATTAGTCCAGTTATTTTCTTCCCATAATCTATCCATTTCGTCCATTGCTGTCTTGGCGAAATATTTAGCCAGCATATTCCTAATTTCAACCAGCTGTTTATCAGGCAAATTGTACTGAAAGAGTTTTAACAGCTCTAATTGTACGTTCGTTAACTTTCCAACGGTTTCCATTTATTCAGACTTTAACGTGGTTAAACAAATTTACCTAAAATTACATGAAAAATCATATCATCCGCCATATAGGTTGTCGAAATGAAACCTAATCAACCCAATCTAACTTAATCAACCAATCAACTTAATTTCACAACTTTTCCCATATAAATAGTAATTTCAACTTTTTAACTGACTTCATGAAAAAACTATTACTATCAGCGGCCGCCGCGCTCATGGCAACCGCAGCAATTGCACAGCCGCCTGCAAGGCCTATATTTTATTCCGTTTCGTTTCCTAATGCCGCACACCATGAGGCGGAAATTGTAATGTTTGTGCCCCAGGCGCCGGACGGCAATTTTAAGGTGCGCATGAGCCGCTCATCAGCCGGGCGTTATGCCACGCACGAGTTCGGCAAAAACGTGTACAATGTAAAAGTAACCGACGCCAAAGGCAAGGAACTTCCTTTAAAACAAATTGAGGGTGATGTTTACGAGGTTGGCCAGCATCCGGAGACGGTAAAGATCAGCTATACGCTTTTTGCCAATCATACCGATGGCACCTATGCCAGTGTAGACCCAAGCCACGCGCATTTAAATATGCCCGCTACATTTATGTGGATACCCGGCCTGGAAAACCGGCCTATCCAGTTTGAGTTTAACGACCTTGACAAATATGGCTGGCAGGTTGCCGGTCAGCTAAAGCACGAGAGCGGCAAGATTTACAGCGCGCCAAACATGCAATACATGATGGACAGCCCCACCGAGCTATCCAACTACAAGATAAAAAGCTGGGATGTTGTAAATACCGATGGCAAAACCGAAAAGATAAACCTTACCGTACACTCAGACGATAGCCAGGGCGTGATAGATAATTTCGGCACGATGGTGCAAAAGATGGTGCTGGAAGAAAAGGCAGTATTCGGCGAGTTGCCAACCTATGATTATGGCGAATATACCTTCCTTGATGATGTTTATCCAACCGTATCGGGCGATGGTATGGAGCACCGCAATTCTACCTGCATCGTACAGCCCGCGCCAAAGGTGGAAGGTAACGAACTTGATTTGCTGGGCACATTCTCTCACGAATATTTCCATAGCTGGAACGTAAAACGCATTCGCCCAAAATCGCTGGAGCCCTTTAACTTTGAGCATGCCGACATGAGCAGCGAGCTTTGGTTTGCCGAAGGGTTCACGCAATATTATGGCGAATTGCTGCTGGTGCGTTCCGGATTTATTAAAGCTGATGATTATACCGGTACTGTTGCCGGCCTGGTAAATTCAGTATTGAACAAACCGGCATCTAAAAACTATACTGCCCCGGCAATGAGCCGTTATTCGGTATTTGCAGATGCCGGTGTTTCTATCGACCCAAACAATAATAATAACGTTTTCACCAGCTATTATTTTTATGGCGGTGCTATAGCCCTGGCGCTTGATTTGCGTTTGCGCAGCGATTTTAACCTTACCCTGGATGATTACATGCGCACCGTTTGGCTTAACCGCGGCAAAGTGATGAAACCATACACTATCCCCGATTTACAGGCCGACCTGGCACAGGTAACCAAAAATCCAAAGTTTGCTGCTGAGTTTTTTGGCAAGTACATTAACGGCCTGGAAAAGAATGATTACGAAGGATTACTTGCAAAAGCAGGATTTATACTGCGCAAGGCTGCACCGGGTAAAGCCTGGGCTGGTCCGCTTTCGGTAGCGCAAAATCGTGGACGTTCTGGTGTGGCACAGACAACCGGTAGCGCCGGTTTGCCAATACTGGCAAGTACAGTACAGGGAACACCAATTTACAAAGCAGGTTTGGATGCGGGCGATGTTATCCTGAAAGCCGATGGCAAAGAAGTTACCGATGGAAAGTCTTTTCTTAATATTGTCGCAACAAAAAATATAGGCGATAAACTCGTAATAAATTACCACAACCGCACCGGCGATCATGATACGACCATAATACTGGAAGAAAGCCCGGCGCTGGAAGTTGTAACCGCCGAAAAAGCAGGAAAGACATTAACAAAAGAAGAAGAAACATTCCGTAACAATTGGCTGTCAACCAAAGTCAAATAAACCAATTATGAAAAAAATTATAATAGCAGCAGCCTTATTGGCCATCACATCGCATGGCTTTGGTCAGAATGTAAATAAATTAATAAAGCAAACCGAAGTAGAAAAGGTGATTAAAACCTTATCAGCCGATGACATGCAAGGCAGGGCAACTTTTACGCCGGGCATAGAAAAGGCCGCTCAATACATCGAAAGTCAATATAAGCAGGCCGGTTTGGTTCCGCTGAAAGGCAATAAAGATTTCCGCCAGAATTTTACCATGATGCGTAATTCGCCGCTCAAAGCGCTGGCGAGCATTAATGGCACTGTAGTATCTCCGGATAGCATTTTGGCGATGTCGAGCGTGGCATCTTTTAACTGGAGCAATAACAGTGATGTACAGGTTGTGAAGCTTGATGCCGCCAAAAATTTCAGGACAGAATTCCAGGGATACATGAAGACCGGCAAGAAAATGTTGATACTGGTCGACCCCAAATTTGCGGCCACTTTCAGTGCTATTAAAGGCCGCTTCAAAAGGGGCATGACCCAGTTTAAAAAAGCGGAAGAGCAGGATTTAGTTTTTGTATTAGGTCGTTTTGATGATGTAAAGTCATTCGAGGTAAACTATACTGGTAAATCGGAAGAGTTGCCGTTGTTTAATATCGCAGGGATGATTCGCGGTAAAACCAAACCTAATGAATTTGTGGTATTCTCCGGCCATTACGACCACTTGGGCATTATCACCCCGGTTAAAGGCGATAGCATTGCCAACGGCGCTGACGATGACGCCTCAGGCACCACTGCGGTAATAACCCTTGCCAGGTACTATAAAAAGCTGCACAATAATGCCCGTACGCTGATATTCGTGGCCTTCACTGCCGAAGAAATTGGCGAATATGGCTCGCAGTATTTCGCAAAAACGGTAGACCCGGATAAAGTGATGGCGATGTTTAATATCGAGATGATCGGTAAGGCTTCAAAATTCGGCGAGAACTCGGCATTTATCACCGGCTTTGAGCGGTCTGATTTTGGCACCATCCTGCAAAAAAACTTGCAGGGCACGGCATTTAAATTTTACCCAGACCCATACCCGCAACAAAACCTGTTTTATCGTAGCGATAACGCCTCGCTGGCAGAAGTTGGCGTTCCGGCGCATACCATATCGACAGATCAGATTGACATAGATAAACTATACCATACCGTGGGCGACGAATTCAGTACGCTAGATGTATCGAATATTACAGCTACCATCAGGGCAATTGCATTAAGCTCCAGGACCATTGTATCTGGAAAAGATACGCCAAAACGGGTACCGAAACTTGAAAAATAATAGATAGACACGAATTATACGAATAGGAAAAATCAACTATAAATTTGTCATCTTGAGCGCGAGCGAAAGATCTTAACCGGGCGACATTCCCACAGGACAGGTATCCGTGCAACCCGAAAGCGGGCTACCTATTACTTTGTAAAGATCCTTCACTCGCGCTCAAGATGACAAAAAAGCGCTAATCACTTCGTGTAATTCGAAAAAATTAGCGGCGATTCGTGCTTATTTGTAACCTATTCTTTGTCCACACGATAACACCATAAATTCAGGTAATATTAAATCATAATGGAAAACCAGGAAACCTTAATACCCGCCGTAGCGGTAAAGGGCATAGCCAGCGGCCTTTTAATGATGGCGTTGTTTACGCTTGCATGGGCCGGCATGGCCTTTAGCGGTCTTCATGGCACAACAGCTGCATGGGTATTGATAGTTTTCCCGGTTCTTGCAGGTACTTTTATATCAAAAGCAATTACGCTGTTCGCGGTGGCAAAACACCATCCGCAGCTTGAAACGGACGAAGACAAAGCTGAAGGCAAAAAGATGGGCAAATGGTTCGGCATTATTTTCGGCGCTGAAGGTTTGCTCATTTTTATCGGCGTTAACGTCGTTATTAACCTGGGCCATCCCGAGCTGACCATCCCTACCATCGCATTGGTTGTCGGGCTGCATTTTTTTCCGCTGGCCAAAGTGTTTAAACGCACCCTGGATTATTACCTCGCAACGTGGAGTACATTGGTTGCTGTATCCGCCATTATACTAAGCCTTAATCACACGCTTACCCAAGCTGCCGCTGCGGCGTTTACCGGCATTGGCTTGGCTATAGCTACTTCAGGCTATGGGCTGTTTATGATGTATAAGGGCAATCATCTGAACCGGTATTGAGCGGATTTTGAGGGATTATATTAGCAGTATACAGTTTCATTAGACGCAATATTTTGCGTCTCTTACGCTTCAACCCGATGGAATAAATGAAGTCGGTGTAAATAGTGTAACTGCTTTTTTCGGCTTACACAAACTCCAAACCTTTAAATCCTTTTCCCAGCACAGTTCCATTATTCACATCTAACCATTTATCTAACAAGGTCGCGTAAACATCCCTGAAGTCGACTGTATATTTCAAATCACCGTTATCAAGTTGCACCAAATCGGGCGCATCGTTATAAATACCTGCTTTCTTCAACTTTCCACCAAACAAAAGGATATTATTTGCGGTGCCATGGTCGGTGCCGTTGCTGGCATTTTGCTCAACACGGCGGCCAAATTCGCTGAAGGTCATTACCAGCGTATCATCCAGCTTGCCGGTTTGCTTTAAATCTTTGATGAATGCTGCCACAGCGTCAGCATAAATTTTTAGCTGCCTGCCCTGTTGTGGTTGCTGGGCTACGTGGGTATCGAAGCCGCTTAACGACACATAGTAAACCCTTGTCTCCAGGCCGGAATTGATAAATTTCGAGACAGTTTTAAGCTGGTTACCCAGCGGCGTTGCAGGATATTCCCCTTTCACGGCGTAGGTTTTCGAGGTTTGCTGAATATACCCTGCCGATGAATAGGTTTCGGCCATGGTTTTATACAGGTAGCCGAGGTTATCTTCATTTAAATTGACATCGCTATGGTCGTGCACCAATTCCTTAAAAAAGGGTTCCCGTGTAGTTTGGAACAGCTTGTTAGGATCCTCTACAGCAATACCCTTCATCTTCGCGCCTTTCATCGCCAGCGAAAGCGTGTCGTCCACTTCAATGGCCGTATAGGCATTTTTACACGTAGCGCAGTTTGAATCGAGGTAACGCCCAATCCACCCGGTGGTTAAAAACTGGTTCGCCTCGCTGCCGGTTTGCCATATATCCATCGAGCGAAAATGAGAGCGGTCGGGGTTAGGGTAGCCTACTGAGTTGATAATGCTCATCCAACCCCGGTCGTAAATTTCTTTTAAAGCCGACAAGTTTGGGTTAAGGCCCTGCATGTCGTTCAGTTTCACAATATCGTTCTTAGCTATGGCGATGGTATTCCGTTTTTGATAATAAATATCATTACCATAAGGTACAATGGTATTCAGCCCATCGTTACCTCCGGAAAGCTGGATGATCACCAGGTTTTTATAGCCGCTTAACCCGCCCAAAGCCATGGCCTCAAAAGGCTTTAAAAAAGCCGGTATCATCAACGCGCCCGATGCAAGCGCCGTGTTTTTTAAAAAATGCCGTCTGTTCATAAGACCCCCAACCCCCTAAAGGGGGAGTTAATCGCTCTGGCCGTTATACCGGAGCTTGTTGGTTAATTATTTTATTTCTTAAAGCCCTCTTTCGTTCCCCCTTCAGGGGGCCAGGGGGCTAACAAAGTTGATATTCCGGCGTCGAAACCGTTTGTATTATAGCTGTTTTAATATCCGGTGCATTGCTCAGTTCTGCCGCCAGTGCTTTGCTTACCTGTGGCTGCAGTATAAATGCTGCAATATTGCTTTTTGATGATCCCGCAGGTATCAATTTTAATAGCTTATCCCAATCGGCCTGCGCCTGTACACGGGCGTTTACTATCTGTTGCTGGTTGTGCGAAGCGGCTATGTAAGCCTCCTCTTCGGGGTCGGCTTTACCGGTAAAATCAATCACGCCGCCGTTTAATAGGGTGGATGGTATTTTTAAGCGATACATCAGGGATGAGCTATCTATCCAGTTTCGCCCGCCGGGCCAGCCGGCTACATTAGGCGGATAAAACAATACCTGCCCCAATACCTTTTGAAACTGCAGCATTACCTCCGGTCGCTGATAGCTTATAAAAAACTGCCGGTTCAACCCCACCAGAAACTCAACAGGCGATTTTACCATGTTGCCCATATTCCGCTCCGCATAAAACCATGGTGCGGTAAAAACAAATTGCAGCAGCGGCTTTATTTCGTAATTGCTTTTATAAAACACATCGGCCATGGCTGCAATATGGTCTGTATTCGGCGTTTCGTTAACCAGGTATTTGTAAAGCTTGGTGCTGATGAACGTTGCCGTTTGTTTTTGTTGAAGCAGGCGGTCAATGATGTCTTCGCCGGTAAGGTTGCCGGTTTTGCTGAGAAACGTTTTTACACCATCGTCGTGCAGGAAGGGGCGCATAGTAAACTCGCCGTCTTTATTAAAGCTCCAGCCGGTAAACGCCCGTGCGGACTCCTTTACATCCTGCTCGGTATAATTCCCCCGGCCAATGGTGAAAAGCTCCATCAGCTCGCGTGCAAAGTTTTCGTTGGGATGGCCTTTGCGGTTTTGCTGATTATTTAAAAACTGCAGCATAGCCGGCGATTTGGAAACTTCCAGCACCAGTGTGTGAAAGTTGCCAAGGGCATGTTCGCGCTGTATATTATTAAGCTGTTGTGCAAACTGCGATTGATTGCTGCGGCAGGCAAAATGGTTGTGCCAAAACAGGGTCATCTTTTCGCGCAGCACAGCATCGGTATTGCTCATTCGCTCCATCCAGGCTGCGTTCAAATCTTTTTCCTGCTGGCGTTGCAGCTGCATAAACTGCTTCTTTTCGGTTTTATCACCCTTCACCATCATAGTGTAGCTGGCATCGTCCTTAATAATATCGAGCGGCTGGTAATTTTCTGATGCTTTGAACAACATAGAAAGTGCCCGGTTTATGCTGAGGTTTCCGGTCGTACGCATTTCCCCGAACATTAGGCCGAAACCTGCGCGGGCATACAAATGCTTTATTTGCCTGAGATTATCCATAATAAGGGTATTGTACAGTGTAGGACTATCGCATCGTTTAAAGGTTTAACCAGGGTAGTGGTTCTGTCAAAAATTTATTTTAATAACTAAAATATTTTTTATATTCGGTGTGTTAAACCCTATTAATTGAAACGACTGTTCTTGCCCCTTTCGCTGTGCTGCGCGGTGATTTTTGCGAATGGGCAAACCCGTAACTACGGGCAGATAGACACTGATGACCTGAAACTCACAACTTGCGATTTTGAAAAAAGCGCAAGCGCAATGATTTTGTACGACCGTACCGAGGTGACCGCTAACGAAAGCAACTCCATAATAAAGCATCACACCCAGATAAAAATACTGACTGAAAAAGGGCTGCCGGCAGCGCATATTACCATCCTTTACTATACTAAAGGCCACTTCTCGAAAATTAAAGATCTGCGAGGGCAAACGTTGAACCTAGAGAATGGTATTGTTAAAGCCACGCCCATCGATAAAAAGCTTTTTTATGAGCAAAAGTCGAAAGATATCACATCCATTGCATTCAACTTTCCTGAAGTAAAAGTGGGTTCAGTTGTAGAATACGATTACCAGGAAAATGTAGATAAAGGCGGGCTATTTCCAAGCTGGATGTTTCAAAAAGATATGCCGGTAAAATATGCCGTTGTCGACGCGCAAACCAGCCCGGTTTTTACCTACCAGATATTCCCGACAGTTTACGGCGAATTTAACCAGGAAAAGAATGGTCCGATGGTAAACGACCATAACCAGTATACTGGCAACCGTTTTCTTTGGTCGGTGAAAAATGTGCCCTCGTTTAGCGAAGAGCCTTTTGCAACCTGCAGGGAAGATTATATACAGAAGGTTGAAGTTTACGGTCGTACCGGGGTGTTTACGCCCAACTGGCAATTTTTGGCGCAAATGGCATTATACGATCCGCACCTTAAGAAATGGCTGAAAACAGACCTTAAAGACGAGTCCGGCTGGATAGAAAAGGTTAAGACATTTAATACCGACGAGCAAAAAATAGCCTTTATTTTTGATAAGATAAAAACCACCATGAAGTGGAATGGGATTAATTGGGTGGGGCCGGGTGAAAGCGAGCTCGCCGATATCTGGGAAAAAAAGGCGGGTAACAGTGCCGCTATAAACCTTATTTTATATAATTATTTGCGTGCAGCCGGTATAAAATGCTCGCTGATATACGCAAGCACGCGCGACCACGGTAAGATGAAGGAAGAATTGCCAATGCTCGAAAACTTTAATACTATGGTATTGCAAACCATTACAGCTTCCGGCAAAACATACATACTTGACGCGAGCAATAAATATAATAGCTACGTAGCGGCGCCCTGGAATCTGTTGAATTGCAGGGGGATGAAACTTAACCCCGACAGCAGTTCCTCGGCTATGATAGATATCGTGAACAACGAGACTGCGCGGGAAGCCCTGATTGTGAGCGCCGAAATAAAACCCGATGGAAAGCTTACGGGAACAGTGCACATAAATAGTTTCGGCTACCATCGCATGGTGTTGCTTGAGCAATACGAAAAGCTTGGCGAAAAAAAATATATAGACGGGCTTAAAAATAACGATAATAACCTCACCATATCATCGCTTAAGCGTGAAAACCTGGAAACAGATTCGCTGCCTCTTGCGCAAACATTTGAATTTAAGGCCGATCTTACCTCGACCGACGAGAATTATATTTTCGTGAGTCCCAATATATTTTCGCCAGCAAAGATAAACCCCTTCATCAGCGAAAAGCGTTATGCACCAATTGATTTCGGCAACCTGAATACCTATATTATTAAGGGCAGATACCTGCTGCCGAAAAGCTATAAAATTGAATCGCTTCCGGCAAGCATGATACTTTCTACAAAAGATGGCGGCATAAGCTTCAGGCGGTCTGTTGAGCAAGCCGATGGCGCGATATTTTTAAATTATACTATTACCTACGCAAGATCAATATATACAACGGATGAATACCCCGCCATCCATGATTTTTATAAAAAGATGTTCGAGATGCTGAATGAGCAGATAGTGCTGAAGAAAATATGAACAGATATTACTAATTAACTATTATATTTAAATACCAAATTATATCACATGAATAAATTTTTACTCCTGTTGGCCGCGGGGACCTTATGCCTTTCTGCAAACGCCCAAAAAACGGCCTACACAGGCCCGTCGGCACAAGCTTTTGGGACCATTGACAATGCCGACCTGGAAATGAAAGCCTGCGACTTTGAAAAAGATGCCAACGCCGAAGTGCTTTTTGATAAGGCCAACGTTTATTTTGGGGCCGATCTTTTATCAATTACAACCGAATTGCACCGCCGGATAAAGATTTTTAACGACAACGGCAAAAAAGAAGCCGACATACATATCAAATTTTTTAGCGGCGATAGGCTGGAATACATTACCGGCCTGCAGGCACAAACCATTAACCTGGTTAATGGCAAGCCGGAAATTACAAAGCTGGATAAGAAGCTGGTTTACACCAAAAATATTGACAAATACTGGAGTGAGATGACCTTCAGCCTGCCCAATGTAAAACCGGGCAGCGTAATTGAATACAAGTACAATCTTGGCGCTAATTCGCCTGCTGATTTTCCGGATTGGTTTTTTCAGGATAAAATACCTGTTCGCTACAGCGAAATTAAAACCTCCATTCCCGAAATTTTTTATTACAGGGCGAACAGAAACGTTTGGTTACCCCTGGTACGGGATGAGCATACCACCGATAGCCGCAGCTTGATGGAAGACGGACACGCTTACCCCTATAACCTTAGCGAAGACCTGCGCGCCATGACAAATGTTCCCTCACTGCCCGATGAACCTTACATGTCGTCCTTCAAAGACAATGTTCAATCTGTTACTTTTCAGCTGGTATCGTTCCAGCCTCTCGGCGGTTTCGTCACCAACCTTTCGGATACCTGGGGAAAAGTAGGTGGTCGTCTTATCGATAATGGTGACTTTGGTGGACAGCTGAAAAGAAAAGTTAACGGCGAGGAAGCAATCATCGCAAAGGCCAAAGGAATTAAGTCTATCGACCAGCGAATAGCCTACCTTTTTAACGAAGTTAGGAACACCATGAAATGGAATGGCCACGACGACTGGCATACTGAAGACGGTACTTACAAAGCCTGGGAAAACAAAACCGGTAACTCGACCGAAATAAACCTGATATTATATCATTTATTAAGGCAGTCGGGGGTTGATGCGGCGCTGCCCATGGTGGTAAGCACACGAGATCACGGTCGCGTAAAACCGTTTTATACCTCAACCGCTCAATTCAACAGGGGCGTGGTTTACATACCTATCGATTCGGCACGGCGGTATGTGCTGGATGCAACCGGCAAATACAATCAGTATAACGAAACACCGGTAGAGCTGCTGAATTCGTCAGGGCTTTGGGTAGACAAATCGAAGGATAAATACGACATCGTTTTGTTAAGGAAAGACGAGCCGGTGCGCGAGTCGGTATTCATTAATGCCGACATAAAAGCCGGGGGAAAAGTTGAAGGCAACGCACAGATAAGCAATGCCAGCTACAGCAAAATTTCTGCCGTGGACCGTTATAAAACCGACGGCGAAAAAAAATACACCGACTACCTGCGTCATGACGATAACAGCATAAAAATTACCGGGCTTAAGCTGGAAAACATGGAGGTAGATACCCTGCCGCTAATGCAGAAGTTTGACTTTTCGCAGGATCTTGCCGGCTCTGGCGATAATTATATATACCTGAACCCTAATATGTTTTCTTCATTAAAAAAGAATGAGTTTTTGAGCGAAAACCGCATGACCAACATCGACTTTGGTTACAGCCGCAGCTACTCTATAAATGGCCTTTTTAAGATTCCGGCCGGCTATAAGGCGGATGCATTGCCAAAAAGCGTCAGCATGGCCATGCCCGATAAAAGCTTCACATTTAAGCGGGTAATAGCCGAACAGGATGGTTCGATAGTGGTACGTTACAACGTTAGCTATAACACGCCGGAATATTCTAGAGAAAGTTATCCGGACTTTTTTGCCTTTTTTAAGAAAATGCATGAGCTGCTTAACGAGCAGATAGTGTTGAAAAAAGGATAGGTATAATAAATATAACGAAAATCAACGCTCCGGTAAGCGGGGAAATAAAAGTAAAATGAAGTATTATGAATAGAAGTGTAAGCAAATATTATTTACTGCTGCTAGGCCTGGCTGCGGTGATAAATGCTAAGGCGCAGACCGCTAAATTGCCGGCAGTTATGCCCTTCGGAAAGGTGAGCATGGAGGACATGGAGCTGAAATCGTGCGAGTTTGAACCTGATGCTAACGCCGAAATATTGTTCGATAAGGGCGAAGTTAGCTTTAGCGACGGCTTGATTTTTGAACGGCATGTGCGCATAAAAATATTCAACGACAAAGGCAAGAGCCATGGCAGCTTCAAAATTGAATACCTGGGCGTAAGCGAGATTCAGAAGATATCAAGCATTGATGCCGAAACCATCAATTTGAACAATGGCAAGCAGGAAGTTTTTAAGGTTGATAAAAAAGACTACTACAAGCAGCATGCCGACAGGGACTATTATACCCTTGCGTTCTCGCTGCCCAATGTTCAGGCCGGTTCTGTGCTTGATATAAAATATACTATGTTTTCTCAATCGCTTTATGCATTTCCTAACTGGTATTTCCAGGCCGACATCCCTACACGCTACAGCGAATTTAAGGCATCGGTGCCCAATACGTATTATTTTAAACACCTGGAGCGCGTTACCCAGCCTTATGTAGTAAATAACGATGAGGTTAAAGCTTTAGCCAACATACCTTCGTTGCATGACGAGCCTTATATGGGCGCACGCAAAGATAACCTGCAGCACATACAATACCTGCCGGCCAGCCGCCTTGACAATACAGGCGGAACGGTAGAGTTTGGCAATACCTGGAATCAGCTGGCAATTAAGGCCCGGAACAGTACAGATTTTGGCTCACAGGTAAACAGGCATGTATCAGGAGAGGGCGACATAATCGACAAGGCGAAAAAGATGAAATCGGCCGATGAAAAAATGGCCTTCATATTCAGCGCTGTAAAAAGCAAGATGAAGTGGAACGAGATTGACAGAAATTACACAATTGACGGCACATCAGAAGCATGGGACAAAAAAACAGGCAACTCGACAGAGATAAACCTGGCTTTGTGCCACCTGTTGAGCAAGGCCGGTATCAGGGCTATACCCATGATGGTTAGTACCCGCGACAATGGCAAGGTAAACCCCGCTTATCCGAATATTTTCATATTTAACCGCACCGTTGTGTATGTACCTCTTGAAGACGACAAGTACTATATACTTGACGCAACTAATAAATATAACGTATATAACCAGACACCTGCCGACCTATTGAACGGTATGGGTTTTTATATGGATGAAGACAATAATAAATACGATGTATTGTTTTTGGAAAATACCAACCCGGTGAGGCAAATGGTGTCGATAAATGCAGAGATTAAACCCGATGCTAAAATGACGGGATCGGCGCATATTAACAGCTATGGCTACAACCGCAAAGATGCCGTTGAAAAGTATAAGCTCGACGGTGAAAAGAAGTATACCGAATACCTGCAGAACAAGGACAATAACCTGCACATAGCTAAGCTGGCGTTCGAGAACATGGAGGTAGATACCCTGCCGTTGCTGCAGGTGGTGGACTTCAACCTTGACCTGGCCGGTTCGGACGATAACTACATTTACTTTAACGCCAACCGTTTTACAGGTTTAAGCAAGAATGAATTTTTAGCCGAAAACCGGCAGACTGATATTGATTTTGGGTATGATAATGCCTACGTGCTGAACGGCATGTTTAAATTGCCGGCCGGCTATAAAACCGATGTGCTGCCAAAAAGTGTAACCATGAGCATGCCCGATGGCAGTATTACCTTTAAAAGGATATCGGCCGAGGAAGACGGTGTAATAAACCTGCGTTATTCTATCGTATTTAAAAAATCGCTGTATTTTAAGGAGAATTATCCCGAATTTCACGACTTTTTTAAAAAAATGTTTGAAATGCTGAATGAACAAGTTGTATTGAAAAAATCCTGAGCCATGATTTGTAAACATATAAAAATTCTGTTTGCCGCCGCAGCCCTGGCGTTGCCTGCGTTCAATGCCTTTAGCCAAAGCAAAAATATCGACCCGGTGCTGTACAGCGCTGCCGGTATCCCCGATTCGCTGAAGACTGATGCCAACTCTGTAGTACGCTATTCATCAACAGATGTTGTGGTGAAAGGGCCTGGAAAAATGGTAATTACTACACATAAGATAATTACAGTTTTAAACGAGAAAGGCGACCGCGAAGGCACCATGGTATTGGGGTACAATAAAAAATACGACACTTTTAGCGATATCATTATGCGCGTTTACAATGATAAAGGCGTTGTTATAAAAAAATACCGTAAGGGCGATATGTACGATGGCGCCGTACCCGGCGGCGACCTGGTTACCGATGAGCGGTTTTTAGGCGTGCGGCATGCCATTGCATCATATCCAACTACTATAGAGATGGAATATGAAGAAGACATATCCAGCTTTATGGATATTGGAAGGTGGCATATGCAGAACGAAGAACAGTCGGTTCAAAACGAATTTTACCACGTTCAGATAGATAACGCTGCCGGGTTTCGCTATATCAGTAAAAACACAAACGTAAAGGCTGAAAAGAAAATAACTGCCAATACCGCCGACTATTACTGGACGGTTAACAACCTTAAGGCATTTAAACTGGAAGAAGGAGCAGAATCATGGCGCGTGCTGCCCCATATATACTTTGCAGCCAGCAACTTTGAGTTTTTTGGTGTGAAGGGAAATTTGGCCACCTGGAGCGATTTCGGTAAATTTTTACAAGGCCTGAATGCGGACGTGGGGTCATTAACTCCGCAGCGTGAGGCAGAGGTTAGGGCAATGACCGACACCATAAAAAGTGATAAAAAGAAGGCTGAGTTTTTATACAACTACATGCAGAAGAATATGCGCTATGTAAGCGTGCAGCTGGGTATCGGCGGGTTTAAGCCCTTCCCGGCTACCTTTGTGGATCAGCAAAAATACGGCGATTGCAAAGCGCTTTCCAATTATATGAGCGCACTACTGAAAGCTGTAAATATACCTTCGTGCTACGCCGTTGTAAATGCGGAATCAAATAAAGAGCCTGCCGATTTCTCGTTTCCGTTTAACAGCTTTAACCACGTTATACTTTGCGTTCCGTTTAAAGGAGACACCACCTGGCTGGAGTGCACCAGCAGCATAAATAAATTCGGGCAGCTGGGGCCGTTTACCGAGAACCGCACCGCGTTATTAATTACCCCGGAAGGCGGCAAATTGGTTAGCACGCCACGCAGTAGAATTATAGACAACCAGTTTAATAGCGAAGCCCATATTACGCTTGCTGAAGATGGAAGCGCTAAAACCAAAGTAAAGATTTTAGCCACCGGCGAATACCGCTTTGACTATATAAACTATGCCGCATTGAAGCAGGATGAGCAAAAAGAACAGTACCTGCGCATACTTAATATTAAGCAGCCAAGCTTGTTTAACATCAATTCGGGAACGGATGCCGACGGTGTTAAAGAAGTGGATTTGGATATTGAATACGATAAGTTTTGCGATGTTATGGCGGGCGATAAGCAATTTTACAAGCCACGGGCTTTTGACCTTTGCGCCTTTAGCGTACCGATTGAAGAAAAACGGAAATCAGACTTTTATTTCGAGCATCCGCTGCAAAAATCATGTGTAACTACTATCGATTTGCCGGCAGGTTACGAGGTGGAAACGCTTCCGGTAAACCAATCGCTTAAATTTTCGTATGGCGATTACGACGTAAAGTATGTTTATGATGCTGCAAAAAACCAGGTAGTTAGCACGGCTAAATTTATTATTACCAACCATGTTATACCCGCAGCCAAATACACCGAATTACAGCAATACCTGGACGCGGTTGCAAAGGCACAAAATAAAAAGCTGGTGATAAAGCGCAAGGCGTAAATTTGTCCTGATGATATTCAGGCTCGACGAACGTTTGCTTTTTCCTGACCCGACCCTGGCCGAAGAAGACGGCCTGCTGGCCGTAGGGGGTGATTTAAGCACGCCGCGCCTGTTGCTTGCTTATCAAAATGGCATTTTCCCCTGGTATAGTGATGACGAACCGATTCTGTGGTTTTCGCCGCATGAGCGGTTCGTTCTTTATCCGGATGAGCTGCTGGTATCAAAATCGATGCGAAAGGTTTTAAGTTCCGCGCAATTTAAAGTTACGCATAATCAAAACTTTGCCGGTGTAATTGCTGCCTGTGCCAAAGCGCCGCGCCCGGGGCAGGATGGCACCTGGATAACTGCAGACATGCAGCAAGCTTATATCTTGCTGCATAAAAATGGCCGTGCACATTCCATAGAAGTTTGGCAGCAGGCTGAGCTGGTTGGGGGACTATATGGCGTTGAAGTTGGCAAAGTATTTTGTGGCGAAAGCATGTTCAGCCGGGTAAGCAATGCATCAAAAATAGCCCTTATTAATTTATGCCATTCAGGTCGCTATAGTTTGATCGATTGCCAGGTGTATACGCCGCATTTAGAATCGATGGGGGCAGGGATGATAAGCCGGAAAGAATACATAAAGACACTGAAGCAATAGCCGGAGCCAAAAGCACATAATTACCAATACAAATTTTTGAATTATAACCCCGGTGTATTTGCTTTATTTCCCGGGCTGCTTTCAAATATTTAATCAACCCAAATATAAGCTGCAATATATAACAGCCTTCTTATAGCCATTTAAGCCCGCCCTGCATTCTCTATTTTTACTGGCAATTCAAATTGCTCGTTTTAACTTGATTGCCAATAGTTTAACTCATTTAAAAATCCAAGCCAAATCTTTTTCCCGTCAGTTAACTAACGTTGTCTCGTACTTATTATTTCATAAATACTTGGTATTATCAAATCTTTCAGCCTATATTTAATAAATATTTTTAGTTTAGACAAGGCCTTAGCAATCATCAAACCTTCAATCGCAGTTTTACGATTGGTACTGTCTTCGTTTATTCCCGCCGCTGTATAATTACTCCCTGATTTCAATACAGTGCGTTAAATATTTCATCCTAACAGATTTTAGCCGGCGAGTACGATTACTTGCGCGGGCTGTATTGCTTTTAAACATAAAAATTTAAACATATTCAATTTACCTAAAATCCAGTCATATGAGAAGTCTGATACCCCATTTTCATTCTAATGTACCAACCAAACTATTAAAGCAGGCCGCCTTAGCGTTCTCCATTGCTTTTTCATTAATAACAGCGCCGGCTAAATTATTTGCGCAAGGGCCTTATGTAAGTTACGCCGGGCCAAAAACCTATACTGCGGGTACGGCAATTTCGCCACTTTCGCCGGTTGGCGGCCTGGTTGCAGCGCCGGCATACAGCAGCAGCACAACCACGCTTGGTTCTGGGTTCAATATACCGGCCGGTATTGCGGTTGATGCGGCAGGCAATATCTACATTGGCGACCAAAACAACAACGTAGTAAAAAAAATCCCGGTAGGTTCAAATACGCCGGTAGTAATCGGCACCGGATTTAACACTCCGGATGGCGTTGCAGTGGATGCCATGGGCAATGTTTTTGTAGCTGACGACGGCAACAACCTGGTAAAAGAAATTCCTGTTGGCGGCGGCCCGGTTATTACCCTGCCCTCCGGTTCAGGCTTTTTGCAGCCATTTGATGTAGCGGTTGATAACCGGGGCAACGTGTACGTTGCCGACAGGGGCAACAACGCGGTAAAAAAGATTCCTGTTGGCGGCGGCGCACCGGTAGCTATTGGCTCCGGCTTTACCACGCCAACCGGGGTAGCTGTCGATGCTTATGGCAACGTTTATGTAGCCGATTTTGGCAACAGCGCAATTAAAAAGATTCCTGTTGGCGGCGGCGCGCCGGTTACTATCGGCTCGGGGTTCTCTACTCCTTTTACAGTTGCGGTAGATGGTTCGGGAAATGTTTTCGTAACTGATTATGGCAACAAACAGGTAAAAGAAATTCCTGTTGGCGGCGGTGCGCCTGTGGTTATAGGCTCAGGGTTCAGCTTCCTTTTTGGGGCAGCAGTTGATCAGTACAATAATGTTTTTGTAACCGATTATGGCAATAATGCGGTTAAAAAAATAGCACCTATTGGGGGCTATTATATTAGCCCTGCTTTACCCGCCGGCTTAAGCTTTAATAATACTACCGGAACCATCAGCGGAACGCCTACCGCTTCCAGCCCGGCAACAAACTATACCATTACGGCTTATAACAACACCGGCAGCGCTTCGGCAGTGGTGAATATTACAGTGAATGCTGTAACCATGAGCTATGCCGGCCCGAAAATATACAAAGCAGGAACTGCCATTGCGCCGTTAACGCCAACCGGCAGCGGAGCCGCAGCACCGGCATACAGCAGCGGTACAACTACACTGGGTTCGGGCTTCAATATCCCGGCAGGTATAGCGGTTGATGCCAAGGGCAATATCTACATCGGCGACCAGAACAACAATGTAGTAAAAAAGATTCCGGGCGGCACGGGTACACCGGTAGTTATCGGTACAGGGTTTAATACGCCGGATGGTGTTGCTATTGATGCGGCCGGGAACGTTTATGTAGCCGATGACGGCAACAACCTGGTTAAAGAGATACCTGTTGGCGGTGGTGCAATCATTACCCTTGGGTCAGGTTTCCTGCAGCCATTTAACGTGGCGGTGGATGCTGCTGGAAATGTGTATGTGGCCGACAGGGGCAACAATGCAATAAAAAAGATACCAGTTGGAGGCGGTGCGCCGGTAACCATCGGTTCGGGCTTTACCACACCCACAGGTGTGGCTGTAGATGCTTATGGCAACGTTTATGTAGCCGATTTTGGCAACAGCGCAATTAAAAAGATTCCTGTTGGCGGCGGTGCGCCAATTACCATCGGCTCCGGGTTCAGCACACCGTTTGGTGTAGCAGTAGATGGTTCGGGCAATGTGTTTGTAACCGATTACGGCAATAAGCAGGTAAAAGAAATTCCTGTTGGCGGCGGCGCCCCGGTGGTTATCGGCTCAGGGTTTAGCTTCCTTTTTGGGGTAGCCGTTGACCAATACAATAATGTTTTTGTAACCGATTATGGCAATAATGCGGTTAAAAAGATAGTACCTACCGGCGGCTATTATATCAGCCCTGCTTTACCTGCAGGTCTAAGTTTTAATAATACTACCGGCACTATCAGCGGAACGCCAACGGCTTCCAGCCCGGCAACTAATTATATGGTTACTGCTTATAATGGCTTCGGCAGCAATTCAACTGTAGTTAATATTACGGTTAATGCTGCTACTTTTAGTTATGCCGGTCCAAAAGTTTATACTGCCGGAGCAGCTATCGCAACTTTAACGCCAACCAGTACCGGCAACCCGGTTGCTGCGCCGGCATACAGCAGCAGCACAACCACGCTGGGCTCGGGTTTCAACATTCCGGCAGGTATTGCGGTTGATGCAGCGGGTAACATATATATAGGCGACCAGAACAACAACGTGGTAAAAAAGATTCCGGGTGGAACAGGTACGCCGGTGGTTGTAGGCTCAGGCTTTAATACACCGGATGGCGTGGCTATTGACGCTGCCGGAAACATATTTGTAGCCGACGATGGCAATAACCTGGTTAAAGAGATACCTGTTGGCGGTGGTGCAATCATCACCCTTGGGTCAGGTTTCCTGCAGCCATTCAACGTGGCCGTAGATGCTGCCGGAAATGTGTACGTGGCCGACAGGGGCAACAATGCGATAAAAAAGATACCCGTTGGCGGGGGCGCCCCGGTAACCATAGGCTCGGGCTTTACCACGCCAACCGGTGTGGCTGTAGATGCTTATGGCAACGTTTATGTTGCTGATTTTGGCAACAGCGCTATTAAAAAGATACCGGTTGGCGGCGGCGCGCCAGTCACTCTCGGCTCCGGGTTCAGCACACCGTTTGGTGTAGCAGTAGATGGTTCGGGCAATGTGTTTGTAACCGATTACGGCAATAAACAGGTAAAGGAGATTCCTGTTAGCGGCGGCGCACCGATAATTATCGGCTCCGGGTTTAGTTTTCTTTTTGGCGTTACCGTTGATGCAGCCAATAACGTTTTTGTTACCGATTATGGTAATAATGCAGTTAAAAAGATAGTACCTACCGGGGGTTATTACATTAACCCTGCCCTGCCTGCGGGCCTGGTTTTCAATACCACAACCGGGGCCATTAGTGGTACGCCTACTGCGGCTAGTCCGGCAACCGATTATACCATTACTGCTTATAATGGTTTCGGCAGCACTTCGGCAATAGTGAATATTACGGTTAATGCCGTGGCCATGAGTTATGCCAGCCCCAAAGTTTATACAGCCGGAACAGCAATTAGCCCGCTAACACCAACCGGCAGCGGAGCTGCGGCGCCGGCATACAGCAGCAGTACAACTACACTCGGTTCGGGCTTCAATATCCCGGCAGGTATAGCTGTCGATGCAGCGGGTAATATATATATCGGCGATCAGAACAACAATGCGGTAAAAAAGATTCCGGGTGGCACAGGCACGCCGGTTATAATAGCCTCCGGCTTTTCAACCCCCGATGGCGTGGCTATTGACGCCGCAGGCAATGTGTTTGTTGCCGATGATGGTAACAACCTGGTTAAAGAAATTCCAGTTGGCGGCGGTCCGGTTATTACCCTGCCCTCCGGCACGGGCTTTTTGCAGCCTTTTGATGTGGCGGTGGATAAATGGGGCAATGTATATGTGGCCGACAGGGGCAACAATGCCGTGAAAGAGATACCGGTTGGTGGCGGTGCCCCGTTTGCTATCGGTTCGGGATTTAGTACGCCAACCGGTGTAGCTGTTGATACTTACGGCAATGTTTATGTAGCTGATAATGGCCACAGCGCCATAAAAATGATACCCGTTGGCGGCGGCGCCCCGGTTACCATCGGCTCCGGGTTCTCCAATCCCTTCACGGTTGCTGTGGACGGCAGCGGCAATGTGTTTGTTACCGATTACGGCAATAAACAAGTAAAAATGATACCTGTTGGCGGCGGTGCCCCGGTGGTTATCGGCTCAGGTTTCAGCTTTCTCTTTGGGGTAGCAGTTGACCAATACAATAACGTTTTTGTAACAGATTATGGCAATAATGCGGTTAAAAAGATAGTACCTACCGGAGGCTATTATATCAGCCCCGCTTTGCCAGCCGGCTTGGTTTTTAACAATACTACCGGCACTATCAGCGGAACGCCAACGGCTTCCAGCCCGGCAACCAATTATATGGTTACTGCTTATAATGGTTTCGGCAGCAATTCCACTATTGTTAATATTACTGTCAATGCGGTAAGCATGAGCTATGGCGCCCCAAAAACATTTACAGCCGGTATTGCTATTACGCCGGTAACGCCAACAGGAAGCGGAGCTGCACCGGCTGCATACAGCAGCAGTACCACCACGCTGGGGTCTGGTTTCAATATCCCGGCAGGTATAGCGGTTGATGCGGCGGGTAATATATATATAGGCGACCAGAATAACAATGTAGTAAAGAAGATTCCGGGTGGAACAGGTACGCCCGTCGTTGTAGGCTCAGGCTTTAATACACCAGATGGAGTGGCTATTGACGCCGCAGGGAACATATTTGTAGCCGACGACGGCAACAACCTGGTAAAAGAAATTCCTGTTGGCGGTGGCCCGGTTATTACGCTGCCATCCGGCTCGGGCTTTTTGCAGCCCTTTGATGTGGCCGTGGATAAATGGGGCAATGTGTACGTGGCCGACAGGGGCAATAATGCAGTAAAAGAGATACCCGTTGGCGGCGGCGCTCCGTTTGCTATCGGCTCTGGCTTTACTACACCAACCGGCGTGGCCGCTGATGCTTTTGGCAATGTTTATGTTGCCGATTTTGGCAACAGCGCAATTAAAAAGATACCCGTTGGCGGCGGAGCTCCGGTTACCATAGGCTCCGGGTTCAGTACCCCGTTTGGCGTCGCAGTGGATGGTTCAGGCAATGTGTTTGTAACCGACTACGGCAATAAACAAGTAAAAATGATACCGGTTGGCGACGGCGCCCCGGTGGTTATCGGCTCCGGATTCAGCTTTATTTTCGGCGTTGCTGTTGACCAATACAACAATGTTTTTGTAACCGATTATGGGAATAATGCAGTTAAAAAGATAGTACCTACCGGCGGCTATTATATCAGCCCAGCTTTACCTGCCGGTTTAAGCTTTAATAATACAACAGGTGCTATCAGCGGTACGCCAATAACTACATCGCCTGCAACAGACTACACCATTACTGCCTATAATGGCTCAGGTAATAATTCAGTTTTGCTAAATATTAAAGTGTCCGCCAATGCTGTGCTGTCTTCAATAGTGCTGAACCCTAAAACAACACTTGTTACAACCGGTACGGTAAACGGTGTTACCAGTTACACCACATCAGTACCGAACAGCGAATCGAGCCTGACAGTTACAGCAACCCAT